>JACCDZ010971720.1_pt1 | contig 10345 bp, 7 predicted proteins | sample 7449551 | NCBI WGS metagenome assembly JACCDZ01 (sample SAMN15323452, study PRJNA562643) | freshwater metagenome | isolation source: river surface water | place: USA:Blue River Watershed | collected 2017-08-18
GCATGCGGTTCAGGTAGTCGAAAAAGCCTATGCCGCGCACCTGGTTCAGGGCAAAGGAGATCTGGTTGCGGGTGTAGCCGGTGGCCTGCGCCACTTGGGGCAGCGACAGCGCCGGGTCGCAAAACGGAAGCGCGGTGCGCATCCAGCCGTCCAGGTCGGCCAGCAGAAAGCCGATTTCGCGGGCGGACAGGCCGATCTTGCCAATGCCCACGCCGTTTGCCGTTGTACTACCAGCAGTGGCCTTGCTCTTGCGCGTGCTGGGCAGTGCCGTGCGCGCTTCGGGAATGGCGTACTCGTCGATGGCGATGATGTGCCCGTCCTGCACGCGCACGATGTCGCAGGCCGTCACAGCCAGCAGCTCGTCGCCCGCGCTGGAGCGTATGGTCTCGCGGTAACGAAGCGTCACGGTGTCGTCGTCCACGCACACGCGGTCGATGTAGTGCAGTGAGTCGAGCTGCGAGCGTCGCAATATGCCCGCCACATGCGCATGCACGGCGGCACCGGCGTAGCGCTGGCCCGCGTAGTGGTCGGTGAAGACGATAGCGGGGTGGTACAGCGCGCACAGGCCCGCCAGGTCGCCCTGCGCCCAGCGGGTGTTGTGTTCCGTAACGACGCGCAGGGTGCTTGTATGCATGGCGGCACTGTACTACCGCGGTGCTTTTAGCGTTGCGCCTCGGCCACCGCGTCTTGCACATTGCTGCGCTCGGTCGGCGGCTGGGCCGCTACTTCGCGCACGGCCAGGGCAATTTGCTCGCAGCTGTGGCGAAACACCTCGGGCGTCATGGTCAGCGCGGGTTGCAGCCGGTAGTGCCACTTGCCGCGCTGCGAAATGCCCAGCACCCCCCGGCGCAACACCGCGTGGTGCACCGCGTACTGGAAGGCCGGGGCCGGGCGGTTGCTGGCCTTGTCCACCACAAACTCCAGCGCCGCCATGGCGCCCACGGCGCGCACGTCGCCCAGCTGCTCCACCTCGGCTTTCAGCGGCTCCAGTACCTCCTTGAAGATGCCTTCCAACGCCAGTGCGTTTTCCAGCACGCCCCCGGCTTCGATGAGCTCAATGCCTGCCAGCGCACCGGCACAGGCCGCCGGGGCAAAGCCGTAGGTGCTGCCCAGGTGCAGCTCGGTATGGGCCATGACAGTGTCGGTGCCGAGCACGGCGGCAATGGGCTGGCCACCGGCGGCAAAGGCCTTGCCCAGCAGCAGCAGGTCGGGGTCAATGCCCGCCCAGCGCTGCATGGCAAACATCGTTCCGGTGCGGCCCATGCAGGTCTGCACTTCGTCCAGGCACAAGAGCCAGCCCCAGCGCTTGCACAGCGCGCCGAGCCGGTCCCAAAAGCGCTGCGAAGGCGCGTGGATGCCGCCTTCACCCAGCACGGGTTCGATCATCACCCCCGCCACCTGCCCCGGATGCACCTGCTGGATGAGCAGGTAGTCCAGGTAGTCCAGCACCTCGCACTCGTCCACCGGGCCGGGGCCGCGGCGAAAGGGCGAGCGAAAGCGGTTGGGGTAGGGCACCATGACCACGCCCGACACGTACTGCGTGCGCCCCGACGACACGTTGGACAGGTCGCTCGACGCCCCGGCCGTCATGTAGGTGGATTCGCCGTGGTATTGCCCGCCAAAGGTGATGATGAGCGGGCGCTTGGACGCCTCGCGCATGAACTTCACCGCTGCTTCCACCGCCAGCGTGCCCGACACCGAGTACTCCACCCGGCTCAGTCGCCCGGGTGCAATGGCGGTGAGCTTGTCCACCAGGCTGAACGCCGCCTGGTTGGGCAGCCAGCCACTGATCTGCATGCCGTGGCGCGCCCAGGCCGCGTCCATGGCCGCCTTCACGGTCGGCGGCGTAGGGCCAAAGGGCGATGCGCCCCAGGCCGACATGTGGTCGGCAAAGGTGTTGCCGTCGGCATCTTCAATCAGGTAGCCACGTTTGCCCACTTCGAGTAGCGGGTAGATGGCGTGGTCGGCATTGGCACCGGTGAGCTGTGCGTCGTGCCGCGCAAACAGCGCGCTGCAGGCGGGGCCGGGCAGGGCGGTGCGGACTTTGGGGAGTTCATGGAAGGGGTTTTTGGTAAGCATCGTCTGTCTCCTGTGCGATGCCCGCCAGTGTTCACCATGGGCGCTTGCGGCGCTATGCGTGCGGGTCCGCGCGGAAGCGCTACCGACGATGCCTGTTCAACGTGCAAACACGCTGCGGGGAATGTCGGTCGGAGTGGTCATGGTGTATCGGTAGGGTGGTGGGCGGCCCAGATGGTTGCCCAGTACCGCAGTGCTTCGGAGATGGTATTGCTGCCCGTGGGTTGGGGAAGGCCTAGCGCCGCCGCGGCGGCTCGTAGTGCGGCCAGCGGGTCGGCCAGGTCCAGCGGTTGCGCACCGTTTTGCTTGCTGAGCTTTTCGCCGTTGGCACCCAGTACCAGTGGGGTGTGCAAGTAGCGTGGCGTGGGCAGCTGCAGCGCCTGCTGCAGCAGCACCTGGCGGGCGGTGTTGTCGGCCAGGTCTTCGCCGCGCACCACATGGGTGATGCCCTGTGCGGCGTCGTCCACCACCACCGCGAGTTGGTAGGCCCACAGGCCGTCGGCGCGCAGCAGTACAAAGTCGCCCACTTCGTGTTCTACGTCTTGTGTCTGTGCACCCAAACGGCGATCATTCCACTGTACGGTCGCACCATCATTTGCTATGAAAGTAGTAGCTGCTTGCGCAGTATCTACGGGGGCTAGAGCCTGATTTGATGCCCAATTTGCTGAGAGACGGCCGCAATACCCGGTGTGCAAACGCCAGGCCCGGGCCTGGCGCCCGTGCAGGCCCTGGCGGCAGGTGCCGGGGTAAGCCAGTGCGCTGTGGCGGGTTTTTTGCCGACCGCTTTGTTGCAAGGCGGCTTCTATGTCTTTGCGCGAGCAGGCACAGGGGTAGGCCAGGCCGTTTGCCACCAACTGCCCCAAGGCTTGCTCGTACAGTGCGCCGCGCTGGCTTTGCCACAGCGGCGGCACGTCTGGTAGCAGGCCTACGGTGGCAAGCTGCGTCAGGATGGCCGCGTCGGCACCGGGGACGCAGCGCGGGGTGTCTACGTCTTCGATGCGTACCAGCCACCGCCCGCCGTGGGCCCGTGCGTCGAGCCAACTGGCCAGCGCAGCCACCAACGAGCCCGCGTGCAGGGTGCCGGTGGGCGAGGGAGCAAAGCGGCCGGTGTACGGCATCAACCCAGGTGGATTAGCAGAGCTTGAGCGCCATTTCCAAGCCGGACACAAAGGCGTCTTCCACGCGGTGGCCCACACACCAGTCGCCGCACACGCCAATGCCGCGCTTGCTGTCCCAAAGATAGCTTTTGCCCAGTGGGTTGATTGTCTTGGCGTACAGCCAGCGGTGTACTTCGGTGTGGTTGGGCTGGGCGCGAATGCCGGTAATTTCGGCAAAAGCTTTCAGCAGCTTGGCCTGGATGCGTGCGGGGTCGTCTTGCAAGTGTTCGTGGGACCACTCGGCACTGGCCTGCACGGTCCAGCGCTCCACCAGGCCGCGCTGGGGTTTGCTGGACTCACGGGCGAGCCAAGCCAGGCGGTGGTGGGTGCTGCGGGCGGCGTTCCACTGGGGGCCCAGGGTGGTCAGGCCGGGCTGCGAGGCCTGGGCAAAGGCCAGCATGAGCGTCCAGCAAGGGGCCACGCTTACGCTGTCGAGCTGTTTGGCCAGTTCCCCCATGCCGGTGGTCGCCTGCAACAGCGGCTGCGCTTGCGCCGCCGGAATGGCCAGCACCACGGTGTCAAAGCCGTCGTATACGTGCACACTGCCGTCGCGGGCGGAGGTACGCAGTTGCCACTGGGTTTTGTGAATGGGGTCGCGCTCGATGGCGGTGACTTGCACGCCACTGTGCAGGTGGCCCGCAGCCACCAGTGGCTGGGCCCAGGTGCTCGCCACGCTGTTCATGTCGGGCGTGCCCACAAAGTGCGCTTCACTCGAAGGGCGGGGGGCTTCCACTACGTGGCCACGGGCGTCGAGCACACGCACGGCGTTGGCGCTCCAGGGGCGGCAAATGCCCGGTGTAGTTTGCAAGGCGAGGCTAAAGCGTGGGTCGCGCACGGTGAAGTACTGGGCCCCGTGGTCGAAGCTGCCGAACGCGGTTGCGCGCGTGGCCATGCGCCCGCCAGGACGGGCACCCTTGTCGAGCACGGTGACACGGTGGCCTGCCTGCAGCAGGGTGCGCGCACACGCGATACCTGCCATGCCTGCGCCGATGATTGCAATGTGTTGGGCTGCTTTCATGCCTGCGGTTCTCCTGGGTTGGTAATGTTTGTACACACTATATACCCGCACCGGTGCGGCGATCAGCGCAATTGCACGGGTTCAAAAGGTGCGGTGGTGGTGCAGCAGGGCCGTGCGTGTGGCCGGTGCTTCGAGCTTGTCGAGCCACCACTGCAGTGCCCGCCCCAGGGTCTGCCCTTTACCGGCGCGCCAGGCGTAGGCAATGTTGACCTGCCGTTGTCCGCGCTCGGTCTTTTTCATGACCAGGCGGCCAGAGTCGATGTAGGGGGAGGCCATGCACTGGGGGACGTTGCCGCCACCCAAACCGCGCAGTTGGGCATCGATCTTGGCGGACATGCTGGGCACCGTGAACACGTCCTGCCCGCTTAGCAGCCCGAAGGTGAGGCCACCGCCGCGTTGCACCGAGTCGGCCACTGCCACGGCGCGGTGCTGTTGCAGCACTTCGTCGCTGATAGGTTCTTCGGCTTTGGCCAGTGGGTGGTGGGGCGCCACTGCGTAGACAAATTGCACGTGTCCAAGCGGCTTGGTGTGGATGGTGGCGGTGTGGGTGCCGTCGGGCGTGACGCCAATGGCAATGTCGGCCTGGCCGCTGGTCAGAGCTTCGAGTGTGCCCGACAGTGTTTCTTCGCGGATGCGGATGCGCGTGGGCGGCGAGAGTGCAAAAAATGCATCGCACAGCTCCATGACGGTGCCTTTGGAAATGATGGTGTCCACTGACAGTGTGAGCTGGGACTCCCACCCGGTGGCCACGCGTTTGACGCGGTTGGCCACGGCGTCGATTTCCTGCAGCAGGCGGCTGCCTTCGCGCAGCAGCTCGGCTCCGGCCGGGGTCAGCTTGGCCTGGCGTGAGCTGCGGTCGTACAAGAGCACGTCCAAAGCATCTTCGATTTGGCGCACGCGGTAGGTCAGGGTGCTCGGTACCAGGCCGAGCTCGCGGGCGGCGGCGGCAAAACTGCCCGTGGCCTCAATGGTCTGCAGCATGGACAGGGCATCGGGCGTTAATAAATCTCGTGCACTTTGCATGGTTAATCCGCATAAATTCAATAGGATTGAATGATGCCATCAATCGCAGTGGAACGCGTGGCGCAGGGGCGGCCGCACAATTCGACGCAACAGGAGGCACACCATGCTCACCATTCGCAAATCCCAAGACCGCGGCTATGCCGACCATGGCTGGCTCAAGTCGTACCACAGCTTTTCTTTTGCGGGCTATTTCGACCCGCAGTTCATGGGCTGGGGCAATCTGCGTGTCATCAACGAAGACCGTGTGGCGCCGGGCACCGGCTTTGGCACCCACGGCCACCGCGACATGGAAATTGTGAGCTACGTGGTTTCGGGCGCGCTGGCGCACCAGGACAGTATGGGCAACAGCAGCAGCATTCCTCCTGGCGATGTGCAGCGCATGAGCGCGGGCCGGGGCGTGCAGCACAGCGAATACAACCACGTCGAAGGGCAAAGCACCCACTTTTTCCAGATATGGATTGAGCCCGAAGTGCGTGGCATTGCCCCCGGCTACGAGCAGAAAACCTTCGCTGAAGCTGAAAAACGGGGCGTTTTGCGCCTAGTGGCCTCGCCCGATGGCGCGCAGGGCTCGGTCACGCTGCACGCAGATGCTCGGCTGTACGCCGGCCTCATCGACGGTACCGAGTCGGCCCAGGTCAGTTTGGCATCCGGGCGCAAAGCCTACGTGCATGTGGTGCGCGGTAGTATCAGCGTCAATGGTGAAGCCTTGCAGGCTGGCGACGCCGCCATGCTGGCCGACGAAGTGAAGGTGCAACTTGCGCACGGCAAGGATGCTGAAGTTCTGGTGTTTGACCTGCAGCCATAAATGCGGTCGTTGTGGATTCCATTTTTCAATCCAAGGAGCAAACCATGGCCAAAGTAGTTGTCGTATTTCATTCCGGTTACGGGCACGCCCAGCGCATGGCACAAAGCGTCGCATCCGGTGCACAAGGTGAACTGTTGGCGATCGACGCCGATGGCAACCTGCCCGAAGGCGGCTGGGAGACGCTGGCCGCGGCCGACGCCATCGTTTTTGGTTCGCCCACTTACATGGGCTCGGTGAGCTGGCAGTTCAAGAAATTTGCCGATGCTTCCAGCAAGGCGTGGTACGTGCAGGCTTGGAAAGACAAGGTCATGGGCGGCTTTACGGTCAGCGCCAACGTCAACGGCGACAAGTTTTCCACGTTGCACTACTTCATGACCCTGGCCATGCAGCACGGCGGCCTGTGGGCAGGCACAGGGCTGAACTACAACAACACCAAGGCCTCCAAGCGCGATGACGTGAACTACCTGGCTTCCAGCGGTGGCCCGATTGCCCAAACCCCCGGTGACGCGGGTGCGGACGAGATGAACGCGGGCGATCTGGAAACCGGGCGCTTGTTTGGTGCGCGCATTGCAGCGCTGGCGGGGAAGCTGGCCGCGTGAGCCTATAAATCCAGGTCTGGCAAGGCGCCGTTTTCTTCGGCGTAGCGCGCCCGTATGGTGAGAATCTGCGGTAGTGCGGTGTTGAAAGCTGCCATCAGACCTGGGTCGAAGTGTTGTCCTGCGCTGGCCTGTATGTGGGACAGTGCTTCCTCAACGCTCCAGGCCGACTTGTAGGGGCGTGCGGTGGTGAGTGCGTCAAACACATCGGCGATGGCCACAATCCGCCCGAATAGTGGGATCTCTTCGCCGCGTAATCCGTGGGGGTAGCCGGAGCCATCCCATTTCTCATGGTGGGTCAGCGCCACGCTGTACGCCGCCTCCAGTAGCGCGTCTTTGTGTTGGCCGATGATGTCTGCCCCCATTTGGGGGTGTTGGCGCATCACCTCCCATTCTTGCGCATCCAGTTTGCCGGGCTTGAGTAGGATGTTGTCAGGGATGCCGATTTTCCCGACGTCGTGCATGGGAGCCGCATGAAACAGCAAATCTGCGCGGGCCTCCTGCATGCCAAGTGCAAGCGCTGTCAGACGCGCGTAGTGGCTCATGCGGATCACGTGGTTGCCGGTTTCGTTGTCCTTGAACTCCGCTGCACGCCCGAGCCTGCGGATGATTTGCAAGCGTGTGGTCTGCAATTCGGCGGTACGCTGGGCAACCATCTGTTCGAGTTCGCGGGTCTGGTCGTACAACGCCAGATGGGTGCGCACACGGGCTAGCACAATGGCCGGGCTGATGGGCTTGGTGTTGTAGTCCACCGCACCGAGATCGAGCCCCTTTTTCTCATCTTCCATCTCGCCCATGGCCGTCACGAAGATGATGGGGATACCGCGGGTGTCGGAGTTGCGCTTGAGGCGCTGGCAAACCTCATAGCCGCTGATACCGGGCATCATGATGTCCAACAGTATGAGATCGGGCTTGTGTTCTCCCGCCATGATGCGCAAGGCCTTTTCGCCATTGGTGGCCACTTTGGTTTGGTAGGAGGGTGCAAGAACCTCGGTGAGCACATCGATGTTTTCCGGGGTGTCATCGACGACGAGTATGGTCTGCCGGGTAGGGGGAAAGTGCGGTGTCATACGCTGGCCTTTACTCGAAAATCGCGATGTTCATTGAAGCTGCCAGTTCGCGCAGCGTTTCCAGGCCCTCTTCAAACTCGTAGCGAGCGATTTGCCTTTGAATCTGGGTTGCCAGCGTGCTTTGCCCCAAGGCTTGAAGGCCTGGGGCTATGCGCTCCACCAGTTTGGCCGCACGGGCATCGTCGTCCGCCAAAAGTGCAGCCAGTTCTTGCATGTCTTGCAGCAAGTTTGCACCATCTCTGTCGATGCTAAAAGCTGGAGGCAGGCCCTCCTGAGCGGGAATCGCTTCGGCGATTGCCACAACCAGCTTCTGCAGCATTTCATCCAATGCGCCCAGCATTTGCTGTGCCGTTGTAGTTTGTTCCTGCCGTAGCGCCGCCTCAAGCATTTGCGCCTGCTCTGCCAAGTGGTTTGCACCGATGTTGCCGGCCAAACCCTTGAGGGTGTGGGCCTCCCGTATGGCCGTTTCCAGATCATTGTTGCCGACTGCGGTATGCAGCCGTTGGGCGGCGTGTGTCTGGGTTTGGACAAAGCGACTGAGCAGCTTGCGCATGAGCGTGGCATCACCTCCCAGGCGTCGCATGGCACGGTTCAAATCCAGACCCGCAATGTCGGGCAGGCTGCTAGCGGGAGGCGACTTCTCCATTCCAGCATTGGTTTGGGGGCCTTGGCCTGAAGGGCTAACCCAACGGGCCAGTGTCGAGAACAATTGGTTGAGGTCGATGGGTTTGCCAATGTGGTCATTCATGCCTGCTTGCAGGCAGAGCTCCCGGTCACCACTCATGGCGTTTGCCGTCATCGCCAAGATGGGAAGCTGGGCCCACGCGGGGTTGCTGCGAATGCGCCGTGTAGCTTCAAACCCATCCATGACAGGCATTTGGCAGTCCATCAGCACACCGTCGTAGTTGTGCTGGTTTACCAGCTCCAGCGCTTGCGCGCCATGGTGCGCGACATCCACACGCATGCCCGCGTCTTGCAGTACTTCCAATGCCAATTCCTGATTTACCGGGTTGTCTTCCACCAACAGCAGGTAGCTGCCGCGTACCTTGTTGATGGCATCGAGGCTGGCTTCCTGGCGCTGCTGTTTGCGCCCATGGCTGACCACCTCTTTGCCCAGTGCGCACAAAATGCTGTCGAGCAGCGACGAGGGGCCAACGGGCTTGATTAGCACACCATCGATTCGGGTTGCACCCGCCTGCTCCAGCAACTCGTCACGGCTGTGTGCCGTCACCATGACAAACGCGGGTGTATGGGTCAGGTGTGGTGTCTGCCGTATGCGGTTGATGGCGCTGAGTCCGTCTTCGGTGGGCATCATCCAGTCCATCAGTACCAGTCCGAATGCCTTTCCCTGGTTTTGGGCTTGTTCCAGCGCCGACAGCGCTTCAGCCCCGCTGGTGACGGCCATGGCATCGAATTTTTGTGATTGCAGCATGGCTAGCATGATTTCGCGTGCACGCGCGTTGTCGTCCACGACGAGTACGCGCAGTCCCGTTACATCGGTATCCAGCGGTGGCCGTACGCTTTGGCGGTCTTGCAACTCGAAGCGGGCTGTGAAGCTGAAGGTGCTTCCGTCGCCCACCACGCTATGCACGCTGATTTCGCCGTCCATCAGTTCCACCAAGCGCTTGCTGATGGTCAAGCCCAAGCCAGTTCCTCCGTAGCGACGGGTGGTTGAGGCATCCGCCTGGCTGAAGGCGCTAAAGAGCTTTTCGCATTGTTCTTTGCTCAGTCCGACGCCAGAGTCGATCACATCAAATCGCAGGGTAATAGTCCGGTTTGGGTTGGGAGCGGCTGTGTCTTCAAGCCGTATGGAAAGCGTCACCTCGCCGCGTTCCGTGAATTTGAGGGCATTGCCAACCAAATTGAGCAAAACCTGCCCCAGGCGCAGCGAGTCACCTACCAAGGCTGTGGGAACGTCGGGGGCCACATCAAAAAGGAGCTCCAAGCCCTTGTCCTGCGCTTTGATCACCGACAAGTCAGCCAGGTTCTCCAGCACATCTTCGAGGAAGAACTCCCGTCGCTCAAATTGCAACTTGCCCGCTTCAATCTTGGAGAAATCGAGGATGTCGTTGATGATGCCGAGCAGGTTGCGCGCTGCGGCATCCACTTTCTCAATGTAGTTGCGCTGCTTGGAGGAGAGCTCCGTTTTGAGTGCCAACTGCGACATGCCAATAATGGCATTCATTGGGGTGCGAATTTCATGGCTCATATTGGCCAGGAAATTCGATTTCATTTGGGTGGCGTCTTCGGCAAGCTCCTTGGCTTGCCGCATGAGCTCGGCGGCCTTGCGCTCCTCGGTCACGTCGTCGAACATCCAGACAGTGCCGCGACTGAGGTCTTTCGGGTCAATTGCGGCTCCGCTGACCTTGGCCCAGAAGCTGCTGCCATCCTTGCGTTGGAGAGATTGTGTGCTGTAGTGAATTTCTCCGCGCATGATGTCGGCATAGGGGCCTTCTGTGAGCTCATCCTGAATCGGAAACCAAATGCGGGGCGATTGGCCGATCAGCTCCCCGTGCTCCCATCCAAACAAGCTTTCCATGCGGTGATTGGCGCGCAGGATTTCCCACCGTTTGATGAGCACAATGCCCATGGTCGCCGAC
>JACCDZ010055999.1_pt1 | contig 10344 bp, 10 predicted proteins | sample 7449551 | NCBI WGS metagenome assembly JACCDZ01 (sample SAMN15323452, study PRJNA562643) | freshwater metagenome | isolation source: river surface water | place: USA:Blue River Watershed | collected 2017-08-18
AGTATGTAAACATCAGGGTCGTATTTTCTATCTCTATTTTCTAGAAATAATAAATCTTGTATTTGAAAAGGGTTAGTTTCATCGTACTTTGGTTGGCTAGGAGTACCCGGAGCATTTGTAGTATCCGGTCCTAGGTATTTGTGTATCAGTACATCAGTACCGCCCACCTGGAACATTTCCCAGATAGTTTTATCGATAAATCTGTAATCATTGCCCTTTTCTGGGCGGTAAAGGCTAAGTCTTGGCATAGTCATATATTTACCGAAGCTATAAATAGTAGTATGAGCTCAAATGATCAAGCAAGACAGGAAGTCTACGATTACTGCAAAACCATGCTGGGCGACGGCATGATTGACGTAGAACTAGACCCTGTACACTATAAAACAGCACTGGATAGAGCATTGGGTGTTTTTAGACAGCGTAGCGATAATGCTGTTGAAGAATCTTATGCTTTTTTAACGTTAGTTGAAAATACTAACGAATACATATTGCCCTCAGAAATACAGCAGGTACGACAGATATTCCGCAGAAGTGTTGGATCACGTACAGGTAATGGATCTGGTGGTACTGTATTTGAACCGTTCAACCTAGCGTATACAAACACCTATCTATTAAGTTCTACTAACATGGGCGGCCTAGCTACCTACGAGCTGTTCGCTCAATATCAAGAACTTGTAGGCAAAATGTTTGGATCCTTTATTAACTTTACATGGCATCCGCAGAGCCACAAGTTGATCATACAACAACGTCCTCGAGGCGAAGAACAGGTCATGCTCCAGGTGTATAATAAAAAGCCTGATTTCGCATTGATCAACGATACCTATGCTAGCCAATGGATCAAGGATTACAGTTTAGCTAACTGCAAAATGATGTTAGGACAAGCTCGAGAAAAGTTTGCCAGTATCGCAGGACCTACTGGGGGATCTAGTCTCAACGGAGCAGCACTCAAAACAGAAGCTCAAGCTGAAATAGAAAAGCTCACTGACGATTTGACAAAATCAGTTCCGGGCGGAATGGGATATACCTGGATTATCGGTTGATCTCGAACTAATAAATCTGTTATAATATCCTTAATTGGAGGATATTATGATCGTAGGTATTTGCGGATTTATTGGCAGCGGCAAAGATACTGTCGCTGACTATCTAGTTAACTTTCACGAATTTAGACGCGAGTCATTTGCCAGCACTCTCAAAGATGCTGTAAGCGCGGTGTTTGGATGGGACCGGACGCTGTTAGAAGGGCGTACCAAGGAAGCCCGAGAGTGGCGAGAGCAAATAGATCCGTGGTGGGCAGAGCGGTTAGATATGCCTACACTTACTCCCCGTTGGGTATTGCAATACTGGGGTACAGAAGTCTGCCGCAAAGGCTTCCATGACGACATCTGGATCGCCAGCTTAGAAAACAAACTCCGTAATTCTAAAGATCATGTTGTAATTTCTGATTGTCGCTTCCCTAACGAAATTTCCAGTATTAAAAATGCTGGCGGAATTATTGTTTGGGTTCAGCGAGGCGATCTGCCAGAATGGTATGATATCGCCCTAGCAGCTAATCAAGGCAGCAACATCGCTGCTAACGAACTCAAGATGAAAAAGATCCATGCTTCCGAAACTGCCTGGGTAGGTACGGACTTCGATCACATCATAGAAAACGACGGAACTGTAGCTGATCTTTATGCCAAAGTCGCTTCAGTAATCAGCGACAAGGTCCCCTTGACGCCAAGTGATGCCCTCCTTGTGAAGCACTTGAGCACAGTTGGAACAGATTGTTTTTAAGTTATTAGGACGGCAATTATCCAGATTGCCGTCTATGTGAAACACACGAAACACTTCTTGATGCGGGCTTTTATACCCGCATTTTTCACATTGATTTTTCATTCTATACCCGGCACGTTGCCATCTCGGTATACCATGGTATAGGCCGTTAGCTAGGCAAATTTCGCATAGGCTACGGTAATAGGTTCTATCACCTTTTTTATAGTTTATAGCCCTGGGTCTTTGGCCGCATTTGCACAGTGGTCTCATACATATATTTAAGAAACTGCACCTTTTTTACCCCTTTAAATACAGTTATAACAAGCCAAATTTACTCTGTGCCGCTAAATAATAGAAGCAACTATTACCAGGAGAAAAAGTAATGGCACTAGTATCCCCAGGCGTAGAGATTACGGTTATTGATGAGAGTTTTTACACACCAGCTGAGCCTGGTACTACTCCACTTGTCGTAGTAGCTACAGCAGAGAACAAAACAAACGGAGCAGGAACAGGTACTGCTTCGGCAACAACAAAAGCAAATGCTGGTAAAGCATTTAGATTAACTAGCCAGAGAGATTTGTTAGACCTCTTTGGTGTACCTTTCTTTGAAAAGACAGCGAGCGGATCTCCAATCCACGGATCGGAAAGAAACGAATATGGTCTTCTAGCAGCATACAGCCTGCTAGGTGTAACTAACTCAGTATTCATTGTTAGAGCTAACGTTGACTTAGATCAACTAGAGCCAAGTGCAGAAGCACCGGGTGCTGCTCCTAACAACGGCCAATGGTGGTTGAATACACAAACCACTGCTTGGGGTATCAAGCAATGGAACGGTGCTGCAAAACCAGCAGGACAAAAATTTGAAAACAAGACTCCGATCGTTCTAACAGACGCAGACGATACTAAAATCGAATCTTCAATTGACGGTAACAAGCCAAAGGATTCAGTCGGATCAGTCGGTGACTATGCAGTTGTTATTCTAGCATCTGACGATGCAGTGGCACGTATCTGGTACAAGAGTCCAGGTAGCCCATTGGTAACTGCTGGTTCTTGGGTATTAGTTGGTTCAGCTGATTGGTGCCAGAGCTGGCCTACTGTAGAAGGCGGAGCTGGTTATACTGGAAGTGCATTGACTACTCCTGCACTAACTGTTAACGGAACTACAATCAACAATGCGACTGGAACATTAGACAGCGTAGTGACTGCAATCAATCAGGCTAACATTACTGGTGTAACCGCAGCTAAAATAAGCAACAAATTAGTTTTATATTCAGACGGAACATCAACAAACAATACTATCGTTCTCGGCGGTCTAGGAACTGGTGCAGGCAGCACAGCTACATTACTAGGACTAACTGCTGGTACTTATAGAATCCCTGCTCTACAACATAGCCCACACAGCTCTGTTCCAGAGTGGAAGTCTTCTGATGCGGCTCCTCGCCCAACAGGATCTGTTTGGATCAATACAACTGAGCCTAACGGTGGCGCAAGATGGCGTGTTAGCAAATATAGTTCTGCTACAGCATCTTGGGTTCCATCAGATGCACCTTTATACAGAAGCACACACTCTGCTCTATATTTCTTAGACAGAAGCGGTGGTGGCTCTAAACTAGCTCAAGACAACTTGTTTGTTCAGTATAATACAACTGAACAGAGCGACCTAGGTGATTCACCAAGTGTTGATACAACACCAGAACTATCTACTTTTGCAATCTGGAGACGCAGACTATTAGCTGGTCAAGAGACAGTTATCAGCGGTCAGATCGCTGATGGTGTTCTAACAGCAGGTCCAGATGATATCATCTTAAGAGAATCACTAGTAGGCGAAGATACTTTATCTGCTGAATATGTAGTTTCTTTTAACGCTGTAACTGGCGCATCAAGTGGTTCGGCAAACGCTGTAGCGATAGCTACCGCAATTAACGCACTAGGAATGGCCAATGTTGTTGCAGAAGTTTCTGGAACTAATCAAGACATCCTAAGTATTAAACACAAGAAAGGCGGTGACATCCGTATTCTTGAAACAGAGAAAGAAGCAGCTTCTAAGATTTTCGCAGGATCTGCTAACTTGTATGCACTTGGTGCAGCAGCTCTGTCAGATTCAACAATCCAAGGTCAGTGGTTGGCCACAGGATGGCAACCACTAGTAGTTACTGGCTTCAAGTCAGCGGCTGATGCTCCGACAAACGAGCCAGTTGATGGACAACTATGGTACAATCCAGAAGTTAGTCAAGTTGACCTAATGGTACACAATGGTAAGACATGGGTTGGTTATCTAAACGCATTTGGTGCTACTAGCCCAGGCGGTCCACAGGTCAGCGCAACTAGACCAACAACACAGAGCGACGGTACTGCTCTAGTAGACAATGATATTTGGATCAGCACAGCTGATTTAGAAAACTTCCCAACAGTCTATAGATATACTAATGCAGGTACTGCTGAAGCAGGTTGGGTATTAGTTGACAAGACCGATCAAGTAACAGAAGATGGAGTACTATTTGCAGATGCACGTTATGGTCTAAGCGGTGCTGCTGGTAATACAGCAGGAGCGATTGTTGACCTATTAACCAGCAACTATCTAGATCCAGATGCTCCAGATCCAGCACTATATCCAAAAGGAATGCTGCTATGGAACACACGTAGAAGCGGCGGTAACGTTAAGCGTTATGCTAACAACTACATAGACACAACCGCAGACAATCCAAGATTTGACCCAACAAATAGTCCTACAGGAAATACATTTAATTCTGGTCAAAGCATGAGTGCTTATGCAACTGATCGCTGGGTAACAGCATCGGCTAACAACGAAGACGGTTCAGGCAGTTTTGGTCGCAAGGCACAGCGTAAAGTTGTAGTATCTGCGATGAAGAGCGTAATCGACACAAGCCAAGAAGCTCGTGACGAAGAGCGTAGAAATTACAATATTATTTCTGCTCCGGGCTATCCAGAAGTATTGAGCAACTTGATCAACTTGAACATTGATAGAGGTCTAACAGCGTTCGTGGTCGGTGATACACCATTGCGTCTAAAAGACGATGCTACAACACTGACCAGCTGGGGTACAAATGCTCGTTTAGTAACAGATAACGGCGATGACGGTATCGTAAGCTTTGACGAGTACGCAGCAGTTTACTATCCAAACGGATTTACAACTGACCTAGGCGGTTCAAATGCTGTTGTTCCTGCATCACACATGATGTTAAGAACAATTACATTAAGCGATCAAGCTAGCTATCCATGGTTTGCACCAGCAGGTACACGTCGTGGTGGAATTACTAACGCAACATCAGTTGGTTATATCGACAGTCTAACTGGAGAGTTCCAGACTGTGTCGTTGAACGAAGGTCAGAGAGATGTTCTTTATGATCTAAAGGTTAATCCAATTCCGTTCTTTGTTGGTGTTGGTTTAGTTGCCTATGGTCAAAAGACTCGTGCAAGAAATGCTTCTGCACTAGACAGAATCAACGTAGCACGTTTAGTTGTGTATCTACGCAGTCAGTTGAAGAAACTAGCTCGTCCATACATTTTTGAACCAAATGACAAGTTCACAAGAGACGAAGTTAAACAAGCAGTTGAAAGCTTATTGTTAGAATTGGTAGGCTTACGTGCTCTAAATGACTTTGCCGTGGTCTGTGATGAGTCTAACAACACTCCAAGCAGAATCGATAGAAACGAATTGTGGGTCGATATTGCAATTGAACCAATCAAGGCGGTTGAGTTCATTTACATTCCGCTCAGAGTCAAGAACACAGGAGAGATTTAAAAATGCCTATTTCAACATTAAATAAACTTAGCGTACCAACAGGCGGCGCAGGAACTAACCAGGCATTATTAATGCCTAAGATGAAATATCGTTTTAGGGTTACTTTCACAGGTTTTGGTACATCTAGTGCGGAAAGTCTTGAATTAACCAAACAGGTTATTGATGTTACAAGACCTTCTGTAACTTTTGAAGAAGTTACACTAGATGTTTACAACTCTAAAGTATACCTAGCTGGTAAACACAGCTTTGAAGCGATTACTATTAACTTGCGTGACGATGCAACTGGTCTAGTTACTAGAGAAGTTGGCGCACAGTTACAGAAACAGTTTGACTTCTTTGAACAAGCCAGTGCTGCTTCTGGTATCGATTACAAGTTTACAACACGTATTGATATCCTAGACGGTGGTAACGGTGGTATTGAAGCTAACAGACTCGAATCATTTATGTTATGGGGTTGTTTCTTAACCAACGCTAACTACAACGATTTGAACTATGCCACAGGTACAGAACCTGCTACTGTTGCACTATCGATCAGATTCGATAACGCTACACAGCTAGGTGCAAACAGCGGCGGTACAGATGCTCCAATCGAAGGTATCGGACGTCAGATCGCAGAAAGAACAATTGGAAACGCAGCCACAGGCGGTTAATCCAAGTTCAGCTTTATCAAAGAAACCCCGTAAAACTCGGGGTTTTTTTGTGACATAAATATTTGTATGGCAAATAAATTTACAAGATACCTCTCTAGTTTCGGAAACGGATTAGCTAGCGGTTTAACCAACCCCAAAGGCATAATGTCTGATTATAGACACGGTCGTCGATTGTTCATCGACAACACTATGCGGCTAGCACCTAGACAAAAATTTCAATTTTACGTTAATTTTGAACTAGACAAAGATGCTGTAAGATCTACACAATTCGTAGATAAACACAGTCAAGAAGTGGGATTTCTTGTTAAGCAAGCCGACTTACCTAAATACACTTTTGATTCTGTTGTCAAGAATCAATACAACAGAAAAAAAATCGTTTATAAACAGATCAATTATGATCCTATAAACATAACATTCCATGACGATGCAGCAGGTGTTGTCAATGCTCTGTGGGCATTGTACTATGGTTACTATGTTCACGATAGACACAATTCACTTAAAGCCTATGGTGAAACCAAATATAGAGCTACTAAGACAACCATGGATAATTTTAGATACGGGCTCGATAATCAAATAGGACCTCCGTTTTTTAAAACTATCAATCTGTATACTATGAGCCGAAGAAGATTTTTAGGCTACACTTTAGTAAATCCTAGAATCAAAAGTTGGAGTCATAGCCAGGGCGATTATGGTACTAGCGAAGCGATGGATCATAGTATGCAATTAGAATACGAGGCTGTGATTTATTCAGGCGGTCGTGTATCAAGAAATAGTCCCAAGGGTTTTGCGACACTATATTATGATAATTTACCAAGTCCGTTGAGTATTGCCGGCGGCGGCGTATCAAGATTAACTGGAGAAGGCGGCGTACTAGACGGCCTAGAACAGATATTTGGAGATGTTGCCAGTGGTAACGCATTTAGCAGCCCAGGAAACTTCTTGTCTACTGCTATAAAAGCAGTAAACACATATCGTCAAGGCGGAAAATTAAATGGCGATTTGTTAAAGGCAGAAGCATTGAGTGTGTTAAGTAGTCCTGCAGGAATAGCTGCTGGTGCTAATGTGATCGGTGGTATTGCCGGCGCAGTATTTCCTAAACAAAATCCAGCTAACGAGCCTACTACAGCTACTCCTAGAAGAACAATAGCTACCGCAGCATTTACTGGCGCTCCAGTTACTGCCCCAGGCGACGGAGGATAAGATGACTAATAGTATTAGAACCAATCTTCCTCTACCTGAAATAGCAGACAGTGCAGAAAATACCAAAGTATTTTTTAATACATACGGTACTCCGGATATAGAATTTAATGCTGTTGATGTCGATGCAGCAGTTTCTTTTTTTACCTCAAGAGGATTTGAACAAGATGCGGCATTAATTACTGCATCTGTAATTTTAAAACAGGCCAAGGTTGACGAGATGCCTGTGAGAGAATTATTAGATACGTTGAAAACGTTTGAAGGCATTCAGCTTTCTGCACTAATAGCTGAGATTTTAAATAATAATCGTACTCCTATCTCTACACTAGGATTTAGACAACGGTCAGTGAGACCTGATCAAATTTCTAGAAACATCGCAGCATAATGGCAAAATTCGCTCAAGGTCGTTTTGAAATGAAAAACCCTCAGAAGTATGTGGGCAAGAAAACACCTTTAGCTCGCAGTTCTTGGGAATTTGTATTCATGAGAATGCTAGACGAACACCAGGGAGTAGAAAACTGGGCTAGTGAAAGCGTACAGATTCCCTATAGAGATCCTATATCAGGACGTAGCACAATTTATGTTCCGGATTTCTTTATCGTGTACAATGATAAAAATGGCAAGAAGCATGCAGAAATAGTAGAAGTAAAACCAGCTAGCCAGACTTTCAAAGAACAGGTGGGCAAGAGTGCTTATAATCAAGAACAGTATGTAAAAAATCTAGCTAAATGGGAAGCTGCTAATGCTTGGTGCAAACAGAAAGGCATTAGATTTCGAGTTATTAACGAAGATGATATTTTCCATCAAGGTAAAAAACGTAGATAAGTATTAATATGACTAAAAAACTCGAAGATCTTTTTAATCTAGAAAAAAAGGAATCTGGTGAACCCGAAAAGGAAACCAAACCTAATCATGAAGAAATTACCAGTATCGATAAAAGCTATAAAGCGGTGGCGGAAATAACCAAAGGGTTACCGCAGATACAGGAATTAAACGATCTTGACGAAACAGAACTAGACCATCTTGCCAATAAAGCAGAGCAGGCCTACGACGATTTGATGGATTTGGGAATGAACGTCGAAGTGCGATATGCCGGGCGGATTTTTGAAGTTGCAGGATCTATGATGAAAAACGCCATAGATGCTAAAAATGCCAAAATAGAAAAAAAGCTCAAAGCTATTGATCTACAGCTTAAAAAATACAAAATTGACAAAGATGTACAAGGAAAAGATGACGGCGATGTTTTGGACGGGCAAGCCTATATCATAACTGACCGTAACGAGCTCCTTAAGAAATTGGGTCAAAAGGAATAAATACTACTATGAAAACTTTTAGAGATTATCTTACAGAAAGTAAAAAAGTTTACAGCTTCAAGGTAAAAGTGGCGGGAGATCTGCCTGAAAATTTTCAGGATAATCTTAAGAAAAGCCTAGAAAAATTTGAAGTCGTAACTTTTGATAAAATGACAACACCAGTTCAAGAAAGCCCTATGGACTTTCCAGAACTATCAAACCGATCAATTACTATTTTTGATCTAGTTTTAGAATACCCTATCACTGCTCCAGAAATTTCAGCGTATGTCAAAGAGCAAGGCATACCGGAAGAGCTATTCCGCATCAGAGGTAGCGGAGAGCCTTCGGAAACTGATCAGCGCATTGTAGACGAAAATGGCGAAGCTATTTTAAACGATCCTTTCTACAGAGAAGAAGCAAAGATCAAACACAAAGATTATTTTGGTGATGATTTTAATAGATCATTCCTTAAGGACTTGGCCAAGACAGCCAAAGAACGCAGAAAAGAATTGGGTCAGGACAAGGGAGATCCAGATGTGCTAGGTTCAGCTCCCAAGGTCAAAGAAGATAAAGTCGGTGCTAAAAGCGCCGTAGGGAGTTAATTAAATGGATTTTCATCAACTATTAGCAAGAATGCAGGAACTAGATAGACCTGCTACAGAATCACAGCCGGTGCAAGCAGACGAATGCGGAATGATGCCGCCTAGCTCACCTCCGCCAATGCCATCGGAACCACCAATACCACATCCGAGCCTAAGCTTTAATCTTAATGCACAAGGTATGGATAACATTGAACAGATCATGAGATTGATTACAAAAGTCAATCCAGATGCGGTTCCACAACAACCGCCTATGCCAGCTATGGTACCTCCTCCGAGCATCATGAGCATCAAGCCAGAGTTACCACCATTAAAGATGCTTCCGGATTTTGATGCAGACAATGATGACATGCCAGGCGGCGAAAAAGATATGAATCAGCCGGGTGATCTAGGCGCAAGTCTAGATCGAGACGGCGACGGCGATCACGACATGGACGATCACGATCTAGAGAAAAGAAAACTATCAATCGAACCAATCGATCGAGACGGTGAAGAAGACGGTGAATTAGACAACGATAGAGAAAAAGAAGAACTCGGCGGAGCAGTAGCAGGTGGCGCATTAGGTGCTGCTGTTGGTGGTCCATTGGGAGCCTTAACTGGTGCTGCTGCTGGTGATTCGTTAACTGATCCAGATGCAGACGAAGTAGAAAAAAAGGAAGCATGGGATAACGAACCCGACGAATGCGAAGCTAATGTAGATTATATGAATAACAAATTAGCAGGAGGAATGAATCGTCCTAAAGGAACATATCCTAAAGTTGCAGGCGGCGACAATCCTATGCAGCGTGTTCGCGAAGCTTCTGATCTCAAAGATCAAATTAAAGCAGAACTACGCAGAAGATTAGCAGAAGCTAAAGGAGCAAGATAATGGCCGATTTATTCGCATATGATGTAGCTAACGGAACTAGCATTACTACTAATGCTAGAAAACTTCTAGGTGACGGCACCGCAGGAGTTGGTCCTTATACACGGTTTGGTACACCACAGTTACAGGCATTAAAAATTATATCCGCTACAATTAATTTTTCAACAACACCATCCGCGGCTAACAGCAATCTATATAAAGCAGTAACAGCTTTACAAGATCTAGC
>JACCDZ010540819.1_pt1 | contig 10336 bp, 9 predicted proteins | sample 7449551 | NCBI WGS metagenome assembly JACCDZ01 (sample SAMN15323452, study PRJNA562643) | freshwater metagenome | isolation source: river surface water | place: USA:Blue River Watershed | collected 2017-08-18
AGCCATCACTACCAAGTCTGAGTCCAATGTAGTCTTCCATTTCTCCGTCAACTATACCTACTCCACCAGCATGAACAGAACAATGTCTAATCTTTCCTGATAGTTTTTCAGCTATATCGAACCACTCTTTATATTCTGGATATTCATTGTATATATTTGGGTTATTATCAATACACTCTTTAAATGTAGGGTAGTTAAATCTTTTACTTATGGTATTGGCTATATTGTAGGGTATCTTGAGTATTTTAGACGCTACATCTTTGATAGCTACAACAGGGGTTATGTAAGAGAAGTTTAGAACTTGGCATACTTTGTTTTCTCCGTACTTACCCATTAGATAGTTGATTATTAATTCTCTGTTATTAGTATCTACATCCACGTCTGGATATGAAACTCTCTCAGGGTTTAAGAAGCGTTCGAAAATTAAATCATATTTTATTGGGTCTATATCTGTTATATTAAGCAAATAGCACACCAGACTGCCAGATGCACTTCCACGCCCTGCACCTATAATTACATTCTGCTTTCTAGCATACTCTAAAGCATCCCATAATATAATGAAATAGCCATCAAAATCCATTTGATTGATTACTGATAATTCATATTCCATTCTTTCTCTTCTAATCTGTATTTCTTCTTCTGTCATGCTATCTATTTTTCGTTTCTGCCAACCAATCTCACATAAATGTCTTATAAATTCTTTATTGCTTTCAAAACCCTCTGGCAACTCATAATGAGGTAATTTTGGCTTTTGAAATGGCATTTGAACTACATCACATAAATCAGCAATCTTATTAGTTTCTTCAAGTCCTATATCTACTCTTTCACTACCAATCTGAGAATCCATAATTTCATGTATTTCTTCTACTGATTGAATGTAACAACCACTATAAGTCTCACCCATAGTTTCTCTATCTTGAGCTATCTGCACATGATATCCTTGATATTTAAGCTCTTCCTCTGTAGCTGAGTGAGCGTCTGTAGTTATAACATAAGGTGTATCTGTAATCTCACTTAGTTTTAAAATTTTATCATTATAAACTTTTTGGTCTTCGGTTTTATGACTTTGCATTTCAAGATAGAAGTGAGGAAATATAGACTTATATTCTTTAACATATTCCAAACACTTATCAAAATCTTGCTCCCTAGCTATCTTACTAGCTAAACATGCTGAGAGGACAATTAAGTCCTCGGCATATGGTTTCATGTGTTCTATAGTTATTCTAGGCTTGTAATAAAATCCTTCTATATTACTGATAGTAACTAGCTTATTAAGTGCCTTCCTACCTCTTTCATTCTTAGCAATAACAACCAAGTGATAGTATTTTGAGTCCTTGTCTTGTATGGCTAAATCTTCGGTTTCATACATTTCCACTCCATACAATATTTTAATATTTGGATACTTCTCGCTTAGTTTGGAAAAATAAAGCCATGATAGCTGATTTCCATGTTCTGTTATAGCTATATTTTTAATTCCTAATTCCTCACATCTTTTTAAGTATTCTTCAGGTGTTGAAAATCCATCTAGCAAAGAATACATACTATGTACATGAAGTGGTGTATATGTATTTACCATCTAACCATCCTTTCTCAAACTATCTCATAAGCTTCTATTATTATTTGTGGTGTAACCTTTCCATTAAATTCATTCATAGAACATTTACCTACAATGTTCATAGTAAAATCCTCTTCCATTGTCATTAGTTTCTCTGTCAAATCACACTTGAATTTTATAAACTCTATACCATCTACATTGATTTTAACTGTATTCATTTCTTTACCCATTACAGACACTTCTTCGGGGTGTACGTCAATGTTTTCTATTGCTATGTAAGGCTCTTTTATTCCCTTTCCCCAATGTTTCTTGAGGACATTTAAAGTTCCTATAAAATCATCTGTAAGTTCATCAAATGGAACAATGAAATCAACATAGAAGTACTTTTGTACAATAGAGTCATCTTGATTGAACAAATCTATTAATTTTTCAATGTTATCTTTGTGCAATTCTACAATACCAAAGGCATTAGGGTGTCCTTCTGCCATAATTAGCCCTGTGTTGTTTAAATACTCTTTAAGGTCATCAATTCCATTGTTGTCTATATTTCTTCCCGAGCCACCAAACAACTCTGTATTATCTTCTTTTTGTCTAATCATCAGGCAAGGTCTATCGTACTTACTAGCTACCTTTATAGCCATGATACCTGTTAACGATTGATTAAACTCAGTTGCATTTACGACTAATAAATTGTTATTTGATAGTTTCTCATTTTCTATTAGTTTAAAAACATCTTTAAGATATTTGTCCATTTCTCTAGTTTGCTTTGCTTTTAAATTAGTTCCTTCTCTAGCTACCTTGTCATATATAATCTCATCTACAAGCTCATCTTCACCACGTTTCTTATATTTGAATGTCTGATATTTCTCTAAAAACCCTTGAAATAATAAATCTTTGTCTCCTAAACTCCCAACCCTGATTATCGCATTTATTACAGGCACTATATAAAATGCTACATTGTTGATAGTAACTTGTCCTTTAATGTCATAAGCTCTTTTGTCTATTATGGCTTTAAACATTGGATTTTTAACATTCTCTAATCCTTTGTCTATGAGTCTTTTGGTTTCAAGTTCGGTTATATCCATAACATCTGCTATGTTTGCCAAAGCCACTAAGTCTAAATAGTCATCAGCACTCATTTCGAAATAATAGTCATCAAGGGCTTGTAGAAATTTATATACTATCCCTGCCCCACAAAGATTTTTATTAGGGTAGTCACAGAGTTGATTGTTTACCACTATTGCATCTTCGGACACATATTCAGCCTCATGGTGGTCTAGTATTATTACATCAATCCCTCTGTCTTTTAGCTTTTTAAGTTCTTCATAATCATTTGAACCAGCGTCAGGAATAATTAACAAAGTAGTTCCTTCTGGGATTGTTATATCATTACTAAGTCCATGTTTTTTCTTTTCATGTAATACATATTTAATCCTATTATGCTTTAATGTACGTCTTAGATAGTTGTACATCATAGCTGCTGAACAGTAACCGTCAGGGGTCGCAATCAACGATGATACTTATATTTCCACCATCCTTGATATGTTTGTCTAAACACTCAACAGCCAATTCAATATTATTAAGTAAGCTATAATCGTGTAAAACTCCATCATCTAAGTTCACATATCTATCAATATTCTTAACGCTTCTATTCTCTAACACTTGTCTGAATATCTTTTCTGAGTCCAAATAGTCATTCTTTGCATTGTTGTATAATTTGTAATTCATTTAACCACTCGCTTTCATTTTAAAATTAGTGATTTACCACTATTCTCTTTTCGAACATTGTCTCAAATACCTCTTGGTTGTCGGCTGGGCTTTCTTTTTCTTTTAGAAGTTCTCTAGTTTCATCAATCATAATACTTACTTTTTGCTGAGATACAAAATTACTAACTTCTGTCTTATAATCTTTTTTAATTATCTTTCCTGTCTCTTTATCTCTGTAGGCATCTTCATCATAGCATATTATAATTTCAGAAACTCCAAGTCTACTTAGTTTTTCAACCTGTATTTTACTCAATTGATGTCCACCAATAGCCACAGCATTGAAGTAGCCATAACTATATAGTTTCATTACCGACTTTTCAGATTCAACAACTATAACACTATCTAATTTTTTAATATCCTCAAAGTTTTGCCATAGCCCATATAAAATATGTGATTTTGCACACCTCTCTAAATATATGTACTTATCACCTTGCCATTCGTATAAAGCTCTGCCTTTAATACCAACTAGAGTGCCTATCTCATCTCTAACAGGAAATGTTATTCTATGACTATCTAGGTCATATCCTATCTCGAACAAAACTTGTATCTCTGGTGGTATTCCATCATCTGTTAATATCTTATGAGGTCTATTTTCGTAATAAGTTAATATTTTTTCACTTATAGGTTTTAGATACTCACTTTCTTCCTCACTGTCTCCCTCTAGTGATTTAACCATCCATTTAGTCCATTTAAGACTCTCAGGTATTTCATCATCAAACTTTCCATAATAGTCTATCCCTACTGCATCACATAGCCATTTTAAGTTTATAGAGAAGTTGCTTTCTTGGTTTATAAACCCAACTAGAGATATAATATCCGAACCCCCATATTGGTCTTTAATATTCCTTGTGTAAGCTACTACACTTAGGTATTCGTCAAGATATATCGTAATTGACTTTGGGTTATCACCATCTGGCATACCACAACTAATGTAATTACCCGATGTGTGTTTGGCTATGTGATGACATCCTAGTTGTTGTAAGACATCTTCAATTTTTTCATTTGTTAATATGTATTCTTTTAATTCGCTAACACTAACATTCAGATATCATCACCCCAAACCATTTTATTTTTTACTATTTCCTGAATTAACCAAAGTTCCGACTTCAAACCAAGTGTTTCTATTTAGGTCTACTTCAAATAACACAGTAGGCTTTTCGCCTTGTCTATTCTTATCCACTCTACAACCGTAATAAACTTTCTTTTGATTAAGCTCTAGTGGTATAGGCTCACCCCAAGCTTCAGTAGGTATGTATTTATATTTGTGATATTCTGTCTTAGGCACTCTTTTAGCTAGACAAAGTTGGTCAAGTAAGTGTTTTATCTGTTTTGAGTTCGCTATATTCATACTTGTAAGGTCGAATATATTAAGATGAACTGCTTCATCTGTAAGCTGTATAGAACCATACATAAATATATCTATTTCTTTACTCAGCTCGGACAACATAGTTGTAGTTCTTTTAAGTGCTGCCCACTCACCAATACTGTCATTATCACTTTTTAAAGTATCGTAACAAAAATACTTTATATTCTTGGTAAGCTTGTGTTTTCTAATTTCAAACTCTAAGGTTTCATCTGAGTATTCTTGAAGCTCTTTTACATATATTGTTCCTTCGGACTCTTGTTCTACCCATTCAGCAACTCTAAGCACTTGCCTAAACTCTTCTGAATCTTTGTGCAATCTAGCTTGAAATTCTTCTAGGCTTTCTGTGTAATTGCCTTCACCATCATGTTTTCTATTTATGAAACTACCTTCTGAATCTCTATATCTACCTAAAGTTATTTCTTTTTCATCTTTGTTAATTCTAACACCATGCAGTTCTTGAAACTCAGGGTTGTTCAATACGGTTGTCATTATACAGTGTCTTATTTCTTTTTCTGTAGTTTCATTTAACATAATGCAAACTTTCTCTTTGTGAACAAATGCTATATAGGCAGCTAACTTGGCTAAAAATCTAGTTTTACCTTCATTAGATAACATCCCCATCACAAGCATAGTTTGAGTTCTTATGCCTTTGAATACGTCTGATAGAATGTTGTATGGCATTTGTAAGCCTATATCTGGTGTTTCTATACATTGTAAAATTGAACTTGTCATACCGTCTGCTATATTAACACTGTCTTCATTTGCCAAAACTACTGTGTGAATATTGTCTAGTTTGGATCTTAATATCTTATAAACTTCACTAGCACTCATTTCGTCAAACTTTTTATAGTTCCTTATCTTTTCTGCTGGGTATCCATTCCTGTAACACTCTCTAAGAAGTGAATACTTTTTTACTGAGTTGTAATAGTTTTTAAAATCATCTGGTGTGGCTAAATTGCTCCATGTTTCTATAATCTTATAACCACCATATTTTTTATAAGTTTTAAGTCTGTCTTCATCTTGGCTCATGAAGGTATTTATGTTAATTTGATTAAATGTCTGTGTTAAAGTCTTGTACATAATTTCAAAACATTCATAGAAAAATTTAGTTGCTTCATCATAAAAATCATATTTACTTCTTATGTATTGCCCCCATTCTATATATAAGTCAGGGTTTTTATAAAAACTACCAACTAACAGTATCTCTGTCTGTGGTATAGAAAATTGTTGCAAATCACCCATACTAACCTCCAAAAATGTCATCTACCAAATCAGCTATACAAGGTTCTTTGTCTACCTTTTTATTAAATTTCGCAATCTGATTTTGAATTGTATTATGTCTTAATGATTCTTGTTGTTCTTTTGTTTTGTTTTTAAGTTCTTCTAGTTCAATCTCTCTGTTAATTTTCCATTTTTTATAGCTATCATATTGGTTTATAACAACTGCTAAGTCGTAATTTAATCTGCCTAAGTTGTTATCAAATTTCTTACTAGCTAACTTGATATCTAATTGTCTTTTCTTCCTTTGTAACATGTCTAATAGTTCATGATATGTAATTGGTTCTCTAAGTCCTTTGTATGTTCCATTAACAATACTTGCTAACTTTAAAAAGAAAAAAGATGGAATAGTTGTTATGTCATAATGTTCTTGAACCCAATTGATAAACTCATCCTTACCATCTGTTATTTTAATTACACTTTGTTCAGATTCTCTCTTTTTGTCTTTTATTTCTTGTTTTCTATCTAAATACTCTTGCTTACCTTTGGTTATATTTTCTTCAATTTCTTCAGTGTCTACCAAGTCTAATAATTGTTTTTGTCTATAACATGGCACATGATAGTAACTTCTATTTAATTTCATTAGTTCTTCTTTACTCTTTAGCTTTTCTTTACAAACTCTACAAATAGCCATTTACCCACCTCACTTATAAAAGGAAAGTAGGCATAAGCCTACAGTCCTCTAACAATCTCTAATACTTTTTGCAATACTTCAATATCTGTCTGTTTAGCTATATCAGATGGTCTATTGATTCCAAATTCTACCAACTTAGGTGCTAATGATTTCTTTTTAGCTGGGTTTAAAGATTCAATAATTAATTTAACTTCATTGATTATTTCTTTAGCTGTGGTTGGTTCTTTGGCTTCTTCCTTCTCTTCTGATACAGGTTTTGATGATAGGTTTTCACCAGTAGCTTCTCCCATTTCTCTTTCATATATTTCCATTTCAGACGCCACAGATGTTTTCATATTATTTTGAAGAACAAACTCAGTCTTACCTTTGGTTTTATCTATGGCTTGTTGCCAAATTAAAAGCGAAGGTCTTTCTATTATTTCATTCTGAGCTTTAATACCTGTTCTGTCTTTGTTTTCAACTTGACAACATACCACACCATCTTCGTCTACGTAAGTATGAAGAACTGTCTTAACGTTGTAATCTAGTCCTTTGAATCCTTCTGGAACTTTCCTTCCTGTAGCTACACTTGTAAACTGTCCATCTGCTGTTTTAACCGATTGTTTTTCGTCAGTTTCTCTAGCTGTAACTGCAAAGTGTTTCCCTGAAGCTAGTAGGTCAAGTATAAGGTCATTCCCTTTAAACTTAACTGTTCCATAGTCTTTTATTTCAAGCCCAGCACCCTCAACAGCTACTAATTTCTCTAAGCCTGTAAGTTGTTTCTGATTGGCTCTTACACTTGCTCTTTTCTTAGAAAACTCTATAAGTCCTTGTTGGGTTGCCATGTGAATGATTGTCGTTCCATCTACTACTATTGCATCAGGTCTAAATGGATTACCTTCGGCATCTAGGATTACCTCGTCAGTTTCATTTCCGTCATCATCTAATTCATAGAAGTCTTCGTTATTACTAGCTTTTTTAATATAATCTCTAACTTCACCTAGTGACTGAGTGTATACGATATAAATATTTTCAGTGTTGATACCTTCATTCTCAAGATTTTCAAGGTAACTGTCTATAGAACCACTCTCTGCATCTATGTATAAAACTCTAAAAGGTCTTCCATCTTCGTTTTTCATTCTTGCAAAATCTAAGCTTAGGCTTGATTTCCAAGTTCCGAAATTTCCATATATAAGAAAACCTAGTTTGGTTTTAACTACATTACCTTTTCTCGCTCTAGCCATTACACATTCCTCCATTATTTTATTAGGGATAGTTTGTCTGTCTATCCCATTTTATTTTTTACTATGTCATTTAATTAGATTCTACCAACCTTCTTCTTCCTCAGTAGCACCCCAATCTCCATCGTCTGTGCTAGATGCTTTAGTGTTAGTGTTTAGCCCACCAAACTCTCTAATAGCCTGTAAAGCTTCGTCAACAGTTTCTTGAGTGTATGTTTCTGTATCAAGAGTTTCTTTGTTAGCCCCTATGATTGTCAATTCTCTTATATAAGAATTGCCAGTCTGATCCATTGGATTAGGTTCTCCCCAAGCATCATCTTGTTCCACTTCTTCTTTAAGTGCTTTATTTACGATATTACCAAATACCTTAATAGCGTTATAAGGTTTAAGATTTTTCTTGAAAGTAGTTGCTAGTTTAGTATTTGATGTTACAAATTCAACATCTTCAATTGAATTGTAAGTTACTACTTTAGCTTGAATAAGGAATCTACTTCCATCTTCAGGGTCTTTGTCTATACCCATAAAGATTATAGTTTGTTCAAAGTCGCATTGTTCCTTAAAACCTTCGGCTTTAAAATCTAACGAAGAAGAAAGTCTTGATATTTGATTAGGTACAAACTTAGTCATTCTAGTGATATCACCTTTGTCATTGGCGAAGCTGCTAAACTCTATTTTACCTCTAACAAACACTTCCATATCATCTTTAAGATGTACTGAAGCATATTCGCAAGCATCGAATTCAGCTAGAACTTTTTTCTTATTCTCTAGTTTCCCTTTATCATCAGTTTGTTGTTCTATGCCAACATGAACACCCATTATTTTATAACCCTCTTCTTTGAATGTCTTTCTGTCTGCCCATTTAACTTTCTTGCTTATGTATTTGCCTGTATCTTTATCTTTCTTGCTAAAATATACCTCGTCTTTTACCATGCCACTTAGTTCAAGATACAGCGTGTTGTCATCAGATGTTTTTACACCAAATTTTAGAACATTTCTATTCTTATTAGTTTTAGTTACAGTTTGCTGAAAAAACTTATCCTTTTCTTTTCCTGTTACTATTCCTGATGCCTTAAAATTTCCTTTAGTTTCTGGTAAATTAAATGCTCTAGCCATATTTTATATTCCTCCATTGTTGTTATATTATGTTCAAATACTTACCTAATACCTCATATAACCTAACAACAATATCTGGACTTCTTATCTTCTTATACCTACCTAATGCCTTGCTGAATTTCTTCAACATTATCACACCCTCTCACTCTTTATTTTAAAATTTATGTTTTAACAGCTTTTCAGCAAATCACCCATACCATTTTCTCTAAGTAAATACTCTAAATTTCTAGGTGTGTAATTCATGTATTCCATCATGCAACCTACATTAATAGCATTAAATTTCAAACCACCTTCAGTCTTACAATAATCCATATACATTTCATAAAAAGCTCTGTCTTGAGTTACGTGTATATGCCCATATAGATGAACACTTCCATGAAATTGACCATCCCAATGAGCTATTGGATAGTGAGATAAGATAATATCTAACCCACAGTCCTTAATTTTTTTATACTCTTGAATTGATACGTATTCTTTCTTCATTGTGTTATTTATTCTGTCATGATTTCCTAGTATCAAATGTTTCTGACCTTTAAGCTTAGGCAATATCTCGTCAGCTAAATCATTCTTCCAAAAGATATCACCTAGTAAATAAACATCGTCATCACTTTTAATTGTATTGTTCCAATTGTCTAGTATTGTCTGATTCATTTCTTCTACTGAGTTAAATGGTCTATTGTCAAATTTAAGGACATTTTTATGTCCGAAATGTAGGTCACTGATATAGTATTTCATCTAATCACAACCGTTCAGCAAATCACTGATTAAAGTTGGTTTTTCATCTGACCACTTAACCATAGGGAACAGAAGGTCAAATACTGTTATATTGTCCATTTTTGAAATCCCAAATTCATACTCATCAAATTCCCATCCGTTACTATGCTTTTCTGGTTCTTGGTTATAGACATATAGAGAGTCATCTTTATCTCTCGCTATATATTTGAATCTGTATATAAGATATCCTAATATTTGTCTTTCGAAGTCTGTTAATTTTTCTCGTCTTTCCCACACAAGTGTAAGATTGTCGCTGTCTATGAGACTTACAAGGTTTCTGTTTTGCTTTATTTCATAAACTTTAACTACTTTGAAATAAGAATCATCATCATCTTCCATTGTCAATTCGTCATTGTAGTATTCTAACAGGTTAAACCCATAATCATCTGATAATAAGTAGTTCCCACAAACAAAATACTTATCGCCGCCATATGTTTCTATTACATGCTTTCCTGCTACCAAATCATTTTTCCTCATTTTTTATCTCTCCTTTTAGTTTGATTAAATGTTACATTTTAATATCTAAAATGCTTTTTATAAGGACACGAATCAATCATAACTCGTGTCCTATTTTATTTTTATTCTAGTTCTGCAATTTTCTTTTTGATTTCTTCTAGTGGCATATTCAT
>JACCDZ010162867.1_pt1 | contig 10331 bp, 11 predicted proteins | sample 7449551 | NCBI WGS metagenome assembly JACCDZ01 (sample SAMN15323452, study PRJNA562643) | freshwater metagenome | isolation source: river surface water | place: USA:Blue River Watershed | collected 2017-08-18
GATATACCGCCAGCTGCCCGGACAGCAGGAAATAGAAAATATTGTCACGGGCGCCTTTCTCTATCACCACTTCCCCGGGGGCCGGCTCGAACAGTTGCGAATGGCTGAGGAGAATCTTCATCTGGTCAGGATCGTTGAACATCAGATCCTTGTAGAAGGGAATGCCGGACAGCAGGGTATCGATCATGTCGGGCTTGAGACTGGTAATGGGTGTGGACTTCATGGGCAGACCTCCGTGTAGCCCGAGTATATCCGGGTCGCTTGTCACATTCACAGCCGATTGAAATTACGGTAGGTCAGGCAATCATCCTCATCACCGGCCTGCCCCTGTCCATCTCTGCCAAACCCGTTCAAATCCGGGTCATTGCCGCATTTCCAGGGCTACCGGGTGCCATGGCGACATGCAGGAGCTGCCGGCAGTGTAGGTAAAACCGGCACCGGACCAGCCCGCTCTCCCGTCTGGCTGGCGCAAATCGTGGGTGTTACGGTAGTGTCTCAGTCCAGCCAGCATCATTTATCAACGGACTGATCAACGGACGTACTGACAGGTCATGAATCCCATCTTACGCAAACTGCTTCCCTCCCCCCTGTACGTTCAGGTCTTCAGGAACAAACTGGTCATCCAGAATCCGTCCGACGGCAAGACCGTGGTGAAAGAAGCATCGTTCTCGCACCCACGCATGCTGGTCGGTGAGTTCGAGACCGCTGAATCGTTGCTCAAGACCGGGCTTCAGGAAATTTACGCCGGTCACTTTCTGACGCCGCGCCCCCAGGTCATCATGCACCCGAAAGAGATGCTGGATGGCGGCTTCACCATGATTGAACAGCGTGTGCTGCAGGAAATGGCATTGGGTGCAGGTGCCCGTCAGGCCAAGGTATGGCTGGGGGCAGACCTGTCGAAGGAAGAGACCGAAAACTTTACCTTCTGACGTTTAATTCATCTTTTTCATTAATCACTTCAGGAAGACGGAGCACTTCATGCCAGGCACCATAATGCACAGCCCCATTCTTGCCCCGATTGTTGCCCTGGTTGCCTGGTCTCTGGTGATGTGGACGTGGATGTACGCCACGCGCCTGCCAGCCATGTTCAAGGCAAAGATGAAGTCCGACCCTTATGCCCCGCGTGGCGAGCAGATGAACCAGTTACCGGCACAGGTACGCTGGAAGGCCGACAACTACAATCACCTGATGGAACAGCCAACCATTTTCTACGCCATCACGCTGGCACTGGCACTGATGGGTGAAGGCAGCGGCATCAACCTCACACTGGCCTGGACCTATGTCGGCCTGCGCGTGGCACACAGTCTGGTACAGGCCGTCATCAACAAAATTGAACTGCGCTTTGTGATTTTTGTACTGTCATCGCTGGCACTGATCGGACTTACGTTCAATGCGGCCATGGTGCTGGTCTGAACAGGCACACAGCACGCTCTCACCAACACAGCTTCATGCCTCGTCTTCTGCAGCAAAGCACAGACAAGCCTTGGCTTTCCCGCGAGTGTCCCCATGAAGGCTGAGGGACACTCAGGGAACGGCCATGTCAAAGAAGATCACGATTATCCTCGGGCACCCGGATGCCGCCAGTTATTGCGGCGCACTGGCGGACACCTATGCACAGTCAGCCCGCGATGCTGGTCACGAGGTCCGGCTGTTCCGGCTGGGTGAGATCACGTTCGATCCGGTGCTGCACCATGGCTATAACAAACGTCAGGAACTGGAGCCCGGGCTGCTGGACATCCGCGAGGCCATCACCTGGGCCAACCATCTGGTGTTTGTGTACCCGATCTGGTGGGGCTCCATGCCCGCCATCCTGAAAGGCATGTTTGACCGCGTGTTTTTGCCAGGCTATGCCTTCAAGTACCGTGAAAACTCCCCGCTGTGGGACCGCCTGCTTGCCGGTCGCAGTGCACACGTCATCACCACCATGGACACCCCGCCCTGGTATTACCGGCTGATCTACACCCGGCCCGGCCACCACCAGATAAGAAAAACCATTCTGGAGTTCTGTGGCATCAAACCTGTCCGCATTACCTCGTTTGGGCCGGTACGCTATGCCACGCCGGAAAAACGGGAGCGCTGGCTGCAACAGGTAAACAGGTTTGCCCGTTCAACCTGAGTCTCAAGACTGGTCAGATGGCAAAAAGCCGTTAAGATGAACAGCATCTATCTTCCCAGAGACGAGCACCATGCTGCTGCAACAAGACTTTCCCTTGCTGGACGAGATTCTGGACGAATGGCGCCCAGTGATCGGCGAGGACTTTCCCGGCTATCGTAACCACGTATGCCGCATGCTCAACTTCTGTCTGGCACTGCGTGACTGCACCCCGGAAGAAACCGAAAAACTCATCATTGCCGGAGCCTTTCACGACATTGGCCTGTGGACCGGCAAGACACTGGATTACCTGGCCCCGTCCCTGCCCCCGGCACGCGATTATCTGGAGCGCCGTGGCCTGCAGGACTGGATCACGGAAATCGAACTGATGATTACCGAACACCACAAGCTGCGCCCGTACACAAAACTGGCGTATCCGCTGGTGGAGCTCTTTCGCCGGGGTGATCTGGTCGATTTTTCGTTAGGCACCGTCACACAGGGCCTGCCGAAAGAATTCATCAAGCAGGTAAAGGACGCCTTTCCCAACGAAGGCTTCCACGCCAACCTGGCCAGAATGGGCAGCAAATGGATGCTGAAGCATCCGCTGAACCCTGCACCGATGATCAAGTGGTAATGAAAAAGGGGCCTTCCGGCCCCTTTTTTTTATCAGTCGGCTAACGCTTTTGGCGTAACGATAGGAAACACCAGATCAGGCTTATCGAGTAGCGAGAAGAACTTGATCAGGTCCAGCGTGCTGCCGCTGATCTTCAGGTCGGGTGATGTCAGCACATCCTTGATACCCACCTGTTTGGTCACCAGCTTGACCAGCATGGGGCGTGTCAGCGCCAGGGTAGCGTTGGCATTTTTGGCCGGCGGAGCCTTGCGAAAACGCAGGACAGCATTCTCGATATTCACCACGTATTGCTCATTCACATCACGGAAATCGAAATTGATGGTGAGCGCCACGTCTTCTGCATCCGGGCCATTTAGGGCCACCTGAAACATCTGCATGAACTGCTCGGGTGCCGTCTGGTTGAGCAACTCGGTGGCATTGGCCAGATTAACGCCCTTCTCCGGCTCGCCATGCCGCAGTTCGTAAGCACCGCTCAGATAGGCGTTGCGCCAGGCGGTGGACTCGGCGCGGTAACCCAGCTGGTCATAGGTCTGCGCCAGCAGTGATCTGGCCGCAACATTTTTGGGTTCTGCCGCTACCAGATGACTGAGCACCTCGGCCACCCAGCGGTAATCCCCTGCATCAAACGATACCTGTGCCTGCTTGAGAAGGTTGGCTGCACCGCCCATGAAGGCAACATAGCGTTTGCCCTGCTCGGCACGCGGGAGCGGATCAAGCGAGGCGGGATTGGCGTCATACCAGCCAAAATACATCTGGTAAACCGCCTTGGCATCGTGCTTCACGGTGCCGTAGTAGTCCCGGTTCCACCAGTGGCGGGTGAGCGACTTCGGCAACTTTATCTGCTCGGCGATTTCGCGCGGACCATGGCCCTGATTGGCCAGACGCAACGTCTGGTCGTGAATGTAACGATAGGTATCGCGCTGATCCTTCATCAGGGCGGCAATGCGGTCCTTGCCGAACACGGGCCAGTGATGACTGAAAAACATGACCTCGCTGTCCGGGAAACGGTCAATGGCATCGTCGATATATCCGGACCAGCGATTGGCATCACGCACTTTTGCGCCACGCAGGGTGTAAAGGTTGTGCAGCGTGCGGCTCATTACCTCGGCACCGCAAAAGGCTTTCTTCGCGGGCAGATAGAATGTCATTTCTGCAGGGGCTTCGGAGCCTGGCGTGTACTGGAAAATAAACTCCACGCCGTCCACATCCACGGTTTGCGGCGTGCGATCGACAAGCTCGGTCGGGCGCAGGATGCCGATAGTGCCCATGGCCGGTTCCTTGCCCAGACCATTGTCGACCTTGCCGCGTTCGCTGCGCGGCAGATCGCGGCCATACATGTAAATGGCGCGACGTCCCATGGCCGGGCCGGCCAGAATGTTTTCGCTGGTGGCTTCTTCCAGAAAGCCGGCAGGGGCAATCACACGGACTTTTCCGGCAGCGACGTCTTCCGGCGAGGCAATGGCGGTAGCTCCGCCAAAATGGTCAACATGACTGTGCGTAAAAATGATGGCGACCACCGGCTTGTTGCCGAGTGTCTTGCGCGCAAATGCCATGGCACGGGTGGCAGTTTCTTTTGACGTGAGCGGGTCCACCACAATCCAGCCGCTCTTGCCTTCGATGATGGACATCACGGCCAGATCGTAACCACGCAACTGGTAAACGCCGTGTGTCACCTTGTACAGACCATGCAGGTTATTAAGCTTGGCCTGTCGCCACAGGCCGGGGTTCACGCTGCCGGGCGCATCACCCTTGATGAACTGGTAACCGTCGGCGTCGTAGGCCACGCTGCCATCTGCTGCCATCACCTTTAGCGAAGGTTCGCGTGCAACCAGACCGCGTTCGGCCTCCTGCATGTCAATGCCGTCCTCCGCCGGAAGACCTGCCGCGGTGTCGGCCTGTGTCTTCACCGTGGCACTGGTTGGTGCAGAAAAGCCGGCCGCATCAGCTCCCTCTACCTTGGGGACTTCGCGGGAGCAGGCCGCCAGTGCAACGGCAAGAAAACTGATCGTCAGGATGCGCATCATCGGTACCTGTCATTATGGTCGTGGATGAGTGTCTTGCCGTGATATGGCAACAACCCGTGTTGCATTAAGGGCGGCCTGGCTGGCGCAGCAAAACCTGCCCGCTGTTAAACAGTAGCTGCCTGGCATGACACCCGTAATGAAAATCCCGGCAGCATGAACCACCATGACAAGTGAAGGCACAGCAAACAGGGATTCATCAAAGGCTCACCTGCCGGGAAAACCATGGATTGAATGCAGACTGCGCCCGGCACCATATTGTGTCAATTGCAAATAAAGCCATGATATATTGCGTTTAACACAACACGGTGCCAGACCATGGACCTTCGTCGACTCAGCCATTTCATTGCCCTGGTGGAAGAAGGCCGCTTTGCCCCGGCAGCCGAGCGCGTTCACCTGAGTCAGGCAGCATTCAGCCGCAGCATTCAGGCGCTGGAGGAGCGTGTTGGCATGCAGCTGGTCGACCGTGGCCCTCATGGCATCACGCTGACGCAGGCCGGCGACGTGGTCTTGCGCCGGGCACGTGAACTGGTGTTTGACAGCAGTTGCATGATGCGGGATCTGGCACTGATGAAAACCGGTGATGCCGGTGAACTGCTGATTGGTGCCGGTCCGGTACCGGCCGCCACCATTGTCCCCTCCCTGCTGACCGGGTTGCGCCGGCAAAGCCCGCAGGTGGTTAACCGTTTGCGCTTTGGCAAGCTGCCGCAACTGCTGTTGCAACTGGAGGCACAGGAAATAGATGTTTGCCTGGGTGATCCGCGCCAGATGCTGCGCAACGAGCATTACGCCATGGCACCCGTCGGCAAGCAGTATGGCGGACTGTACTGTCGTGCAGGACACCCCTTGCTGCGCAAGGACGCCGTGCATGCAGCAGACATGACCCGGTACGGCGTTGCCCTGATCTCTACCTCCCCCCTCTTGCTGGACTCACTGGCAGCCGATTTCGGCTTTGCATCCGGCCAGTCCTTTCCGCTGGCCGTGGAGTGTGACGACATTGCCATGCTGGCCCGACTGATTGCCGAGACCGATGTGCTGGGCCTGTTGCCGGACGCCATCATCAGCCGCAACGGACCCAAACTGCGCAAACTGCAAACATCCGGGGCATCGCCCGTGTTTGCAGATGTGTATGCGATATGGCTGAAGGACCGCACCCTTTCCCCTGCGGCGGAGCGTGCCATCACGCTGGCACAACAGATTGGCGCAGATATTGAAGCGGAGTTCAGCGTGGCCTTGCCGTCATCGCGTTGATGCCTTTGTCTGTGTTGCGCCGTATCGTGTCATGCCGTTCTGTATTGTTGCGGTGCAAAGCCTTTGCGCACGCACCATCGCAATGCAAAAAGCAGTGAATAAAACCACCGCCATTTTGCTGCTGCCGTCATCCATCCGGCATGTTCCGTTCACATAATCATCATTCAGCCGCGCTATCGTGAACTTCATCACGAAATGCATGGCATTCATCCCTCATGCCATCGTGATGGCACAGGGCTTGCCTCTCCTGTTTAAACCCTTCATGCCGTGCATTGCCCGCTTGCCAATGCAGATGGCCACTTTCAAGAAGTACGCTGAATGAACCAGCCCGTCAGTTTTCCGCCCCGTAACAACCATGTGCGCGAGGAGAATGGCATGAGTATCGGTGTATCAGGCGATACGGAACTGCAAAGCCTCTACCAGGCCATCATCAGCCCTGCCCTGCAGCGCACGGTCGGCATGGAGGCCCAGCTGCTGGTCAGACGGAATGGTCGCAGCGAAGTCGCCGAAACGCTGATGCACAAGCTGCCGGAGCAACAGGTTGCCGACATGGACCGGATAGCGCTGGCGGTGCATACCCGCAATGCCCCGCCGGTACCGCATGACAATGAATGGCTGTTTTTGCCGGTACAGCCCCAGACCATCCGGCACCGCCTCTTCACGCCGGAAGAAGCGCTGCGCGAACTGACTGCCCAGGGCGTACAGCATTCACGCATTGTTCTGGAGATTACCGAAAGCGAAAAACTGGGCGACGCCGAGATCACGGACTTTGTCGCATCGTTTCGTGAGTGCGGATTTGGCATTGCCATTGATGACTTTGGTGCGGGCGCCTCCAACTACGAACGTGTGCTGGCACTATGCCCCGACATTGTCCGGCTGGACCCGGCGCTAATCCAGAACGCAGAGCAGTCGTCACGTGCCGCCCGGCTGTTTCCCCACATGGTGTCGCTACTGCGCGAATCCGGATCACTTGTTCTGGTGGATGGCATAACCACCGAGCATCAGGCCAGGATTGCCATTGATGCCGATGCCGAACTGTTGCAGGGCAACTGGTTTGCCCCGGCTGACCGCCACCTGCCGGATACCGCAACCATCAGGGACAAGGCGGCCGCACTGATGGGTGCCGGCAAGTCCGTGATCGACAGAACCGAGTTACGGATGCGCAGCCGTTTCATGACGGTATGGAATGCCTATCGTGATGGCAGGGACCTGGGCAGCATCGTGCGTGAAATTCCGGACGTGGAAATTACCCGCGTTTACGTGATCGACAGTCAGGGATACCAGATTGGCGACACGGAACTGACACCGCATGCCCTGCAAGGCCGTCATCATCCCCTTGCCGATGCCCGTGGTGCCTGCTGGGCCCTTCGCCAGTACTTTCGCAATGCGCTGGAGCAACCGGGCCGGGTGCAGATCACCCGTCCCTATCTGTCACTGACCGAGCAGCGTCTGTGCATGACCTTCTCCTGCGTGGTGATGCGGCCGGGGCTGGGTCAGGTCGTGCTGTGCATGGATGCATTACAGTCCACTTGAGACGGTTGATCGCACTTGTCGCTCAGGCAACCCGATGGCAGGATTGCACGCAATCATCATCCTGACTGTCGGGTTACTTCATGGCTTTTTCTTTTGTTGCGTCACACGCCCGACAGGGCCTTGTTACTGCTGCCCTCTTTCTTGCACTGCTTGTTCCCGCTGTGCCGGCACAGGCTGAAAGCGCGCCCCATCCCTCGGTCCTGATCGACAATTTTGTCATTACCGATGTAAAAGGACTGGCCAATCCCGGCCACACGAGATCTTCAAAGCCGTTTGTGGTCGATCCCGAGGGCGGCTCTGTCTGGGTAATGACCAACTATCTGGCCGAAGAAGGCGATGAAGACGCACTCAGCGTTACATCATTCGACATCATGCCGGAAGGTGTTCCCGTCCCTGCCGGCAGCAATATCGCGCGTTTTCCTGCACAGGAAATGGCCCGCTTCAAGCCCGAAGAAGGACTGGCGCTGAACGTTGGAGGCAAGACCATCAAGCTGACGGACAATGTGCTGCGTGAGCTGATGACACCCGAGCAGTTTGACGAGCTGCTGAAAGCACGCGAAAGCACGAAAGGTGTGCTGCAACTGGTCCAGCTGCAGCGCTTCAACATTCCGGCCGATACCGAAACCGTGATCAGGATTGATCTGACCCGGCTGGAAAACATGAAACCACACTCGCTGGAGGTCGTGGTTGGCCAAGGTGCCGTGCCAGAAGAGCTGGTGACCTTCATGGATAAAAAGAACGGTAGCTGGCTATATCGCAACCGGAACATGGTGGGCATGATCGGCTTTTCTTTGCTGCTGGGTGGCTGGCTGTGGCGGCGGGCACTGGGCTAACCACGTCGTGAAAGCCCCTGCGCTGCATGGCGGCGCCCATGAGCTTGAGATGCATCAACTGCTCATTGGCTAAAAAGTGCTTAACTGAGATGAAGGAAGGAGGCTTTCATGAAATTACGCACAATCCCGGCGCTCATCGTGCTGCTTGCCAGCCCGGCCACACAGGCATTCTCACTGCCCGACCTCACCATCACCGACCTGACGGTCAATGGCCAGTGCCAGCCGGTGATTACCGTGCGCAACCTGGGGCCCGGCAATCTGCCGGACAAGGCCATGTATGTGGGGTACTCGCCCGGACTCTCGCTGCGCAAGGACGGCAGCCCGGTTGGCAATGCGATCATGGACAAGGCAGAACTCGTCCCTGCCGGGGGATCCTACACGTACACCGACACCCACCCGGATCATGTCGTGAGTGGTCAAGCCAACTACGTGGCTGTCATTGACGACTCCAGCATCATTCCCGAAGCCAGTGAAACCAATAACTCCCTTTCAAAAACATTGAACTGCACTCCCTCACAGCCGGACCTCACCATTGACCAGATGCAGATTGATAATGAATGCCGGGTGAGCATGACAATCAGGAATATCGGTCAGTCCGACATGAGCAGCACAAATTATGGCGTGACCACGCTGGAGCGGACCATTGATGGCGAGCCCAAGGGCTCCATCAGCCTTTCAGGCATTGATGGTGCAGCACAGGCCGCAGTCAAGGGTGGCTCTGTCACCTGGACAGATGCGCAGGAATTCCAGCCGACCAGTGATGCCCGCTACAACCTCTCCACACCAGCTGGCAGTGATGCCAACCCCGGCAATAACGGCCGCAGCATTATCGTGCCTGATCGCTGCAAGGCAGCACCGTCTGAAGGCCACCATGATGGGGACGACTATCTCTGGCAGCCCGATATCCAGCCAATAACGCCCATGCGTCCAGCACGCCCGATACGCCCATCGCCAAAGTAAGGAACCCGCTGTGCCGGTCAGTCGTGGCCGGCACAGCAAAAATCCTAGTCCCCGACTGACACAGGACTGAAAATCTGTGCCTGTCCCTTCTTGTTAGTGAACACAAGCTTGCCCTGATCCACACCCAGCCGCATTTCCTCTGTCATGGGCTGCATTTCCATGTCACGCAACACGGGCTCTGCCTTTCCCTGATATTTAAGATGGGAACTTGCCTTCTCGTGATGCAGCTTGAGAACGCTGCCATTCAGTGAGTACTTTCCCTGCGACACATTCCAGAAATAGTCGCAATCCGGCGTGACGGCCCCCATGCCACAGAAGCTTTTGAAATCCACCTTCTGCGAAAAAGCACCATCCCGACTGAACGTGTAAGAAACCTGCACAAAACCAAGCTGCCCCAGTTGCGGCTCGGATACCCATGACCCGGTGATGTCAAAATCCACCAACTCTTCCGCTGCATGTGAAACCGGAGCCAGAACAATGCTGAGCATCAGGCACACCAGATAAACCCGGTTCTTGAAAATTTGCTTGAACATACCTTTGTTTACCCCCGCTCTTTTTGCCTTGCTTCATGAAACACAGCAAGGCCGCACCCGTGCGATGACCTGAATCAAAGCATAGCCAAAGACTTGCGCAGGCGTGCCGGGGTTTGCCCGGTCCAGCGTTTGAAGGCACGGTTGAACGCACTCTGCTCGGAAAACCCCAGCAGCAGTGCAATGTCGCCCAGCATCAGCGAACGGTCCGCCAGGTACTGACGCGCCAGTTGTTCGCGGGTACGGTCAAGCAGTTGCTGCCAGGTGAGGTCACGCTTGTCGAGGCGACGCTGCAGTGTACGCAAGGAGACATGCAAGGCATCGGCCGCGCGTTGCAGGGTGGCATTGTTTTCCGGCAACAACCGCAGCATCACCTGCTGCAGGGCACGGTCAAATGCATCCGAGTCCGGCAGTGCCAGCAATAATGCTTCTGCCTGCCGGTCCAGCAAGGCGCGCAAACCCGGATCACTGTGCGGC
>JACCDZ011508857.1_pt1 | contig 10330 bp, 7 predicted proteins | sample 7449551 | NCBI WGS metagenome assembly JACCDZ01 (sample SAMN15323452, study PRJNA562643) | freshwater metagenome | isolation source: river surface water | place: USA:Blue River Watershed | collected 2017-08-18
AATTAAAAAAGATGCTGAAAATTACTTAGGTGTTCCGGTAACTCAAGCTGTTATTACAGTTCCTGCATATTTTAATGATGCTCAGAGACAAGCTACAAAAGATGCGGGTCGTATAGCAGGATTAGATGTAAAGCGTATCATCAATGAACCAACAGCAGCTGCTCTTGCATATGGATTCAATAAAAAAGCAGATGAAAAAATAGCTGTATTTGACTTTGGTGGTGGTACTTTTGATATATCTATACTTGAAGTTGGTGCTGATATAGTTGAAGTAAAATCAACTGATGGAGATGCCCATCTTGGAGGTAAAGATATAGATCAAAAGATTATTCATTGGATAGCAGATGAGTTCAAGAAACAATCAGGTATAGATGTGAGAAATGATCCTCTTGCTCTTCAAAGACTTGATGAAGCTGCAGAAAAAGCAAAAATAGAGCTTTCATCTGCTATTGAAACAGAGATTAATATTCCATTCATTACTTCAGATGCTTCAGGGGTACCACAACATTTAGTGTTAAAAATGACTCGCGCTAAACTTGAAGAGCTTGCAGATGAATTCATCACTCGTGCTATACAGATAACAAAAAGAGCTATAGAGGCATCACCATTTAAAATAGCTGATATACAAGAAGTTATATTAGTAGGTGGTCAAACTCGTATGCCAAAGATAAAAGAGGTTGTAAAAGAATTATTTGGTCGTGAACCAAATCAATCAATCAACCCAGATGAAGTTGTGGCCCTAGGTGCCGCAGTACAAGGTGGTATACTTGCAGGTGATGTTAAAGATATACTTCTTCTTGATGTGATACCTCTTTCACTTGGTATAGAAACTATGGGAGGTGTTGCAACTCACTTAGTTGAAAAAAATACAACTATACCAACTTCACGTTCACAAGTATTTTCAACAGCTGCTGATAATCAAACATCTGTAGAGATACATATAGTTCAGGGTGAGAGAGCTATGGCAGCTGACAATAAGTCTCTAGGAAGATTTATCTTAGATGGTATTCCACCAGCACCACGTGGTATACCTCAAGTTGAAGTTACTTTTGATATAGATGCTAATGGTATCTTAAACGTTAAAGCTAAGGATAAGGCTTCAGGTAAAGAACAAACTATACGTATAGAGGCAAATACAGGTCTTTCACAAGATGATATAGAACGTATGAAAAAGGATGCCGAGATGCATGACGCTGATGATAAAAAGAAAAAAGAGATTATAGATGCTAGAAATACTGCTGATCAAGCTATATATACAGCAGAAAAAACTATAAGAGAAAATAAAGATAAATTATCAGCCGAACTTGTGGCTTCAGTTGAAGCTAAGATAGGCGCACTCCGACTTACAAAAGATAAAGATGATTTGGAGGTTATAAAAACAGATACAGATGCTTTGTCCACAGAGCTTGGAAAAGTTCATGATGAGATAGCAAAGTCGGGGGCTGCACAACCTGGTCCAGAAGCCGGTCCAAGTCAAGAGGGTGGTCAAGCACCTGAAGGTGATATAAAAGATGCAGAGGTGAAAGAATAAATAGGCAGAAAATCGAGATGATAAATCTCGGTTTTTTTGTTATTATATACCTCATATGTGTGGAATATCTGGCTTTATAAATTATCAAAAACCTCAAGATAAAGGGCTTTTAAAGAGATCTTTAGATATCATCAATCATCGCGGACCAGATGATGATGGAACATTTTATACTGATACTTTCTCTATGGGTATGAGACGTTTATCTATCATAGACATAGCTGCAGGTAAACAACCTATATCAAATGAAGATGACACTATCACAGTAGTTTTCAATGGTGAAATATATAATCATCTAGAACTTCGTGCCGAATTAGAAACAAAGGGTCATATTTTTAAAACTCATAGTGATACAGAGGTTTTGGTTCATGGATATGAAGAGTGGGGAGTATCTTTACCGCAAAGACTTCGTGGTATGTTTGCATTTTCTGTATATGATAAGAAAAATAATAAGCTTTTTATAGCTCGTGATCATTTTGGTATAAAACCGCTCTACTATCATTTACAAGAGGAAAAAATAACTTCTTTCGCCTCAGAAATAAAATCTATACTTGAAGACCAAAATATAAAAAGAGAAATTAATAAATCATATATATATGATTATGTTTCTTTTCAATATAATCCAAATCAAGAAACATTCTTTAAAAATATCTTCAAATTATCCCCAGGACATTATTTAGAAATAGATTTAAATACAGGTAAATACAATATATCAAAATATTGGCAATGGAATTTTCTGCCAGACAGGGAAAATGATTATGATAAAAATAGATCAAATATCAAAAATGTATTAATTGATTCTGTAAAACATCATATGATTGCTGATGTTCCTGTAGCTTCTTTTTTATCATCAGGAGTTGATTCATCTATCATAGCTTTACTTGCACAAGAGGAGATGAAGAAACAGGGTAAAAATCTTAAAACATATACTATAGGTTTTAAAGATATAAAATCAGAAATAGAAGATGTGAAAGAGTACGCTGATTTTTTAAAAACAGATCATAAAGAGATTATTGTTACTTTTGATGATTATTTTGAATCTTTAAAAAAATGTGTGTGGCATCTTGATGAGCCGGTAGCCGACCCATCGGCCATATCTTTATATCTTTTATCACGTGAAGTGGCCAAAGAAGTTAAGGTTGTTATGTCTGGTGAAGGAGCGGATGAGCTTTTTGGCGGTTATGGTATATATGAAGAACCTCATAATCGTTTCATACAACTTATATCAACACAACCAGAATGGTTTAAGAGGTTTTTCTTAAGACCTATGCTATCTTTGATAAATTTAGAGGTAAGTTTATTTCCTTTATTTGAAAAAGTTCCAGGTATAAGTTTTTTGAATCGTGCTTTAATCCGAGTGCAAGACAGATATATTGGTAACGCCAATCTGTTTAAAGAGAGAGAAAAGAAGCTATTGTTTAAAAATTATGTAAGTCAAGACTTGACAAAGAAATTGGATTTACAAAATCAGGATTTGTCGAGATTGTCAGAATCAGAATATATGCAATTTGTAGATATACATAATTGGATGAGGGGTGATATATTACAAAAGGCAGATAAGATGACAATGGCCAATTCTTTAGAGCTTCGTGTACCTTTTTTGGATATTGAAGTATCTAAAGTCGCTATTGGATTAAAAGATGAATGGAAATATGAAAATGGTATAACAAAAAAGATATTGCGGGATGCATTTTCAAAAGATATACCAGATAAAACCAAAGATAGACCAAAACTTGGATTTCCAACTCCTTGGCATATATGGTTGCAAAAAGATTATGACAATGTTAGGAAAATAATCTTAGAAAATAAGCTTATAAATGAAATTTGTAATGTTAAATATGTAGAAAAATTGTTCACTAAAAATAATTTGAAAGATAAATTTATAGGAAGAAGAATATTCACTTTATTAATGTTATCACTATGGTATAATACTTTTATAAATGATGAAAAATAATCTAAAACACAATAAACAAAAAGGATTTTTAGAGTTGATAGTTATTATTTTAGTTGCATTGATATTATTAAATTTTTTGGGTATAGATATTGATTCTATATTAGCAAAAGAATGGGTAAGAGAGTTTATATCTTATGTTAAAGAGATGTTGGTATTGGTTTGGCAAGACATGATAAAAATATTTGAAGCTGTAAAAAATAGTAAATAAAAAATGCGGTCCATATTTCAGGACCGCTTTTTTGATGTGATAGGAGTTAACCTATCTTGTGTCGACGATCCCTCCCCTGATGCCCTATATCTTCCCAGGGGTCTTCTGGTGGAAAAATAACCGGTTTAGATGTAGGAGGAGGTGTCTTTTTGACCTTTTTTACCATCTCCGGCCAGTATACATACCGGTTATAATTCGGGAAGGTCTGAAAATAACAGAAGAGGGGTAGCTGAACTATAATACTGTAACCAGTGCTCACAGTGTTCATATGCTATTATTATATCACGATAAAATTATTTAGCAAGTATGTATTTGTACATCTCCTCTGGTGGTATCCCTCCTGTGATTCTTGTATGATTTTCTATGATAAATGTTGGTGTTGCTTTTACCCCAAGACTGATAGCATCTTGTTTATCTTGCTCTATTTCTTTTTTGTATTTTTCATTTTTACTTTCAGCTAATATTTTTTCATAATCATAACCTAGGTTTATTATAAGTTTCTTTAAATAGTCATCTTTTTCTTTTTTACCAAGTCTGGACCATGAATCAAATTCCTCATAAACTTTTGCATGTATATCTTGATATGCTTTATTTCCAAGTATTTGTGAGGCTAAGACTATAGAAGCAACATCTATAGATGCTTGACCATGTAATGGGAATATTTTTCTTGTTATGATTATATTTGATCCGTATTTATTTAACAAAACTTTTGTTAACATCTCTCCACTTTTTGCACATGCGAAACACTCATAATCTAAAAATTCTGTGATACGTATAGTTGTTGTGCTTGTTGTACTAGAATAACCGGTGATTTTAGGGTTATAGTCTCTGGCTATTTTTGTTTGATCTAGTTGTAGTCCTGTTTCTATATATTTTGAATAATCATTATTATTTTGTTCTTTAAAATTATTTTTAACTATTAATATACCTCCAAAGATAATTAAAGCAGTAAAGGCTAATATAGATGTAACGATTTTTGTTTCTGTTTTCATGGTTTTATTTATTTAATGAATAATTTTTATCAAATAATGCAAGGACTATTATAATAATAAATCCTATAAGTGATAATAATGGTATGGATATAAATCCAAAATAATCAATGTATTTTGTGGTACAAGATATACCTGTACTACAAAATTCAAATTTTATTATATTTGTATAAAGTAGATTGTGATATAAAGATATAATAAAACCGAATATTGATATAGGTAATATATATTGATAGATTTTACTTTCTTTTCTCAACTTAGCTATGATTATTATAGGGAATAAAGCGTACATACATATTCTTTGATACCAACATAGTATGCATGGCTCATATCCTTTTATATCACTAAAGTATAAGCTACCTACAATGGCTATAACAACCTGTATGAGTATTAGATTTATAGCGTTTTTTTGTATGAATTTAATCATGTTTTTAATTGTATTATTTATGAAAAATATAAAGAAGTTGACATATATAGCCCTTGGTTGTAATCTATATATTAGTGCGATCTGATTTTAAGGGGGTCTATCGTGCTGGGGTGTTGCTCACATGAGCGCACCCCCTTTTTTTAATAAGTACTTAAATATGTTATCGATGCGATATATAAAACTCCTATTATCATAGCGATTAGATTTTGTGCCATGTGTTTTTTGTTATTACAATGAGCTTCAGGTAATATATCTGATGTTGATACGTACAATAATATACCGGCAAAAAAACCAAATATCATAGAAATAATGTTATTTGAAAATTCAAACATCAATCCTATAAAGATACCCAATACAGGTGCTATTGCATCTAAAAATAATAATCTTTTTGAATGACTTAGATTTACAGTATTAAATCCGTCGGAAAAATCATGGGCTATCACAGCTATAGCTATCATCAATCCAAATACAGGTGAGACTACATATGCTAAGCCTATGGCTATACCATCAAATAATGAGTGCAGTATCAAAGCCCATGCACCGATTTTTTTTGAATCGATATGATTATGATCAGTGTGATCATCTTCATGATGATTGTGTAAAGAAAATATTTTTTCCAGTATATGAAATATTATAAAACCAAATATAACTGATAGTAGTATAAAAGGGGAATTATTTAACTCTATAACTTCTGGTATGATTTCAAGGAAAACTAAACCCAACAAAGCACCCGCTGTTAATCCAGAGAATATGTGTATTAATTTTTTATATTTGAAGGCTATATATCCGCCTAATAATGTTGATAAAAAGGCTAATATTGATATATATATTAATGGTGTCATAGTATGATTATATCATAATATATTATATAACTAACATTCTTTTATATATAATTCTTTAAATTTTTCATAATTAAAATTTATATTTTTTAAATGTTTTAAACATGATTTCATGTAATAGTCTATTCTTGATCGAGTCATGTTGTGTATATAATCGCTGCTGTATTTAGCTTTCATGAGAAAAGTGGTTGGTGTATATATATTATTAAGTAAATCATCGCACATATCATCTTTGTCATCTGATAATTGTCGAGCATTTAAATAATTTTTGAAAAAATTTAATATCTCTGATTGAGCAATATCATCTTTTATTCCGGTTAACCATAAAACTATTAAACAATTTATTGATAATCCATATGATTTTCTGTAATTATTGTCACATAAATATTTAAAATGATAATGAGTATTTTTTATTGTATTATTTTCTAAATAATATAAATTCATATCATTTATTATATTATCTATTATTTGTATTTTATTTAAATCTTTATCACACAATGAGTGGAAACTTTTCATACTTTTATTCATCAATATATTTGCTATGGATAAACATAAATTAATATTGTTTTTTTCTATCTTATTATCCCTGATATAATCATATAGTGTATACGCCATAACTCCCTGTATATGTGCTCGGCTTAATATAAATAATTGATCTTGTATATCTTTATCTTTTTTATTTAAACATTCATAAAACCAATATGGCAGCAAGATTATGGATTTAAAAAAATCTTTATTTTTACTTATCTTATTTAAGATATAGTCGAGTTGACTTTCGTTGCAATAATTTAAAATACTGTTTTTAACTGATGATAATATTGTTTCAGATAATGTATTTTCATATTTTATATTTTCCATAAAAAAATATTAACAAATTGAACATAAAATTTTCATAAAGAAAATATAAATTTTTATTAAATTTATGATAAAATATTCAATATGTCACAATATTATAGCGACGCTATCTTTTGGATAGAAGTAGATAAAATAAAACCAAATCCATATCAACCCAGAAGAGACTTTGATCCTGTTGCTCTTCAGGATTTATCTGAATCCATACGTATGTATGGTTTATTGCAACCTATAACAGTAACCCGTATAGAGACATTGAAAGAGGATGGAGGCTTAGCGGTTCATTATGAACTTATATCTGGTGAACGTCGTACTCGTGCAGCTCGTCTTGCTAATCTGACTCAGATTCCTGCTATCATACGTGCAAAAGAAGAAGATGCTAGAACAAAACTTGAACTAGCTATAATAGAAAATATACAAAGAGAAGATCTAAATGTTATAGACAGAGCTAAAGCTTTTGAACAACTAGTGAAAGAGTTTGGTTTTAAGCATGCTGAAGTTGCGGAGAAGATGGGAAAAAGTCGTGAATATGTTACGAACAGTATGAGACTTTTAAATCTACCTGATCACATGTTACAAGCACTTGGTGAAAAGAGGATAACAGAGGGTCATACACGCCCTTTACTTATGCTTTCTGATAGACCAGAAGAACAAGAAGCTTTATTCCAGGATATACTTCTTCGTAAACTCAATGTCCGTGAATCAGAGATGATCGCACGTCGTATAGCAAAAGATAGAGCACGTAAAAAAGAAAAAGATTTAAATCCTGAAATAATAGAATTTGAGCAAAAGTTCAATGAGGTTCTTGGTACAAAGGTTCATATAGAGACAAAAGAACATGGCGGAAAGATAACTATAGACTATTATGATCTTGTGGATCTTAAAAAGATACTTGATAAACTTCAAAATGAGCAAAGTGAACAACTGGACTCAGAGCATGATACAAGTAGAGCCGAAGTGTTGGTAAATGAAAATGGTGATACTATTGTTATAGAGGAAAATATAGTTAATGATAACAAAGAAGATAAGGAAGAGGATCAGGAAATATATAGTGTGATGAATTTTTCAGTGTAAAATCTCATAAAAAATAAGGTCATTCAAAAAAGAATGACTTATTTTTTATTCGATTTAGTTAACAAGACGGAATAATAAAAAGGGTTATACTTTTTCGTATAACCCTTTTTATTATGCAGTCGCTTTCTTCTTCTGAAAGCCTCTTGGTTTCTTTGGTGTATTCAATATCTCAAGTGCACGTTCCAATGTTACTGTGTAAACATCATCAGTTTTTAATGATCTAAAATCACCATCACAACCAACATATGGACCAAATCGACCTTTGTTGGCGATAACTTCTTTATTGTTTGTAGGATTGATACCAAGTGTTCTTGGGAGTGATAGATATGTTAAAGCTTGTTCAATTGTCACGTTTGATATGTCAACTTCTTTTGGTATAGATGCCATACGAGGTTTTTTATTTTCTTTAGTTTTTTCACCAAGTTGTACATATGGACCAAAGCGACCTGTTTTCACATATATAGGAAGTTTGCTTTCAGGATCAACACCTATAGGTTCATCTGCTTTTATTTCTACACCATCTATAGTCAATGCACCGTCACATTCTGGAAAATTTACACAAGATAAGAATTTACCATTTTTAGATAATTTAACATTCATATCAGAACCACATTTTGGACATTTGAAATGAGAATCACCAAGATTTGTAATCTTCGCGGTATTTGATTTTGATTTTACATCACGTGAAAATGGACCATAAAAATCTTTTAATGTATCAAGATATTTTGCTTCACCGTTTGATATAAGGTCTAGTTTATCTTCCATCTCTGATGTAAATGAGTCACTAATATAATCAGCAAAATTTTCCTCTAAGAAACTAGATACAACATCTCCAGTATCTGTTGGTTTAAGTGCGCGACCGACTTTCTCAACATAAGCTCTCTCTTCGAGAGTTCTCATGATAGATGCGAAAGTTGAAGGACGGCCTATACCTCTTTTATCAAGTTCTTTAATAAGTCCAGCCTCGGTATATCTACTTGGTGGCTCGGTGAATTTTTCAATATTTTCTATATCTACAAAATTCATATCTGCATTTTTATCTATTTTAGGAACCGCAACCTCTTCACCTTGAGAATCAGGATCTGCTTTTAACCAACCATCAAATATTATTCTAGAACCATTGAGATTAAACTCTGGGAATTTTTCTTTTTCATAATTTTTAATAGATGTGATTATTTTTGTGCGCAAAGTTAAGGCATCAGACATTTGAGAGGCAACAGTTCTATTGTGTATCAATCTATATAGTTTTTTCTCATCATCTGTAGATCCGGCATTTATTTTAAAAATATCAGAAGGTCTTATAGCTTCATGGGCCTCTTGAGCATTTTTAACTTTAGAAGCAAAGTTTTTTACTTCTAGATATTTTGCATCATAATTTTTTGTTACAAATTGAGCAATCTGGGCCATGGCTTGTTTACTCAAGTTTGTACTATCGGTTCTCATATATGTTATAGCACCGTGCTCATATAGTTTTTGTGCAGCACGCATAGTTCTAGAAGGTGAAAAGCCTAAACGTGTTGAGGCTGTTTGTTGAAGTGTTGAAGTGATAAATGGGGGACGAGCAGATCTTTTAACCTCAGAACTTTGTATATCAACTACATACCAATCATCTTTTTTGTTTTCAGCTTTTTTGATTATTTCTTTAGCTCTATCTTTATCTTTTATCTCTTCATTACATGTAAATTTTAAAACTTCTTTTTTATTATCTTGTGTAGAAAGATTTGCATATATAACATAATATGCCTCTGGTATAAAAGCTCTGATTTCTCTTTCTCTTTCCATTATGATACGAAGTGCAGGTGATTGAACACGTCCTGCTGATAAACCATAACGAACCTTTTTCCAAATCAATCCTGATAAATCATAACCTACAAGTCTATCTAGGACACGACGTGCTTCTTGGGCACGGAAAAGATTCATGTCTATATCTCTGGGATTTTTAATAGCATCTAAAACTGCTTCTTTGGTGATCTCGTTATAAGTTATACGTTTTGGTTTTTTTAGACCCAAAGCTTCTTTGAGATGCCATGCTATAGCTTCACCTTCACGGTCCGGATCGGATGCTAGATAAACATCGTCGACTTTATGTAAAGCATTTTGTAAATCTTTTATAACCTTCTCTTTGCCTTTAGATGTCTCATAATGGGGAATAAAGCCACCCTCAATATCTATGGCTTTTTTATTTGACTTAGGTAAGTCTCTAATATGACCAACTGAAGACATAACTATATAGTCCTTATCTAAGAACCCCTCTAGTTTTTTGATCTTTGATGGTGACTCCACTATGACTAAATGTTTACTCATGCATATAGTCATAACATATATATATAGAGTGTTGCAAATTGGGGATAAGTTTGGGTAATAAAAAAGACCCGGGACCTGGCGTGGTCCACGGGTCGATACCCGGTTCAGGGACACCTTTTTCCTTTCGGGATAAGTATTGTGGACCTGACAAGGAT
>JACCDZ010572163.1_pt1 | contig 10325 bp, 10 predicted proteins | sample 7449551 | NCBI WGS metagenome assembly JACCDZ01 (sample SAMN15323452, study PRJNA562643) | freshwater metagenome | isolation source: river surface water | place: USA:Blue River Watershed | collected 2017-08-18
TAAGAGAATAGGTCATACGGTGTATTATTCAGATTATCCGTACTTTCTAATCTACTCATAGCTTGCGAATCACTCAGCGTATTCAAGAACCTTCTGCATATTTTAACTTGAGCAGATTTAGGAGCTTCGTCGTCCATTGTGTCATTTATTATATATTCACTGGTCACGACAGCTTCTATATGTTCATCATCACTTCTAACTATTTCGTTAACCATTAGTACAGTCCCTTTAGGCACAATGAAGTTCTCACCGAATATATCTCTGTATGATACTATCTTATCACCTATATGGACTTTATTAACTTCATTACCGTATATGCTTCTTCTAATAGATGAGTTTAAATAAGCCATTAACTGTAAGTCATTAGTTACTATAGTACTTCCATCACTAACGATTCTTTCATAGTCTATTTTCTTTTTTAAGTCATCGCTACTTCCGATTACTTCTAAACTATAGCTTCTAGCTTGTTTAGGAATGTCTAGTGGTATCGTGTTCTTTCTTATACCATTAGCTAGGTATATAAGCTCCATATTGTATCCCGGAAGTTTATTATTGGATACGTCTAATCTAACATCTAGTATATCCTTCTCCGATTTGGTAGCCATCCATTTGATAAGACCTACCATTTCCAGTTTATTGAACACCATGCTAGTATGCACGTTATTAAGCACGTATATAGTAGTTTGCTCAGCTTTCTCTCCACCAGCATTGTATATTCTATTTCTGAACCTACATAAATTATAGATGTCCTCTTTGCTTCCATTCTCAGGGTCTAGTATTATACATATTCTTTTACTATTAAGTTTATCTAGTTGGTAATTTATATACATTCTATGGTATGCCATCATATTAGGGCAGTCTTGCATACCTTCGCACTCATTAAAGTTATTCTTATGTAATGTATCAGCAGAATCATCATAGAAACTCTTAAATAAAGATAAAGGTATAAACTCAATATTATTTGATTTACATCTTCTCATTGATTCATTACTGCACGCCACTATTACAAAATTATCATTAAACACTTCCGATGGCATATCTAGGATTTCCGTAAAAATAGAGTAACCATGGAATGTTTTCATGATTATACTTTTATTTCGTCTTAAATCTTCTTCGGAAGCCAATCTGTTCAAAAAACTCATATAGCTCCTCCTCCATTATTAAAACAACGTTCTGATATTATTATTCAATAATAATGTCGCCATTTTTCAAAAGGAGGTAAGCGATGAACCCTATTGCTAGTTTTAACCCAATGACGTACTATGGAGTTTACAGCGGTATATTGGCACAAGGCGGTCAGATAACAGATGATGCGTTCAAAGTACAGATACCTCAGTTAATGCCAAACATGCCCGCAGGAGCACCCAAAGCATCTACAGTCAGTGTAGATTATAGCAAGGTACTTACTACGGATTACAATAAATCAAAAGCAACTATAGCTAATAGAAACTACTTCGATGCAGAAACAGCTACTTATTTCAGAAAGTATCATTTCGGTAACGTATTGGTTATGAGTAGGTCTATAGGTCAAACAGAACCGTCAAAAGGCGGTCAGTGGACAGGTGCATGCGCATTCACTGGAGCACCACATATTCAGAACTGGAATGATATTAGGAAGCCACATCAGTTTTTCGATATGTATTATCAAGATTTAAATGATATACCTACGGTCTACGGAGATAAAGCTATAATAGCTGTAACTTCGTTTGCTGAAGTATATGTACTTCATATACCTAAGAAACTACAAAAAGAGTACTTCAAGTACTAGGAGAGTGAGTTAATGACTAATTTAAATAAACGTACTTTGGAGAGTTTGGATATACCATCTAGAATACGAGCAGAGGAAGGGGCTTTTACTCTGTTTAGTTTATGCGATAGACCAAATCTAGAGAGTCACGTTATAAGAGAAGATTGGTATAATATAATGGGCGGTAAAGATATGGATAATGTAGTTATAGTACAAATGACGGAAGCTAATGCCAATAGATATTCGTACAATCCAAAGGCGCTTAGTAAGAAGGTGTACGGTACGCCAGACTTGTACTTCGTGTTGATGTATTTAAATAACTACAGACATCCCGGAGAAATGAATCTAACCTTAACTAGGAGTATTAAGATACTCACTGAGAAGGGTATTAAAGCCATAAATAACGCAATATCTGTGAGAGGTTATGATACTTATGTAGATGACCTTAAGAAAGCTAAGTCTGAAGAAATATTAAAGACATCTAAGGTCGTATAGTGTTATCATAATATACAGGAGGTATTAAGCAATGGGAATTATTGTAAGAGTTAAAGGGAATACCGAAATCAGAAAGGATACTAAAGCGTTAATTGCGTGTTTACTCCTTAGAGAAGTAATGACTGGTATATGGGTCGACAAAATAACCAAGGGCGATTCTGCTCATAAGGCGGGAACTTACCAAATCGTCAGACCTACGAGAGGTAATAAACAGAAAGTCGTTAATGCTGTTGAGACTATAGTCAATGGTTGCAGTGGACTCGACAGAAAGATAGCTTATATGGAGATTAACTCTATATGGAATAGCAAGAAGTGTTTCGAAGAGATAAAATCTCTAGAAGCACATATATCTCAGATAAACAAAGACCACTTCGCAGAACTAAATGAACTTAAATCTAAAGTAACGGCGTGTGTAGATTTAATAGACGGTCTTAGCGAGAAAAAAGGTTTGGTTAAATATATCAAACTAATAATAGCCACTGTTAAATTCGGTAAGTATGTTAAGAAGTTCGTTAAGATAGTTAAAGACATATTTAAAACATCCGAGTTGCACGTGAATATGGAGTTAACTTATAATCTTAAATTAAATGCTGTAGAGATGGAAGTGACTACACATAATGAGGTAGTCGACGTGCTAACTGTAAACAAAGTACCCGAGTACGTTTAGAACTTATTAGAGGGCACGTTAGCCCTCTAATATTCACCAGTTATATATTGAAAGTACGAAACACATTTCTATAACTTTCAAGGAGGTATTACAAAACATGGGGATAGTTGAGAATTTATTTACAGTAGCGTGTACTATTACAACGGCGGCTATAGCAAAGCATATAGTGAGCGCAATATCAAATAGGAACGCTCTCGAACTCAAAAGATATTTGCCTAAGATTGTACAACGTAAAGAACTAATGGAGGAGGCTATAAACATATTCGAACCAGAGATATTAACACTGAATGAGTGTGCTACAATATTGACCACATGTAAAACATACGGTATAGATGACATAACATTTAGGAAAAGGTTAACACTTGCTTTGAGTAGTATAAATGCATTCATGAATGTTTTATAAAGGAGAAAGATGAGATATGAAAAGAGTCATTGAATTATTTGATGAATCACACAATATTAAAATCAATGAGTTAGACTTAATAACAGCTATGCAAGATGCGATATTCGAAGAAACTCTATGTGTCGAATACTTAGTGGCTTTCGAAAAATGGTATTACACATCGGAAGACAAGAATGGACTAACGGTTCTAAATCTAGTGTGCAACAGTCACATAACTAGGGATAGTATTAAAGCAATGGCTGATGAGATATTGGACAGACGTATATCTTTATTAAGAAGAACCTTCACAGAAGCTTCTGTTAAGTGCGGCGTAGCTCATGCATCTATCATAAATGGACAGCAATCTTATAATAACTTCGTCGATAAAACTGGGGTGGACTTAAGGCAGTTCTTGGATAATATACATAAGACAGGAATGATTGAAAAAGATTCATATATCGATTGGTGCTTAGAACATCAAGATTACGATGAAGGTGATTCTGAAACAGCTCAGGGTCGATGGTACGCAGAACAGTGCATGGCTTATGAGAGTGCTTTAGACCACGACTTTAACACAATGTTAGATTGTGTGGGTCATATGGTAACTGAAGTGTTATCATTATTCACTGCGGTGGTTATTCAAAACTGCTACGTACTGAGCGAGAATATGTTTTATAGACAAATCTTAACTGATGCGGCCATGGGGTGTTTATTAAAGTTAAAGGGTGAGATGAGCGCTAGGTTAACACTAGAGGGTGGTACAATGCTCGATATGTATATGCGTAGAGAATTTGTGGCGCATTTCATGGCATTTAACTTTATTGATTATGAACAGCAACTACTACACAATTACGACGGAAGAATTAGAATAAAAATGTCAGATGTATTTTAAGGGAGGAAATGATGAGTTATAATTTTAAGAAACTAGTTAAGCCAAATGTAGAAACAAATGGCGATACCGACTTAGACAGCGTTATAGAGTCATTAGCGCTGTTTTATAATCCTGCATTAATGAGCGAGTATGCGGAGAGACTATTAAAGAATACGACGCTTTTAAGCGTATTCAATGCGTGTCTTAAAACTAAGAACATGAAGTTCTTTAAAGCTTACTCTAGCTTACTGCATAACAGAGTTAAAGCTTATGAGGACGTCGATAAGTATAATCCAGAACTTAATAATGACGGGGATGTGTTCGAAGATAAAGGTAAGCATTTCAACTACATAACGTATTATAGACTTTACAACCAATATAAAGAATTCCTAAATGCTATTATAACGGAAGCGGGAGAAAGCGGGAAGGCTATAACTAATCGTATTAATGAAATAAAGCGTATGATTTGTAATGATGTAAGCGCGGGAGTGATGTACGATAATATAAATATGTACCTAACGCTTATAGACCACAACGCCGACGATACCCTGTGTGAGATAGCAGACTTCATGGTAGGGTCGATGGAAACCAATTCGGATGATGGCGACGTTTATGGTATCGACAGATACACTAAAATATATTACGAACTAGAAGGTAACTTAAATATAATGCAGTCCATGACCCCTATGTTAGAATGCGGCGATACACATGGCGATGAAGATATAGCACGTCTTATCTTAAGATGCGGTGATAAACAGGTGTCATATAGTTACGTTCTGATGATGGACATGAAGTATCATCTTAGTAAGGGAGTAGCACCACTACAAGACATGGTTAATGTTTTAGACGAATGTAATGTGTACTTGGACGATGATGGTTGTCCTGTGACTAAATTACCATCGGATATATCGACATCGCTTAGAGATTGCATATGTGCTGCGAGGAAGTGGCTCGTTGAAGCTTTAGTTAAGAAACTCAAGTGGAAGTCTATGGCGTCCAATATAGGCAGTTTCAACAGAGTGCCTTTAGTCGAGTTTGAGCTAGGCGGAAGTGATTTGTCTTATCGTACAAGTAATATGTGCGACTTAATGAGAATACAACTGAGTACGTTATCAGCCACTATACCGCCATTACACGGCATCTTCGACGAGAATATAAAAAATGACATGATGAAAGTTATAGTGGATGCTTTAGACACAACTATCAGGTATGATATTAAATCGAAACATCACACATTAAATGTATGTAATGGCTACGCAGTACCAGTGTTCAATGAAACTGAAGATAATTACATAAGATTATGGTCTACCGAAATGTACAGAGCTTTAGGGGAGACGGATAAATATTACAATATAAAAAATTACAAAAACACAAAAGAAAATTAGGAGGGTTAAAATGAGTATTGCAGAGAGAGAAGAGATTAAAGAGTTGGTAGACATATTAGGAACTAATTTTAACGTAGGGGTGTTCTTTGAACACAAAGACACCCTTAAAAGCGTAGATGCTTATAGAGAGGCTATAGACGGCGTTGTACACGGCAAACATTCATCAAGCTTACTTAGAGCATTAACGCATAATTTGATAACGGATTTTAAAAGATGTAAAGTTAAAACCGACGAGTATGGAAGTATAGAGAACGCATCAGATAAAGTTAGAACTTCTAATTTCACATTGGTAGACGCATTTACAGCCTTATGTGACGCTTCTTTACCAAAAGACAAGTGTGAGTTAGTTGAAAAAGCCGATGCTATTATAACGGGTTATGTGCAGTTATTAGCGACTAGTTTAAATTTACACGATGATCTATATAGCATGTTAGCTCATGCATCTGACATCACTGAGTCATTCAACGATGATATAGTTAAATTACAAACCACGGAAGAGAAAGCAAAATACATCAGAGAAACTTTAAGTGATGTATTCCATCAAATGATTCCTACTCCCGTTTCAGATACAGGAGACTTCGCAGATAATGGCGCATATATGTGCGGTGTATATTTATCAGATGCAGAGGATACATTAAACGTTTTACATTCAGAAGAATATAAAGCAATCTATTGGGATAACTTTACAATCTTGAATGACGCTATAACGTTCTATAAAGGCGATTGTGATGAGTTATTAACTAGAGCCGAAGAATATGCGTATGATGACGAGCAATTCACTGATGAGCAAATAGTAGAGTTTGCTGATGAAATTATAGAAACTAGTAGAGCGTATGTCTCTAAATACGTTGTAACCGATGATACGTTTATATTAGGCGACGAAGAAGAGCATCAAACTATGGCGGATATAATTGGAGAAGAAGTAGGAGCTTATTACAAATCAGAAGTGGTTAACCCTATTATGGAGTCGGTTAAGGAGTACATGATATTCACAACTAATGACTGTGTTAACGAATTCGATTTAGACGAAGCCAGAGCCATTATAATGAGCGTTATATCGGCTAAGCTAAACCTACATGATAAAATGACGATGGCGTTAGATGGAAATATGTGTGTGTCTTACGATGGGTCTGCGATAGATGAAGACATGCATGAAACGGTTAGCAATATTTATCATGAGAAAGAAGGAGAAGGCGTTAGCAGAGATGTACCAATGGCTGATATTCTTTTAGATGATACTCATATGGCTGAAGGATGGGTTGATTCAGTATTTAGTATTTACAAAGCAATCACTACACATATCAATATATAAATTATGGAGGCTCGTTATGAGCCTCTTATTTACGTTTTAAATTATTTCTTTATACAAACCCTGTAAGTTTAGGTATGTATTCTAAAAATACGTCTATGCGCTTTTTAAGTGGATTAAAATTAATTCGAGGAGGTATTTTAGTGTTTGATAAATTAAATTTAAAAGATTTGTATGTGTGTCTCATTTCACGTGATATAATTATAATATCTTTTGAATCACTTATGCGAAGTGGCAAGGTTGGAGACTGATATAAAGGCTTACTGCTACGATGAAATGCATAAATAAAAATGGGTGAGAAATTAAGCGACGGTCATATTTCTCGCTAATTTCTTTTTTAACGCATTTCATATAGTCGACCCTTCACTTATTCATGTTTTGTTTTCAAAAGCGACTATCGCTTTTTTAAGGGGGTGTAAATTGATTTCAGTAAGTGATTCAATAATAAAAAAGACGGAGTAAAATTAAGCGATTGTATGTTTATAATAAACCGTACGTATTTGCTTTTATAATTATTAACCAACCATAAGGCTAAGGTGAAGGCTTTATAGATTATTATTGAATAGCGGGTCGAAGACAGGAGCTATTCAAAATAATAATCGTAAATATAAACCGTAAGAGAGTTAATGTTTTGACTTTAATAACCACTAACATATAGACAAGTCTCGTAAAGACGTGTCGAAGACGAAAGTCTTTACTTAAGAGACGTAGTCTATATACAACAGCAAAACAGCATCAGGCTGGCTTTGCTTAGACGGAGAGGCATATGTTTTGACTTTGTGACTATTTGATATCACATAAGTATTATTGAGTATTTTTTGTTTTTATTTTCTTACAACAATTTATTTGAATTACCCAATATACAGATTCTTCTCTTATTATTATATATAAATAGGCTAAGGGTACGCAATCGGCACTGTAATCTTCTAACTAGGTTAAGATACGTTATATACTTATATAATATATTACTCTAGAGGATAGTAAACGGTTAAGTATATTTGCAAGGGGCAAAAGATGAGGAGCTAAACCATAACTGGTCAAAAGATGAGAATCAAGAGACAGTCGGTCAAAAGACAAGTTCAAAACATCAAAAGCCGCAAGGGGCAAAACACGAAGGTCTAAAGATAAAGAGACAGTCGGCAAAGAATAGGTTAAGGCTTAGAAGATACGTAACTGGTCAAAAGATGAAGGTCAAGGGAAAAGTGACAGTCTGTCGAAAGATAAGTTTAAGTAATCTGAAAAGTGAATTGGTAACGTGAGGTTACTGAGGTGAGGTATTGGAAGGTATAACCCTAACTGCACGTGAGGTTAGAGGATAGTAAGGAGTGACCTTAACAGACGGAAATCCTAGGATATTAGTAGAAAAAAGCTCTTAGCCGAGGCTAGGGGGAGGGCGGAGCCAGTCACCCATTTTTTAAGAACGTATATTATAAGAGGCTTAACGCCTCTTATTTATTTTCTCTATTTATAAGTAACTATATATTGTAAAAATAGAAATGAACACAAATAAATTTAAAGGAGAAGTGAATTAATTATGGCTCATATTAATTTTTCGAAAGAGGATGAAGCGTTACATGAAATACTCAACAGGAATAATAGTGCTGTTCATTACAGAACGCCTATAGCATGTGTTAATCTGTCAAGGAATGAACTGGTAACCGTCGATGATGATGTTGATGATAGTCACGTTGATGCTTTACTAGGTTGTAAGCTGAGTGAATTCTTAGATGGTTACACACCCGTTAGTAAGTACATCGGTGCTACTATAAAGACTGAAGGACGTGTAGGTGTTACAAAGGTTACTGTGGTCGAATTAAGACCCAATATAACGAGTAATGAACCGGGTGACGTCATGAATGAATCGAGATTCATTTATTTTATGCCTATAAATTTACCGCTCAAAGACCCAACCCCTGCTATTATGATGCTGGGTATTAGTCCCGAGTCAAAGTATTTCATATATAATTTAAAAACGGATGGCGGTTATCTATTTGCTATGGTTGACTCGACACCAGATACTACTGTTGGTGTTGTGTCAGAATACGCATCTGCTATGATTCCCGGAGAATATGCAACTTATGACATATCGACATTAGACGGAGGAGCTGGCGAACATTTCCCTATAGCAAATACACTTCCTATATGTTATTTTGATACCGTCAACGTTGCGTTCAGTAGAGCGGATTCGCAAGTGTTGAGATATAAATGGGTACCTAAACCCGAAGGATGCAACCCGCCTAAACATAGTCGTAAAAATGTTAAATCGGACTATGCGTCCAAATCTGTAGCTGCTGGTATTTCGGGTAATATTTTAAATGGGGTTGGTGCGCACGAAACATTCCCGCCTGAAAATAATAATAATATCATTGCTGATATTAAAGAAGGTTCGACTACTATGCTAGAAGCCGTCGGGCATCTTATCGGTAAAACTTACAACCATGCTGTTCTCAAACCTAGGTATATCAGAGTATCCAACTGCGGTGTAGACCAAACCATAGCCGATTACATTGGGTCCGTGTGCTCTAATCATGACGATAAAGAAGGTGCTAAGTTAGGTTTTCAACCAGTTTATATAGAGATAGTCGATTCTCACTGTATATATAGATGCTTCATGTTGACTGACGGCGGAAGTTTAAAAGTTATAAGTGTATTACCTAAATTCAAAATAGATATTCGTAATCCCGAATTCGCCAATGCTATGTACGACGAGTTGATACTATACATAAATGCAAAGAATAGTTTATCTATCAATGAAAATAATGCTTTAGTTAATGAGCTGTTAAGACGTAGAATGGACGCCAATATCGAAGTTGGCGTCGACTATTACCAAACTCCACTTGAAATTCCTATGTTATCCGCGTTCGCTAGAATGTGTGTAACTTACTCGGAAATAGAGTTCAACGCATCCGATATCAAATACTTAAATCCTTTACTATGGCTGAGTATATCTAACGACTCAACTACAGCGGATAATAGTTATAAAAATAAAGTAGAGCTGATGTATGATACTGACGGTATAATACGTAATGTTAGAGCTAGAACTTATGCTAGAAATACACAAGATGTCGAAGCTATCATTGATACCGATAAGGATGCAGGGGTTATTAAGTGTAATGGCGTGGTCATACCAGAACCTAGCCTATCTGAAGTATTCAAAGTTATGTACAACATTAAAGGAGGGGTAATGAAATGGTAGAAACCAGAGAGACTAGACCTGTTATAAATAGATTCAGAGACCAATTTTGGCCGCTTAGTAATTTTTATGAGTGCGAAATAAAATTTAATGGAATGACTTATAAGAATACAGAAGCTTGCTTCCAAGCTATGAAATGTAAAACTGACGAAGAGAAAATTCAGTTTACTCTTCTAAATGGTGCTAATGCCAAAAAGCTAGGTCGTCAAATTAAAACCGATATCAAGGAATGGGATGCTGTCAAAGATTACATAATGCTTGCTATTATACAAGCTA
>JACCDZ011059813.1_pt1 | contig 10325 bp, 10 predicted proteins | sample 7449551 | NCBI WGS metagenome assembly JACCDZ01 (sample SAMN15323452, study PRJNA562643) | freshwater metagenome | isolation source: river surface water | place: USA:Blue River Watershed | collected 2017-08-18
ACTCATGCGCATGAAGCAGGGGGTGGCCATTGCGGGAACCCATGGCAAAACCACCACCACCAGTCTGGTGGCCAGTGTGTTGGCCGAAGCCGGACTGGACCCGACCTTTGTGATTGGTGGCCGCCTCAACAGCGCAGGGGCCAATGCCAAGCTGGGTACGGGTGAATACATCGTGGTGGAAGCCGATGAGTCGGATGCTTCCTTCTTGAACCTGCTGCCGGTGATGGCGGTGGTCACCAACATCGATGCTGACCACATGGAGACGTATGGCCATGACCTGGGCAAACTCAAGTCGGCATTTGTCGAGTTTTTGCACCGCATGCCTTTTTATGGAACCGCCATTGTGTGTTCGGACGATCCGGGGGTGCAGTCCATCCTTGAGGACATCGCCCGCCCTGTGACGACCTATGGCCTGAATGCTGGCGCTCAAGTGCGCGCGGTGGATGTGCGCGCCGTCAACGGCCAAATGCACTTCACGGTGCAGCGACGCAACGGCGTCACGCTGCCCGACCTGTCCATCGTGCTGAATTTGCCCGGTCAGCACAATGTGCTCAATGCTTTGGCGGCCATTTCCGTCGCGGTCGAACTGGGCGTCGACGATGCGGCTGTGCAGACGGCCTTGGCCCAGTTCAAGGGCGTGGGTCGGCGCTTTCAGCGCTATGGCGATGTGGCGACCGCAGATGGATCGGGTCGCTTCACCGTGATCGATGATTACGGTCACCACCCTGTCGAAATGGCGGCCACTTTGGCGGCAGCCCGTGGCGCATTTCCGGGTCGCCGTTTGGTATTGGCCTTTCAGCCGCACCGCTACAGCCGCACCCGGGACTGCTTTGAGGACTTTGTCAAAGTCATCAGCCAAGGTTGCGACAGCGTCTTGCTGTGCGAGGTCTATGCGGCTGGCGAAGCCCCGATTGTGGCGGCCGATGGCCGCTCCTTGGCCCGAGCCCTGCGCGTGGCGGGCAAGCTGGAGCCCGTGTTTGTCGATCAGATTGCCGACATGCCTCGTGCGGTGATGGGCAATGCCCGCGATGGCGATGTGCTCATTTGCATGGGGGCAGGCTCGATCGGTGCCACACCAGCGCAGGTGGTGGCTTTGGCCGGTGCGGTTCCAACCCGGGAGGCTGCAGCATGAGCGATGCAAGCGTGCCGTTCGGCGCTTCCTTGGGCAAAGTGGCCGTCCTGATGGGAGGACGTTCGGCTGAGCGTGAGGTCTCGCTCATGTCTGGCCAGGGCGTGCTCAAGGCCTTGGTCGACAGCGGCGTGGATGCCCATGCTTTTGATCCGGCCCAACGCGATCTGATGGCGCTGCGCCAAGAGGGTTTTGAGCGTTGCTTCATTGCCTTGCATGGGCGCTTTGGTGAAGATGGGACCGTCCAAGGCGCTTTGGAGTTGATGGGCATCCCTTACACCGGATCGGGCGTGATGGCCTCCAGCATGGCCATGGACAAAGTCATGACCAAGCGCGTCTGGCTGGCCGAAGGTTTGCCCACGCCGCGCTACGTGCTGGTTCAGCCTGCGCACATCGATACCCTGTGTGTGGACGACTTGATCCGTCAATTGGGTTTGCCCATGATCGTCAAGCCTGCCTGCGAGGGGTCTTCCATTGGGGTGAGCAAAGTCAGCCATGCCGCAGAGTTGCCCGCTGCCCTGCGCGCCGCTGCGGCCTGCGACAGCGATGTGCTGTGCGAAGCATGCATCGTGGGCGATGAAGTGACTTGCCCTGTGCTGGGCAGCGGCGCGCAAGCCCATGCCCTGCCCATGATCCGGATCGTTGCCCCCGACGGGAACTACGACTACCAGAACAAGTATTTCACCGACGACACCCAATACCTGGTGCCCTGCGGGCTGCCCGAGGCCGAAATCCACGCCATCAATGAGCTGGTCATCCAGGCTTACCGGGTTCTGGGGTGCAGGGGATGGGGGCGCATCGACGTGATGATCGATGGCACAACACGTCAGCCCTATTTGCTGGAAATCAACACCTCACCGGGCATGACGGGCCACTCACTGGTGCCGATGTCTGCACGTGCAGCAGGCATTTCCTACGAATCGCTGTGTTGCCAGTTGTTGGCCGATGCCAGCCTGGACCACCAGGGAGGTGCGCGGTGAACACCAGCTTGCCTTTGCCAACCGATGTCCGCCTCATGAACTTTGGCGCAGCCGTGCTGATGCTGGTGTTCGTGTTGTTGACTTTGGGAGGGGCGGCTTCTTGGGTGTTGCGTCATCCGGCCTTTGCCATTCAGTCCATCTCGGTGCAGGGCGAAGTGGTCCGCAGCCACGCGGCCAGTTTTCGCCACCATGTGGTGCCGCAATTGAGCGGGAATTTTTTCACCATCAACCTGGCGCAAGCCAAAAAAGCATTTGAATCCGTGCCTTGGGTGCGTGAGGCGGTGGTGCACCGTGTGTTTCCGGGCCAACTGCGCACGGTGGTCACAGAGCACGAGCCCATGGCCACTTGGGGCGAAGAGGGTGGCAACTTCATGGTCAATGAGCAAGGGCAAGTGTTTGAGGCCCCTGTGGAAGAGGTGGACATTGAAAAATTGCCCCGCATGTTGGGGCCAGAGGGCAGTTCGCCCATGGTCACGCGCATGTACCGCGTGATGCAACCCTTGTTTCAAACGCTGGATTTCAACATCGAAAAGATGGAGCTGACGGCCAGAGGCAGTTGGCGCGTCTGGACCACCAGTGGCGCCCAAATTGAGCTGGGTCGGGGCAGTGAAAGCGAATTGGTGGAACGCACCCAATTGCTGCTGAAGACGCTGCCCCAGGTGACTGCCCGGTACAACAGAACGCCAATGGCGCTGCTGGGCGCTGATTTGAGACACAAGGACGGTTACGCCTTGCGTTTGAGGGGGGTGAGCACCCTGGATGACAACAATCCCAAAAATCTTGAGGGGTCAAGACGGTGAAATTAAACGGAAACGGTGGTTGACATGGCAAAAGAGTACAAAGATCTGGTGATTGGTCTGGACATCGGCACATCCAAGGTGATGGCGGTGGTGGCCGAGGTCATGCCCGATGGTGAACTCAAGATCGCAGGTCTTGGGATCGCCCCCGGCAATGGCCTCAAGCGGGGCGTGGTGGTGAACATCGATGCCACGGTGCAAAGCATTCAGCAAGCCTTGAAAGAGGCCGAGCTCATGGCCGATTGCAAAATCACCCGCGTCAATTGCGGCATCACGGGCAGCCACATTCGCGGCATCAATTCCAGTGGCATGGTGGCCATCAAGGACAAGGAAGTCACCCAAGCCGATCTGGCCAGGGTGATGGAAACGGCCAGGGCGATCAACATTTCCAGCGATCAACGCCTCCTCTTGGTGGCACCGCAGGAATTCGTCATCGACGGCCAAGAAGTCAAGGAACCCATTGGCATGAGCGGCATGCGCCTCGAAGCCAAGGTGCACATCGTCACGGGGGCACAAAGCGCGGCAGAGAACATCATCAAATGTGTGCGCCGCTGCGGTCTCGAAGTGGACCAGTTGCTGCTCAATCCGCAATCGTCCAGCTTGGCCGTGTTGTCAGAAGACGAGCGCGAACTGGGCGTGGTGTGTGTGGACATTGGTGCCGGCACCACCGATGTGGCGATTTTTGCCAACGGTTCGATTCGCCACACGGCCGTGATCCCGATCGCGGGCGACCTGATCACCAGCGACATCGCCATGGCCCTGCGCACCCCCACCAAAGATGCCGAAGACATCAAAGTCGAAAGCGGTTACGCCAAACAGCTCTTGGCCGACCCCGATGCGCAGGTGGAAGTGCCAGGCTTGGGCGATCGCGGGCCTCGCATGCTCAGCCGCCAGGCCCTGGCGGGCGTGATCGAGCCGCGCATCGAAGAAATTTTCTCTCTCGTGCACCAGGTGATCCGGGAGTCGGGTTACGAAGAGGTGTTGTCTTCGGGCATCGTCCTGACAGGCGGCAGCGCCGTCATGCCCGGCATGATCGAGTTGGGTGAAGACATCTTCCTCAAGCCGGTTCGCCGTGGCTTGCCCAAATACGCGGGCGGCTTGGCCGACATGGTCAGCCAGCCCCGTGCCGCCACCGTCATGGGCTTGCTCGAAGAGGCCCGTCTGGCGCGTTTGCGCGGTTACAAGGTGACCCAAAAGAAGAGCTCGGTGAACAACGCTTTTGGACGATTCAAAGACTTCATTGTGGGGACCTTCTGATGCGCTGGAACCCTGCATTCGCGATTCGAGGCAGTCCCATTTGGTCAAGGCCTTGTCGATGTTGACTGGCCCAGGATTCACGCATTGATTTCAAAAAAACACGTTTACATATTCAGGCAACTGCAGATTTTTAGGAGAGCACCATGACCATTGAAATGATCCAAACCGAAGAGTTCAACCAAGGCACCCAAATCAAGGTGATTGGCGTGGGCGGCGGTGGCGGCAACGCCGTGGAACACATGATTGAGCGCGAAGTTCAAGGCGTTGAATTCATCTGCGCCAACACCGATGCGCAAGCACTGGCACGCAGCGCGGCGCACCGCTTTGTGCAATTGGGTCAAACGGGCCTGGGCGCTGGCAGCAAGCCTGACAAGGGTCGCGAGGCCGCCGAAGCCGCCGAAGCCGATATCCGTGCGGCCATCGAAGGCGCGCACATGCTGTTCATCACCGCCGGCATGGGCGGTGGCACGGGCACGGGCGCGGCACCTGTGATCGCCAAAATCGCCAAAGAGATGGGCATCCTGACCGTGGGCGTGGTCACCAAGCCCTTCGACTTTGAGGGCAAGCGCCGCATGGCCAATGCCGACGAAGGCATGCGGGAACTCGAAGCCAACGTCGATTCCCTGATCGTGGTGTTGAATGAAAAACTGCTGGAACTGCCCGGTGGCGAAGACATGACGCAGGACGAGGCCTTTTCGCATGCCAACGATGTGTTGAAAAACGCGGTCGGTGGCATTGCCGAAATCATCAATGTGCCCGGCCATGTGAACGTCGACTTCGAAGACGTTCGCACCGTCATGGGCGAGCCTGGCAAAGCCATGATGGGCACAGCCGCAGCCAGCGGCCCTGACCGTGCCCGCATTGCAGCCGAACAGGCTGTGGCCTGCCCCTTGCTCGAAGGCGTTGACCTCAAAGGCGCACGAGGCGTCCTGGTGCTGATCAGTGCAGCCAAAGGGTCCTTGAAGTTGTCCGAATCCAAGCAAGCCATGAACACGATTCGTGACTGCGCCTCTGAAGAGGCCCATGTCATTTATGGCACGGCTTATGACGAAAGCCTGGGTGACCAGATTCGCGTCACCGTGGTGGCCACCGGTTTGACCAAGGCGGGCGCTGCCCGCCCAGAACTCAAGGTGCTGCGCACCGGCACCGACAACGTGCCCTTCATGATGGGTGGTCAAGACGCGATTTCAGCCCCCATGAATGCCCCCGCTGCGCCTTTGGGCAACGGTGGTTTGAACGTGCCTGCCTACTGGCGCAGCAACCGCACCCATGCGGCAGCGCGTGTGGACGGCATGGCCAATGCCGGTATGGACGACATCGAGATCCCTGCCTTCTTGCGCAAGCAGGCCGACTGAGCGGACCGATGCCCACAGGGCGGGATGGGCGCAGGCCCGTCGCAGCCTGTGGGCATTTAAAATGCAGGCATGCTTGCACAACGCACACTCAAAACCCTGACCCAAGCCGTTGGCGTGGGTTTGCACAGTGGCCAAAGGGTCGAGCTGACCTTGCGTCCTGCTGCGCCGGACACCGGCATTGTGTTCCGTCGGGTGGATTTGCCCGAGCCGGTGGACATTCCCGTGAAAGCCCAATCGGTCACCGACACCCGCCTGGCATCGACCATCTCGGTGGGCCAAGCCAAGGTGTTCACCGTCGAGCACCTCATGTCGGCTTGTGCGGGGCTGGGCATCGACAATCTGTATGTGGACATCACCGCCGAGGAAGTGCCGATCCTGGACGGCTCGGCCGCCTCTTTCGTCTTCTTGTTGCAAAGTGCGGGCATCGTGGAACAGGCCGCCCCCAAGCGTTTTTTGCGAGTGCTCAAGACGGTACAAGTCAGTGAAGGTGAAGGCAGCAACACCAAGTGGGCCAAGCTGGAGCCCTACCACGGCTACAAACTCAGTTTTGAAATCGACTTTCGTCACCCGGCCGTGGATTCAACGGGTCAGCAGGTCGTGTTTGACATGTCGGAAGGCGTTTATGCACGCGACATCGCCCGGGCCCGCACCTTCGGATTCACCAAAGATGTGGAAATGATGCGCGCCAATGGCCTGGCCCTGGGCGGCGGGCTGGACAACGCCATCGTCATGGACGACTACAAGGTGCTCAATGCCGACGGTTTGCGGTATGACGATGAGTTTGTCAAACACAAAATCCTGGACGCGATGGGCGACCTCTACATTGTCGGCAGCCCTTTGTTGGCCGCGTACAGTGCTTTCCGCTCAGGCCATGCCATGAACAATGCCTTATTGCGTGCCCTGTTGGACCAGCCAGACGCCTACGAAATGGTCACCTTCGACAAGGCCAGCCAGGCGCCCAAGGGTTTTGCAGCCCTGCAGCCAGCCTGGTGAGAGGCCTGCCGGGGCCAGGCGCCGGCCCGGCCAAGCCCGGGGTTTTCAGGCCCGAGGCGCTTTCTGGGGCCACAACACACACGCAATCGACGCCACCATCAAGCCCACCGCAGCCCAGTCTTGCCAGTGCAAGACCTCGCCCAGCCACCAGGCCCCACTGAATACTCCCAGTACAGGGATCAGCATCACACTCAGGGTGGACGCGACAGGCGGCAAGCTGCGCGCCAGATAAAACCAGGCGGCGTGCGCAAAGCCAAACACCAACACCGCATTGAAGACGATGGCAAACCCATTGCTTGGCGTTGGCACCACCCATTGGTCGGCCTCAAACATCAGGGCCAACACGCTCATCACCCCGGTGGTCATCAAGGTCATCCAGAAAGAAATGGCCAAGGTGGGCACGGGCATGGTTGTTCGGCGAAGCATTTGAGTGCCCAGCGCCCAGGTGCTGGCCGCAGCCAAGGCCAACAAAACGCCTGTGGGTCGGCCACTCAAATTGGTCAACTCATGCCACAACAGCAAGACCACGCCCACCGTGGCTGCAGCCACGCCAGCCCATGAACGTTTGGCCAGTTGGTCACCAAAAAACCAAGCCCCCAACACGGCCGAAAACATGGGCATGGTGTAGCCCAAAATGGCCGCACGTCCGCTGGACAGGGACTGCACCGCGATGATGATCAGGGCGTGCCAAATGAACATGTTGAACACCGCGAGCACCAGCAACTCGCGCCAATGCGCACGCGGAATGCGAAACGGCACCTTCATGGCCACCAGGGCCAAACCCAAAACAGGCGTGCCCAGCCAAAGGCACAGGCTGCGAAAGGTCAGCGGTGGAAAGCCGGTGACCCCCAACTTCATGATGGGCCAGTTGATGCCCCACACCAGGGTCAACAAAATCAGCAGGGTCCATTGTGTGGAAGTCAGTTTGTGCATGGTTCGCATCTTAGACGGCCCCGTGTCACTGCGCTGTCACCCCACCAGCGGGGTGGCGCCCCCTTAAAATCACCGGCATGACCTTTTTAGACATGCTGCGCGCCGCCGAGCGCCAAAACGGCTCCATGCTCTGCGTGGGCCTGGACCCCGAACCCACCAAGTTCCCGGACCGCTACAAAGGCGACGCCAACAAGATCTACGACTTTTGCGCCGCCATCGTGGACGCCACGGCCGACCTGGTCAGCAGCTTCAAACCCCAAATCGCCTACTTTGCCGCGCACCGCGCCGAAGGCCAGCTCGAACGCCTGATGGAACACATGCGCCGCGTGGCCCCCCATGTGCCCATCATTCTGGACGCCAAGCGCGGCGACATCGGCAGCACCGCCGAGCAGTACGCCAAAGAGGCCTTTGAGCGCTATGGCGCCGACGCCGTGACGCTGTCACCCTTCATGGGCTGGGACTCCGTAGCCCCTTATTTGAAGTACGAAGGCAAAGGCGCATTTTTGCTCTGCCGCACCTCCAACCCGGGCGGTGACGACTTGCAAAACCAGCGCCTGGCCTCGGTGGAGGGCCAACCCCGCTTGTATGAGCATGTGGCCCGCCTGGCCCAAGGCCCCTGGAATCTGAATGGCCAACTCGGTTTGGTGGTGGGGGCGACGTACCCGGCCGAGATCGAGCGCGTGCGCGAACTCGCCCCCACCGTGCCCCTGCTGATCCCCGGTGTGGGCGCACAAGGCGGCGACGCGGTGGCCACCGTCAAGGCCGGCTGGCGCGCGAATGCCGATGGCTCCAGCGCAGGGGCCGTCATCGTCAACTCCTCGCGTGCGGTGCTGTACGCATCGAGCGGTGACGACTTTGCCGAGGCGGCCCGCCAAGTGGCCATGACCACGCGCAACACGCTGGAAGCGGCCAAGGCCTGAAGCCCCCGATGACCCACGCCGTCAAGCCAGTCGCCGACGGCATGCATGGGATGGCCCTGCTGTCATTGCTGACCGCCGTCTTTCTCGGATCGCTGGATCAGTCGGTGGCCATCACGGCCTTGCCTGCGATCGGCGCGGCCATGCAGCGCACGCCTGCCGAATCGGTCTGGGTAGTCCATGCTTATCAGTTGGCCGTGGTGGCGGTGTTGTTGCCGCTGGCCGCCTTGGGCGACCGCTGGGGCGCGCGCAAGGTGTTTTTGCTGGGCATGGTGCTGTTCAACCTGGCCGCCTTGGGCAGCGCCTGTGCCACGCGCTTGGAGTGGTTGGCCTTTTTTCGTGCCATCCAGGGTGTGGGTGCGGCAGGGGTCATGAGCGTCAACTTGGCCCTGATTCAGCGCATTTTCCCGCCCGACAAATTGGGGCGCGGCGCGGGGCTCAACGCCCTGATTGTGGGTTTGGGCTACAGCTTGGGGCCGACAGTGGCCTCGCTGTTGCTGGCCGTCTTGCCTTGGCCCTGGTTGTTTGGTTTGCAAGCCCCTTTGGGCCTGATGGCTTGGTGGCTGGCGCGGCGTTACCTGCCCCACACGGAAGCGGCAAAGACCGACGAGCCCTATGACCGAGTTTTGGCGCTGATGTCGGCCATCTGTTTTGCCTCGCTGGTGTTCACCCTCAGTGCCATCGCGCAGCAAGAAAGTGTTGTCGTGGTGGTCGCCGCACTGGTGCTCATGTTGGGCAGCGGTTACTGCTTGTTGCGCCGCCAGCGAGGGCATGCGGCGCCTGTGCTGCCGATGGATTTGATGCGCAGGCCCTTGTTCAGCTTGTCGGTGTTCACCTCGTTCAGTTCCTTCACAACCCAGGGTTTGGCCTTTGTGGCTTTGCCTTTCTTTTTTCAACAGCAGCTGGGGCGACCCCCCCTGGAAACAGGGGTGCTCATGTCGGTTTGGGCCCTGGTGGTGGCCTTGATGGCACCGGTCGCAGGCACGCTGTCTGACCGTTACCCACCCGCGATTCTGGGCGGCGTGGGTTTGAGCATTTTGAGCATGGGCATGGCCGGGCTGGGCATGATGAATGCGGATGTTTCATTCGGCCTGATGGCGCTGAGCATGGCGCTGTGCGGTATCGGCTTTGGTTTGTTCCAGTCACCGAATTTGCGCGCCATCATGACCAGTGCACCGGCCCACCGCACCAGTGGCGCCAGCGGCATGGTGGCGATGGCGCGGCTGATCGGGCAGGCCAGCGGGGCCGCATTGGTGGCCCTGTGTTTCAACTTGTTTGGGTCGCTGGGCGCAGGTCGGGCCATCATGTTAGGCGCCGTCACGGCAGGCCTGGGGGCTGCGCTGAGCCTGGCCCGACTGCGCGCTCGATAAGGCGCGAGCCGGGGTGCTCGGCAATGAATTGACGCAGCGCAGCGTCAATGCGGGTTTGCCAGCCATCGCCGCTGGCTTTGAAATGCGCAATCACCTCCGGAGACAGCCGGATGCCCACCCGGACTTTCGTTACATCGGCTTTGGGTCGGCCGCGTGGCGTCAACAAAGACTGCGCTCGTTCAGGGCTGAAGAGTTGGTTGAGCACTTCACTGGCGGGCCTTGCTTGGGCCAAGTCTTCTGCTGTCCAAGCTGGATTGTCGGTGTCAGGTGTGTGCGGCTGGGTTTTGCGTTTGCTCATGGTGTTTGACTTCTCTGATGTTGGCCTTGCGCAGACTGATCACATGAACTTTGTCATGCCGTGGTGTGAAGACCACGGCATGAAGCCGCCCCTGAATGAGTCCAAGCACCTGAAAGCGACGTTCTCCGTAATTCCTGCGCGTGTCTTCTTTGATCAGTGCAGAGCTCCAGTCCAAATCCAGTACCAGTGAGAACGGCAGGTCCCGTTCCACTTCATTGCGGTGACTTTTGGCTGGATCAAAGCTGATGTCTTGACTCATTTATTGTGGCCACAATAAAGAAAGTTGTCAAATTTTG
>JACCDZ011758813.1_pt1 | contig 10323 bp, 7 predicted proteins | sample 7449551 | NCBI WGS metagenome assembly JACCDZ01 (sample SAMN15323452, study PRJNA562643) | freshwater metagenome | isolation source: river surface water | place: USA:Blue River Watershed | collected 2017-08-18
CACGGACTGACCAAAGAAGATTTGAAAGCGCATCTAGTGAAAATACCAGTAATTAAATATTACAATGTTTTTAGGGCAGATGATTGTACAGGCTTAAAATTTCCAAGCGATAAAACAGATAGTAAAAAGGTCAATCCGATTGAACAGGCGCAACAGCTTATTGACGGATATAAAAACCCACCTACTTATACTTTTGTTGGAGACAGAGCCTATTATCAACCTGCTACAGATACGCTCAATATGCCTAAAATAACCGCCTTTAACAAAGAAGCATCTTATTACTGCACCTACTTTCACGAGTTGACCCATTCAACAGGAGCAGAAAAAAGACTAGGGAGAGATTTCTCTGGAAAGTTTGGTAGTAAAAATTATGCTTATGAAGAACTCATTGCAGAATTGGGAGCAGTCTTTATGTGTTCAGAAGCAGGGATATTGTTTCAAACAAAAGAGAACTCGGCAAAATATCTTAAAAATTGGAATACAGTTTTAGTTACTGAATTGGAAAATGACAATCGTTTTTTTCTCAAAGCTTCGGCACAATCGCAAAAGGCAGTCAATTACATTTTAAACAGAAATTCCGATAGCGAAAAAGAAGAGGAAGAGGAAAAAAAGGATGAGCCAGTAAAGAGAGTAGCTGTAAAAGTTCCTGTTAAGAAACCTGCTAAAGTTAAAGCCAAAACCAAAACTAAACAAGGTGCGCAATTGGATTTGTTCGCAGGATTGGGAGCAAGAGCCAAAAGTAAAAAAACTACTGAAGTAAAGAAAAAAAGAGTTGTTCAAGTACCAAGAAAAAACATTACTGGAGTGAGTAAAAAACCACTTGCAAAGGATCGGGATAAAAGTTTAAATCAGTTAGAGAAATTGGGCTTTGTTTCTGCCAATTCTGCACCAAAAGAGGCTAAAGATGTTTTTGTATTGGGTGGAGAGATTGGAAAGTTTTTACAAAAGCAACAACCTCACAAGGCACTTATTCTGATTAAAGGGAATAAGCACAGTTCAAAATCACAGTTGGCTATGCAAATTGCTAATGCTTTTGGAGAGCAACAAACTCCAGTAGCCTACATCGATTATGAACAAGGAGGGATTGAAAGTAAAGATACACTAGACAGCATCAACCGAAATACAAGCGAGAAAGGAAGACGATACATAGCTATAAAAGGTTATTTAGAAAAACCCTTTCAAGAATTACAGGATTTCTGTAAAGTGGTTAAAGTCATTATTGCGGATTCTGTTACGGATTTAAAAATTACAGCCGACCAGTTAAACTTTTTAAGAACCACTTACCCGAAAGTAATTTGGTGTTTTATATCCCAAGTAAAAGAAAATGGGGCGATGTATGGCGGTAACAAGATGGCGCACAATCCAACTTCTGTAATTCATTGTTCCTCGCATCAAGACCCAAAACAAAGGTTTGCTACGCTTGAAAAAAACAGAGGAAATGACCTCACTTTTAAATACTCGATGTATTATAAAAAGGTAGTAAATGAGCCGACAGAGACAAAAAGTAAAAGAAAATTATCGTTTAAAGTTAAATAATCTAAATTCAAAAATCATGGTAGCAAAAAAAACAAAACCGAAAGGCAAAAAAAGAATCTCAGCTAAAAAATTATGTAGTAGTGTAATTGCAAGGGATGGAGTAAAAAAAGATGGAACATTAAAAAAAGGTTTCAGATATGTTAAAGGGGGAAAAGTTGTAAAAGCAAAAACTAAAAAGTAGTTTTTAAGTGTTGGTTGATGAAAGCCGTGGTACAGAATAGTATCACGGCTTTTTTGTTAATATATCGGATTTTAATCATTCTAATCACATTCTCTCTTAACTCTAATTTTTACCAAATCGATAGGTTACTTATATCATTTTCGATATATTTGCCAAAATGTGACAAGTCAACGCTTTAATAATGGAGAGTAAATTTGGACATAAAATCAGAACAATCAGAAGTAAACAGAAACTACTTTTGAGGGAAATTGCACCATTGCTTAAAATGGATACTGCCCAATTAAGTAAAATTGAGCGAGGGGAAAGACAAGCCAAAAAGGAAACTGTTTTGAAGATTGCTCAGATATTAAATGTAAAAACTGAGGAATTGTTAACGCTTTGGTTGGCTGACCAAATATGTGATGTAGTAAAAGATGAAGAAAATGCTTTGTTGGCGATGATGGTAGCAGAAGAAACTGTCAAATGTTCTAAAAATGATAAAAAATGAAAAGTGCATTGAATATAAATATGACATCTGAACCTACGATAAGGCAAGATATTTTTGAAGAAACAGGTGGTTTGTATATCCCACGACAAAAGTTATTTACTCCAAATATAGTTACTAATCCTCCGATTGAAATTCAACAGAATTTATTTGAATCAATTACGGGTAATTCTAAAATTGCAAAAGGCGATTGTGAAGATTTGATGTTAAATATTGAAAGTAAAAGTGTTGATTTAATTCTTACCGACCCACCTTTTAATCTAGGTTCTTTTATGCACAAAAGAGGTACGAACCTTGTTAAAATGAGAGAAAATCAATTTGCTTACGCAGGTTGGGATGATTTAGAATATGAAGAATGGTTAATGAAAATGAGTGCCTTTTTTAAGCAAAGCAATCGAATACTAAGAAAAAAAGGTAGTCTTTTACTTTTTATGTCTTTGATGAAAATTGAATCAATCATTAATCTTGCCGAACAAAATAACTTTTACTATAAGACGGTTGGAATTTGGCATAAAACTAATCCAATGCCACGAAATATGAATTTGCAATTCGTAAATTCTACAGAAGCTTGGGTTTATTTTATCAATGAAGGAACAACAGGTACATTTAACAATGAATCTAAGGTGCTTCACGATTTTGTAGAATCCTCTTTGACTACAAAAAATGAAAAGAAATTTGGTAAACATCCAACTCAAAAACCATTAAGTATATTAAATCGTTTTACAAAAGTTCTTTCAAATGAAGGAGATATTGTTTGCGACCCATTTATGGGAAGTGGTTCAACTGGAGTAAGCTGTGAAATAAATAATAGACAATTTATTGGGATTGAGCTAGATGAAGAATATTATAATATTTCTAAAAATAGAATTCAAAATAGTGCTATAAAATGAGAGTAGTTGACTTGTTTGCTGGTGTTGGCGGACTTTCTTTTGGTTTTGCTATGGCTAATTTTGAGATAGTATTTGCGATTGAACACGATGAATCGATTGCAAATACATATAAATTAAACCATCCCGATACGGATGTTTTTTCAACCGATATTGAAAAGCTGAATATTAAAGATTTAACCAAAAAATATAAGAATATAGATGTTGTTGTTGGAGGTCCACCCTGTCAGGGATTTTCACAAAAAGGGAAAAGACTAAGTTTGGATGATGAAAGAAATTACCTTTTCAAATATTTTATTGAATTTGTTAAAGCTTATAAACCTAAATATTTTTTGTTAGAAAATGTACCAAATATAACGACAACATCAGATGGTTTCTTCAAAAATGAAATCATTTGTGCATTTAATGAATTGGGTTACGAAGTTGATGTCGATATTTTGAAAGCTTCTGATTTTGGAGTACCTCAAAACAGACGAAGAGCTTTTTTTTTAGGTAAGAAAGGAACTGAAAAGCTATTACTTCCTAAAACTAATAATAAGAAAGCAACCGTTGCAGAAGCAATTTATGATTTACCTAAAATCAAATCAGGGGAGGGTAAGGATGTTTTCAAATATACCTACGAACCATCATCCGATTATCAAAAATTGATGCGAAAGGGTTCTAAAGGAGTTTATAATCATCAGGCTACAAAACATAGTGAACTGGCATTGAAAAAGCTTTCAATGATTCCTAAAGGAAAAGGGAAAGAAGTTTTGCCTAAGGAGTTTTTGACAAAATCAATTTTCTCTGGTACTTGGACAAGACTTAAAGAAAATGGATTGGCGCCAACAATTACCACAAGGTTTGACACACCATCTTCGGGAATGTTTACACACCCTATATTAGACAGATGTATCACAGTTAGAGAAGGAGCAAGATTACAGTCTTTTCCTGATAGATTTATATTTTACGGTACAAAATCATCGCAATTAAAACAAGTTGGAAATGCTGTACCTCCATTGTTAGCATATTCAATAGCCAAATTAATTAAAAAAGATAACGACAATGAAAACTTATCCAAGTAGTTATAAAGAAAGAAATGAGATAAATCTCAGACACGGTATTAAATCTTCGCTAGGTGAAATAAAGGAATTATTTGCATTGGTATATACATTATACCTTGCTGAATATAGAAGTTCTTCTATAACATTTTCAAAGGAAGAAAATGCACCTAATACTAAAATTGAAATACAGGATGCAATATTTGAAAAAATAAAAAATTTATTTGGGACATTAATTGTTAACGAAGTGAATTTCAAAAATGCTATTAACGATAATCCACTTTTCAAATCACAAATTGAATCACTTCAAGTTACACTAGAATTGTTTTGGAAGTTAGGCAAGGTAACTTTCATTGACAATCCTGGAGAAAATACCCGTGAAAGAACTGGAGGAAAAAGATTTGATAAAAAAATTGAATTCTCAACCAATTTAGTATTACTGGATAGTGCTTTATCTGAAAAAGACAACTCAATTTCTCAAGAATTAAAAGAGCTTTTATATAATTGGATTTTGAAAACAACTAGTTTTGTTCCTGATGTTAATTTATACAAAAAGATACAAACTACATTAACTATTTTTTCAGAGGAAGCACAGTTCAAAATTAGAAAAGATGATAGTTCTGAATTATATTTTCAACAAGAGGGCATCTATGAGGAACTTGTAAAGGGAAATACTGTAAATGATAGAGATAATGTTGAGCCAGTTGGTCCATTTAGAATTCTAAAATCATTTGTAAAATCAGATTTGCATAGGTTTATTAAAGAAGACGGAAACAATGGATTTAATATTAAAAATGCTGCTGATTTAGTGGATTTACAAAACTATAATAAAGTTGTAGAAACTTCATTAAATCTAATTCCAAAAAGGACTGTAATTTATCAAGCCGAGCAAGTAATTAATCAAGTTGAAGATGCTGAAACTCCACTTGACTTAGATAACAAGCCTCATCAAACCATTTTCTATGGTTCCCCCGGAACAGGAAAAAGCCGAGCAATTGAAATTATAACAAATGGTCATAATAGAACTAGAACAACTTTCCATCCTGAAACGGACTACCATTCTTTTGTGGGTAGTTATAAACCAGTAATGGACGGCATTAATATAAAATACGATTTTGTTGCACAATCATTTACAAAAGCATATTGCAATGCTTGGTTAAATCCTGATAAACCTTATTTTTTAATCATTGAAGAAATTAATAGAGGTAATTGTGCTCAAATTTTTGGAGATTTATTTCAATGCTTAGATAGAGATGACAATGGCTTTTCAAAATATGAAATTAGTTGCGACAAAGATTTAGCTAATTATTTAAAATCTGTATTTGAAAGCGCAACAAATACTGATGCAGTAGAAAGATATAAAAAAATAATCCAAAGTGATGATTTTGATAAAATCATTTTGCCAGACAATCTCTTCATTTTAGCAACTATGAATACATCTGACCAATCCTTATTCCCGATGGATAGTGCATTCAAAAGACGTTGGGATTGGGAATTTGTACCAATCAATTACGAAGATGCAAATTCTTTAAACCTTGTGATTGGTGATGTTAGATACAATTGGGGAAAATTTATTGAAAATGTTAACCCTAAAATTAAAGAACTTACAGGAAGTGAGGATAAGCAACTCGGTAACAGATTTGTAAATCCAAAAGACGGAAACATCACGTTTGACCAGTTTAGGTCTAAAGTTCTTTTTTACTTATGGTCTGAAGTATATAAAGATGAGTATGGAACTCAAAGCTCTATCTTTAAACATGAAATTGAAGATAATAATGCAACAGATTTCCAGTTCGGACAATTGTATAATGATAACGCAATAGACATTGTGAAATCATTTTTAAAGTTTAACGGTATAGAACCTGAACAATGATAATACTATTTGAAGAATATCATTATAAAACAGAAGACCTTTCAAAAGTTTTAACAGAAAGGTACTTCTTTCCTATTAATGGTATTTACTCAAAAGTTGACTTCGTCGGTTACTATTTTAATCCGCTAATAAATGACGGAAAAGGCGATACTGTAATTATATTCCCCAAAGTTTTCATCAATGAAAATAATTTGGCTTTCGATGAATTTATTCCAGAATCCTTAATCAGTCCTAGTCTCGAAAATAAAAATAGATTAATAGCGACAGGAAAAGACAAACTTATATTTGAAATTTCGACTTGGTTGTACAGAGCAATACAACAATTTAATAAAAGACATTTTTACAACTCAATTTCAGAAAGTCAATACATTAACCAAATTGTAACTAATTTGGACGAAAATTCAAGTACAGAACTTGATATAATTTTGAGTTTGCTGAAATTTTATAAAGAAAATAAGGATCTATTTACTTTCATTGCAAAAACTGCACACTCACAGCAAAATAAAATCAATTGGCACAAGACAATCAATAAGAAACAGCCAATTATTCAAAACAATCAGCCGATTTATGTCGATTTAGCTACTTCAAGAAAGAGAACTAATGAAGATGAAGAATTACTTATACTTTTTTATTCAACACTAAATTATATTAAAGAAAAGTATGCTTTTGATTTTCAAATTCCCCAAAATTATGATTTAATCAAGGGGCATCAGTTTGAAACGGTTTTAAGAAAAGGATGCAGGTTGCTCAAAAGTATCAAGTACAAATATTATTCGGACAAAATGATTTGCTTGTACAACTTACTTTTTACATACTTTGAGAGAAGTGAAAGTACACAGTCAAAAAAACAAATTGAAGAAATTCTATTAATCAAGGATTTTAATATTGTATTTGAGGATATGATTGATGATTTAATTGGAGATAGTTCAATATTTTCCGAATTGAAAAATCATGCTGACGGAAAACAAGTTGACCATATTTACAAGTATAAATCACTTATAATTGAAGATGAAATCTACTTTGTAGGAGACAGTAAATATTACAAACCCCAAAACAGTGTAGGTAAATATTCTCAAGCTAAACAATTTACCTATGCAAAGAATGTAATTCAATACAATATAGATTTGTTTAATTTAGGAAATTTAGACACGAGAATTAGATACCGAGAAAACGAAACGGAAGGTTACAACATTACACCAAATTTTTTCATTTCAGCTTTTGTAAACAAAGAATTTGATTTTTCTAAATCCCATTTAGAGGATACAGGAAAACCAATTGTACAGTACCATTTTGAAAATAGGTTATTTGACAGGGACACACTATTTGTTCAATCTTACAATATCAATTTTTTATTTGTTCTTTCTGCTTATTTATCGAGAAACTCTACATTAAAAAACAATTTTAAGAAAGACACACACAAAGTATTTAGAGAAAAACTGGTCAGTTATATTAATGAAAAATATGAGTTCTATAAAGTAAAGCCGAAGCATGAAGATTTCATAAACAAGTATTTTAGATTACTTAGCGGTAAAATTTACAAGCCGTCTCAATTTGAAAATGAGCTAATATTAGCTTTTGAAAAAGGTTCAAACATTGAAGAGATTATATCGCAAATAGAATCTGAATTAGAAAATAAATTGGAATATAAATTAGACTAATCTAATTTAATCTAATGGTTTAGTTTTTTTCCAACTTAGTTTCTAAATTATTTCAATACACTGAAAAAAGTCTCTTAAAATTGAGGCATGGTCTCCCTCTGATGATTGAACGCTATTGTCATGTAATTCAATATTTAAGTCATTGCATAACCTTAAAAGTTTGTTATAATTTTCATTTGAATATCTACCTTGTAAAGTAGTAGTAAAAGTTCTTACACTCTTTTTTTGAGCGATTGGCTCTGTCAATATAAATGAGTATTTTCTTTTAAAAATGTTCTCTAGTACAATTCTACAGTCGCCGTCATATTTTTCACCAAATGAACGGTTTGTGTGAATTTCTTTAAGACGTTTTATTTTTGCCAATATGAAATCATCGGGAAACTCTTCATCTACATTACAATATTTTATTGTACTGGAATTTATTCCATTAACTACTCCGTCAAATTCTATTTTTAAAGTTTGAGGTTGAATAAATGATTTTAAATAAATTTCTCTATAAAAAGTCTTTTCGTGAGTTAATATAATTTTCTGCAAAGGTACTTTACATATACTACCATCATTGAATTGTATATCTGCTAGAAGTTGAATAGTATCTCTTTTTCTTTCTTCATCAAATGATGAAAAAGGGTCGTCAAAAACTAAAATTTTATTGTCTAGTTCTTTGTCATGGCATAATAAAGATAGAAAGAAAGCAAATGTTAATACTCTTTTATCACTTTCACTCAAAGAGTTTTTAAAATTTGGTATATTTTCATCAGTTGAATCGAGTTTCACTTGATGAGTATTATAAAATTTTATTGAAAATAATTTTTCATCTGAACCTTTAAGCTTCTTGATTGGCTGTAAGTCATCAATCATAAAGTTAGCACCCATTCTATCTAAATAAGCATTTATAGATGATTTGTGCTTCCCAAAAATTTCAAGTGAGTGCTCTTCTAATTCTTTCCTTTTAGCTTCTCTTAATTCACGTTTTTTTTCAAATAGCTCGCTAATTGCATAATAATCTTTGCAAATATTTTTGAATGCATCTTGAATCCTTCTTCTACTTAATTCTAAAGATTTAATCTCAGCTAAAATTTCCTGCAAACTTAATGATGAACTACTTTTCGGAAAATACTTTTCAATTATACGTTTAATTTCATCAGTTAGTTTAGTTAGAGACTGGATTAAAGAATCAGTATAAAATTTTAAAGGAACATAGTATAAGTCATTTGATTTCATTTTTAAATCTTCATATAACCTTTTATGTTCTGAAATAAGTTGTTCAAAAAAAAGAGTATCTAAGTCTGTTTTTAGTGAATATTTTTCAATGTCTGAGTTGAACTTTTCAATTTGGCTCTCCAAATTTGTTTTTTCAATTTGCTCTTTTAAGGCTCTAACTTGATTTTGGATTTGCTGATATTCACCTTTAAAAAACTCTTCATAGGCATTTAATAAATCTAATTCAGTTTTACCTAAATTTTGTCCGCAAAAAACACAAGACTCTTTATTGTCTTTGGTCAATTCAAGACCTTGCTTTAAAAAATCTTTACTTGCTTTGTGATTTTTCCAATGATTATTTATGTGTTTTTCAATTTCTTGGGGATTAAAATTTATAGTCTTTTTAAGAATATTATCAATATCTAATTGGATTAAATTTTGAAAGAATAAGGAATGATTGTTAAGAGCTTTAGTGATGGTTTCTTTATTCTTTACTCTTTCATATTCTTCTTTTTTTATTGAAATCTGCTCATCTAGTTCACTTAGTTCAGGTAAAGCACAAAATTTATCAATGCTTATATTATCATATTCCGAAGTTGGTAAAAGCTTGCTAAAATCAGAAGTTAGTTTTCTTTTTCTTTCTGTTAATTCGTTTAACTCATTTTGTAACTCTTGAATTTCATGATTTAATTTTAATCCTTTAGCACCAATAATTATTTGATTCAAACTCTTTTGATTATCGAAAGTAATTTGCTCTCCTTGAAAAACATTTTCTGAAATAAATTGGGTATCGAAAATGAGAATATTAGGGTTTCCTAAAGACCATTGACTGCTATTTGAATCAATAATTTCTCTGCTAGCACCATCAATAAATCTTATTTGAATCGCAGTTTGATTTGTACTTCCAAAAGTTTTTCTCCCTTCAATTATTTTTTTGTTTCCAGTCTGTAGTGAACGGAATATTGAAGTTAATGTACTTTTCCCTAAAGTGTTTTTCCCGTAAATAATAGTGTTGTCACTAAATTGACATCCTGCCATTTGACAATTAATAAATTTCCCAGTATTTTTAATATGCTGAATTGCATCTATTTTCTTCATAAATTGTATTTAATAAGGCATAGGACTAAAAAGTCTTTTAAATATGCACAACTATATAATTTGATAAGTTTTATTTGTAGAGAAATATCTCTCAAAGATATGAAACATATTTATCCTTTAAATTTGAAATCGTTACCTTTTGAAAGAAAACTATTGATTTGTTGTACTTATGTTGTACCAATTCATTTTTATTTTATAAAATATCAATAAAATCAATACTTAACAAAGGTTGTTATTCTAAACGCCTGTTAGTGGCTGTTTTTCTTTTTTCCACTTTCAGTTTTTTCTGTTTTGTCTAATTCTGGAGTTGCACTTATTCTCGACAAAAAATGAATTGTTCCAGTTGTTTTAAATTTTCTGGTTGCC
>JACCDZ010858315.1_pt1 | contig 10322 bp, 7 predicted proteins | sample 7449551 | NCBI WGS metagenome assembly JACCDZ01 (sample SAMN15323452, study PRJNA562643) | freshwater metagenome | isolation source: river surface water | place: USA:Blue River Watershed | collected 2017-08-18
AACTTTAAAGTTTTATATATTATGATATTCATTATCATTTTAAAAAAGGAAATATTTTGTGTAACAATACTCTTTTAGGACAAAGGCTAAATTTAAGTAGTTCTAGTGATATTTTTGATAATTTAATAAAAAAAAATGAGTGGGAAACTCTGATTAGATTATTTAGTTTAAATATCTTGGATATAAATCATAGAGATTGTAAAGGTAGAAATATTTTATATTTTGCAATATTAAATAAAAAATATGAGTATATAAAAATACTTTTTGATTTAAGAGTTAGTTCTAGAGTAAATTTTTCTCTAAATGCAATAAATTTTGCTATTTGTTTAGATGATATAAAATCTTTAGAGATACTTTTAAAATGTGGTTTAAGTGTAGATATTTTGGATGAGATAGGAACTTCACCTTTAATATATGCAATTTTATATAATAAAAAAAAGAGTGCAGAATTTTTGATTAAATCTGGTGCTGATCTTGAGTTAGAAGATTTTATGGGAAATTGTGCTAAGTATTTGTTACATTTAAAATAAAATAAAAAATTGTAAGCAAAGATAGGATTTCCTATCTTTAGCTTTAACTCTTCTGTTTTACTCTTCTGTTTTACTATTATCAACCAGATTTAAACTATTTTTTAAAAGTTCTAAAGTTGAGTACGATTGAGTATTTGATTGCGAGTATGAAATTGTATCATTTAGTAAAGTTCTTATATTTTCTGGAATCTTCTCATTTTGTGCAAGATTTTTCAAAGGTTCTACACTAAAACCAAAAGCATCTAAACTATCTAAAATCTGTTTAGGTGTATTTCCAGCACTTCTTAAAAGCAAACCATTAGAAGCAGCTAAATACAATGAATCAGATACAACATCTACTCCTAACTCTTCATTAGTTTGAGATGTTTGTAGAAATTTTATATTTCCCTCTTGTACATCTATTGTTTTTTTTACTGGATTTTCTTCAGTTTCATCTACTACTTCTTCTAAAGGAGCTGTATAGCCGTTGTACATCTTAGCTGTCTCTTCTTTTGCAGTTTTTAAAACATCACTACTTGTAAGTATTTTATTCCAATCTCTTGAATCTTCATTTGAACCAACTACTCCATAAAGAATACTTGAAGCATCTTCAAAACTCATATTTGTAAAATCCATAAGTTCTTTTATACTTGGTTTTTTTGTAGTATCAATTGAAGGCAAAGTTTCAGCTGCTAAATAATTTTCAAAACTATTAGTTTCCAAACTTGTATTTGAGCTAACTTCATTAGATTGTATTTGATTATTAATCGCAGGATTAGGGCTTACAGAGTTTATAGTCATTTTATACCTCTTAAATTATAATATTTCTAAAAAAAGTATTATACCTTTTAAAACATATAATACACCAATATTTTAATTTTTTATTTAGTCATAAGAAATTATGACTAAATAATTTTTAACTAATATTTAATACTTAGCAATAAGTAAATCAACCATTCTTAAATCATCAAAATTATTTGTAAGAATTAATAAATTCACATAAGCATCAATAAGTTCGTATAAGTTATCCAAATACTCATATTTTATCTCATACACTTTATTATTTGCTTCATAAACATCTATAATACTTTTTAAACCAAAACTATGTCCTTGCTCAATAGACTCTTTAAATAAAACTGCATTTTCTAAAGATTCTTGATAAAGAGGAAGCATTTTCATAGAAGAATCAAAAACAGACTTATATTTTTCATAATCAATATTTGTTTTAGCTTTTATATCTTCTAAATCTTCCATAGCAGATTTATATCTCATTTTAGACTCTCTAGTTTTAGATAGAGCATATCCACCTTGAAAAAGTGGCAATCTAAATACAAACATAAATTGTTTTCTATTATCGTTGTTATAATCGCTACTTGGATTATCAATATCGTATTTAGAGTAACTAGCTTCAAAATCGAAAGTAGGTAGATGTTTACTCATAGCATTATTCATTTCGCTTTTATGAAAAGCTGCTGTACTTTCTGATTTTTTAATTAGCATATTAGAGTACATATTATCTACATTTGCAATACTTCTATTAATATCATCAACAACAACATTTATTTTTTTTGTTGTATCAAAAGAAGCAAGTTCAAAATTGTCACTACCAATTAAATTTTTAAATTCTAAAATATTAGCATTTAATAAATCTTCCTCTTTTCTTAACTCAACTCTAGCATTATTGTATTCAACTTTAGTTTCCAAATAATCCATCTTACTAGCCAAATCCATTTGATGCTTTTTTTCCATAGAAAGAAGATTGTATTCATTATATTTCAAATATGAGTTATTTAACTCAATTTTATTTTTAGATTTTAAAATCTCCAAATAACCATTAAAAACTTTTTTTGCCAACTCTTGCTTTTGTAGTCCTTTTTCAGCTTTCATAATATCAACTCTAGATTTCTCAACATCAATACGAGTAAATAAATCAGCATTGAAAATAACTTGTGAAAGATTTATTGTTTTATCAGTAACATCTTGTTCAATTTGACCTACAGAGCTATATTTACTATTTACTTTCTCTTTTACATTTATTTTAGCCATTTGAGTAGTTACTTGAGGAAGAATTTGAGAGTAAGCTTGACTTACAAGTTCTTCATCTGCTTGAAGCTGATAATCCAAAGATTTAGCTTCGTGTGAATTATTCAAAGCCATTGAGTATGCTTCAAACATACCAATAGACTCTGCATTTAAGCTACAAATTCCAAAACTAGTTAGAAAAACTGTTGCTAAAAATTTATTCTTCATTGAAACCTCTACTTAACATATCAGTAAATGGTTTTACTAAGTAGCTTAAAGTTGTTCTAGTTCCTGTTTTAATCATAACTTCAGCAGGCATACCAGCAACCAACTCAAATCCATACTCTTTTAACTGTTTTTGACCCTCAGGTGTAACTTCTACTTTTGCTTCATAATATGAATTTCCAGTAGCTTCATCTACAAAACTATCAGCAGATACATGAATTACTTTTCCATGTATTACATGAGTTTGTTGTAAATGAAATGCAGAAAATCTAATATCACACTCAAGTCCAGCACTAACTTTATCAATATCAGTTACAGGAATTTGAGCCTCTACAATTAAAACACTACCTTGAGGAACAATATCCAATATTTTTTGTCCAGATGGTATAACTCCACCAATAGTATATAAACTTAAACCTACAACAACACCATCAGCTGGAGCTATAATCTCTGTTCTATTAAGAGTATCTCTAGCAGCCAAAATTTTAGATTTTAAATCATTTAGCATAGTTTTAGTTTCAACAAGTTTGTTTAAAGTCTCTTTTTTAAACTCCTCATCTCTAAGAAGTAATTGACCTTTTGTCTCCATAATTTGCTCATTCAATCTTGCAATTTCAGCTCTAGTATTTGCAACATCACCTTGAAGCATATTAGCTTCTCTTTGAAGCTCTCTTAGTTTTATCTTATCAACAAGTTTTAGCTTAAAAAGCTCATCCCACTCTTTAACCTCTTCATTTATAGAGATAAGTCTTTGTTGTTTACTACTTAATAAAGATGTATTTCCATCAATTTGATTTCTAAGTTGTAAAATTCTATTTTCTAAAATACTTTTCTCTTCATTTATAGCATTTTTAGTAGAGTAAAACAGATTTCTTTGTTCATTTTTTACAAACTCATCAACCAAATCACTATCAAACACTATATCTTTTAAATTGTCTTTATGAGATACAAGTCTATTGTAAAGCCCTAAAGTATCTTGATATTGTGATTCTAAAATATCAAGTTGTGCTTTAGTTTGAATATCTTGTAATTTAATTAATACATCACCTTTTTTTACACTATCACCATCTTTTACAAAAATAGTCTCTATAATACCACCTTCAAGATGCTGAATACTCTTTTTCTCATATCCAGCACTAACTTTTCCAGTTCCAACGCTACTAGAAGCCAAAGGAGCAAATGCCATCCATCCACCAAAAATTACAAAAACTGTTATAAGTACACCAAGTCCAAATCTTATAACCAAACTATCATCAGTTTTCAACAAACTCTTTTTATCTTGTATCATTTATTTTTCCTTAATTCGATGGTTTGCTTAAATTTATTTTTGGTACAACACTCTGAGCAGCTGCTGGTCTTTGAGCTTGAGCTTGAGCCTGAGCTTGTCCTGCTGCAGCTTGTTGTTTTTGAGCAATTGCATTTAAAACATCATTTGTATTTCCATATAACTCTAAAACACCATTGTTGATTAAAGCAAGTTTGTTTGTTGCTTGTAAAACATTTGTTCTATGAGTAATTATAACAACAGTAGTTCCACCAGCTCTAAGAGTTTTAATAGCTTCAACAAGTGCAGCTTCACCAACATCATCAAGATTTGAATTAGGTTCATCAAGTACTATAAACACAGGATTGTTATATAAAGCTCTAGCCAAACCAATTCTTTGTCTTTGACCTCCAGATAAAGATGCTCCACCTGGCCCAATTTTTGTATCATAACCCTCATTAAGTTTTAAAATCATCTCATGAACACCAGCTTTACTAGCAGCTTCTACAACTTTTTCAGGTTCAACTTCACCAAATCTAGCAATATTTTGACTAACAGTTCCCTCAAATAACTCAATATCTTGTGGCAAATACCCAACATACTTCCCCAAATCTTCTCTATCCCATTGAGATATATCAGCTTTATCAATTCTTGCAACTCCATTTGACAAAGGCCAAAGTCCAAGCATTACTCTAGCAAGTGATGATTTTCCAGCAGCACTAGGCCCAATAATACCTACAACATCACCTTTTTCTATTTTCATACTAATACCTTTTAACGAAGGCACAGTTCCAGACGGAGGAATTACAACAACATTTTCTAAAGTAATCTCACCTTTTGGAGCAGGAAGTTGCATATACTCTTTATCTTTTGGAAAATCATTTAACAAACCTTCAATTCTCTCATAAGAACTTCTAGCACTACTAAATCCTTTCCAGCTTCCAATAATCAAATCAAGTGGAGCCAAAGCTCTTCCCATTATAATAGAAGCAGCAATCATCATACCAGGAGTTACTTCCATATTTATAGCCAAATAAGCCCCAAGTCCTAAAATAAGTGATTGAAACATCACTCTTAAAGATTTAGATAAATTAGACCAAACACCAGCACTATCACTAGCAATATTTTGTGCATTTAAAAATCCATAGTATTTATCAGCCCATATTTTAGATATATTATTTCTCATACCCATAGCATTTACAACTTCAGCATTTCTAATATTACTATCAACATAAATTGTAGAAGCTCTACTTAAATTATTTGCTTCAGCTAGTTTATCTTTAGTGCTATACTCATTTGCAATAGTAATTCCAACCAAAACAATAGCAGCAAAAATAGCAAAAAAACCAAAAGCAGGGTGGAAAATAAAAAGAACAATTATATAAATAGGCATCCAAGGAGCATCAAAAAAGGCAAAAAGACCATTTCCAGTCATAAATTGTCTAACTTGAGTCAAATCATTTAAAGGCATAGAAGATGATCTTCCAGGAGCTTTTCTCTCAAGTTCAAATAAATTATCAAAAATTCTTTGACTAAGCATAGAATCAAGTTTATTCCCAACTCTTACAAGAACTCTTGACCTTACAACCTCAAGTAAACCCATAGTTATAAAAAGAACAACAACTATCAAAGTAAGCATTATCAAAGTATCTTGACTTCTACTTCCAAGAACCCTATCATAAAGTTGCAACATATAAAGTGGTGGAACAAGCATTAGTATATTTATAAACATACTAAAAAGCCCAACCATAATAAAAGATTTCTTAGCACTAAGAAGTGATTTCTTAAGCTCAGAAACTACTGGTTTTTTATTATTCGACTGTTTTTTAATCATAGTTTTATTGCCTATTTTTTATTTTTATATTTGTTGTTTATAAAGTATCTCAAAAAGTTTTTGTATATTTTCAAGAGATTTTAAATGTGCCTCAATAAGATTTATAATCCCATTTCTAACCCAAGAAGCTAAAACATCATCGCTAAGTTCATTTAATTTCTCTTTATTTACAACTAAAAAACCTTTTACAAGAACTTTTTTCTCTTCACCCTCACCAACACTAATTTCACGCTCTTCAAGTATTCCACTCTCACTTATTAGTTTAGCAACATTTTGTGTAACAATATTGTTGTTATCATAAGATTGTAAAAAAGTTATTGCGTGAGCCAAAGTTTCACTTTGTTCACCATTTTCATCAAACAAAGGGCTTCCTTCACTTTGACTAAAAAGTGCACTATCTTCATCTATTAAAATTACTTTTTGATTTACATTATCTTGTGTACTAGCAAGTGAAAAAGGGTATCTTCTTAAAAAACTAGGAACATAACTCTCAATCCATTTTCCCTCACTATTTATTGCTAAACAACCACCCCCAAGACTAGTAATAGCTATTAAAGATGGATTTTCACCACCACTAAAAACTACAGGAAAACTTTTACTTACAAGTTCAACCTCTCCAGCAATCATAGGAATAAAATTCAAATCTTTAGCAAAAAACAGATCACTCATACCTTTTACTTTTAAATCCTTATGCTTTGTCTTATCAAGCACTACTAAATTTTTATACATTTTTCTATTCTCCCGTTTATCGTTTTTTATATTTTTTTTAGGTCTTCCTCTAGTAGTATTAGACTCTATAATCTTTCCTACTAAGGTTTCAATATGGCTTATGTATGCATCACTTGCCGTTGGTTTTTGTTTTTCAATTCGCTCTTTTACAAACTCAAACCTACTCAATTCTAAATTATCACAAATTTCTTTGTACTTCAAGGCTCGTACATCGTCACTAAATCCAAGGTTTTTATATAGAGTATGAGGAGTTACAATCTCATCTTTAAGTCCATAGTAATTACACTTTTTACTATTTATCTCTCCAAAAGACTCAATATATTTCATAACATCAAACAAATAAAGCTGCTCTTGAACCAAAGAAGCTTTATATCTGCTTCCCCACAAAGTTCCAGTTCTATCATATTTTTTATTATAAAATCTCACATAAACTCTTCCTAGAGTTTGCATAAACTTAGGTAAATCCTCACTATTTTTAAAAGTAGCTAAAAACTCAAAAAAAGAGCTCATAAGAGTATAAGAGTGTACACTAACACTATATCTCTTTTTCAAATCAAAAAAAATATCTTTAAAACTCTCATAATCTTCATCATCTTGAAAAATATCAACACCATAAATACCCTGAAGTAATATATGCTGAGGTACATTTTCAACCAAGACTCTTATTTTCCTACCCAAAAAAAACCTTTTATTTAGATTCAGGTCGAAATTTTACCCAAAAAATCTTAAATAATACTGAATTTACTCGGATACTATTTAAAAAATTTTAAATAGTGCCAGAGTAAAATAAAATCAAAAAAATATCTTTTTCAAGTAAAATCAGTTAGAATAAACCCCAAAAAACAAAATCACAAATAAGGAAAACAAAATGAATCCTACAAATATATACTACACATCAACGCCAACATCTTCAAAAATAACACTAATATTTCCATCACCACTAGGAGCTGTTACTCAACCAACTATTTTAAAAGCAGATGGCACAACAATAAATATATCAAATATGAAAACTACAGGAAATATAGTAGAAATAGATATATTACAAGTTCTATCTTTTGAAGATAGTATCTCTATTTTAAGTGATAAAAATTTCTCTTCATCAACAAAAGCTCAATACTTCATAGGTGGAAAAGGGCCAAATCAAATAGATGCAAACTCTCTTTTAAATGTAGATTTTAAAGAAAATATCTTCATATTTGCAAACGAAGGAGATGACAATATAACTCTAAACAAATACTACGCTTCTACAGTTTATGCAGGCGATGGAAAAGATACAATAACAGTAAACAATCCAAACACAACTCTACATCTAAGTGAAGATATAAGAAAACAAGATATTATAATAATTCCATCTTCTACAACAAATGAAAGTGGTATTACAAAAATCACAGGTTTTGACCTAAGTGGTTCAAAAAAAACAGCTTTACAAAATGATATTTTATCTCTTCCTTCAACACAAATAGCAAAAAATACAAAAAAAGAGGTAAATGGTATAGATGTAGGAACTATAAAATCTCACACTATTAAAAATGGTGTAATAACATTTATATCAAATGAAATAACAACTCAAGAGTTATACCAAGATGCAATAGATTATTTAAACCTAAACATAGGCATAAACGAAACAGTTCTTTTTAATACAAACATAGCAAACTATCACACAGGTGTAACACTATTTCAAAAAGGAACTTCAGCTTATGACTCAAAAGTAGTACAACTAGAGGATTTAAGCAACATAACTTTAGGAAAAAAAGCTTCACAAAATATTTTAACTCTCACAGATAAAATGCCACCACAAATCTCAACAGCATCATACTCAAAAAAAAATCTATCTATTGATTTTACAGAAGCCATATCAAAGCCAAACTACCCAAAAAATTCAATAAAAATCACAAAAAATGATACAGAATCTATTTCAAAATTTAGTGTAAAAACATCTAAAAACAGCATAACTTTCTCAGAAAAAAAATCAAACTACAAATCAGGTGATTTTTTCCATATAACTTTTGATAAAGATACAAATATAGTAGATAAACAAAAAAATATCTCATATTTTGCAAGCCAAAAAGAAGATATAGTTTATACTTTTGTTATAGGTTCACAAGACTCTTTTACAAAAGATTACAGCTCACACGCAAACCCACTAAAAATCTTTGGAAATAAAAACAACGACTCTATCACAGGCTCAGCATTTGACGATATTATCTATGGAGGTGCTGGTGCTGATATTTTAAAAGGAGGAGCTGGAGATGATACTTTATATGGTGAGGCTGGAAACGATACTTTAGATGGTGGAGCTGGAGCAAACACTCTAATAGGTGGAGCTGGAAGTGATACATATATAGTAAATAGCTTAGATGATATAGTAGTCGAACTAGCATCAAACACAGGAATAGACACCATAACAGTAAAAGTAAAAGCAAGCACATACACAGTTCCAGACAACATAGAAGAGATATACATAGATACAAAAGATATACTAATAAAAGGAAATAGCCAAGACAATATCTTCTTCTCTTCAGAAAATGATGACAACATAGATGCCCAAAACGGAACAAACACAATCTCATATAAAAATGCAACAAAAGGTGTAAAAGTAAATCTATCTTTAGAAGTACAGCAAGATACACTTATGGGAAAAGATACTTTAAAAAATTTCCAAAATCTAATAGCTTCAGATTTTGATGATAATATTCAAGGTAAAAGTGGTGTTGCAAACAATCTTACAGGACTAAAAGGAAAAGATACATTTTTTATAAATGACAATTTAGACACAATCACAGATTTCAAAAAACTAGAAGAAGATAAAATAGTTTTAGATAAAACACTCTATTCAGATATAGCAAAAGTTACTTTTTCAAACCAAAAACTAAAATATGATGGAGTTGATATAGTAACTCTCACAGGTGTAACAACTCTAGATATAGCTACATTTGTATCAATAGAGCCATAATTTAAGAGAGAAATTAACTTTCTCTCTTTCTCTTTAAATTTTTAATATTCTATAGCAATATCACCAAACTCAATCATAGTTCCAACAACCACAATAGCAACAGCATCGCTCTTACTTCCACTACCATCAGCATCATAGTACAAAGTGTTATTTTCACTATTAAAAATCAAATAGTCGTTGCTATTTTCTGCTTTATTACTATATACAAAGTTATCCTCTGTGAAATTTTTTGCCAGTTTTTTAGCTATCTTCTTACTTATAACAAGCACATCTTCACCAGATACAAAATCAGTAATAGCATCTACATTTGTACTACCAAACTTTGTATTAAAGACAAATTTATCAGCTCCAGCTCCACCTGTCAAACTATCTTTTCCCTCTTTCCCTTCTAAATAATCATCTCCATCACTAGCAACTATGATATTGTTTTGTTTATTCCCAGTCAAATTTGCATTTCCAATACCATCAAAAGTAAGATTTTCTATATTTGGCATTTTTGCTAGAGAATATTTATTTAAAGTAGTGATTATAGTATCAACTCCTTGATTAGAAGCCTCAACTACTTTATCTTTAATATTATCTACTATATAAGTATCATCACCTTTTCCGCCATTCATAACATCAGCGCCAATACCACCATCTATATAGTCGTTTCCAGATGTACCAGCGATTTTATCATTTCCACCAAAACCTTCTATAACCAAATCACCAGCACTATTAGTTTTAAATTCACCAATATTGTTAATCGTAACTTTAATATTATTAGCACTCTCATTTGCAACAGCA
>JACCDZ011021112.1_pt1 | contig 10321 bp, 8 predicted proteins | sample 7449551 | NCBI WGS metagenome assembly JACCDZ01 (sample SAMN15323452, study PRJNA562643) | freshwater metagenome | isolation source: river surface water | place: USA:Blue River Watershed | collected 2017-08-18
ATTCATTTACCACGGGAGGTTAGGTATGGCGAAGGGCATGCAGCAGAAAAAGGCGACGAAGAAGAAGCCGGCGAAGACGATGATGGAGAAACGCGCTGAAAAAAGTGCAAAGAAGGGCCGCTGATTCAATTTCGTGCGTGCGTCACCGCCGCCCGACGATGGCGACGCTCGCCTGTGTGACCGGAAGGGCATGGTATACGGCGCCCTTCCGGTAAGGCAGTCAGGTTGACTCTGCTCCGGTGCACCCCTCGTGCTTTCCGCCTCAACGCAACTTCTGCAGGACCCCCTCCGCGACAACGGCGTCCGGATCGCCTCCCACCATCAGATCCTTGTCGCCGAAGTGGGATGTCGAACTGGTGGTGACCCGCATCTTCAGGCCGCCGGGGACGAGGGCATATTCGAACAGCGCCGCTTCCTGCCGTTGATCCAGATAGCCTTGGCTCGCCCGCTCGAAGGAGCCGACGATCCCGACCGATAATCGCCCCTGCCCCTGCTCGACACGCTTCACGACCATCCGTTGCACGCCGCCTCCCGGCGGAACGTATTCCACCGTTTGACCGACCTGCGACAGCTCCACTTGCCGCGTCAGCCCCTTGTTGTTCGTGTACGAATAGAGGGGAAAGCCCTGCGGACTGAAGTCGATTTGCACTTCGGCCTGACTGCCGTCGGCGCCGCTGAGCAGACCTTTCCATGCGCCGGTCAGGTCTGCCGCTTCAATGGCGTCGGACAGGACCAGCGCCATGACCATCACTCCCATGCCGACAAGCCGCTTCATCTTCATGACCCTCCCCTCCTGTCGGTCGTTGTCGTCACACCGTGAAAGGGCGCTGGCGCACAAAACGGGCGGCCGCTCCGAGCGTAAAGAGATTCGGTGTCTGGCTCGCCGGCAATTCCGCCCTGATGGCCGCGTGGAACTTGGCGTAGTTCCCGCTGTAGTTCCCATGGTTCCAGACCTTCAGCAACTGTTCGGTGAACGCTCCGTTCTGCTCGCCGTCCATGGAGGTCTGGTTATCCTGGCATCCCGAGATGAGGATGACGGATGCTTTGAAATCTTTCGCGATCGCGGTCAAACGCGGGCTCACGGCTAATTGGGCGAGCACGCTATCCGGGTCTGCCGCAGAGGCCTTGCCGGCCGCTTTCGCGACGTTCTTCTGCAAGCTGTCGTAGAACTGCTGGTGCTCGCGATAGGTGCGGAGGCCGACGGAGATCGGCATCATTTTCGAGCGCCTGACCGGTGCGGCAGGATCGACCTGGGGTGGCCTGTTGCGGGTGACGGTGCCACTGTGGCAGCTGTCGGAGAACACCAGAATGCGCACGCCCGCCGCGAAGCGGCTCAATTCGAAGTACAACTCATCGTCGATCAGCTGGCCGTCATACAGGCACCAGGTTTCGTCCTGCTTGTCCGCTTCCTCGCCGGTGACGTCGGGGACCTGTCCGCCGTGGCCCGAATAGGTCAGAAAAAAGAAATCGCCTTTCCGCAGTGCCTTGGCGGCTTTACGCATGGCCGCCAGTGTCTTGGCGCGTGTTCCCTTTTTTGTCAGCAGCACGGTGGATTTCATGCCGCGGGATTTGGCGATCGCCGCCATGTCCTTCGCATCGAACTCACAGGCCGCCAGGTCGCCGCTCCAGCCACCGTAGGCGGCGGGGCTTACGGCGTTCAGGCCGATGTGCAGGGAGAGGCCCTTCGGTTTACTGCTGGATGACGACGTGGTCGTTGCCATACGTACCTCCTTGGTCGGCGGGACAGGTCAGATTGAACAAGACGATGCCAAAAATATGGCGGTACGGTAATCCACAACCCACATTATTCATGAGCGCTTCTACTGTAACCGCCGATCCGCTGCTGCGACACGCCTTCGGCCGGCGGGCTCGCCCCTCGGACCCTCCACGTACTGCACGAGTACGCGTCGGGGCCTCCGGACTCCGCGCGCCGGTCTCGCGACGCGCCTCAGCGATTTCGTGACGAACCGTCATGAATATGCGGGTTACGGTGAAATCTGTCAACGGAGAGCAAGGGGCGAATGGTGGTATTTCAACCGCGTCGGGGATGGGAAAGTCGTGTCGTGAGAAAAAAAACGAGATCGCCCGAAACTGTGACCCCGGATGTCACACCGCGGTGTTAGGGTCGGGCGAATGCGCAGGGCAAATGGCTTATGGCATATGGCCGATAGTAAGAGCGGATAGGCCAGGCCGCATTTCTTGTGACACATCGTTCGGGTCTCCCGGGAATGTTCAATTGAGCATGTGTCTTCAAGCCGAGAGACGCGTCACGATTCACGCTTCACGATTTACGAGGCCGGGGGCCCTAGGCATTTATCCAGGATGGACTGACCGATTTTGCGCGGGACGGCGTTGTCGATTCTTGGTACAGTGCGGCGGCGTTTGGAGCACACGATGAGTTGGAATGAAGAGGCCCGAATCAGTTGCCGGTTTTCGTTCAAGTGTCCTCGACTGTGGGACCGCCTCCAGCCGACCGCAGAGGAAGGCGTCCGGCATTGTCATGAATGCGACCGAGATGTCTACCTGGCCTTGACGGAAGAAAACTTCCGTCAACACAGCGAGGCAGACCATTGCATCGCCGTACCGGTACTGTGGCCAGAAAGGCAGGTCGATCCTGATGGTCCGCACTATGCCGTTGGCAGCGCAGATCCGCCATATGGATAGGAGTCGGAGTCAGGGCAGTAACGGGGAGTGCGAGCACCGTCGGCAACTGAAAGGAGGCGTAAGTTCATGTCATCACGAGAACTGAACCGGAGAAGTCTCGGCAAGACGATCGTGGCGATGGCCTTGCTGGCGGCCGTGCAGCCGCATAGGCCATTGGTCGCGGCGGAAGAAACGAAGACACGGAAGCGCACTGAGTTGCCTGATGCAGCACTTAGCCAGAAATCCAGGATCGTCTGCATACTCAGGCGTATGCCTGCGATGGATGGTGTCACGTTTTTGAAGAAGCGGGAGGCGGTGTGAAGGAGCAATAACGGCGAGTGACCTGACTGAAAGGAACAGCCGAATGAGTGAAATCCATCAGTTTGCAAACTGGTTTGCACACGCCACGGGAAATGAGCCCTATCCATTCCAAATCCGTTTCGCCTGTGAGCCCGAGCTACCCGAGCTTGTGGATGTGCCGACGGGGATGGGGAAGACCGCAATGGCAGTGCTGGGGTGGCTGTGGAGGAGGCGCTTTGCTGAAGAGAAAGTCCGAAAGGCAACCCCAAGGCGGTTGGTGTATTGCTTGCCCATGCGAGTGTTGGTGGAGCAAACGGTGGAGAGTGCTCAAACCTGGCTCAAAAACCTAGAACTACTTGAAGAACCCGGTAAAGGTAAAGTCTCCGTGCACGTCCTCATGGGCGGCGACATTGACAATGATTGGGACGCTTATCCAGAAACAGATGCGATCTTAATTGGCACCCAAGATCAATTACTCTCAAGGGCCTTGAATCGCGGCTATGCGATGAGTCGTTATCGCTGGCCCATTCACTATGCCTTACTGAACAACGACTGCCTATGGATTATGGACGAGGTTCAGTTGATGGGAGTGGGGCTGACCACAACGGCTCAACTACAAGCCTTTCGGGAGAAGTTCGGCACTTTTGGCCCCGCACAATCAGTATGGATGTCGGCCACCTTAAAGACAGGCACTTTGAGTACCGTTGATTTTGCAGAAAGAGCAGAGACTCTTCCGCGTCTCTCTTTGAGTTCCGATGATACCAAGCATTCACGCATCGCCGTTCGTGTGAGCGCCGTGAAGTTACCGCACAAGGCCGAAACGATGTGGAGACGGGAGACAAAAGATGATTACGCAGAACAGTTAGCCAAGGAAGTGTGCCGCCGTCATCAGCCGGGTACTCTGACTGTAGTGATGATCAATCGAGTAGGCCGCGCGCAAGATGTCTTTGTCGAGTTGCAGCGGCAATTGAAGAGCGGACCTAGCCAGCCCGATCTCTGTTTAATTCATTCCAGGTTCCGCCAGGCAGAACGAGCGCGTCTCCAACAACGGCTGAAAGAGAAACCCGATCAGGGCCGAATCGTTGTCGCGACTCAGGCGATTGAAGCTGGGGTGGATATCTCTGCGCGGACGTTATTTACGGAACTGGCCCCTTGGTCATCACTGGTGCAGCGGTTTGGGCGTTGCAATCGGTATGGGGAGTGGGAGCAGAAAAATCAGGCTCGTGTATTCTGGATCGACCTGGAAACCTCAATGGCAGACAAGAAGGGGGAGCAGCAGCTAGTTCCTGAAGCGGCTCTGCCTTATGAGATTGATGATCTGGATTGGTCGAGAGACCAGTTGAATCACCTCAAAGAAGTGGGGCCAAACAAGGTGTCGAAGATTGCGGCTCCCGAAAAAAACGAGTTCGGGCATGTGCTCCGCCGCCGTGACGTGGTGGACCTGTTTGACACGACGCCAGACCTGGCTGGAAACGACATTGATGTTTCACGATACATCCGCGACGGAGAGAACAACGATGTGCAGGTATATTGGCGGCAGTGGGACGGGGAAGAGCCGTCGGCTGATATGCCTGCGCCAAGACCGGAAGAGCTTTGCGCGGTGGCAATCGGGCGAATCAAAGAGTTTCTAAAAAAAGATGTCCAGGCTTTTCGATGGGATGGGTTGGAGCGTCATTGGCTTCTGGTGAAAAAAGATAATGTCTGGCCCGGCCTTACCATGCTGTTCCATGTCTCCGAAGGCGGCTATGCGGAAGACCTTGGCTGGACAGGAAAGAATGACGGTGCGGTGCTAGCCGTGCCGTTGCCTCCTGAATTGCCATCCAACGAGGCACTTGATGAAGACCGGTTCACCTTTATTAATCGGTTTATTCATTTAACGGAGCATGCAACGGATGTAGCTCAAGAGATGAAAACCATGAAAGCAGCTCTCGACGATCCGACTCTCACAATTCCGTGGAGCGAATTGCTCACGGCAGCTCGGTGGCACGATGTGGGAAAAGCCCATGAGGTCTTTCAGAAGATGTTGACCAACCCATTACTGCCTAACAATCCTCAAAAGTTCGGCGGCCCCTGGGCTAAGTCCGATCATAAGAAAGGCCGCCCAGACCGCAAGCATTTTCGCCATGAACTGGCTTCAGCATTGGCCCTTTTGCTGCACAAGGAATCTGACCTGGCGGCCTACCTGGCCGCTTCACACCACGGGAAGGTCCGACTCTCAATCCGGTCCTTGCCCGATGAGGAGGTTCCGCTGGACGGACAGAGATTCGCTCGTGGCGTGTGGGAGGGAGATGAGCTTCCTGGGGTTGATCTTGGAGATGGAATTACGACGCAGATGTTGTCTCTCACTTTGAGCTTCATGGAGATGGGTGAGGGACCGCATGGACCGAGTTGGCTAGAGCGGACGCTTCGGCTCCGGGATGACTATGGACCATTTAGATTGGCATGGATGGAGACTCTGGTACGTGTAGCAGATTGGCGTGGGACAGCAAAAGAAGGAGAAGCCAATGCCTGATCTTCAGCTTGCTGGGTGCCAGCCAGAGCCGCTGGCACATTATCTAAAGGCTTTGGGGATTCTTCGCCTCGTGAGCAAACAAGCTGATCCCTCTACACGGGGGTGGTGGGCCGACGACGTGTTCTGGCTAAGGACGAAACTGAGCCGTGAGGAATTGGAAAAGTTCTTCTTGGAAAAATATGAACCCACTCCGATTGTCGGACCATGGGGTGCTCGATCAGGATTCTTTCCTGGCTCATCAGAAAGTGCAGCGCGTCAGGCCTTAGCTGAGATTCAAAAGAGTAAGAAGGATCGCCTGCGGTCATTTCGGGAGGTCATCGAAACAGTCCAGCACCTGCTAGACCGATTGGGAGTCAAGGAAAAGCCTGAGACGGATCAGGAGAAGCTTAGATTGATGCGGGCGTGTCGTGCATATTTCCCAGATAATGTAATTCCCTTTCTAGATGCTGCTTTTGTTTTGACAGAAGAAGGGAAAAGCTACCCACCAATTCTTGGCACAGGGGGCAATGAGGGTAGCGGTAGTTACATGTCTGGTTACTCCCAGCAAGTCGTCACGATAATTATTAAAGGTGAAGGGGAAAACGCTCTTCAGGCTGCGCTATGGGGAATGCCAATGCCTGAGGCAACATCCCGGCAAACCCCAGGTCATTTCGCCCCATCGGCTGTTGGTGGAGCGAATGCGTCAACGGGATTTGCAGGACCTGTTGTGACCAATCCATGGGATTATCTTCTTCTCATGGAAGGAGTGATGGTGTGGTCAACAGCCACAGTCAGACGTTTGGGCACCCAAACGTCAAGCAGGCTTGCGTCACCATTTACCGTACTTCCATCTGGGGCTGGATATGCTTCGGCAACACTGTCTGATTCAGTGAAACCAGTTCAGGCAAAACGAGAGCCGTTTGAAGTGTGGTTGCCGCTATGGAAGTCTCCATCCAAGTTCGAGGAAATTAAAGCGCTCTTCTCCGAGGGACGAGTTGAGATTGGGAAACGTCAGGCAAGAAACGGGGTAGATTTTGCTAGGGCTGTAGCGGGTCTTGGAATCGCGCGCGGAATTGTGCAGTTTTCGAGGCACAGCTTCCTTATGCGGAACGGCCAGAATTTTTTCGCAACTCCACTTGGCCGATGGAACGTTGTACAGCAACCTGGGATAGACCTGTTAAAGGAGATAGACCTTTGGTTTGACCGTTTTCGTCGGGTTGCCCTAGGAGACAGGGCACCTGCTCGCATGGGGCAAGCGCTTCGGGGCATAGAGCGAGCCATCATGGAATATTGCCAAACAGGCGATGCACCAAGAATGGCGGACATCTTGATCGCTCTCGGGGAGGCCGAAGCAACTCTTGCGCAATCTCCCCTTCAGTTTCGGGAAAAGCATTTTCTCAGGCCTATCCCACTTCTCTCGCCAAAGTGGCTAGAAGCCACGAACGACGGCAGTATCGAATTTCGGTTGGGGGCATCCCTGGCCTCTGTGGGCCTTCGCGAGAATATGGAGCCTGTCCGAGTAGGAGCGGCGTACGCTGGGTGGCTGGATACTAATACCCATCCCCGTGTGGTGTGGGGCCATGGCTCACTGACGGACAACCTGACCGCTGTGTTGTCTAGGCGATGTATGGATGCCCAGCGTGAAGAGGGAAAGGGGTTGCCATTAGCAGGGAAGTATCCAGCATCCCTCAGTGACATTCATGAGTTTATAGCCGGCAATGTGGATGAGCGGCGACTAGAGGGGCTCTTGCGTGGACTCACGTTGATCAATTGGGGCCTGGTTCAGGAGTTCTCGCAGGCAACAGACGATCACGAGAGCCTATTGCCCGCACTCTATGCGTTGCTCAAGCTGACGCATTTGCCACATCCATTCAGGGGCATCCCAATGCCCTATGTGCCTGCGATCATCGCCCGATCTCTTGCGGGGCAATCCAGTGAAGCTTCACGTCTAGCAGTCCGGCGTTTGCGCGGGTGTGGATTCATACCAGCGGTTGAGGTCATCTCCGAGCCAATCAATGTCACCCGTCGCATTGCTGCAGCTGTTCTTTTCCCTATCTCAAAACAACAAGAAACGTCCCTAGCCGAAGGAATTCTCAGGCCACAGAAACTAGAGCGTGACGTACCGGTGTGATTTCTGTTTAACGTGAAAGGAGACCGCGCATGGCATCAGGAGTGGATTTTGGCATACTTCAGAATGTCCCCCGGTTATTGATTGAAGTCGATTTACAGCCCATCCAAGGTACGCGCTTTCAGCCGACTGGATTCCCGGATTTAGGAGCGGCGACGTACCAGCTGCATGACGGCACGGAAATGTTGGTGGTGGAGTCGGCACAGAGTATGGCGAATCGGCTTGAAGCGGTGTGCTGGGATTCGGTGGAATTGGACTGGGTGGGCCCCCTCAAAGGATTGCCATACGTTAAAGTGATGGATGATGGTGTTATGGTGACGTGTTCAATCCTGGAGGCACACAGACTAAACTCTGAATACATAGCGCGCACAAAGCGTTTCTTGGAGATTGCGAAAGATCTCCAGTATGAGAAGGATAAGCCTTTCGATATCATAAGGCGCCTGGTTCCTTTCCTGCTCAAATACGACATTAACTCGCTCCTTCATGGGGTGTTTCTCGAGGAGATCGCAGGAGTTATTCGTTTGCCGAGAACACTCTCTGCATTTATTGAAGCAATGGATGTCAAAGTCGTTCCTAGTGGCGGAGTTAAGATCAACCGTGTGGAGCCTGGCTTAAAGGAAGGAGAAGGCAATGTCATTTATGGTCGGCAAGAATACGCGGCATCAAGGATAATCGCCTACTTCAATCTTGACCTCGCCCAGATTCGTTCCTTTGGTCTCGGAACGACAGTTGAAAATCTACTAATCGCGCTCGCTTTCTTTAAGATTCATCGCTTCCTGGAAACGGGGTTGCGCTTGCGAACGGCTTGTGATCTGGAGGTCAAGAAGACGACGCTTACACGGCCTGAGACTTTTCAGTTGCCAGAATTAAAGAAACTCATCGATGAGCTGCCAGCCTTGATTAAGGCAGTTACCTCAGAAGGGAAATTTGCCAAGCAACCTGTCACAGTGGTCTCCTTCAAAGGTGAAAAAGCATGATCGCTCTGCGAGTCCGGTTTCTGGCTGGCCGGTATCACGCGACTCCTTGGGGGCGGCAGGTGAACGAAGGTGCTGTGGAATGGCCGCCAGCGCCCTGGCGGATTCTGCGGGCGTTGATTGCAGTGTGGCACCGAAAGTTTTCAGGAGACATCCCGGAGGCCTTTGCCAGAGGGGTGATCGAACGGCTGACTGCGCCCCCCGACTTTCAATTGCCGAAAGCTGCATTAGGCCATACGCGCCACTCTATGCCGCAAGAACCTCCGGCAACGCCTCCCAGGACCAAAGTGTTTGATGCCTTTGTTTCTGTGCGGCCTGATGATTGCCTGGTTGTGGTCTGGCCTCATCTAACCTTCAGTCCAGAAGAGCGAGAGGTACTGGCGAGCCTGGCTTCTGGGCTGAGCTACCTAGGCCGTGCAGAAAGTTGGGCAACGGCCGAAATGTTGGATCAATGGGATGGTGACATCAATTGTCGTCCGATTGAGGCCGGCGTGTCGGTCGAAGGAGAACGAGTGCGTATGCTTGCCTCAATGACACCGGACAGCTTTGCCACATGGAAGATGAGTTATGAGGCTAAAGTTGTTGGGGATACCAGCATAGTGGCCAAAGCGCGGAGAAAGAAGAAGGCTTTTCAGGGTCCGGTTCCCCCTGATCTGTGGAGCGCGTTGCATGCGGAGACCAGCGATCTTCAGAAGCAGGGTTGGTCTGCTGCGCCTGGAAGTCGGTGGGTAGATTATGAGAGGTCGAACGACGCTTTTCGTGTGACGTATCAGCGAAAACCAAAGATCGAGCAAATTCGGCCAACGGTTGCCCGCTTCGCTCTATCCAGCGCTGTGTTGCCTCGCTTGACTGATGCTGTATTTCTTGGTGAGCGGATGCGTCAAGCTTTAATGGCTAAATCTTGTGGGCTCGATGGAAGCGATCATGCTCTTCCTGTGTTTTCGGGTAAGGGACCTGATGGCCTTCGATTGGATGACGATCATTCGCACGCATTCTATTTGGCCAGCGACGAGGATGGCGACGGAAGGATTGACCATATGACTGTCTATGCTACTCAGGGCTTCGATAAGCATGCCCAGCAAGCTATTGGCAAGCTCAAGAAGCTTTGGGGGGCAGGCGGACATGACATTTACACGGTACTCGTTGGGATTGGTCAGCCGCAGAACTACGGCGGCTTGTTGATGCGTGCTGGACAAGCTCCTATTCTGGCTCAATCTCGAATCTGGCGATCAGTGACTCCCTATATCATAACCCGCCATCCCAAGAAGAACGGCAAGGATTCTCCTGCCGCACAGGTCGCAAAAGACCTGTTGCGTCGAGGGTTTCCAAAGCCCGAGCGCATAGAACATCTAGATCACACAAAGATTACGGGTAAGAAAGTGCGCTGGTTGGAATTTCGACGTTTCCGGAAGGGAGGCGGAGGGCAAATTGCTGATTCTCGCGGATTCGGATTTGAGATTGTTTTCTCGGAGCCGCTTCGCGGCCCCATTGGCATTGGGTACGGCTGCCACTTCGGCCTCGGCCAGTTTGTGGCGGTGGAGGAAGCGTGCATTGTATGACTTTCAAATCTGACCGACAGAGGAGAGGGTGTGCATTACGACATTGAATTCAAACCAAGAGCGATCAAGGATCTTAAGGTATTGGCGCCTCGTGATCGGGGCAGGGTTTTGGCCAAAGTTGAAGCGCTGCAAACTGGCTTAGTGGGTGATGTCAAGCGCCTGACCAATTTCACGCCGGAATATCGGCTGCGCGTAGGGAGCTACCGTGTGCTCTTTGAGATAGAAG
>JACCDZ010013910.1_pt1 | contig 10320 bp, 11 predicted proteins | sample 7449551 | NCBI WGS metagenome assembly JACCDZ01 (sample SAMN15323452, study PRJNA562643) | freshwater metagenome | isolation source: river surface water | place: USA:Blue River Watershed | collected 2017-08-18
AAATGCTGCATTGAATATCAAACGGGTTGGGGCGTCAACCCTTGAGCTAGGAGATGTCAGACAGGCTTTGCCTGCAATCTCTGCTTGAACTCAGAATCCCGGCCCTTTAGGGCGGGGAGTACGTCAAGTCTCGGAGGATTGCACGATCGACGTAACCGACGACTTTCTTTTTGATTTCACCAGCAATTTCAACGTTGGTCTGGATCGAAAATCGGTTTTCATTTTTGTGATGTAAATTGCGGTACAGATGCACTTTTTGCCCTACATACTTTTCAAAGTCTAAAATTTTTCGCATAGTAAAACCGCCCCCGTACAGAGGCGGCGAGAAAAGGGTATTGTAAGAACACGGCAGGCTTTCACAGCCTTCTATTATTATACCTTACACATAGAATAATGACAAACTACGACATCACGCCAGAAGATTTTTTGTTTCTTTCTGAAGAATTAGGTCACAACATTGAATTATGTACGCCGACACAAACTCAATCTGCGGTTCCTGAATTAGGCTTTCCGAAGAATATCAGCTATACAAAGCGAAAATTGCGCGGACACATTATCGAGCAGAAAAGTGCAATCCCAACCGATACTGGAATGGTGCGGGCGATCGCCACAAATCAAGTTGCCTGCGTTTCCAGCAAGGATTTCAAAATTGCAGACCTAAGTCCCGACGTGCGAATTGCGTATCGCGGAGAACTGTTTCAGATTGAACACAAAAAAGAATACACGCACCGGGAAAGAAGTATCTACCACGAACTGAAACTGATAAACGCTTCAACTGCCAGTGGCGATACAGTTGCACAACCTGATGAAAATCTAGAATACATTCCGCCGGTACCGCAAACAATCGTGCAGAACGTTCAGCCACCTGTGCAACCGGATTTTAATTTTTAACAAAAAAACAGCTTTCTAGAGCTTAGAAAACTGTTTTTTGTTAAAAATTTAATCGTTGAACACCGAAAGTTCGCCAGTCGCAATTTTACGAAGCGCATTTAACGCTTCATCGCCACTACTGTGGAAAAACTTAGCAAGTGTCGGATACAGGAGTGAACGTTCTTTCCCAGGGTTGTAATCAAACTCTTTGGGGTAGACACACATGACGTAACTTGGATTATTTCGCCATTCTTGTTTAATTCGAGAATCTTGTTCTGCGTCTAGTTGAGCAACTAAGTTAGCAGCAAATTCCATTTCACCTTGCTTGGTTCCCAATCCGATCGCCCCTTTTAAGTTCGCGCCAGTCAGATCCGCGCAACCGAGGTCAGAACCCCTCATGTCGGCATCAGTTAAATCTGCGCCCCGCATATCTGCGTATAAAAAATCAACATCTCGTAGATCTGTCGCCCGCAAGTTAGCACCTTGCAAATTAGCTTTCATAAAAGAAGCTTTTCGCAGGCTGGAACAGTGTAAATCTGCACCGTTTAAGTTAGCACCAGAAAACAAACATTCTTGCAACCAAGTACCAACAAATGAAACTTGTCTGAGGTCGGAACCACGAAATTCCTTTCCAGGTAATTTTAACCAAGAAAGATCCGCACCGACGATATTAACCCATGAAAAATAAGTTTTGTCTCGACGTTCTGCATCGTGGCGATTGACCAGGACTTGAAATAATTCGCGCTTCATGTTCTGAGTGAATAAACTACATCTATATAATAAGTCATAAATAGTGTGATGTAAACATAAATGTTAGCGTGTACAATAGAAATTTACTACTTCAAGGATAGCTGAAATGTGTGACTGCGATTTTGTACAGACCGACATTCATATCAAAAAACTGGTAAAAACCAGATCACCCCACAAATGCGTAGAGTGCAATGAACAGATACCTAAAGGTACAGAAATGTACTACGTAAAAACGTTAATTGAAGGATACTTCGACCGGCACTACACCTGCCTTGACTGCGAAGCAATCGCGTTACATCTCATTGAAATAGATCCGCATTTTTGTTACTGCTACGGCGAATTAATGGAAACACTGTTGGAATCTTACGGAGCTAGTACACGCGATATCGAATCGGAAGCCAAAGATGAAAACATCCCATCCGCAGTCAATGGGGTAGTGAAAGGAAGCTACTCTACTTACCGACTTAATGTATCGTGGCTGACGCCTAGAATAGGTGGAAAATTTAAATTGGCGGGCGATCGAAATGAGAGACAAGAGATTGCTTCTGTAGTATAATAATGAGGTAGTCTCGAATAGATCGATCTCATGAAAGTTCAGTATATCAACGAATTTGCACGCTCTTTAAAGTCAGCACACAGACCCAATAACAGTTTGATTGGACAATGCGTTGTCATCGATTGCGACAAACAAGAGCAGTTAATACGACTAGACCTTTACAAACAAGGTAAGGTGTACTACTGCTGTATCTGGATCGAAGATGGGGCAATGGACTTAACTACCAGTGGCAAAGGAGACACTCGCTTTGACGCTTTTTGCAACGCATTAGCGAACGCTAATATACTCTTCGACTGCGTACTTAAAGAACCAGACTACGATTGTCGGATGCTCGAAACAATAGCTCCCGCTATCGATGCGATGGCAAGTGCCACAACAGCACAACGGTGGTACGTTCATAGCGTAGACCTAGATCGCTAGAAAACAAAATTACCGAATCTAATGGTAAAACAAATAGCCCGGTACAAACATATTCTGTTTGTATCGGGCTATTTTTATGATAAAATTAAAATGTAGTTTAAATGGATCGTAGATTTTATGAATATCGAATTCCAGCAAAGAGAATTGTGCGCTGTAGATCGCGACCAATTTCACTGGGGTGACACCCAAGTATCTTCTAGTATTTTATTCGATCTAGAAGACGGCGGCGAAGTAGTCAACGTCGAAGTCAGTCAAAATATCAATACCGAAGATTATTTGTGTCACGTCGTAATAATAAACAAAAATTACGATATCCGAGTCGCCTCTAATGGAAGAGGAACTACAAAACGTGAAGCAGTTATCACTGCGTTAGAGAAAGCAATGATATCTATTGCCGATCCTACGCTTGAGGAGTTGAATCCTCATCCAGATATATATGTGTACTGCGTAACACCAGTAATGCAAGCGATCGCCCAGGAACTAGGTGTCAAACGATACAAAATATTTAGCGCAGGCTCTGAACCTCTGCGCTAGACGAAAAAACAAAAAGCGAGCTATCTCAAATTCGAGATAGCTCGCTTTTTGCGTTTGATCACCCGTCTAACAATTCAACAGCACTGGCGGATCTGCTTTGGCGCGTTCCACAAAGCTGTCATTATCAATCGAATCAGACTCAAATGCCACCCGCCACACATCGCAAACAATCTTGTTGACCTCTGGTAGAACGACAACCACGAATTCATCACCGTTGTGTGCGAAAGAAGCGGTAAGCATGACCGTTGGCATATCCCACCAATCCGGTGCGACTGGGTAAATGTCGTCGTCGATAATTACCAGGTGTCGATCACCCCAATTTTCAATCAAGCCGATATCGCTGAAATATCGAACAATTTTCTTTTTGACATACTCCCCGCGCTTTTAAGCCGGGGAGTATGTCAAATATTTCTTACTTAATTGATATACGTGGGTTTAGTTTAGCGTGTTGCTGGCGATCGCTAGAAAACTATTTTTCAGCCCAGGAACCTGCTACTAAGTCTTTCCAACTAGCTTTTCGACCGTCGGTTACACGCTTCAACTGCGCCTTAAATTCATCACCGACAATGTTGTTAACGGTTGAAATCGCAATCTCTTCAAATTCGGTTTTAACTAACAAATCGACTTCATCGTGAACGATACCGATAATTTGCAAATCCCACTGCGGATTCTCGTCAATCAAAACTTGAATTTTAACCAAAGCTCGCTTGATCGCCGTTGCTTCGATTCGCGTCCACAGCGCAGCTAATGACTGGGTATAGGGAGCTTCCCACTCCTCAGTATTCTTGAATTTGTTGAATTTTTTGACGAGCGGCAGCAGCACTCGAAAACCGTCGCTAGAAATATTGACGGCGATCGGTCGCCCGTCAACCAGCACAGCATCCCGAACAAGTCGCTTGTGCAAAGCTTCCCTGTGCTTGAGCACTGCCGGATAAAGTTGCTTGCAACCTTCAATAGCAGCTTCGCAGGCGGCAAGTTCGGGCGTGTAGCCTTCATTTGCAGCAATTTGTAACTGCACCCGCTTTGCACCGGCACCGTTGAGCCAACCGTAGTAAGTGTTTTTGGCGGTATCGCGGAAAGCTTTTGCCCTGGCACCAGTCTCAGTTTTTTCCTTGCAGAGTTTTGCAATGTCCTGCCAGGTCCAATCCTGCTGCTGGCATTTCGCTACAAATACGGCAACTTTACTGTGGTTGTCAATTTTGGAATCGTTGTTCCCGGCGATCGCAGCTTCATCTTCAGCTTGGTCGGCGGCAATCCGCCCGTGAGCTCCGGCTAAGTCGATTACAGCCATCGTGTAACCGGCAGGTGGCTTGATCGTACTACGCGGATTGGGTAAGTTGTATTTCTTGATTAGCGGATTCTGCTTTGAGGAAACAGATTGCAAGTTTGGTAAGTTGTCGAAATACTTAGACTCACCTGAACTAAAACGTCCGAAGCCAGTAAGCGTTCGGTACGTCGTATGTACTCGCCCATCTTGTTCAGCAGACCGCAAAAACCCCTGCAAATTATTCAATAATCCGTCAAGCGCAACAAGCTCACCGCGCAATCGGACAACGGGGATGTGCAAGTACGACGCCAGACTCGATTTATCTACTTTTTCAACGACGATCTTGTATTCACTTTCGAGAAACCGTCCAAATTCAGCGTCTTGGGTGTAAGTGATGTTCGGACAAAAGGTTTCCCACTGCGGCAGCAATTGATTTCGGATCTCAGAAATCTGTGCAACCTGTTGCAGCGCCAACTCTTTATCGAAAGGCATCCCGCAGTATTCGATTGCCACGGTGACAGGCAAACAGCCGTTTTCGACCTCCCAAGATTCCAACAATTGTGCGGCATACAGCGCCGAGTGCAAATCTTGATATAGATCGACCAGCGCCTGATGCAGGTAGTAAGTTGCGATAACATCTTTGGCGGCGTAATACACCTGCGACTTCGACAATTCTGGTAAACCCCAATCCGAAGTTTGCTCTGTCTTGTCGAGTGCTGCTCCAAAAAAGCGATGGCACAAATTTCCCAGACCATAACCTCCCTTTAAAATGGGGTCGCCACCTTTTTTGACAGAACTGTCTCCACTGTAATCTCCAAAGTAAACTTGAGATCCGAGTTGGGTGCAGCTAACATTCTTGGCAGTAAGTCCCAACTGAAACTGTAAAAACCGCAAGTCAAAATGCAAGTTGTGTCCAACAATCAGACAATCTTCAGATTTCAACCGATCGCCCAACACTTCAAAAAATCCCTGCAACCGCTTGTACTGCGCGTCACGTTCTGAAGGAAGGTGCGAGAACAGTGGCATCGCATTCATGTCGCGACCCTTGAGATCCACAATCCAGACAGTCTTCCCGTCAAACAGTTGAATTAGTCGAATGCGTCCGTCACGGGAATGCAACCCATTATTTTTATTGATGGCAAGGTCAGGCGAAAAAGTCTCAAGGTCGATCACCAACAATTCTGCCGCGGCAATCTGTTGCAGGTGCTTTTGATAATCTGGATGTCCCGGTTCCAACATGACAATCGGAACGTTGAAATTAATCGTCCCAAAATCCGGTAACTTGAATTCCGGCATCGCGGGAGATCGTCGCGGTTGTACTATCTCAACCACTTCAAAAACCCGATCACCCATAGGACAGCGCAGTCGAAACAGATTTCGTCCCGATTTTTTGACTGGGCGATCGATCCATTTGAAGCGACTTATTTTCCCATCTTTGAGCGGCATCTCAAAGACATCTGTACTGTTCCAGAGTTTCTGCTGAATGCGTTTTTTAGCAAATTGAACAAGCGTCATATTTTTAAACAAAGATCATTTCAAACACAATATCCGTGCGGGCGATCGCCCGCTATCCAAAAACAAATTACCGATCACCACCACGACCGTAAATACTTTCAAAAGCAGATATATTTTTCCTCAAAAAGGGACGAGGTGCTCGATCGCCCACTCTGGAGCAAAATCATACAGCCAATTTCCGACAAGATCCATCGCCCGCTGCCACCAACGTACAGACTGCCACCTTGGTACTCTCGTCCACGCTGGAGGCCGAACCCCGCCCTCCGAGTCGATTAACGGACGTGGCACAAATGGTACAGACATCGATCGCCTGACTAAGATTCCCAAAGGAATTGCATCTACCACGCGCTCGACAACTGTAGAAATTCCGCCAGCAGTAACAACTTCAATCTCAGTGACTGCCAGCATCTCATTTTCTAGAATTTCTTCTTCCGTCCCATCGCCCGGATCTGTGTCATCAAATTGTTTCTCCGCCTGCATCCGCAATCCTTCGAGTTCGATAATCGCTTCCAGGTCTGGGTGCGGCTGTTCACTGTCAGTCCAAAGTCCACAAACCTTACCGATCTTTGCCAACAGGTAAGCTTTGTGTTTCGGAAATGAGAGTTCTTCGATGCGATTAAAGACGTAATTACAGTTACCGGCTGTTTCGATGTCGAGCTGTAGCGCTTCGAGTTCCATACCGTAACTGAGCAAGTGTTCTTCACAAGCTCGTGCCAGCAGAAGCGCCCGCAACATATTGAATTCACCACAAGGGTTCGGCTGTCTGTGTCGGTTCAGCGGATCATCTTTCCAAGCTTTCGACCGCTCTTCGAGTGTGAATAGCTTGAATTTTGTGGATAAAAGTAGCCTCATATCCTTGACGGTATCTCGCGAAAAGAAGGCTAGCCCCTTCCAGTGTTCTCTAAGGTAGTCGCTGAGCCACGTCACTGGGGCAATCACTGTGCGATCTGTTCGGAAAAACTGGGCTATGTCGGAAGTTTTGAAGTGAAGCTTCCTGTCTGGGCTTCGCCAAACCCTGTCATCATTGAGCGCCGCACAATATATATAACCGTTCAGAATCCCTTGGATGGTAAGGATCTGAGACTTGTTCAGCTCCAAGAGATTGGATCTGTATTCGGAAAGGATGCGATCTACATAGATCTGTGTTAGAATCATATTCATTAAAAGTCTTATTTACCTATTTAGCCGCGCCTCTAGTAAAGGTTCGGCTAATTTTTTTGTCGAAATCCACGTAAGAATGTTCGATGCACTCATTGTAGCGCGGTGCGGTCGGAAGTGGGGAACTATTTTTCGGACTGCAGGCACGGGCGATCGGTACACAAGCGCAAAAAAAAGACAGCCCACACATTTATATAAATGTGTGGGCTGTCTTTAAGTGTTAGTCAGGAAATACCGACAACTTGCCGGCTGCGACCAAACGAAGCGCGTTCATAGCTTCTTCGTTTGAAGAAAAGAAATATTGCGCCAACGTTGGATAAAGCAGAGACGCTTTCTGTCCAGGCACTTCCTCATCTGGAAAAGCCCAGCCTGCAATACAGTGCGCTGTCCGGCAGTTCTCGTCACCAAAAGCGATTGACGGATGATGCCAGTATTCCATATCCAGCTCAAATTGTTCAGTCTCGATCGCCCAGAGGGTAGATTTTGCAAACGCAATTTCACCCTCTTTCGTACCAATCCCGCGTACTCGGCTTAAGTTGACACGGCGAAGAGACGCACCAGACAGATTAGCACCCGTCAAGTCTGCGTCCGTTAAGTCTGCACCATTTAGATTTGCTTCACCAAAAGTTGCATTTTGAAGAATCGCACCCTTTAGGGAAGCATTCTTTAGACTGACGCTTTCAAAGTCTGCACCTACAAAACTTGAACCATCTAAAACAGCATGGTCTAGTTTCGCAGAATCAAAACATGACTTATCTAGGTTTAACCCGGTCAGAATAGCTTTCCGTAAATCAGCACACTGAAAAGATGTTTTGCTGTAGAGTATTTTTCCTCTAAAGTCTGCACCTTGTAAGTCGGCATAAGAGAAGTCAAAGTCGCGCAAATCTTGGCGATCGGACACGAGCGTTGTATAACAAGAAACCATTTATTTTATCCGGGAATCAACTACATTACGATTGTCTCATTTGTCGAAGAATAAGTAAAGCGGTTCCGGCGATCGCCACCCATGCTAGAATAAATCTACATATATTTTGTTGGGTTGACAGTTGTTCACGCTTTTACGAGAGGTGGGAACAACTTTTTTGTGAGCATTGAAACTGGCGGGCGACTTCCCAGATTACGTACTACAATACCAAAAGTTATACTTATTCATTGGGTAAAGCTTCATTGATGCCAAAGGCTTGCACTAGATGGCGTTTAGTTGCAAGTCTTTTTTGTTGGCTTGGTGGTGCGGGCGATCGCCCGCACCGAATTTCTGATACAATCGAGTCGGAACAAGCTAATCTCCCCAATTGCACTTCGTTGACCGGGTGCATTTTTTTTGACTGCTAACCAACAATCCCAGGAGACAGAATGAATTCATCAAACCAATCACCGCGATTCGATCACCACGGAAATCCGCAGCTCGTGCGAACATCAGAATTACCAAAACCAGATGTAACTGCGATAGCTCCAGATACATTTAACCCGGTAAATCTAGGAATTCTGGATTTACTGTGTATGGCGAGTCAAGATAAGCCGAAAGCCCATTTGACAAGGAGGTATCTCTCAAAGCTTTCAACAAAATATTGAAAGCGCCGTTGAAATCTCTGTCCAAAGTATGCCCGCACTCCGGGCATTTAAACGTTTTGCTCCCACCTAATTTAGCGTGAACGTGCCCGCACTTTGAACAGGTTTTCGATGTATATTCTTCGGATACGTCTACTACAATACCGCCGTGTTTGGTGGCTTGATGCTTCAACATTTGTTTGAAACGATAATGAGACAAGGTACACATCGCTCTCGCCGTTTTAGTTGCGAGTTTGCGCTTGCCCTTTTTTACCATTTGTTGAGTTTCAAAAGTCGGTAAAAAAATTAGTTTGTACTTGGTTGCAAAGTATCTAGCTGCTTTTTTGTGCAGTTCGTTGACCAAGTTCTTAATCTTGATTCTAATCTTGGCAGCCGCCTTTCTCAAACAATACCTCAACCGCTTGAATTCCCGACCTTTGCTCGAACCAATCCTCGACATTAATTTGTCGAGATGTCTTACTAAACGGTAAATCCGACCGATGTCGCCCTTACCGATTTCAATAAATTCGCGACCGTCAAATCCAGTCAAGAAAGTTCTGACTCCGGGGTCTAGAGCGACAACCAAATTACCTTTAACTGGGTTAGTTTGGGGCGCGTTGACGGCGTAGCAAACAAACCACTGACCGTTAATCAAAGATAAAGTAGGCTCGTGTTCCATTACTTCGAGTATTGACTCTGATGTTTTGAAACTCAATCCTTTGGTGTGTTGCGGGTAGAAAGTTTTTGATTTCCAGTTCTCTTTGCCAAATCTAATAGTTTGAGAAGTATCAAAACGGCTTCTAAATTTGGCACTCCCCCCCGATTTCTTAGCCGCTTTGTGCGCTTCAACAGCCTGAAAAACTGCCATTTGTCGCGGGTTGTAAGGCTGGGCTGATACCCACTCAGGGGCAGAATCCATTACTTTTTTCCTCAAATCGTACTTGCCAATTCGCTCGGACTTGAGGATGGAAATAGCTTGGTTGTAGCACCACCTACTTGCCGCTATCCAAGTTCTCCACACTGCTGCTAGCTGCGTTTCCGGGTAAACTCGGATCTTCTTTGACAGCAGATTTGTACTTTCTAAGGCCGTAGAGCCTACAAGAGAAAACGTGGATGATGCCAAGCACATCTTCAACCATTTCTCGTTCTGGAGAGAGTTCGCTTTTGCCGAGAACCAAGAGTTGACAATCATTTTGGTCGCAGATCCATTTAATGAGGTCGCCTCCAAATCGAGCGAGCCTGTCTTGGTGTCCGACCACAACTGTTTGGATATCTCCTGACATGACTCGTCCCAGAAGGGAAAGCAGCGCTTTTCTTTTGAAGTTGAGTCCGCCTCCAATGTCTTTAAAGAGGACGGCCGCCGGGTAGAGGCTTTGCAAGTAGTTGACTTGCCTGTCGAGGTCTTCTCGCTGTTTGTAGCTGCTAACTCTGGCGTAGATGGCGGTAACTCGATTAATAGAGGAGCCGAGAACGCTGTCGATGTCGTAGCGCCGTTGGTTGGAGGGAGTCCTGATTGTATCGATTTTGCCTGTGAGATCCCAGTTTCTGAGGGTTTTTTCGGAGACTTGCAAGATTTTACCAAAAACCTGGGTCTAAAGCCCCGTCCTTTTAGGACGGCTTTGTGTTAGACTTTTAACGTAGCACGTCCCCACGTAAGATGTTCGTTCTAGAATTCAAGGCGAAAGGAAAATCAAATCAGTAC
>JACCDZ011534866.1_pt1 | contig 10312 bp, 19 predicted proteins | sample 7449551 | NCBI WGS metagenome assembly JACCDZ01 (sample SAMN15323452, study PRJNA562643) | freshwater metagenome | isolation source: river surface water | place: USA:Blue River Watershed | collected 2017-08-18
GCCGAAGCCATGGCTTCTTCCTTGGTCGCGAAGCGCACGCTGTTGTCGTACCACTTCGGATCGGAGCCAACTTTCACTACGGGTTTCCAGCTCATTTCATTCCTCCGGTTCCAAATCCTCATTCCAAATGGCCTGAGTGCTAATGTTCTCGTCCGCGTGATCAAAGACGTCGATCACGACTCCTTCGCTTTCAACCTTGATCTGCACCCACCCGTGCTTCAGGTAGACGCACACGTAGTCGCCGACTGACGGCTCTTCAACTTTCGTAATACTCACGATGTCACCTCGTCAAAATTAGAAAGGCGGCTCGGACTGATCCGCCAGTGCATGCCGTCTTCGTCGCGCACGACTAAAGACGACGGAGAGCGGCGTTTAATCACGGTGTAACGGTGTTCGCCGTTGTCCCAGACCGAGCCGATGACTACGCGCTTAAGGCGCTCGCCTCGCGCCCGGACTGCGGCTCTCCACTCGACGGCGTACTGACTGTCGATAGGGGAGAGCAGATCGAGCCATGCCACGGGGAAGTCCGTTTGACACGGCCCCATGGTCTCGTCGACGTCCTTGTAGCCCCAGTTACACGGGTCATCCGTCACGCGCGGGCTGCCGCGCAGCAGGTACAAGCAGGCAAAGCGAACGCCTTCTTTGGTCTCCTGTACGGTCCACATGTTGTTGCCACGAAAACAGCGTTTCAAGGTCTTCACACCGTTGCCGTTGGTCAGATGCTCGATCAGCGACTTCCGGTCGTAGTGCCCAAATAACCACCCCATGATTTACTCCTCGTCGAGTTTGTATAGCCCGTAGCGCACGAGCAGAGCGTCGTAGATAGCCTTGCCGTTTTCGGTCAACGTGCCGTAGCACAGGCTCCAATCGCTTCTGAATCCCATGCGGCGGAGCTGGGTGCTTGTGGACTCCGTTCGCCGCTGATTCGACGGGCGCTCTCGCAACCAGCCATCACGGTTGTAGTCCCACTCCAAAATGCAATGCGCTTCGCAGATGTCGAAGCTGTCGTAGTACGGCATGCTGCTCTCCTAGTGTTGGCGCCCGATGTCTATCCACATCGGGACTAACGTATCTCGAACGTTTCAAACGGTGATTTCGCCCGAACGCATTGGGGTAATTCGGGGTCACTGCCGGCCTCTTTCCCTCGGCACTCCGGGGCCGGCTAGGAGCGGCGGTGCGTTGCGACACCGCTAGAAGATTTATGCCGCCAGTTCCAACAGCTCGTTCATGGCCGCCGTCTTGAGCTTCGCGCCTTCGCCGAACCACGCGTTGTTCAGGCGGTTACCCTGCCCGCGTGCGCGCTTCTTCCAGTCGACGTATTCCGTCAGGCTGTTCATCAGGCCCCAGCCAGTCTGGCCGGTCAGGTCTGCACCGATGAAGCGCTGGTCCTTGAACATCTCGATCACGTTGACCGCATGAATGCGGTCGCTGTCGGCCATGCGCTTCTCCGGGTCTTCGGGGATTTCGAAGACGCGGTCCATGACCTTGGTCGCGGTGTCGACATCGATCTTCATCTTGGCGAGCACGTCGAGCGCTTTCGTGAAAGCCGCCCACTGCTCCCGCCCGATACCCATCTGGTCATGGATCGAGGCGGCATTGAACTCCTTGATGTGCGGGATCGTCACCCGGCCAGTCTTGTCGCCCAGCGCCTGCTGCAGTGTGTTGTTGCAGACGACTCTGACAGAAGTGAACTGCGCGAGCGTAGAGAGCGTCAGATCGTAGGACGTGCTGAGAAGCAGGTAGCCGTCGACACGGTCAGTGCCGAGTACCTTGTGGACGTCACCGGTCTTGGCCAAACACCAGATGCGCCCGCCGTCGAGCAGCGAGCCGGCGGTATGCATGGTCATGTTGTGCATCTTCAGGAGGTCTTCGAAGAACTTGAAGATTTCCTTCGGCTGCACCGGCTTGTAGCGGGACGACACAACGGCAAACGGCTTGTTGTCAGTGTCGCGTGCCAGCACGAACTTGTCCTTAAACGTGCCGAGCTTCGTGCCACCAGATTCAGTGCGCTCGTGGTCCGGCGCGGTGAACAACACCGGACGCTTGCTCACTGACCAGTCCAGACCGGCTTCCTTCTGGAACTCTTCGAGGGTGATGTTCTCCTCGACCTTGTTGCCCAGTCCATGCCACGGAGTGGCGCCGACATAGGCCATCGTTTCAACGGCGGCTACCATCTTGATACTCCTCTTCGTGTTTGAGTGGCATTACCCACCAGTCGATGTCGGGCAGCCACTCTTGTGCCCACTCACTGGCGTAGTGCTCCTGCTTGAACGGCCCGATTACTTCGAAGCCGTCAGCAGGATTTCCTTTGACGACGACGCAGAGGCTCATTGCAGTTGGATTGCGTTGTCAGCCGTGATGATCTTGCTGTCGGCGGCGTCGTTGACGTCGTTCACCAGCTGGCGGGCGATGCCCATCAGCTTGGTGACCAGGGCTTCGTTGTCTTCGCTTTGCTCTGGCGACAGACCGACGAGGCCGGCGGTGCTGGTGATGACAGACTCAAATAGGTCGTTCATCGCGTCGACGGCATGTGGCGACTGCAGCTCGTGGTAAATCAAGTCACAGCAGGCCATGGCAGACGCGCTCGCCATGATCAGGGTCATCTCGGCTTGCGTGTGCTCGCCGGTCAGTTGGTGAAGGCGTTCGTCACGCAGGGCTACGGCACGTTCTTGTTGCGGGGTCATTTGGTTCTCCTGAGAGGTTGAACAACGTCGGTCTGACGTTGCTTGATATACGCCTCGGTCATAGCGATGCTGCTGTGGCCGAGGAGGCGTCGAAGCCGCGATATTTCATGATTCCTCCCACCGCACCATGCCCAAGGTGACGACATCGTGTTCGTGCACCAGACGGACAGCGTACTGCTCGTCGCAAAAGCAGTACAGCCACTTGCGATCACGCAGATAGTATTGGTTGTCATCAACCAAATGCCCGTCCTTGTACATGAGTTTCTTGATTACGTCATGGCCTTGGGCATTGAGAATTTTCTTCAACGCGTACCACCACGCACTCTCATTCTTAAAACGCTCACCCTGACGATCAACATCAAGGCGGTTTCCATAGAGGGTGATCTTCATTTCGCTTCTCCAATCAGACAGGCCCAGTCGCCACAGGCAATAGACACAGTTCCTCGAACAATAGGCAGCCTCGCCTCGATCTCGGCTTGACAATTACCCTGAGCACACGAGAAGAAGAACCATGTGGCTAACTCCGGTCGCTGCTCGGTGCAATAGCCGTAACGCACCGCATACTCGGGCGCTGTGTTGATGTCGAAGTAGAGTTCTTCGTCGGAAATAAGGTTGAAAACCTTGAGGGTTTCATTGTTTGACATACTAAACACTCCGTAGAGTTGTGTCTGTTAAATGATATTGTTGGCTTCGGCGTACATGTTGATCTCTCGGAACAACTCAAGTGCGAAATCCTCCTTCTGCCCATGGAAAGCCTCCGTCCTGCTCTACGACATTGATGCTGGTCTTGCGGGAAACGACTGGGGATGGAATGGGTGCAGATTCCTGGGCATCCTGCTTGAAGTCCCAGCTGTACGCATACCGGGCGAGGGTATTGGTCTCCCTTGGAGCCGGATAGCGTACCAGCAGGTTTCGTCGCCACGTCAGCCCGAGGGCATCAGATAGCTTATTCGTAGCGATGCGGATGTCCTTGCCGTATTCGGCTAGCGCCTCATTCCTGGTATCAGGAATATCCATCAAGTCCACACACGTCATCGGCTTCGTCGATTTACGCAGCTGCTCTTCGAGTAGTTGGTAAATCTCCTTGATCGAACGGATACTCATTTGTCAACCTCCAATCCCACCCCCAAGCTCAACCGCCACGCTTCTTTCGGCGCTGACCACGAGCAATTTGCACGAGGCCTACGACGAGAAAACCGATCATTGTCGTGGTCGACAATAGGCGGTAGGTCAAGCCAGCGACTTTCGCCGCCGTTGCAAGGTGTGTTATCACCGACCTATCTCAGGTTTGTTGCACAATCCAAGTTACGAGGTCGGGAATTGTAACCGTACGACTGATGAATAAGTCGACTGCCATTTCTTCCTCCCATTCCAGATCGCGCATTATGACACCGCCGGTCGGTGTGCCGACAATGACGGCAACATTGCGACCTTCCTCATAACGCCCTCGCAGCCACTGACGCTGGAGATGACTCAAGTCAAGGCGGTCAGGCGTGATGATTCCCCTTTGCGGTACGCGGGGTAGGAACTTGTACTCGACCCACAGATCGCCGCCGCGCCCGCTGTACCACGAGTCAGCTGTACCGCCCCGGAAGGGGTTGTTCATCTTCTCGCGGTGCAGCGTACGTGGCAGCCTCCGCTCGATCTTGAGTCGGAAATTGGTTTCAGGTTTGCTGGCCATTTCTTTTCCGGTAGTCAGCGATAACGGCTTTGCCTCGTGCGGTCAGCTCCATTGCCAGGAAGTGCTGCACACCCTCAATGAGCTTTCGTCCGCGCAAGGCCCAGTACGTTTGGAAGTTCATCTGATCCGTCGGCACGAGCAGCAAGGCTTGTAATTGCCGACTGTTCAACCGGGTGACCGTTCCGTCACCGCAGTCGAACAGATGCGACTTGCTCACCGCTTGTAGCGGTCGTCCGTGCCCACCTTGCGGCCCTCGTACTCGAGGAGGAAGGCCAGACAGCACCGGGCATGGGCGAGATGACTCAGTCCCGTCTCCGGGTCTTTGTCTTCACCGTCGGCAAACGCATACAAATGGCGCAGGCCGGCGTCGACCAATCGGCTGAAGTCCATGCCCTGCCGCCAGTTGTGGGTGCCGTATTTGGCGACACCATACGCCATGACCTTGGCCTCTTCTTCCAGGGCGGTGCGCGAGATCAAGGACAGCGGCGGTTTGCCGGTGTCGAACTTCTTGGCTTCGACTTTAGCTGCTTTCATGCTGCCTTCTGCCCGCGTTTCTGCCCGTTGTGGTGGGCCAGCAGGGCGATCAACGTGAGCGCCTGTGCTCGCGCATCGTCCAGAGCGTCGTGCGCCATTTCCGGTCTAACGCGCAGGCGATTGACGAGTTCTTTCGGAAACATGCCCTTCAGCGTGCGGTAGTCCCGACCGTTGTAGTATGCCCACGGAGTCTGCATACCCACAGCGCGACAGGCATTATCGAGGATCGGCAGATCGAAATTTATGCCGTTACACCAGACCAACGTGTCCTGCCAGTCGAACGCCCGAGCGAAGTCCGCCAGAACGCGATCAAGCGGATCGCCCTTGATCTCGAACAAGGCGCGAGCTTCTGCACTCTGCGTCATCCACCATTCGATGGTCGAGCCGTCGACAGTGAGACCGTTGTCAAGGCAGGATTGAATATCGATTCGCCGATGGAAACCACGGCCAACGTCATTTTCGTCGAACTCGAACGCCCCGATGGAGAGGATAACCGACGAATTTTTCGTGCCGAGGGTCTCGATGTCAAGCATGATGTTTCGCATGTTGCTGTCCTTATTGTTTGGAAGTTGAAAAGCCGGCCCTGCAAATAGCGGGGCATTGTCATGTAGGGGTTCCCCTACAAACGTGAAAAAAATTCACGATGACACAAGTATTACGAAAGACGAAAATTCATTGTCATTTCAATGTATTACTTACGTCGTACCCACACCGCATCACTCGGAACGTCAGTAGTGAGCTGGGTCGTTCTTCGGTCACTAGCCCGCGAGCATGTCTTTAGCCCGCGCCAAGCGACGCGGTGAATGCCGGCTGATTAGGGGGCAGCCGGCCACCCCTCGCGCAGAGCTTAGGCAGCGGCCTTGTCGGTCAAGGCGGCGAGCTGGGCTTCCAGATCGACAACCGACTTGTTGGCGGCAGCGGCGGCCTTGTCGTTTTCCTTCAGGGCGGCGACATGGGCCTTGCCGGCGGCGGCGAAGGTCTTGTCGGCTTCCTTGCGGATACCGGCCAGTTGCTTGACGTTGTCCTTCGCGGCCTTGATCTTGGTCTTCAGGTCGGTAACAACGGCTTTCTTCTCATCCTTCGAGAGGACGACGGACTTCGGGCGTGCCATGGATTTTCTCCTGTAAAGTGGCGATAAATGTCTGCCGATTGATGTCGGCAGCTCTTTGAATCAGGCGGTCGATTACTGTCTTCCGCCTTTGGGTTTCTGCTTCCAGCCGCAAGCAGTAATACACTTCTTCCTCCGTAAGCCCCTCGACTACCTTGAGAAGCTCACGGAAAGACTCAAGCGCCCGACTGGTGCGCCAGTTCAGCATCAGCGACGAGCTGCTGCCGATTTACCGGCGGCCTTCCCGGAGGAGGCAACGCGCTTGGCGACGACCTTCTCTTCGAATTCGGAGCAGTCCGGCTCGGCTTCCAGCATCTTGGTTGCGTCGTCACGCATGCTGTAGGCCAGGGCGATCAGGTTGCCGTCGGCAACTTCCGGATTCACGCAGCGCACCGAGGCATAGTCCATCCCGTCGTCGAACGTGAACTCGGTGACGAAGCAGTACGGAGCCTTGCCGTAGTCACGGGCCAGATCACGCACATACTTCTCGAACGGCTTGATGGCCGTGGCGGACAGGGCCAGCGTGACCAGCGGTGCGCCTTCTTCGGCGTCGGGCGGCAGCAGGGCCAGGATGTAGCTGTCCTTGCAGGCCTTGCCCTTGCCGTTGGGAGCGGACTTGAAAGCGTTCTTCGGGCAGGTCTTGCAGCCGTCCTGGTGCTGCAGCTCCGGCGAATTCTCCGAAGCCTCCAGGGCGTCGTGCGGGACGAAGCCGATGGCGAAACAGTTCGGCGGTACGACGTCGTCCTTGTCGTATTTGCCCTCGTAGAAGGCCTTCTTGGCGACGAAGTCGACGATGACGCCGCGGACGGTGTCGTACTTCTCGCCGGCGGCGTTGCGGAACTTCTTGTCTTGCGTGACGCTGATGCGGTTACCGACGGGTGCGGACATGCGCTGCTGGAAGGCGGCGATGTCGGCGTTCATGGCTTCCTGCACGTGGGCGGGAAGATTGACCTGGGCGCGTTGCGTCAGGGCGTTGCCGGGTTTAGCGGCGGGTTTCTTCGTGGCTGCCATAGGGTTCTCCTTATTTGGCGGTTACGGAACGAACGCTCAACGAGCGCTTGATGAAAACTTCGGTGCCGGCAACGTCCTTGCCCTTGAGGGCGCGCAGCTCTCGCCATGCAGGGGCGGAGATACGTCGCTGGACGAGATGCAGGTACTTGCCCTTCACGGCGGCAGCGAGGAAGGCATCCCAGTCGGTGACGTTGGGTTCTTCAGCCTCCGTGATGGAGACCCGCTTGCCGCCGAACTCAGAGACGCGAGTCTGCTGAGAGTCCATCAGAGCCATGAGGTCGGCTTCGATCACTTGCTTGCGCGCACGAGCGTCCTTGTCCTTGGCAGAGATGGCGGCGATTTCTGCGTTGATAGCCTCCAGGGAGGCCACCAGCGCCCCGATGGAAGGGGCGGGCGATACTTGTTTCAGAGCAGGCTTGGTAGCCATGGGTTATTTCCTCCTTGTTCCGATAGGGATTGAACTTGCTTCTTCGTGCGTCCACCCGTTGTAAAGTCGGCTTTTGTAATGCGCATATGTCAGGCCGATTTCAACGAGCTGTTGCACGAGTTCTTTGGGGGCGGAGCGACGTGTGTTTGCGCGTTGTTCCACTGCCGTAACCCACCGGCAATTACTAGGTTCGTAGTTGCCGGCGTTATCGATACGGTCGATACTGAGACCGGGTCTATGACTCGGCCCCATATCCTCTTGGAAGTTCTCGAAGGAAAGCCAACGCTCGCAAACACTGATACCGCGCCCGGCGTAATCCGGGTGGCTTTTACAACGTTGCTTCATGCCGTTCCAGATTCTGTACAAGCGCGTGCCGCTTTGCCCGTGCTTCACGGCGTTCAGTTTCTGACTCACGTCTTGTTTTTCCTTGTGAACATAACGAAATCATACATCAGACAGCGTCAGATAGCAACAGAGTGTCAGACACTATAGTTGACCGCATACCCGCCTTCGGCTGCTGCCCAAATGGGTAGATTGGGCGCCCACTTCGGCGGCTTGCGCATGATCTGGAGGTTCTTCTCCAGCGCCTTGGCAGCCAGCCGCTCCGGTACGACCGAGACGATTTCGTCGTGGGTCATGGTGGCGATCTTGGCCACTTCGTTTTTGCGCAGCTTCAGCGTGTCGTAGTACTCCTTGACCTCCAGCATCTCCTGGCGGATCACCACGCCGGCCAGTGCTTGCACGATGTTCTCGCACAGCAGCCCGCCGTAGATGTGCTTGTCAATGCCGTTCGACTTGTACTTGAAGCCGGTGCGCCGGCCATCCATGTCGTAGATGGCGCGCAGGCCCGGGTAGTGCAGACCCATGCCGTTCGGCAGCCAGATGCTGGTGCCCTCGTATTCGAGGATACCGTCCGGGCCGAACGACCCCGCGCCACCGCGGCACATGTCGTCAAGCACGGTTTCGCAATCGCCCCAGAAGCCAACGATCGGTGCGTTGATCTTGCGATACAACTTGACGATCTTGTTGCACTCCTGAAGCGTGAGCTGCATCGGCGGACCCATGACGCCCAGCGCCAGCGTGGTCTGGAAGCGCTTCGGACCCATGCCGTAGCCGAGACCGAGCACCGCGATCTTACCGATGAAGCGCTGCTCATCGTCAATCTCTTCGACTGGTACGCCGTAAATCATCGAGGCCATCCACTTGTAGACGTCCTCCTTGTTGCGGAAACGAACCAGCAGTTCCGCATGACCGGACACCCAGGCCACGACACGGGCTTCGATCTGCGCCGAGTCGGGAGCCATGATCACGTGTCCCGGCGGTGCAAGGATCGACTTGCGCAGCTCGCCGGCCATCGGATAGTCCTTGGTGCTGGTCGGCAGATTCTGGAAGTTCATCTTGTTGCCGCCGGACCACCGGCCCGTCTTGGCGCCGTAATAATTCAGCAGCACGGGCAACGACCCGCAGGTCTCCTGGGCCTGCAGCATGCGCCACGCCCGGGTTTCCATCATAGTGGACTTGGCAGCGAGCCGGCCCTGCACAGCGCGGATGACGCGGATGTCGTCGTGGTCTTGCAGCGCGACGAACTCCGGGTCGGTCTCGGACAGCGCGTAGGTCACTTGACCATTGTACTTCGACAACTTCTTCGGGGCTTTGACGCCGAGCTTGGCCAGGAACTCGACGAACTTGTCCGTGCTCTTTAGTGTCTTTTCGTCCGTGCCGGAAATCGCCACGAACTTGAGACGCTCGTTCATCTCGAAGTTAAGCGACTTTTCAGCGCGCTGGACATCGAGCACGAACACCGGGTCGCAGAACATCGACAAGGTCAGGTCAATCAGCTTGACCTCTTCTTCGGGGTAGACCGCGATCTGTTTGCAGAAGACCTCGAAGCACTTCTCGTTGTCGTTGTTGCAGTACGCCATCAGCTTGTCGCGCTTCTCCTTCGGGATCGACTCGGAACGCAAGCCCTTCACGTCCTCCAGTCCCTCGATCTTCCCGGCAATACCGTAGAAGTCGCAGATGTTCTGCAAGGAGGCCTTGGACATGTCCGAGTGCAGCCCGCGCGTCATCTGCACGGTGCAGAATCTCCGTCGCGGTGTAATGCCGAGATGCCATTTCGCAATTGCTCCGTCGAAGAACATGTTGTGCGCCAGGAGATCGTGATGCGACCAATCGATTGCCTTCAGGGCTTTCTCGATGGCCTCCCGGCCCCAGTAGCACTTGGACTTCTTGCCGATCTTGATTGCACAGCAGTGCATCTGGAATTTCTCGTCCATGATGTACGAGCTGGTGTTGTACTGCTTGGCCCGAAGAGAATACTTCGAGTCGTAGTAGGTTTCAAAGTCGATGGTCACGACTTCATTCAGATCGATTTTCATCTTGCTCCTTGTGGTTAATGATTGCGGCGCGCAGCATTCCGCAGTACGCGACCCAATCGAACGGGATTCGGTCATCGTGTTCAACTGCTACCTTGTAAGCGAATTCAATGGTCGAAATCGCCGCATCACGCTGTGCAGTAAGTTCGGCGTTTTGCTTTTGTCTAACTCTTCCATTTGTTTTGCGTGATTGATGATTGTGTTCAAGCGCTCAATCTCCGCAGTGAGTTCGGCGTTTTGCTGGCGGAGTGTATTGACCTGAGCGCCTTCAGCAGACCAACAATCTTTCAACCGCTCAACCTCCGCAGTGAGACTAGCAGTGCGCTCTGCAATCAGTTCGCTGAGTGCTGTTGCGTCGTTGGGGAGGGGAGGGCGAGGGCTTCATCCACTTCTGGGAGTATCGAATCCCAAGACGCGATGTCACCGTTAAGGTGCCAACCTGCTATCCCTTCAGAGCTATTTGCAACTTGCTGAACAGCGTCCAGCGCCTCC
>JACCDZ010241310.1_pt1 | contig 10310 bp, 9 predicted proteins | sample 7449551 | NCBI WGS metagenome assembly JACCDZ01 (sample SAMN15323452, study PRJNA562643) | freshwater metagenome | isolation source: river surface water | place: USA:Blue River Watershed | collected 2017-08-18
ATTAAATAGATTGTTTGGTCAATGATTAAATGTCGAATATATTTATGATTTTGTAATAAATCATTAAATTTAATTAATAATTGTAAATATTTTGTATTTAATATAAATGGTTTATCAATTAAATTTGAAAATTTAAAATTATACAATAATTTATAAAAATAATAACTTTCATAATTATTAAAAGAAATGATATCTTTATACATTGGATATAAAATATAAAAGCCATTATTTAATATATGTATTCCATGTTTTTTTAAATAATAATCAAAAATATGTATATCATATATATCTATAATTTCTTGATTATAAAAATATGTATATAAAATATTTTCATAATAATCAAAATTAGAATCAAACGTACTTTGATAATTTTTAATATGAAGATTATTAAATTTACGAGATAAATGGAGTAACCAAGTAATAAATATATCACTTTCATCTATAAAACGTTTATATAAAAAAATGTTTAAAAAAATATAGTAATGATTATTTTTAATAGTATATGATAAATCATTTGTTATAAAAAATTGTTCATATATAATATTATTATTTTGATTATTTTCTTCAAAAAAAGGATCATTTTCACTTAATAAAATAAAAGATTTTGGAGTATATTTTTTTTGTAAAATAAAATTTGGACACATATGTGTTTCATACGGTAATAAAATCGATTGTAAATAATGATAAAATAATAAAAATTCTTCTTGTTCACATTCTATATGTGTATCATATTCATATAACATTTTTTATATTATTATCTTAATAATATAAAATATTTAATCTAAAAGTTATTTACTAAATAAAATATTTATTTACTTATTTATAAAATAACAAATATTGGTAAATGGTCTGAAAAAGAGTATGGAATCGTTTTAGCAAAAGTGTAAGGACTCTTTGAAAAAACAAAATCAACTTGAGTTCCGTGTACGGATGTAAAATCAACAAATTGTGTATAATATTTATTTTTTAACATAAATATAAATTCTTTATCATATTTATTAAAATTCATATCTCCAATAATAATATCTGGATTTTCTTTTAATACTTGAGTTAATTGTTCAATACGTATATTTGAATTAAATTCAGCAATATTTAAAAATTCATTTGGTAATACAAGTGAATAATCACGACCAATAAAACGTTTACCAATTTCTAAATGAGTTAATGCGTATTTTTTATGATTATGGTCAAAAAATAAGGCATATCGACGATCATCAAATCCTTTTTTATTATTTAATTTAATAGAATATATATTGTTAACTTCTAATGTTTTTTTATATAATACTACTAAACCTAAATGTGATACATCATGTATAATATTATATTTTGAATCAACAATTTTATTTGGTACATAATATTCTTCCATAAAACAAAAATCAACATCATATAATTTTAACATTTGTAATAATGCTTTTGATATATTTTCAAAATTATCATTTAAATTTAATGAAACAAAATTATGCATATTTAATGATATTATTTTAAGATGATCTTTATTATTTAATTCTTTTGGAATATCAAAAGCCATTTGTTTTGGATTAAAATAATTGTTAAAATAAAATAAATTATATTTAAAATTAGAATTAAAATTACTCATTTTTTCATTAAAAGCCATTTTTGATACATCAAATGGTAACATTTTTTTAAATACCATTGAATCTAATTCATCTTTTTCTAATCGTTCTAAATTAGCATTTTGATTCCAAATAATTACTTCATTTTGTGTTATTCCCATATATGGAGTATAATAACCAGCAATAGAAGTTGCTCCATCATATTTATCTTTTACTAAGTTCATTATACCTTCAACACATATTCGGTCAATAAAACCGTGTCCAAAATACCAACCTGTATATTTTTTACCATTTGCTCCAGTTGTTGGTAAATAATCTCTATTTTCCATTTTTGATAACCATTGTTCAGGATAATAATTAAAATATAAACAAATTAAATATGCTTGGTAATATTTATTAATATTTACACCATATTTCATTTTAACACAATGAGCAAAATATTTATATGTAACATCTCTAAAAAACTTTTCATTACTATTTTCATCAATAAGTGATAATATATATTTAATATTATCATCATTTGTAATATCAAAGAATTTAAGATCTTTTTTAGCTTTATATACTTGTAAACCACCTGAATAACGTTTTGCATATTTTAATCCAATATATTTATCACCATAATAACCATATTTAACAGTTTCAAAAAATGGAAGTTCATCTTTTTTAGAATAAAAATATTTAACACCTTTATAAATATTTGTACCTTTTTTAACATAAAATGAATTTTCAAAAGGTAAATATTCATTTTGAAGAAAATATGTATTTAATTCTTTAATACTCATGTCACTCATTTTATTTAAATTTTGTTGTAATTCATTATAAGGCTCATATGAATCATAATAATTCTTTCTTTTGGTTTCTTCACTCTTTTCTTCATTTTGAGCTTCATTTACATATGAAGAATCAACTAATATTTTTTCAAAATCATCATAAATTTTATTTTTAATTTCTTTAAAATCATTATTTAAATTTTTATTATTATTTTGTTCACTCATTTTTTTTATATCTTTAATAAATTCTTTTAATTCATCTTCATTTAAATATTTTTTATAAAAAGTAATATAAAAACCTAATTTAAATTTTAAATCTAATACCATTTTACGATTTTTTTCATAAATATCACCTGAATGCGGCATTACCCATAATGTTTTAAAATTTTTTAATTTTGGATGTTTATCTAAACCATACATTTTTTTTTTATCATTTTCTAACATCTTTATTTCATCATATATTTTATTATATATGATTTCTACTTTACTTTCTTTTTTACTTTCTACTTTACTTCCTTTTTTACTTTCTACTTTATTTTTTACTTTACTTTTTACTTTACTTTCTACTTTACTTCTTTTTTTACTGTCTATTTTACTTCCTTTTTTACTTTCTACTTTACTTTCTACTTTACTTTCTACTTTACTTTCTTTTTTACTTTCTTTTAAACTTTTTTTTAAACTTTCTACTTTTGATATATTTTTAATAGCTTTTGCTATTCTTCCTCCTAAATATAAATCAGTCATATTTTTATAAATACCTGTTATAAAAACATATATTAATTTTCTTTTAATTTAAAAAATATAAATATAAAAAAATAAATATAAAAAAATAAATATTAAAAAATAAAATAAGTATATAATTTGTTAAAAATAATTTTAATTTCTAAATGAATCTAAATATCTTAATTCTAGTATATTTGGATCAATTGGTTTTGATTCATTATCAATAAATGTTTTTTCAACATCATCAAAATCTTCTACATTTTCAACACTTTTATATTCTTTATGCTCTTCATCTTCTTTGGTTTCATTTACTTGTTGAAACATATATTCTTCATATGAAATATCATTATATTCATAATCTTCAATTTCTTCTATAGCAGAATTTTTTGTATCTATTTTTAAAAAACCACCATTGTCACCATCTTCTGTTGGTGCCCAATGAAACATAAAAATTCCATCCACAATATATATATCAACCATACTATCAAATTCAATATATTGACCAATTTCATTAATTTCATCTATTTTTTTATCATCTATTTTATTTTCTTTATCTGTTAATTCATTATAAAAATCACATAATTCAATTGGAACCATTCCTAAATATTCACTTTCTACTTCATATTCATGTTCAAATGAATCAGTATATCGATTTTTACTTCCAAATACTTTATCAAAAACAATGGTATATTCTTTATTATCTTTTTCTAATGTTAAAACTCCTTCTTCAATATTTTCATAAACAATATCTGTATATTTATGATTTAAACCATAAAATATATCACCAATAAAATAAGCACCACTTGGAAGTGAATGCTGAATAACTTTGCGGTTAGGATTATGTGTTAAATTAAGCTCCATTATAAGAAACCTACGGTTTCTTATGAACTTCCCTTTTATATTAAATACACTTTTTTAATTCATTTTTTTATATTTGTTAACAAATTAATATTTGTTAACAATATATGTTTTCCGAACATTTATATAAAATAAATGATTTAAGATATATTTTATAATTCTTATATCTATTTTTTAATAAATTGTTTTTATAACATTGTTCGGAAAACAATAATGATTTATAAAAAATTTAAAAAAATATATTTTTAAGCGTGAAATTTAATTTCCGCACTTTTTAATTTAAGTTTTTTCCGTATTTCTACAATCAATTTACTATAATATCCTTTTCCTTGAACAAATGTTTTTGCTTTTAATCCACAACAAAAATCAGCATCCGCACTATTTCCATCAAAATGCGTTCCATTTAATTCTTTTAACACATTTTCCATATATATTTGTGAATTTATTAAACATTCTTCATAATTTGTTGAACTTGGTGTACCAAAAAATGGTTTACCTATTATATATACTTTATCGTTTTTTGGAATCACTTTTTTTAAATATTCAATTGGTAATGGTCGTCTTATTTTTTCATAACTATGTGTTCCTGATATAACATCACCTAAACGCAAATGGACTAATGTACTATTTTCAATATCTGTTGGAAATAAATCTTTATATTTATCAATATGTTTTAAGGCAATTTTTGTAACAAGTTCAACTTTTTGATAAGTATTTAGTAGCCCTTTTATTTTTCTTGTTTCGTTAATAAATTCAGATGCAATTGTATTTGGATAATCATGTAAAATCGCATTTTGTTCTTTTTCATTTAATCGTAATAAAACTAAATCACCTAAACGATATGATGATAATTTTATATTATTCATTTTTTTTATCATATATTATAATATATGATAAAAAAAATATCTTCATAAATTCATTTTATTAAAAATAAAAAAAAATGATTTTTATTTTAGATAAAGTAAATAATGCTATAATTCCGAATAATTATATATTTCATCTAAATAACATAATAAAATGATTGAAACTAACTCAATTACATCAGAAGTTAAAGATTTTTCAGGAATGATTAAAGTATTTACCATTGAAGAGTGTCAAGAAATTGTTAACAAAGATAATAAACAAGTATCATACGTTTATATTGATAAAGCAAAAAGTTTTTTGATTCCTTATTTAGAATCAAAAAATATTAAAGTAAAAGATACTTTACAAAATGTAAAACATATGATTCATACTTTGAGTACAAAAGATGCTAAAAAATGGCATTATGATGATCTTCCTATTATTAATTTTATCATTAATATACATGGAACAGGAACAAAACTTTTGATTGATAATAAAATTGAAATATTACCTCAAGGATATGGATGTATGGTTATTGGTGATCAAGGTTATTACTTTTTAGGATTAAAACCTGTATTACATTGTGCTCCATCAGATGATAAAAATAGATGTTTAATGAAAATTATGTTAGATTCTAATTATGATAGTGATGAACATTATATTGGTACATCTGTATGTAAACATAATTCAGAAACATATAAAAACCGACAAAAAGAAATAGAAGTAATGCTTGAAAAAGATTTAGAAATTATTAAAAATATTTCATAATATTAGAATCAAAATAAAATGAAAATAATTCAAAATTTATATAAAAAATCATATTTATACAAAAATCCTTTTTTACAATTCGTTTTACTTATTATCATTATTCTTTCAATATCTGTATTATATGGATATGTAACCAAAAGAGAAGCAATTATTACAATTAAAGAAAAAAATGCTACATTTATTTCACGCGGTCGTTATACAAGTACAAATAATTATATGATTATTGATACTAATAATAATTATTATGTATATGATTATGTTTATTATTATGAACTTATTGGTTTACAAAAGAAGCGTTATGCACATTCGTTTGATTTAAAAAATGGTGATAAAATAAAAATTACTTATTATGGAATATTCCAAAAATATATTTTGGATTTTGAAAAAATATAGTATATTAGATTTTACAAAATTTTTTCAACATATTTACTAAAACTTGTGTGCTATTAAATAAATCTATTTTTAATACACTAAATAATGCTTCATTATAATATTTATGCTCATAAAAAGTATCCATAAAATCCTTACTTACATATTCTTTATTTTTATATACTAAAAATGTTTCAATATGCGTTGTAATATAGATTAATGTACGACATAATATTGGATGCTTTTCATTTAAATTATCATATAAAAATTCTCTATTTTTTAAAAAAATACGTTTTAATTCATTTTCTAATTTTAATCTATTATTTTCTTCTTTTATTTTCTTCTTTTTTTCTTTTTTTAAAATATAATAAGTATAGATTGTATTTATTTTATTTTTTTTATCTTGATATATATCACAAATATCATCATAACATTGTATAATAAATGCTTTTTTAGAATTTTCTTCTATTAACGTACTATTTTGTTTTCGTAATGTTAAATTAGACATTAATATAAAAAAATAAATTGTTAAATATGATTTTGAAAATGTTTCTTTATAAATAGATTCTATATTATCAATATCATTCGAATTATCAAAATTATTTTTCTCTTTAGATGATGTCCGATTTAATGATTCAAATAAATAAATCATAAAATCATATAAATAATCATAACTTTGTACATTATATATAGAAACAAATTTATCAAAATAATGTTTAAAAGCTATATAATCATTATTTTCTAATTCACTACTTGGAATAGTACACAATTTATTTACAAATGTATAATGACAAAAATATAAAAACTTCTTTCGTACATTTTGCTCAAATACTTCTTCATCCATATATTTATCTATTAATAAATAACACATTATTGAAAATTGATAATTTTCAGTAGGTATTTGTATAAATGTTTTTATTATTTTATTGATTTGATATATAAATATTTCTTCTTCACTTTTTAAAAATCCAGCCATTATTTTTGTTTCAGTAAGAGAAGATACCAATGGAAAGATAGAATAAATTGGATAAAAGAAAAATATACTCATCATGCGAATTAAATCATCATCATTCCGAATAAAGGATGTAATTTCATTATTTAAAAAAGGGGTTATAATAGATTTAAATTTAGAGTATAATTTTAAATTAAAAGATGAATTTTTTAATAATAACTCTTTTATTACTTTTAAAAATTTATCTTTTTCACATAAAATAGAAAATGAAAAAGTTTCTTCTTGAATACACTCTTTTAAATAATTTTGTAATATATTTTTTTCAGCTTCATCAAAAGAAAATGTTTTTAAATAATCATTTAAAACTTTCTTCTTCTCTTTATTTAAATCACTTTTAAACCACTGGATTGTTTTTTCATAATAAATATCTACTTTTTTGATTTCATTTATTTTTTTATTTATTTTCTTTTTTTTTAAAAAGTTCATTTATATATACTATACTATTTTCTTTTATCTTTATTTTTTATTAAAAATAAACTTTTTATAATAAAATAAAAAAAATGATTTATATTTTATTTATCTTAAAAATAACTTTATTTAATAATATAAAATTTTATATTATTGAATTAATCATAAGTAAACCTCAAAATGCCACGTATTCAATCTATTTATAATCAACTTGCTTTAATGCGTTTTATACAATATGCTTCACCACTTGCTTTAACAGCATATGCTTATGTAGCATATCAAAAGAAAAAACATATTCAAAATTCTTAAAGCATATATGTTACACCATACATTGAATTATTATAACGAAGATAATTCATTTTACCTAAAATATCATCATAAAACTCAATTTCATAATTTTCATTTTTAGCTACATTATTATTTACAAATACAAGTTTGAATTCAGAAGTGCTTAATTTAGGAGCACTCATAATAATTTCTCGCGTTTTAGTAACTTCTTCATATTTAACTCCATATGATTGACATACACATTCGTCATCCATATCCCAATATTCAACCATTTTACTTGTATCTTCTGAAGCAATTTTTTCAATATATTCTTCTTTTTCAACAATTGAATCTTTATAAATAAGAGTGTTATTATACACAAAATGAAGTTTAATTGAATGATATGAAATATTAGAAAGAGGAATTGTTTTATTTAGTTGATATTTTGATAATATATTTTTACGACTTTGTACATACTCTTCAAGTTCATTTTTATTCCACATAAAAATACGTTGTTCACCAGCAGTGATAACAATTTTATCTAAATATTTTGGAACATTTTGAATATAAATTTCAGATAGCATTCCAGAATAATTACTTAAATTAAATGTTTTCGTAATTGGGTCATTTACATTTTTATTTGATTTTTTAATACTACACTCCTCATCTTTAATAATAATTTCCATTTTCGCTTTTGTTTTCTTTTTAATTTTATTTATAAAAACTCTTTTATATTTATTTTTTTTATATAAATTATTATTTTTTTATATAAATTATTATTTTTTATAAAACAGATATAGATGCTATTTTTGATATTGCTCCTTTACCAACACCAATATATCCATTATGTATATCTATCTTTTCATTTTTGTATAAACTTTTAATCTTTTCTTTTATTTCATTTATCGAAGTATATTTATTTTCTAAATCTTTATATTTAGGTAAAGCATTATGTACAATATATGATTTTCTGCTATAAAAATCACCTACTTTTATTTCTTCAAAAGTATCTGGTTGATATACATTGATTTCAAATCGTGTTTTTGTTTCTTCTTCTAATTTTTTATGTAACTTTTCAATTTTTTTAATATATTTTTGTAAAATTTCATTTTTATGCTCTTCCATTTTTATATTATTATATTATCATATTTTTTATCATAAATATAAACTTAAACAAAAGATTTTCTACAATAACAACAATGATTATCTTTTTTATATTCACAATATTGTAACCAACAATGATTATGAAGTCCATATTTACATGTTTTACATTTTACAAATGGTTTATCTTCACTTTCTATATCAAAACATATAATACATTCTTGACTTTGACTAGCATCATCATTTGAATTATTTGATTTACTATGTAATTTTAAATAAAAGTCAATACATCGGTCATGTGCTTTAATTTTTGAAACATCTAATGCTGAAATGAATAATCCAGATGGTTCTTTAACACGTGATAACGCAACATATGTTTGTCCTGCTTCAAAAATATCTTTTCCAATATTTAGCTCAACATAATCTAAAGTACAACCTTGAGTTTTATGAACAGTTAATGCCCAAGCCAACATTAATGGCATTTGTTTTTTGGAAACCGCTTTTCCATTTTTATCTTCGTGATTCCATATTTCGTGTGAAACTGTTACTGGTTTTTCAATATTTAAAAATTTAACAACTGGTAATGTTTCTTTTTCAATGATTCCGGAATCATTTGTTATATTGCGTTTTATAAAATCAACAACAATTCCGCGACTTCCATTTGCTAATTTTAAATCATTATCATTTACCAAATACATGACTTGAGCACCGATTGCTAAATCTAAATGATCTTCACAATTTGTTCCTTCATTGATTAAATGTATATATCGCTCTTTTTCGTACTCTTCTACTTTTTTTGAAAATGTATATGAAGCGTGATAATGTACGTGTTCCGTGTCTAATTTCATTAATTCATTTTGATTATAATTTGCTACTTGTTTCCGTAATGGGAAAATTAATGTTGGAATAATACCATCTTCTCGTGATATTTTTCCTTTTTTTAATATATTTGTTAAATATGTTTCTACCATTTCATCTACAAAACCAATACGAATTTTATTTAATATATGTTGAAACTCTTCATCTTTTTGTCGTACAATTTGGTCTAAATGATATACTTCTAAATCAAGACGTCTCCAACATATTGCGTCAAAACAAAAAATATCACTTTTTACAGGTGGTAATTGAAGAAAGTCACAAAATAATACTACTCTAATTCCTCCAAATGGCTCTTTATTACCTCGTAGTCGTTGTCCTAAAATAGATAATTTATCTAATAGTTCACCACTCATCATTGAAATTTCATCAATAATAAGTACTTTTGCTTTTTTCCAACGATTATAAGCACCACGTTTTACTGGATTTGTACGAATTTTTTCAACATAATAATCAATACTTTTAGACCCATCTTCAATACCAGACCAAGAATGAATAGTAATACCAGAAATATTCATAGAAGAAATGCCAGTAGTACTTGTAATATAAATGGATTCATCATCCATATTTCCGAAACAATTTTTATCAATATAATAACAATAGAAAGCTTTAAGAAGAGTTGATTTACCAGTACCGGCAGGGCCAGTAATCAATATGTTAGAATTATTATTACATAAAGCATCAAAAGCGCGTTTTTGGTCGCTAGTATATTGGATACTTTTATAATCAATATAGGTTACG
>JACCDZ011626328.1_pt1 | contig 10310 bp, 10 predicted proteins | sample 7449551 | NCBI WGS metagenome assembly JACCDZ01 (sample SAMN15323452, study PRJNA562643) | freshwater metagenome | isolation source: river surface water | place: USA:Blue River Watershed | collected 2017-08-18
TGAAGACATCGTGGCCAAAATTGCGCGCATTCCGCCTGCCAATGTGTCTAACGACGACCGCAGCAAGCTGCAAACAATCGAACGCGACCTCAAGAGCGTGGTGTTCGGCCAAGACAAAGCCCTCGAAGTGCTGGCCTCTGCTGTGAAAATGGCCCGTTCTGGCTTGGGCAAAGCAGACAAGCCCATTGGCGCGTTCTTGTTCAGCGGCCCCACGGGCGTGGGCAAGACCGAAGCGGCCAAGCAGTTGGCCTACATCATGGGTATTGAGCTGATTCGCTTTGACATGTCTGAGTACATGGAGCGTCACGCCGTGAGCCGCCTGATTGGCGCGCCTCCTGGCTATGTGGGCTTTGACCAAGGTGGTTTACTGACCGAGGCCGTGACCAAGAAGCCGCATTGCGTGCTGTTGCAGGTGATGGACCACGGCACTTTGACCGACAACAACGGCCGCAAAGCTGACTTCCGCAACGTCATCCTCATCATGACAACCAATGCTGGCGCGGAGACCATGAACAAAGCCACCATTGGCTTTACCAACCCCCGCGCACCTGGCGACGAAATGGGTGACATCAAGCGCTTGTTCACGCCCGAGTTCCGTAATCGTCTGGACGCCATCGTGGGCTTCAAGGCCTTGGACGAAAACGTCATCATGCGCGTGGTCGATAAGTTCTTGCTGCAACTCGAAGGTCAATTGGCTGAGAAGAAGGTCGAAGTCACTTTCAGCGACACGCTGCGCAAACACTTGGCCAAGAAGGGCTTCGATCCGCTCATGGGCGCTCGTCCGATGCAACGCCTGATTCAAGACACGATTCGCAAGGCCTTGGCTGACGAGCTGCTGTTTGGTCGCCTGACCGACGGTGGCCGCCTGAGCGTGGACATCGACGACAAAGAAGAAGTGCTGCTCGACATCACGCCTTTGCCGAAGAAGGAAAAGGCTGCCAAGGGCGAGCACTCGGCTTCTGAGGAGCCAGCGGCGAGCTAAGCTTGTTGCTTGGTTGCTGGCAACCGTTGAAACAAAAACGCCGTCTGTGTTGCTACAGGCGGCGTTTTTTTATTGGGCTGTCGATATCGGCTTAGCGCTTGCGCCCACCCAAAATACTGCCCATCACCCCACGCACAATCTCGCGGCCCACGGCTGAGCCAATGTTGCGCACCGCAGACTTGACCATCATTTGCGCCAAGCCTTGGCGTTGACCACCGCGCGGGCCGGTGGAGCCAAACAACGCGTCGCCTAGTCCAGACAGCACTTGGTCGGTGACGGTGGCTTGTGCTGGTTCTTGGCCCGCGGGGGTAGATACGGTTCCTGCAGCTGCGCCAGTCGTTGCAGACGAACCACCTGCCGCAGCGGCGGAGCCTTTGAGCCGCTCATAAGCTGATTCACGGTCCAAAGTCTGTTCATACACCCCAGCCACGAGCGAGTTAGCCAGCAGGGCTTGGCGTTGATCAGGCGTGATGGGCCCCAGTTGGCTGCCTGGCAGCAGCACATAGACCTGCTCAGTCTCGCTCGGGCGGCCTTTGGCATCCAGCAGGCTCACCAGCGCTTCGCCCACACCCAGCTCGGTGATGGCTTTTTCAATGTCGAGCCCCGCTTTGCCGCGCATGGTTTGAGCCGTGGCTTTGACCGCTTTTTGGTCGCGCGGTGTGAAGGCACGCAAAGCGTGTTGCACGCGATTGCCCAGTTGGCCCAGCACAGTTTCTGGCACGTCCAGCGGGTTTTGGGTGACAAAGTACACGCCCACGCCCTTAGAGCGAATGAGACGCACCATTTGCTCGATGCGCTCCAGCAGCACCTTGGGCGCTTCGTTGAAGAGCAAATGCGCTTCGTCAAAGAAGAACACCATCTTGGGCTTCTCCACATCGCCAATTTCTGGCAGTTGCTCAAACATCTCCGAGAGCATCCACAGCAAGAAGGTGCCGTACAGGCGCGGCGCGTTCATCAGCTTGTCGGCGGCCAAGAGGTTGATCACGCCCATGCCGCGCGCGTCGGTTTGCATGAAGTCTTGGATGTTGAGCATGGGCTCGCCAAAGAACACATCGCCGCCTTGGGCTTCGATCTCCAGCAAAGCGCGCTGAATCGCACCAATACTGGCAGCACTGACATTGCCGTATTCGGTGGTGAAGTCGCGTGCGTGTTCGCCCACGTGTTGCAGCATGGCGCGCAGGTCTTTGAGGTCGAGCAGCAACAGGCCTTGGTCGTCGGCAATTTTGAAGACCATGTTCAACACACCCGCTTGGGTGTCGTTCAGGTTGAGCATGCGGCCCAGCAGCAGTGGCCCCATGTCGGTGATGGTGGCGCGCACAGGGTGGCCTGACTTACCAAACACGTCCCACAGCGTGGTGGGGCAGCCGATAGGCTCTGGCATGGGCAAGCCACGTTCTTGGATAGAGGCTGCCAACTTGGGCGAGATGCTGCCCGCTTGGCTAATACCAGCGAGGTCGCCTTTGACGTCGGCCATGAACACGGGCACGCCGATCTTGGAAAAGTTTTCAGCCAGCGTTTGCAAGGTGACGGTTTTGCCTGTGCCTGTGGCACCCGTGATCAGGCCATGGCGGTTGGCCAAGGCAGGCAACATGTGGCATTCAGTCGTATTGCGGCGTGCAATCAGCATGGGTTCGGCCATCAAAAGTTCTCCATCGCGTCAAAAGTAAAATAACCAGTTAAGGTTAATTCAATTCACGAGGATTTCTGATGGCTGGCCACAGTAAATGGGCAAATATTCAACACCGCAAAGGGCGTCAAGACGAGAAACGCGGCAAGATTTGGACACGCATCACGCGTGAAATCATTGTGTCGGCGCGCCAAGGCGGCGGTGACCTGAGCATGAACCCCCGTCTGCGCTTGGCCATTGAGAAAGCCAAAGCGGCCAATATGCCCGCGGACAACATCAAACGCAACGTCGACAAGGCCACAGGCAACCTCGATGGCGTGAACTATGACGAAATTCGCTACGAGGGCTACGGTGTGGGCGGTGCCGCCATCATCGTGGACACCATGACCGACAACCGTGTGCGCACCGTGGCTGAAGTGCGCTTTGCCTTCAGCAAGAACGGCGGCAACATGGGCACCGAGGGCTCAGTGGCGTTTCAATTCAAGCATTGCGGTCAGCTGGTGTTCGCACCAGGCAGCAATGAGGACCAAATCATGGAAATTGCGCTCGAAGCGGGCGCAGACGATGTAATCACCGATGACGACGGCGCGATTGAAGTGCTGACGCCACCTGCCAGCTTTGAGGCTGTCAAAAACGCTTTGGAAGCTGCGGGCCTCAAGCCCGAAGTGGCCGAAGTGACTTACCGTGCAGACAACACCATCGAACTCGAGGGTGATGACGCTGCGAAAATGCAAAAACTACTGGACGCGCTAGAAGACCTTGACGATGTGCAAGAGGTCTATCACAACGCAGCACTATGAACGTATTAGTTATTGGCGGCGGTGGCCGCGAACACGCGTTGGCGTGGAAGATTGCCCAATCTAACAAGGTGCAAAAAGTGTTTGTGGCCCCCGGCAACGGCGGCACAGCACGCGATAAGCGCCTAGACAATATCGATATCACCGATGTCAAGGCCTTGCGCGAGTTTGCGCAAACCAACGGCATTGAGTTGACCGTGGTGGGGCCTGAAACCCCTTTGGCTGCTGGTGTGGTGGACGAGTTCCGCGCACACGGCATGCGTATTTTTGGACCCACCAAAGCAGCCGCGCAGCTGGAAAGCTCGAAGGCATTCAGCAAAGCGTTCATGAAGCGCCACAACATTCCAACGGCTGAATACGACACCTTCACCGACGCACAAGCCGCGCACGACTACGTGAACGCCAAAGGCGCCCCCATTGTGGTGAAGGCTGATGGTTTGGCCGCTGGCAAGGGCGTGGTGGTGGCCATGACCGCCGCCGAGGCTCATGAAGCGATTGACTTCATGTTGCTCGACAACAAGCTGGGTGTGAGCCACAACGAAGGTGGCGCGCGCGTGGTGATTGAAGAGTTTTTGCAAGGCGAAGAAGCCAGCTTCATCGTCATGTGCGATGGCAAAACCGTGTTGCCTTTGGCCACCAGCCAAGACCACAAGCGTTTGCTCGATGCCGACGAAGGCCCCAACACGGGCGGTATGGGCGCGTACTCGCCAGCGCCTGTGGTCACGCCTGAAGTGCATGCCCGTGCCATGCGCGAAATCATCTTGCCCACCATCAAAGGCATGGAAAAGGACGGTATTCCGTTCACTGGTTTCTTGTACGCGGGGTTGATGATTGACCCACAAGGCCAGGTCAAAACCCTTGAGTTCAATTGCCGCATGGGTGACCCTGAAACCCAGCCCATCATGGCACGTCTGAAAACCGACTTGGTCGACGTGCTGATGGCTGCGACCGCCACTAACGCCGAAGCACGCTTTGACGACTTCGAGCTCGAGTGGGACCGCCGCACTGCCATTGGCGTGGTCATGGCTGCGCACGGCTACCCCATGAGCCCACGCAAGGGCGATGTCATCACAGGCTTGCCGCAAGACAGCGACGATGTGGTGGTGTTCCACGCTGGCACGCAAATGCAAGACGGCCAAGTAGTCACCAGCGGTGGCCGCGTGTTGTGCGTGACCGCGTTGGGCGGCACCGTCAAGCTGGCGCAGCAGCTGGCGTATGACAGCCTCAAAGGCATTCACTTTGACGGCATGCAATACCGCACAGACATTGGCTACCGCGCCATTGCACGTTGATGACTGAGTTCGCCAAACCCATGTCCGTGCCCTGCAAGCCCCAAGCTTGGGCGGCATGGCTTGTCAAACTGATGGGTTGGAAGATTGAGTTTGATGGTTTGCCTACCAAGCAGGGGGTGCTCATCGGTTACCCGCACACCAGCAACTGGGACTTCATCACCATGATGCCAGTCAAGTGGGCGGTGGGTCTGCCTGTCCAGTTCTTTGCCAAGGAGAGCTTGTTCCGCATCCCGCTGTTTGGCCGCTGGATTCGCTTCATTGGCGCGGTTCCGATCGACCGCTCGTCCCCCAAGGGCGTGGTGGGCGAAATGGTGGACTCGCTCAAAAGACACAAGCAAAACGATGAGGTGCTGTGGATCGGTCTCTCACCTGAAGGCACGCGTAAGCTTACCAATGGCTGGCGCAGTGGCTTTTACCAACTGGCTTTGGGGGCTGATGTGCCCTTGCTCATGCTGCACATTGATTACGGCAAGAAGGTGGCCAAAGTCACCGATTTCATGCGTTTGACGGGGGATGTGCAAGCCGACTACGCCCACATTGCCAAGGTGTACGAAGGTGTGCAAGGCTTTCATGTGAACCAAGCGGCACCCATTCGCCCGTTGCCACCGCGCACATCCGTGGCCGCCGATGCGCCAAACACAGCTTCTTTGAATTGATCACACCATGACCACACAAACCCATGAACACTTGGTCGCTGCCGCACGCGCGTACCTGATGGGCCTGCAAAGCCGCATCACCAGCGCCATTGAAGCCAAAGATGGCCAAGCCAAGTTCTTGGTCGACCATTGGGAAAAAGGGCCTGGCGAGTTGTTGCAGGGCAACGGCATCACCCAAATCTTAGAAAACGGCCCCGTGTTTGAGCGTGCGGGTTGCGGTTTTTCGCATGTACGCGGCCCCAAATTGCCGCCATCGGCCACCCAGCACCGCCCCGAGTTGGCAGGGGCACCGTTTGAAGCCATGGGCGTATCACTGGTGTTTCACCCCCGCAACCCCTATGTGCCCACCGTGCACATGAATGTGCGCATGATTGCGGCCACGCCCGCCAATGGCCAAACCGTGGCGTGGTTTGGCGGCGGCATGGACCTCACGCCGTATTACGGCTTTGTGGACGACGCCAAGCATTTCCATCAGGTCTGCCACGATTCGCTGGCGCCTTTTGGGCCTGAGCTGTACCCACGCTTTAAAACGTGGTGCGACGACTACTTTTGCAACAAGCACCGCAGCGAGCAGCGCGGCATTGGCGGCATCTTCTTTGATGACTTTTCTGAGCTCGGCTTTGAACGCAGTTTTGAGATGCTGCAAAGCGTGGGCGATGCCTTTCTCAGCGCCTATTTGCCCATCGTGGACCGCCGCCTGAACACACCGTACGGTGAACGCGAGCGCGATCACCAGCTGTATCGCCGTGGCCGCTATGTGGAGTTCAACCTCGTGTGGGACCGTGGCACGCACTTTGGCTTGCAGTCGGGCGGGCGTACCGAGTCCATTTTGTTGTCGATGCCACCGTTGGTGAGCTGGTCGTACCAGCACCAGCCCGAGGTAGGCACACCCGAACACGCCTTGCTGCACGACTTTTTGCAGCCGCAAGACTGGCTGGCGCGACAGCCGTAAACATGAGCCACAAGCCACGACTCGGTGTGTTTGGTGGGGCGTTTGACCCGCCACACATTGCGCATGTGGCCTTGGCCCAGCATGCGGTGGCGCAGTTTGGTTTGCAGCAGTTGCGCATCATTCCCACGGGTGACGCTTGGCACAAAGAGCACACGCTCACGGCCTCGCCACACCGCTTGGCCATGACGCGTTTGGCGTTTGAAACCCTGCCCCAAGTGCAGGTAGATGACCGCGAAATCAACCGCGCAGGCGCCACTTACACCTATGACACCTTGCTGGAGCTCAAGGCCGAGCACCCCGATGACGACTTGTTTTTGTTCATTGGGGCGGATCAAGCCCATGCGTTCAAGACCTGGCACCGCTGGCAAGACATTTTGAAACTTGCCACCTTGGTGGTGGCGCAGCGGGGTGGGGCGGCGCAGTGGCACAATGTGGTATCGCCCGATGTGCAGCGGCTGGACATGCCCAGCCTCAAGGTGAGCGCCACTGACATTCGCGCCCACTACGCCCAGCACACGGTGGCGCAACCGCCTTTTTCAAACTGGTTGCCCGCTTCGGTGCAGCATTACATTGAACAACACAGCCTCTATAGATTGAACCGATGAACGATACAAGCGCTAAAAAAGACGTCCAAAAACTGCAACGCACCGTGGTGGATGCGTTGGAAGACGTCAAAGCCCAAGACCTCCAGGTGTTTGACACCGAACACCTGTCCTCGCTGTTTGAGCGTGTCATCGTGGCTTCGGGCACCTCCAACCGCCAAACCAAAGCCTTGGCTGCCAGCGTGCGCGACAAAGTGCGCGACGCTGGTTTTGGCAAGCCTCGCATTGAAGGCGAAGACAACGGCGAATGGATCATTGTGGATTGCGGCTCTGTGGTCGTGCACATCATGCAGCCCACCATCCGCGGCTACTACAACCTCGAAGAAATTTGGGGTGAGAAGCCTGTGCGCCTGAAGTTTGGTGCGCCTAAGCCTGCCAAAGCGTCTGTGTCACACGAAGAAGCGCCCGCTAAAAAATCAGCAGGCAAAAAGCCAGCTGCCAAGAAAACGGCGGCTGCTGACAAGAAGCCTGCAGCCAAAACTGCCAAGCTAGCCACACGCAGCACCTCCACACGCGGTCCTGCCAAGTCTGCGTCTGCTAAGCCAGCTGCCGCGAAGAGCGCTACGGCTAAGGCTCCTGCGGCCAAAAAGCCAGCAGCCAAAACTGCAGCCAAGTTGCCCATCGTGAAGGTGGCTTTGAAAGGCGCTAAGTCTTCGGCCAAATCTGCTGCACGCACAGCAACGACCACAGCGGGCAAGCCAGCAGGAAAACCTGCAGCCAAGCGCCCAGCCGCTAAAAAGACCACTGCCCGCAAAGCATGAAGCTGTGGGTCGTCGCAGTCGGCCAACGTGTGCCCGACTGGGCGCAAACCGCTTGGGACGATTACGCCAAGCGGTTTCCGTCTGAGCTCAAGGTCGAGCTCAAGGCGGTCAAAACTGAGCCGCGCAGCTCTAAAACCTTAGACACCATTTACGCCGCCGAGCGCGAGCGCATCGAAGCCGCCATCCCGCGCGGCTGCCGCATCGTGGCTTTGGACGAGCGCGGCACCAACCTCACCACCGTGGCCTTGGCCGCCAAGCTCAAACACTGGCAGCTCGAAGCCGACGATGTGGCCTTGGTCATTGGCGGGCCCGATGGCTTGTGCCCCGAGTTCAAGAAACAAGCGCACGAGCGCATCCGCATTTCAGATTTGACGCTGCCCCACGCCATGGTGCGGGTGCTGCTGGTCGAGCAGCTCTACCGTGCATGGTCGATCAACGCCAACCATCCTTATCACCGCGAGTGAACCATGCCTGATTCCAAGTTTGTTTACCTCGCTTCCCAAAGCCCCCGCCGCCGCCAACTGCTTGAGCAACTGGGCGTGCGCTACGCGCTGCTGCTGCCCGACGACACAGAAGACGCGGAAGCGCTAGAGGTGGTGCTGCCCCATGAAGCACCACGCGCCTATGTGCAGCGCGTGACTTTGCTCAAGCTTGAAGCCGCCTTGGCTCGCATGAAGCGCCGTGGCCTGTCGTTCGCGCCCGTGCTGTGCAGCGACACCACCGTGGCCTTGGGCAAAACCATTTTGGGCAAACCCGATGACGCCAAACATGCCGTGCAAATTCTTGGGGCTCTGAGCGGTCAAACCCACCGTGTGCTGACCTCGGTCGCGATGGGCGCACTGTCTAAGGCGGGTAAGCCGCTTAAAACCGAGCAAGCCCTCAGTGTTTCCAACGTGCGTTTCGCGCCATTGACGCGTGCACAAATTCAAACCTACGTCGCCAGTGGCGAGCCCATGGGCAAAGCGGGCGCTTATGCGGTGCAGGGCAGGGCAGCGGCTTACATTGAGCACATCAGCGGTAGCTACTCTGGCATCATGGGGCTGCCGATGTTTGAAACCGCGCAGCTGTTGCGTGCGTTTGGATTCAAGGTTTAAGTTGGGCTCAGCCATGCAACAAGACATCCTCATCAACTGGTCACCCCAAGAAACCCGTGTGGCCATTGTCGAATCGGGCGCGGTTCAAGAGCTGCACGTTGAGCGCACGCTGGAGCGCGGCTTGGTGGGCAATGTGTACTTGGGCAAAGTGGCGCGTGTGTTGCCAGGCATGCAGTCAGCCTTCATTGACATTGGGCTGGAGCGCGCCGCGTTTTTGCATGTGGCCGATTTGATGAGCAGCGTCGCCGCGCGCCATGCCGACAACGACAAAGGCGAACCAACGCCCGTGGTACCGATTGAGAAACAAGTGTTTGAGGGCCAGTCGCTGTTGGTGCAAGTCATCAAAGACCCGATTGGCACCAAAGGCGCACGTCTGTCTTCGCAAATCAGCATTGCGGGCCGTTTGCTGGTGTTCTTGCCGCAAGATCAACACATTGGCGTGTCCCAAAAAATCCCGTTTGAACAGCGCGAGGCCTTGCGCCAGCGGCTGCAAGGCCTCGCCGAAGCTGCCGCGCCCGATGGCAAAACGGGCGGTTTCATTTTGCGCACCAACGGCGAAGACGCGAGCGACGCTGAACTGAGCGAAGACATTGCCTACTTGCGCAAAACCTGGGCGCGGATCAAAGAAGCGTCCACCCGCTTGCCCCCTAAATCCTTGTTGCACCAGGATTTGAGCCTGCTGCAGCGCGTGCTGCGTGACTTGGTGAGTGAGACCACGCAAACCATCCGCATTGACTCGGCTGAACAGTTCAAAAAACTCAAAACCTTTGGCACTGAATTCATGCCCAGCGCAGTGGACAAGCTTCATCTCTACAAGGGTGAGCGCCCCATCTTCGATCTGTTCAACATTGACGAAGAAGTAGGCAAGGCCCTAGGCCGCCGCGTGGACTTGAAGTCGGGCGGCTACCTCATCGTGGACCAAACCGAGGCCTTGACCACGGTCGATGTGAACACGGGTGGCTTTGTGGGCGCGCGCAACTTTGACGAAACAATTTTCAAGACCAACCTAGAAGCAGCAGGCGCGATTGCCCGTCAGCTGCGCCTGCGCAACCTAGGTGGCATCGTGATTGCTGACTTCATCGACATGACGCGTGAAGACCACCGCGAGGCGGTGTTGGCCGAGTTCCGCAAGCAGCTCGCCCGTGACCGCGTGAAAACCATGGTAAGCGGCTATTCAGCCTTGGGTTTGGTCGAAATGACGCGCAAGCGCACCCGTGAATCGCTGGCCCACATGCTGTGTGAGCCATGCCCCGTGTGTGATGGCAAAGGCAGTGTGAAAACCGCACGCACCGTGACGTATGACATCTTGCGCGAGATCTTGCGTGAGGCCCGTCAGTTCAACCCGCGCGAGTTCCGCGTGATTGCATCCCCCGATGTGATTGACATCTTGCTGGATGAAGAAAGCCAGCACTTGGCAGGGTTGAGCGACTTCATTGGCAAGCCTATTTCTTTGCAGGCTGAAGGTGCGATGTCGCAAGAGCAGTACGACATCGTGTTGCTGTGATCAGGCAACGAGTTTGAAATGCTTGCGACTGAAGTCCAGCCCA
>JACCDZ011908835.1_pt1 | contig 10306 bp, 8 predicted proteins | sample 7449551 | NCBI WGS metagenome assembly JACCDZ01 (sample SAMN15323452, study PRJNA562643) | freshwater metagenome | isolation source: river surface water | place: USA:Blue River Watershed | collected 2017-08-18
CGTGGAACATGGGCAGATAGAACGGACGGATGAAAATGGCCGAAGAACATAATTACGATTCCTCGAGTATCAAAGTACTCAAAGGCTTGGATGCAGTAAGAAAAAGACCTGGTATGTATATCGGTGATACCGATGACGGTTCAGGCTTACATCACATGGTATTCGAAGTTGTCGATAACTCGATTGACGAAGCGCTTGCTGGCTACTGCAGTGACGTTTTTGTCACTATTCATAGCGACAACTCTGTTTCTGTGCGCGATAACGGCCGTGGTATTCCAACTGATATGCATGAAGAAGGCGTATCAGCAGCTGAAGTGATCATGACGGTACTGCACGCTGGTGGTAAATTCGATGACAACTCTTATAAAGTGTCAGGCGGTTTGCATGGTGTAGGTGTATCAGTTGTAAATGCGCTGTCGGACAAACTCGAGCTGACAATTCGTCGCAAAAACAAAGTTCACAACCAAATATACCGCCTCGGTGTACCGGACGAGCCATTAAAAGTTATCGGTGAAACTGAAGGCACTGGCACAGAAATTCGTTTCTGGCCAAGTGATACCATTTTCACTGATATCAACTTCCACTACGACATTCTGGCAAAACGTCTGCGTGAATTATCATTCTTAAACTCAGGCGTCAGCATTATTCTGACTGATGAACGGAATGATAAAACCGATCACTTCAAATATGAAGGTGGTATCGAAGCGTTCGTTCAATACCTAAACCGTACAAAAACTGCCATCCACCCGAAGGCATTTTACTTCTCAACGACTCGCGAAGATGGTATTTCGGTAGAAGTTGCAATGCAATGGAATGACTCATTCCAAGAAGGCATCTACTGTTTTACCAACAACATCCCACAACGGGATGGTGGTACTCACTTAGCCGGTTTCCGTTCTGCATTGACTCGGGTACTAAATACCTATATCGATGCTGAAGGCTATGCGAAAAAGATGAAAGTTCAAGCGACTGGCGATGACGCGCGGGAAGGCTTGACGGCAGTAATCAGTGTAAAAGTGCCAGATCCAAAATTCAGCTCACAGACCAAAGATAAATTGGTTTCGAGTGAAGTGAAATCTGCGGTAGAAAGCACGATGCACGAAAAGCTGAACGAGTATTTATTGGAAAGTCCTAACGACGCCAAAATCATCGTTACCAAAATTGTTAATGCTGCTCGTGCTCGTGAAGCTGCGCGTAAAGCGCGTGAAATGACTCGCCGTAAAGGCGCGTTAGATATCGCTGGCTTACCAGGTAAATTAGCTGACTGTCAGGAAAAAGATCCTGCATTGTCTGAATTATACCTAGTCGAGGGTGATTCTGCGGGTGGTTCTGCGAAGCAAGGCCGTAACCGCAAAAACCAAGCAATCCTGCCGTTAAAAGGTAAAATCCTCAACGTCGAAAAAGCTCGTTTCGACAAAATGATTTCATCGCAAGAGGTTGGCACACTGATCACCGCACTTGGTTGTGGTATCGGTCGTGAAGAATACAACCCTGACAAAACACGCTATCACAGCATCATCCTGATGACGGATGCTGACGTCGACGGTTCGCACATTCGTACCTTACTGTTGACCTTCTTCTACCGTCAAACACCTGAATTGATTGAACGTGGTTACATCTATATTGCACAGCCACCACTTTATAAAGTGAAAAAAGGCAAACACGAGCAATATATCAAAGACGACTCTGCGATGACCGAGTTCCTGACGACTCTGGCATTAGACGAAGCGTCATTGCATGTAAACGCACAAGCGCCAGGTATTGGTGGTGCAGCTTTAGAAACTTTGGTAAATCAATATCACAAAGGGATGGCAACAATCGACCGGTTAAGCCGAAAGATCCCACATAACTTACTGAACGAATTGGTTTATGTGCCATCTATCACTGTCGATATTTGCAAAGATAGTGCTGCGACTGAAGCTTGGGTTGCCAAGTTAGCAAAACGTCTGCAAGACAAAGAAGGTGATGGCTCAAGCTATACCTTCAGCGTTGCTGAAGACCGCGAGCGCCAACTAGCATTACCGAAAATTGTGATCCGTCAACACGGTATCGACAATGAATATGTGTTGCACTATGACTTCATTACTTCTATTGATTATGGCCGTATTGCCGCATTAGGTGATTCGATCCGTGATTTGATTGAAGACGGCGGCTATATCCGCCGTGGTGAAAAAGTAAAACCAGTGACTACTTTCGCCGAAGCCTTAGAATGGTTAATCACAGAATCGAAAAAAGGTCTGTATATTCAACGGTATAAAGGATTGGGTGAAATGAACCCAGAACAATTGTGGGAAACTACAATGGATCCTAATACCCGTCGTATGCTACGAGTGACCATCGAAGATGCGATTGGTGCTGACCAGCTGTTCAACACCTTAATGGGTGACGAAGTTGAACCTCGTCGCGCCTTTATCGAAGAAAACGCGCTACGGGTTGCAAACTTAGACGTTTAACGATTAAGTTTAAAACTCACAACTTAAAAAGCCCAGTTCAACACTGGGCTTTTTATTTAAAAACGCTAAAGGCAATCGCGAGAGAAAACCAATGCCAGCAGCCAATGGAGTACCTTTAAGTTATTTACTCGCGCTTGCATCAACTTCATCAAGACTGTCGATAGTCTGCGGCTCCAGCGCAGCGCTGGGCTGTAACCATAACTCTGGGCGATCTAACGGCGTCGATTTTGGTAAGAATGGGTTCTTTAACTCGATAACCCGACGTTGTGAGAGCTTTGATTTTCGCAACGCTTCACCATATTCCGCCTGAAACATCGCTTCAAATTCACCGCTTTGCCGCATCAGTTCTAGTCCTTGCTCGACTTGTAGCGCTAATTGTTCTTGTTCTTTTGAAAAAAAATAATAAAGCGCTATTGGGTAATGCACGACGACCTCGGGCTCAACGCTTAGGCTTAGCCTGTGCTGGTCAATTTCGGTCCATATCTCTAACGCTGAGCGCGGAAAAGCACTAACACGACCAATATTTACTAGCTCAACCATCGAATCGAAGTTATTTGAGGTGACAACTTGCAGATTGTTACGCATCAAAATGGGAGTGTCAGGCCAATCATGGCCTTGAGTTAAAATCCATGTTTGTAAGTCAGCTAAACGCTGTATTTTCATGGCGGGGTGTCCAGCCTTCACTAATAACAGCCGCCAGCCATAAAGCCCTTTGTCGATGGGAAAGCGAACGGGCCTTAACTGTTTCTCACGTTCAAGAGTGGTCAAACTCCAGAACACGTCAACGCCATCATTGGCGGCGATAGTTCGCAGCGCACGTTCTTGCAGCATTGGCGTTTCCGAAGGAACGAGCAGATGAGCGACACCAACTTTATCTAGTGCAGCAGAAAGCAGCTTCACTTGATACATCTGATGACTATCGCCTTGCTGAAATGGTTTGGCATAAACGATCACTCGCACGGAGCTCTGAGCCGCCATGCTGCAGTTCGAAACCAGCGCTAGTAGTGAGGTACAAAACCACAACGCCAACCGCGTCATTGTGTTCATTCCCTGAAACTAAAACACCAAGCATGGACCAAAAAGGCAAACTTGTCGTTCTTGTTGCCAAAATAAAAACGGAGCAGCGTGTGGTCCCAGGTTGATAATTGCCAAAAAATCGCGCAGTGAAGGCAAAATTAACGGCAAGTAACCGAAAACACGAACTAAGTGAGCAGCCATCCACGAAGCTACGAGCCTAAATCCTAGGAAATTCCATACTTTCCGTGAGAAAAGCGCCTGAACCGCTACAGAAATGACACATAAATAGGTATACTTTTCGGTCATTTTTACCGTTTCGGCTATTCAAAATCAGTAGGTGCGAGTCTATGCACAAGTATGACATTAAAACCTTCCAGGGGCTTATCCTGGCGCTTCAAGATTATTGGGCCCGTCAAGGCTGTGTAATCGTTCAGCCTTTAGATATGGAAGTTGGCGCAGGCACATTCCATCCGATGACGTTTTTGCGTTCGTTAGGTCCGGAGCCAAGTAACGTCGCCTTCGTGCAGCCTTGCCGTCGACCAACTGATGGCCGTTATGGCGAGAATCCAAACCGCTTACAGCATTACTATCAGTTCCAAGTAATTTTAAAGCCGTCACCAGCCAATATTCAGGAGCTATATCTAGGCTCGCTCAACGAGCTCGGCATTGATACGCTGGTGCATGATATTCGCTTTGTGGAAGATAACTGGGAATCGCCAACTTTGGGTGCTTGGGGTCTCGGTTGGGAAGTTTGGCTAAACGGCATGGAAGTTACCCAATTTACTTACTTCCAACAGGTGGGTGGCTTAGAGTGCCGACCAGTTACTGGCGAAATCACTTATGGTCTTGAGCGTTTGGCGATGTATATCCAAGGCGTCGATAGCATTTATGACTTAGTGTGGACTGACGGCCCAATGGGGCGAGTCACCTACGGTGATGTATTCCATCAAAATGAGGTAGAGCAATCTACTTACAACTTTGAGTATGCAGATGTTCCGGCGCTGTTTGCTTATTTCGACCAATGTGAAGCGGAGAGTCACCGTTTGATTGAAGTCGGCTTGCCATTGCCAGCTTATGAGAAAGTGATGAAAGCGTCACACGCCTTCAACTTACTGGATGCGCGCCATGCTATTTCAGTCACCGAACGTCAACGTTATATTCTGCGAGTGCGTACCTTGGCGAAAGCTTGCGCTGAGGCTTATTTCGCCGCACGCGAGAAGTTAGGCTTTCCGTTATGCCGTCATTTACCAAAGCAGGAGATTTAATCGTGGCTCAGGATTTTTTTGTAGAAATTGGAACTGAAGAGCTGCCACCAAAATCACTGAAACTGTTGGCAACTTCTTTTCAGCAAAACATCATCGATGAATTGAACCGGCTTGAACTAACGTTCAGTGATAGCCAATGGTATGCAGCACCTCGTCGCTTAGCTGTGCGAATCAATCAATTGGCGGCGCAACAAGCCGACAAAATCGTGGAAAAACGTGGACCCGCATTGGCAGGTGCTTTTGATGCTGCAGGTCAACCGACCAAAGCTGCTAGTGCCTGGGCTGCGGCCAACGGTATCACCGTTGAACAAGCCGAGCGTTTGGAAACTGATAAAGGCGCATGGCTCATTCATAAGGCCAAAGTTAACGGTCAAGCCACCGTAGCGTTGTTAGAGCAGGTGATTGCGACCGCTCTTGCTAAGTTACCGGTTGCGCGACCAATGCGTTGGGGTTCGTCAGATGCTGAATTTATTCGGCCTGTACACACGATCACCATGTTATACGGTGACGATGTAGTTCCGGCGACAATTCTAGGGATTAAAGCTGATCGTTTGTGTCTGGGACACCGCTTCCACGCGCCAAGCAAAGTAGCTATCAGCAATGCTGATGCCTATTTGTCAGTTCTGGAAAAATCTTATGTGGTGGCAGATTATGCTCGCCGTAAGGCCTACATCAGTGAACAAGTTCACCAAGTTGCGAAAAGTCTGCACGGCATCGCACAAATGGATGATGGCTTACTAGAAGAAGTAACCTCATTGGTTGAGTGGCCGGTGGTACTGGTCGGTACCTTTGAAGAACGTTTCTTAGAAGTGCCGCCAGAGCCATTAATTTCAACAATGAAAGATAATCAAAAGTATTTTGCGCTGAAAGACTCGCAAGGTAACTTATTGAATAAATTCATTTTTGTGGCAAATATTGAAAGCAAAGATCCACAGCAGATTATTTCTGGCAACGAAAAAGTAGTACGCCCACGGTTAAGTGATGCGCAATTCTTCTTTGGCGTGGACCGTAAAACAAAACTTGCCGATCGACTCGATAGCTTAAGCACGGTATTGTTCCAGCAAAAACTGGGCACCCTGCGCGAGAAATCAGAGCGCATCAGTGAGTTGTCGGGTTATATCGCAAGCAAAATTGGTGCGAACGTCGACCATGCAAAGCGTGCTGGTTTATTGTCAAAAACTGATTTAATGACCAACATGGTTGGCGAGTTCCCTGAAGTGCAAGGCATTATGGGGATGCATTACGCGCGTTTGGACGGCGAACATGACGCTGTGGCTGTCGCGCTTAACGAACAATACATGCCGCGTTTCGCTGGCGATGAACTGCCGGGTCAGTTAGTCAGTTGTGCTGTTGCTATCGCCGATAAAATGGATAGTTTGGTCGGTATTTTCGGTATCGGCCAAGCACCAAAAGGTGACAAGGATCCGTTTGCTCTGCGTCGTGCTGCCATTGGTGCATTGCGTATCATGGTAGAAAAACAACTACCGTTGGATGTGCTGGATTTAATTGCCTTTGCCAAAACAACTTTTGGCGACAAGTTAAGCCAAGCGACAGTTGCTGAAGAAGTACTGGAGTTTTTGTTAGCTCGCTTCCGCGCTTGGTATGAAGCTGAAGGTTATGGTATCGATGTTATCCAAGCAGTATTAGCTCGTCGGCCAACAAACCCTGCAGACTTTGATCGTCGGGTTAAGGCCGTTGCCGAGTTCCGTAAGCTAGAAACTGCCAGCGCACTTGCCGCTGCGAATAAACGTGTAGCAAACATTTTAGCAAAAGTGGAAGGTGCAATACCTGCTGAAGTAAACGCGGCACTATTGCAAGCAGGCGCAGAGCAAACACTCGCGGACGCACTTGCTGCCAAGCAGGTTGAGTTAAATGGTCTGTTCGCCGCAGGTGATTATACTGCCGCATTACTGACTTTAGCTTCACTACGTGGTGTGATTGACCAGTTCTTTGAAGAGGTCATGGTCAATGTTGACGATGAAGCCGTGCGACAAAACCGTTTGGCTTTGCTGAATCAACTGCGCCAAGCATTCTTGTTTGTGGCAGATATTTCTGTACTGCAATAACAGTGATGTTCAAGTAAGTCGGCTAAAATGCAGCTTGAAAAAAATCCCGGGTAACCGGGATTTTTATTTTCAGCAGGTAATCTGCGATGCAGATTAAAGAACGTTGCTTAGAAGTGGTAAGCCAGACCTACAGCATAACGAGAATACTGGATCTCAGTGTTTTGACCTTCGATTACTTCAATATCCGGCTCAGTAACAGACCAATCTGCGCTGAAGGTTAAATCGATATTGTCATTGATGACGTAGAATGTCGAAATACCGCCGATAATCGAAACGCCGCTATCGTTGTCAAGTTCAGCCTCTTGCGATACTGCACCATTGGTACCAGCGATAAACATGCTGGTATCCCATTTAGATAAACCTAAACGGCCACCAAAACCCCAGTTGCCTACTTGGCGGTCAGTCGAAAATGCACCGAATAAATTGAGTTGAGAAGTTTCACTAGAGAAAGTGTATTTTACGCTACCGTCGCTAAAAGAGAACAAATCTGCTTTCCCAGCGTCGGCATATTGCAGCTGTACAGACCAAAAATCTTGAAACTTGTAGCTAACGCCCACTGATGGCGCAGTATCTTTACCAGTTTCTTCTTTATAGCCGCCTTCAACATCAATAGCGTGTTGGTTGTAACCGACATCAGCAGTCACAGACCAGCCTGTCCCTTCAACTTGCTGAGCATAACCAAGGCTAGGGAGTACAGCGAACGCTACCACAGCAGCTAACTTAGAAAACTTCATTACATATGTCCTTATGAAAGATGAATTAATTTCGCCGACATTGTAAAATTATGTTATCGGATGTCAAATAAACAAATGTAAACATTTATCCTTTGACTTGATTGCGACCTTCAGCTTTGGCTTGGTATAGCAACATATCTGCTTGTTGCATGCCCTTCGTGAAGTCGAGATGGCTTGCAATTTCGACCACGCCAAAACTACAAGTAATGACTAAATCTGGATGTGCCGGAATAAAGCGTTGTTGGGCTATTGTTGCGCGAATTTTATCGGCGACCTTTACCGCATCAGCCAGCGAGGTTTTTGGTAATAACAACAGAAACTCTTCACCGCCAATGCGACACGCAATGTCAGGGCTCCTCAGTTTTCGGCGGAACAACGCGGCGATTTGCCGAAGTACATTATCGCCTTCAGGGTGACCAAAACTGTCATTTATATGTTTGAAATGGTCCAAATCGGCAACGACTAAACTCATTGGGAAAAAAAGTTCGGGTTGATCATTGAGATATTGCAGCAGTTCCTGATCAACGAAACGACGGTTAGCCAGTTGAGTTAAGGCATCGGTATTGGCCTCATGGGCTTTGCTCCGTTGCAGCATATCCATCGAGTGGTGACTCCGTTCGCGAAAGTGTTCGTTAATCAAACAAGCGATGATGAGTGTCAGCATCGACGCAATAAACCGACTACATTCGGAATCTCTATAAACTGATTGCCCAAAATCCGGGCCATAAAGTACCAACAATAACGCCGCAACGAGCAGTAAATTGATCGCGATACCCCGACGAGTGCCTAATAAACCGAAGATGATCGGGGGGAATGGAAAAACCCAGTAAAGTGCCGTCTGCTCAAAACCGCCATGATAAACCAAGCCAACGACAAAACTAGCCACCAAAGACGCCTCAATCAAGCAGGCGCGCTCTAATTGGTTAGATCGGTGAAACCATAGCGCGTTTGTGACAAAAGCGGCTGAACAGCCAAACAGAATGAATTGCAGCGCAGTGTCTTCGGTTAAAAAATGCCGAATACCCAATACCAACATAATTGCTGAAGTGATGTAACTGACAAAAAGTAGAATATATCGTCTGCGGTTCTGCTCGACCGTAAAGGCTCCACCATGTTTATTGTCGGAAAGTTTCAATCGAGCACACCTATGCCGCACTTTGGGCTAAGTATGGTGAGCTAGTTGTTGAAATAACAAGGTTAACTAGCGTTTTTTTTCAGCAAATACCGATAAGGTAAAGTTGTGGTGTCTTGGGCTAGTAATTCGTGGTCCATAAATCGGCAAAAGGCAGGGATATCGCGAGTGGTTGCTGGGTCATCGGCAATAATCAACAGTGTTTGGCCCGGTAGCATTTTTCGAATCGTCAGCCGAGTCATCATCACCGGCTCAGGACAACGCAGTCCAAGCGCATCAAGTTGTTGATCAGCAGTGGTGAACAGATCAGTCATTTACAGCAGTTCCATGGGATTTAGTTGCTAATGGTAAACTGGCCACTGTTGGAATTCAAAAGTAATTATTTTTAGCAATAAAAATGGCAGCCGAAGCTGCCATTTTTCAAAAACTTAAAGGTGTTTATTCAACACGTTCAAACACTGTCGCGATACCTTGGCCAAGACCGATACACATGGTCGCTAAACCATATTTTGCGTCTTTGCTTTCAAGTACGTTAATCAGAGTTGTAGAAATGCGCGAACCAGAGCAGCCAAGTGGGTGACCTAAGGCAATAGCGCCGCCATTTAAGTTAACCTTAGTATCCATCACATCCAATAAACCCAAGTCTTTCATCACCGGCAGAGCCTGCGCTGCGAAAGCTTCGTTCAATTCAAAGAAGTCGATTTGGCTGATATCCAAACCGGCTGCTTTCAGTGCTTTTTTCGACGCAGGCACAGGACCGTAACCCATAATCGATGGATCACAGCCAGCCACACCCATGCCGATGACACGAGCACGGATCTTCAGGCCTAAAGCACGGGCTTTATCTTCGCTCATTACTAACATAGCTGATGCGCCGTCAGATAATGCAGAAGAAGTCCCGGCAGTCACAGTGCCATTCGCAGGGTCGAACACAGGGCGCAGTGCACCTAATGACTCGACTGTCGTTTCTGGACGAATCACTTCATCGGTATCGAACAGTTTCAGTACGCCATCGGCATCGTGACCTAAACAAGGCAGAATTTCAGACTTGAAGCGGCCTTCTAAAGTCGCTTCGTGGGCGAGACGATGTGAACGCGCGCCGAACTCGTCTTGTTGTTGGCGGGTAATACCGTGCAGTTTGCCCAGCAATTCAGCGGTCAGGCCCATCATGCCTGCTGCTTTAGCAACAGAAACACCAAGACCTGGATGGAAATCTACACCGTGAGTCATTGGCACATGACCCATATGTTCAACACCACCAATCAAATACACTTCACCCATGCCCATGGCAATTGAGCGCACGGCATCATGCAGAGCCTGCATAGAAGAACCACATAGACGGTTCACTGTGACTGCAGGAACAGAATGTGGAATACCAGCTAACAACGCAGCGTTACGAGCAACGTTAAAGCCTTGTTCTAAAGTTTGTTGCACACAACCCCAGATCACGTCGTCGATTTCTGTTGGGTCTAAACCTGGATTACGTTCTAAAATGCCGCTCATCACATACGCAGACAGTTGTTCTGCACGGACGTTACGGAAAATACCGGCTTTAGAACGGCCCATTGGGGTCCGGATGCAGTCGACAATAACAGCTTGTTTCATCTTAATTCTCCGCAATTAAACCGGGTAAAACACC
>JACCDZ010771443.1_pt1 | contig 10305 bp, 9 predicted proteins | sample 7449551 | NCBI WGS metagenome assembly JACCDZ01 (sample SAMN15323452, study PRJNA562643) | freshwater metagenome | isolation source: river surface water | place: USA:Blue River Watershed | collected 2017-08-18
GCCCTGGCGATGGGGATTCTGAACTCGCTGCGCGCCTTTGCGGCGCCGGCTTTCTCGCCGGTTTTTTTCAATATTTTCACCATTGCCTGCATGATGTTCCTCTCGCCCTGGTTGCCGGAGCCCATCATCGGCGTGGCGATCGGCATCGTCGTCGGAGGGGTGGCGCAATTTGCGATGCAGCTGCCGGGTTTAAAAGGCCGCGGGATGTTGTTCGGCCTGCGGTTTCAGCCCGGTCATCCGGGTGTGAAGCGCATCGGGTGGTTGATGGTGCCATCGTTGCTGGGGTTGTCGGTGACGCAGATCAATATCACCGTGAGTACAATCCTGGCCTCGTATTTCGCCGGTGGCCCGACCTATTTGTTTTACGGCATGCGGCTCATTCAGTTTCCGCTCGGCATTTTCGGCGTGGCGCTCGCGACGGCGATTCTTCCGACGCTCTCCGCGCAGGCCGCCCGTGGGGCGCTTGATGAATTGCGGACAACGATCGGGTTCGGCCTGCGAATGATTTTTTTCATCATTCTTCCGGCGATGTTGGGTCTGATCCTCTTGCGGCACCCGATCGTGCATCTGGTGTTCGAGCATGGGTCGTTCACCAAAGCCGATACATTGGCGACGGCGACGGCGCTCCTCTGTTATGCCGTCGGGTTGTGGGCCTTTGCCGGAGTGCGTATCATCGTCTCCGCGTTTTATTCCCTACAGGATACGAGGACGCCGGCGGTCACTGCGGGGATTGCGGTCGGGGCGAATATTCTGTTGTCCTTGTGGTTGATGACGCTGCTGGATGCCGCGGGGCTGGCTCTGGCCACGGCACTGGCTTCCATGCTGAATGGGAGTATCCTGGTCGCCGTGTTGCACCGGCGTCTGGGGCGTGTCGATTGGGGTTCGATTGTATGGTCGGCTTTTCGAGTGCTGGGGGCCTGCATTCCGGTCGCAGTGATGTGCCTCTGGGTCGCGAATGCGTCCCTGTGGGACCAGGACGGTGCGTGGGTCGTGAAATCCGCAGCCTTGTTTGGTGGAATCGGAGTCAGCGTCATCGGATATCTCGGGGTGCATATTATGCTCGGCTCGGAGGAATTGGACGTGGTGTTAGGAATGGTGAAGCGGAAATTGGGACGAGTGGCGAAGAAGTTTGGGGCGGCCTGACATGACGCACGCAATCACGTTTCAGACCGCTTGGGGCTTGATCAGGATTACGGCTTCCGAGAAGGGCGTGACCTCCATTGATTTGTCGCCATCGGATCCTGCTGCCCGGCAGCAACCGGCTGAGGCCGGCGGCGCAGCCGCATCGATCGTGGAAGAGGCGCGCGCGCAGCTTGTGGCCTATATTGCAGGCACGCGTCGCGAGTTTTCATTTTCTGTGGATTATTCTGCCGGCACGCCGTTTCAGCGGAAAGTTTGGAAGGCGATCACACGGATTCCCTATGGCCGGGTGCGGTCCTATCAATGGGTGGCCATGCGTGTGGGTGGAAAGCAGTATGCCAGGGCGGTGGGGATGGCGCTCGGGGCCAACCCGGTCCCCATCGTGGTGCCCTGTCACCGGATCATCTCGCACGACGGTTCGCTAGGTGGATTTTCTTGCGGATTGCCGTTGAAGCGCCGCCTGTTGAGTTTGGAAGGCACGTTGAATCAACTGCGGAATGCTCAGTGATTGTGGCTGGTTGTCGGTCTGTGAAGGATGATGTATGAAGGTTGTCATTCAACGGGTCACACGCGCGTCAGTTGAAGTGGAGGGCCGGATCATTGGCCGGATCGGCGCAGGTCTCCTGGTGCTGTTGGGTGTCGCGAAGGGGGATGACGAGCGCGACCTGCTGTACATCGTTGAGAAGCTTCAGACCCTGCGGATTTTTGGCGACGAGCAGGGGAAGATGAATCGTACGCTCATCGAGGCCGGCGGGGCGCTGTTGCTCGTCTCGCAGTTTACGCTCCTCGGCGATACCAGCAAGGGCCGGCGGCCAGGGTTCGACCTAGCTGCCCTACCGGAGGAGGCGCGTACATTGTACGAGCAGGCGGTCGGTCGGCTGCGGGCGAGGGGTCTGACGGTGGAAACCGGGCTCTTCGGGGCGCACATGCAAGTGGAATTGCTGAATGATGGCCCTGTGACGTTCCTGTTGGACAGCCGGCGAGGAGCATCGGCTCCGACTCTCAAGTCTTGATCGCGGATGCCGATAAGGAATCAGGGAGAAAGTCTGCTTGGGTTGAGCATGGTCTGCTATACTATTTTCAAAGGGCAGGGATTGCCCGGGAGGTCGAGATGGGAAGTCCCGTTTCTCGCAGCCATCCACTCCGACAGCTCTTCGGAGCGTTGACGGAAAAAAGCTTCACCGAACACCTCGGGTGGCCCGATCTGAATGTCACCGAGTACGTCTCCAACCTGCTCGTCGAATTCGCTCACACCGACCAACTCTACAAAATCCAGAATACACAGGGCCGCGCCGTCGATTCCGTCGTCGAGATGCTGTTCGAATCCGAAGTGCTGTTGGAAGCGCAATCCTTCGAGCGGGAGCGCGAAGTGCACCGCCATATCGGCGACTTTACACTCTTCATGACCGGCCTGTTTCCAGAATATCTCCGCCGCCTCAAGAGCGTGGGCCGCATCTACCATAAAGATTTTCTGGTGGATTACGTGAAGACGGGCAAACGCTCGTACGGGTTGGTCGCCGAGTACGGCAGCTACGACCCTGAGCAGGATTCCCCGTTGTTCCGGAAGCTGTCGGAAAATTTCGAGCTGTGTGTGACCGGTTTGGGGTTCGTCCGGTCGGACCTCGATCGTATGCAAGATCCTGCCTGCCGCCGCGTGAAAGATCTCCTGCTGAATTGAAACCATCACGACCGATCCTGCTCATTCACGGTGGCGCGGGCCGCCGCACCATGACCGTCGCTCAAGCCGCCTGCGTCGAGGCCGCCCTGACGGAATGCCACCGACTGCTCATGGCCGGAACCCCGGCGCTGTCGGTCGTGGAAGAAGCCATTCGCCTGCTGGAGGAGTCAGGACTGTTCAATGCGGGGCGAGGCTCGAACCGTCAGCTCGATGGAGTGCGGCGCATGGACGCTTCGATGATGGAAGGGCGCGATCTGCGGGCAGGGGCTGTGGCCTCCATCGAGGGTATCGTCCATCCCATCACTGCCGCGCGGCTGGTGATGGAAAAAACGGCCCATGTGTTGCTGGTCGGGCAATCAGCCTCCCGCTTTGCGGACTATTTCGGATTGGAGCGCGCCCCCCGTGCCAAGAGGACAGCAGGGCCACAGCCCAAGGACTTGAGGCCGCGGGCCGGGCTGAAGCACACGTTGCGCTTGCATCAGGCGATCATGCAGACGGGCCGCCTCCGTGCGCGCAGCTTGGGCAAGGAAACCGTGGGCGCGGTGGCCTTGGATCTCGCCGGAACGGTGGCTGCCGGCGCATCGACCGGCGGGGTGGATGTGATGTTGCCGGGCCGGGTCGGCGATACGCCGTTGATCGGATGCGGGGTCTATGCCGACAATGAGGCTGGAGCGGTCTCCATGACGGGATTAGGGGAGAGCATCATTCGAGTGGCCGTTGCGAAAGAGATCAGCGATTTATTGGCGAGCGGCCTGAGTCCGCTGCGGTCGGCAAATCGGGTGCTTCGGAAGGTCGTAGAACGTATTCACGGCACGGCCGGGGTGTTGGTGCTCTCGCCGGATGGCCGGTTCGCCATTCGACACAGTACGCCGAACATGGTGGCCGGTGTGATCGGGCGCGACGGCCGCCCGCACGTGAAAGGTCGGTTTGCCTAGTCGCGCAAGAGGCTGATACAGTGACCAGAGGTATCAGCGTATGCCGGCACTCTTTCACCTCGCATTTCCTGTCCACGATCTCGCCGCAGCCAAGCAATTTTACGTCGAGGGTCTCGGTTGTGTGCTGGGTCGGGAATCCACCTCCGCCGTCACCTTCGGACTAGCCGGGCACCAGTTGGTCGCCCATCTCTCCACCCAGTCGACAGTGCCGCAGAAGGGCGTCTATCCGCGTCATTTCGGGCTGGTGTTGACGCAGGAAGAAGAATGGCAGGCGCTGGCCGATCGCGCCAAAGCGAAGGGCCTGACGTTTTACCAACAGCCCAGGCGGCGGTTTGCCGGTACCCGCATCGAACATCTCACCTTCTTTCTCCAAGATCCCTCCCGGAATCTCCTCGAATTTAAATACTATCGACACGAGTCGGCGATTTTCGGGGAACGAGACGTAGCGGCAGTCGGGGATGCTGAGTAGCGAATGCTCTCCGCAGCATCGTGCGGACCGTGCTGGTGAAGTTATGGCTCAGTTTTCAGAAGGGGCGAGGTCGTGCGGCTCCGGTGCCTGTCGGTTCGTCGAGAGTGAGCCGGCTCTGCGTCCGTTGCCCCGTTGCAGCCATCGGACGATGTGGTGCTGCCGTCGATTTAAATAGGCGGTATGGCGGATCGGGTCATACCGGCGCGGGGAGGGAAGAATCGCGGCCAGTAGCGCCGCTTCGTCGATCGTCAGCTCCTTGGCCGATTTCCCGAAATGGTGCCGCGCTGCCGCTTCCGCGCCGAATACGCCCTGCCCCCATTCCGCGACATTCAAATACAATTCCAAAATCCGTTCCTTCGTCAAATGATGCTCCAGGGAGCGTGTGATCAAGGCCTCTCGGGCTTTCCGCAGCAAGGACCGTTCAGAAGAGAGGTACAGATTTTTCGCAAGCTGCTGGGTGATGGTACTGCCCCCGCGTTTGAATTCGCCGACCTCCAGGTTGTAGAGCGCCGCATCTTTGATGCCTTCCCAATCGAATCCTTCGTGCGCGAAGAACGAGGCATCTTCGGCGGCGACCACGGCGCGCTGAAGGGCGGGCGCGATTCGAGCCAGAGGGACCCAGGAGAATTTGATGTGCAGAGGATGGCCTTGTTCCTTGGCCTGAGCCCGCCGGGCTTCCATGACCGCCGTTTCCGTGGGGTGATGTTTGGCCAGATGGGAGACGTCCGGCAGCGTCACCAGCCAATACAGCGCCAAGGCGGCTGCGGGGAGACCGACCAGGATGGTCCCCCACAAAAGGATCCGGCCGAACAGGCTGCCAGTTGACTTGCTCATTCCCGACACTCTATCTATGAGGACACGAGGTGTTCCACCGGTCCGGCCTGTGTCTCCGGAGGTGAAAGCACATCCCGCACGTCGATACGTGGTTGATCACCATGAAATTACTCAGCGCTGAGTTTATCAAAAGTTCGGTCTCCCCAGAACAGTTTCCTTCCGACCGATTGCCGGAGATCGCCTTCGTCGGACGATCCAATGTCGGGAAGTCCTCGTTGATCAATTCCCTGCTTCACCGGAAGAAGCTGGCCAAGGTCAGCAAGACGCCGGGGAAAACACGCGCCGTCAATTTTTTTACGGTCCGCACCTCGGATCCGAAGCTCTCCCTGCTGTCGCTGGTCGACCTGCCCGGATACGGTTACGCCAAGGTCTCCAAAACCATGCGGGCGCAATGGGGGCCGATGATCGAGCAGTATCTCGAACAGCGACAGTCCCTCGGGGCTGTGATTCTGTTGATCGAGGCACGTGTGTGGATGCCGCAGGATGTGATGACGGTACAGTGGGTCCAGTCTCTGGGGTGCGGCATGATCATCGTCCTGACGAAAGCCGATAAATTGCGGCAAAGCGAGCGGGCGCCCAGCCTCGTTGCCGTGCGAACTGCTTGCGGATTGGGGCCCGAGGTGCCGATTGTGCTGTACTCGGCTGAAACGCATGAGGGGCGGGACGCCTTGTGGGGCGAGATTCGTACGCAGTTTAATGGACTGCGGAAACACGAATGTGGCACACGGGAACTTTGATAGTACGCATGTGTCACATCGCAGGAGAGCACTCCCGCAGGATGCTCAAAAAGGCCGAACAGCAAGGCCGCAGCGAGTGAAGGGCCGAAGCGTACCCTCGGGGGTACGTTGAGGGTCTGAACGAGGCGAGAACGCTGCTGGCGGACTTTTTCAGCATCCTGTTAAAACTTGATCTCGATGTAGGCTTTGTTTTTGAGATCGGCCATCCAGATCTGGTACTGATCCTCGGTCTTCTGCTGAAACACGAGGGATTGAATTTCGGCCTTCACCTGTTCAAAAGGCCGAAACTGACGCGGCTTTTTGTCGTCGACCCGCACGATGTGCAGCCCTTCCGCCGTCTCCACAATGCCTGTGATCTGCCCCACATCCACGGATGTCAGCGCCTGTTCCAGCGCGGGAATCAACTCGCCTTGTCGAACCAGGCCGAGCCGCCCGCCGCGCGAGGCATCCGCGCCGTCGGAAAAGCGCAGGGCGAGATCCTCGAACGGTTCACCTTGCTTGAGGGTTGCCAGGAGCGCTTCGGCTCGTCCATGGGCGGCGGAGAGGCCGTCCGGCGTGCGCGGCTTGATCAGGATTTGGCTGAGTTGGTATTCCTCGGGGTAGGCAAACCGATCCTGGTGCTCCTGGTAGTACCGTTTCATTTCCGAGTCCGCTACCATAATCAGGCCGCGGACTTCGCGGTCGACAACTCGCATTAAGGTCAACTGTTCGCGAATACTTCTGGCGGTGTTCGGGTCGGCGCTGTCGATGGCCTCGCCCTGTTTCTTCATCTCTTCTACTGCCTGCACGACTTCCTGATCGGACACGTCCACACCTTTGTTCCTCGCGGCCTGCAGCTGCAGTTTCCGCTCGATCATTTTCGTGACGCCCATGGCCTCAGCCGTCTTGAGGCGGCGCTCCAGGTCTTCGCCTTTGTACAGCTTGCGCAGCCGGTCTTGCTCGGGAAGCAGGTCGCGCTTCAATTCGGACAGCATGATCAGGTCGGAATTGACGACCGCGACAATGCGATCTTCCAGCTTGGCGGCCTCCGCGTTGGAGATCAGGATGAAGAGTAAGCAGAGGCAGAAAAAGAGCGCGCCTGTGGTCATGAACCCGGTCGCACTGCGAACGGGTCCTGGGGCAGGCCTGCCCTTCTGGGACAAGAAGAACCGGTAGCCGTGGAGGCACGTGTGGGCGGACAGCGATTGATCGTTCATAGGGTTGCTGGATTGTACACAATCGAGGCTTCAGAAAGGGAGCGCTCTGGAGATGAAAAACGCGGACGGGTGAAGACGGAGAGTATGCAGGAGGGGAGTGCGCGGGCGGTTACGGGCGCGCTGGTTCATCGGTCACATAACGAGCTGCGTCGGCCAGGCGGATCGTGGCACCGGTGCGAAGTTCGGCAAACACGTCGTCCAGCCGTTTCCGGCGCTTCTCGGCCAACAGTTCCTGGCGGAGTCGTTCGCGGGTGGCCTGGTCTGCCTGCAGAATTTCCGGCTCCAGGGGGCTGACCTTCACGAGGTAATAGCCCTGCGCGGTCTTGATCGGATCACTGATGACCCCGGGGTGCAGAGAAGGAATCAACGCATCGAGTTCCGGTTCCAGCAGGCCTTTTTTATACGGGCCCAGATCGCCGCCCTTGGCGCGGCTGCGTTCATCGATCGAATACCGCAGCGCGAATCGCGTGAAATTGCCGCCGGCTTCGACCTGCCGCTTGAGGTCCTTGGCCGCATAGACGTTCGGCAGCAGCATAATCGACACTTGCACCTTGGGGTTGGCCAGGAGCTGATTGGCGTGTTTCCCCAGATAGGCATCCAGTTCCTCTTTGCTGACCTCGACCTTGGTCTTGATCCGGTCTTTGAGCAACTCATCCAGAATCAGCTGCTCGCGGTAGCGCAGGGTCTTTTCGCGAATCTCATCGGACTGATCCAAACCCTGCTTGCGCGCTTCCTGCATCAGCAGTTCGCGCATGATCAATTCATCCAAAAAACGGCGTTTCCCGCCTTCCTTTTCGTAGCGCGCGCGTGTGGCCTGCGACAGGTCTTCCCAGCGGATGTCGAATTCGGATTGAGTAATGGATCGGCCGTTGATCATCGCGATCACCGGCTCTTCCTGCGGTGGTTCGGTGCAGGCGGCCAACGATCCGAGCGCGCAGAGACCCAGCGCGGCGCTGGTCAATCGTGTCTGCCAGGATGAAATCTGTCGTGTGCGCGGTGGCGTCATGCGGTCGGGGCGGAGCATCCTCTACGAAGGTCAGGTCGAGGCCGTGCGTGGCCCTTGATTGTTGGTACCACAGACGTGGAGGGTTTGCAAGGTTGCGTTGAGTTCTGGAAAGACCAAACTCCAGTCTTCATGCGGTATCTGGAGTTCAAAAGACAGCGGCGACAGAAACCGTAGTCGTTTCTTGTATCGGTCCATCAGGGCTTGCACGGCGGTTTCGGAGACCGTGGCCTTGGGATCGAAGGTGATCACGACCGCATGCGGTTGCTCGACCACAGAGCTCAGCCGGAGTTGCTTGGCCAGTAGCCGGATTTGCATGAGCTCGAACAGACGCTCGACCGGATCGGGCGGATGCCCGTAGCGGTCCTCGATTTCTCCGTGCATCAGCGCAAGGTCGCCGAGTTGTCCGCAGGAAGACAGTCGTTTGTAGAGCGACAGGCGCTGGTGGCTGTCGGCCACGTAGTCTTCTGGAATATAGGCGGAGACGCTGAGACGCAGCGTGGGATCCGGTTCTTCCTCCACCACCTGACCCTTCAGGCGTTGGACCGCCTGTTCCACCATTTGCAGGTAGAGATCGAGCCCGACGGCGGCAATATGGCCCGATTGCTGTTTGCCGAGCAGATTCCCCGCACCGCGAATTTCAAGATCCGCTGCGGCGATGCGGAAGCCCGATCCCAATTCGGTAAACTGTTGGATGGCGGTCAGCCGCTTCTGGGCATCTTCCGAGAGGTTGCCTTCATCCGGCACCAGGAAGTAGGCGTAGGCCTGTTCGCCGCCCCGCCCGACCCGGCCGCGGAGTTGATAGAGCTGGGCGAGGCCGAACGTGTCGGCGCGATTCACGATGATGGTGTTGGCGGTCGGCACGTCGATGCCCGATTGGATAATGGCGGAGGCAATGAGGATATCCGCTTCCCGGTGGAAGAATTTCAGCATCACAGCTTCCAGCGGTTTCGAGTCCATCTGGCCGTGCGCCATCACGATGCGGGCTTCCGGCACCAGTTCCTGGAGCCAGGCGCCCATTCGCTCCATGGTCTCCACCCGATTGTGGACAAAGTAGGTTTGTCCGCCTCGACCGAGTTCGCGAAGAATCGCCTCACGGATCGCCTTTTCACTGAAGCGAAGGACTTGGGTGCGGATCGCCAGTCGTCCCGACGGGGGCGTATCGATGATCGAGAGGTCGCGCACACTCGCCATAGTCATTTGTAATGTGCGTGGGATCGGCGTCGCCGTCAGGGTCAACACATCGACCTGGGTGCGCAGTTGTTTCAACCGTTCCTTATGTTTCACACCGAACCATTGCTCCTCGTCGATGATGACAAGGCCGAGGTTACGGAACTTCACGTCTTTTTGGAGCAGCCGGTGGGTGCCGATGAGGACATCGACCAGGCCGGCTTCCGTATCTTTGACGATCGCTTTCGTGTCCTTTGGAGATTGAAATCGTGACAGCAGGGCGACGCGGGTCGGAAAGGGCGCAAACCGTTCGGCGAAGTTATCGTAATGCTGGTGTGCGAGCAGCGTGGTCGGTACCAGCACGGCCACCTGTCTATTTTCCTCGACGGCCTTGAACGCGGCTCGCATCGCCACTTCGGTCTTGCCGTAGCCCACGTCGCCGCACACGAGGCGATCCATGGGCTTGGTCGAGGCCAGGTCGTTTGCAATGTCTTCGATCGCCTTGCGCTGATCGACCGTTTCTTCGTATTCGAAGGCCGCTTCAAACTCGTGGTAGAGCATGCTGTCTTTACCGTACGAGGTGCGATGAACCAGCTCGCGGTTGGCATAGAGATCGACGAGCTCGTGCGCCATTTCTTCGATGTCTTTTTTAACCCGCGCGGTCGTCTTGGCCCAACTGGTGCCGCCCAGGCGGTCCAGGCGGGGTACGTGGGCATCCGCTCCCGCGTATCGTTGGACCTGGCTGAGCCGATCGAGCGGGACATAAAGCTTGTCGGTCCCGGCGAATTCCAGCACCAGAAAATCGCTGTCGAAGTCTTGCACCGAGAGCCGACGCAGCCCCTGATACTTCGCGATGCCGTATTGCATGTGCACGACGTAGTCGCCGATGTTCAGATCTTCCAGCGAGGAGAGGAAGGTGGCGGCTTTGCTCTTGGGTTGCGGTTTGTGGCGGGCGCCCTTCGCGAAGAGTTCTTCTTCGGTCAGGACCACCAGTCGCAGATCGGGAGAAAGAAAGCCAGCCGAGACTTCGCCGTTCAAGACTGAAAACGGCGCCTTTTGCGCGCCGCCGGCCGAGAGCGCCGAGGGCTTCCATTCCACAGCCGGTCGGTCGTGTTCGCCAAATAACGCCAGCAGGCGTCCGAC
>JACCDZ011592453.1_pt1 | contig 10303 bp, 15 predicted proteins | sample 7449551 | NCBI WGS metagenome assembly JACCDZ01 (sample SAMN15323452, study PRJNA562643) | freshwater metagenome | isolation source: river surface water | place: USA:Blue River Watershed | collected 2017-08-18
CATCAGCCCGTCGTAGCGCTGCTGCAGTACCGCCGCTGCGGCGCCTTCGTGCCCAATAGCCAACTGTTGCTGGTGGTATGCGAAACCCACCGGCACCGCCGCCTCAATGGCAGAGCGCATTACAGCCAGGGAGTCTGGTAGGTCATCGGCCTTCAGGCCGGTACGCACTGCAATCATTCCACAACCGATGTCTACGCCAACGGCCGACGGGATTACTGCCGACAAAGTCGGAATAACCGAACCCACCGTAGCGCCTTTGCCCATGTGTACATCCGGCATCACCGCAATATGGCCGGCCAGAATAGGCAGCTGGGAAATGTTGTGCAGCTGTTTGACCGCGGCGTCTTCTACCGACATTGCGCCGGTCCAGAAGCGTACTTTGTTGCCAAACAGTCCTTGGAGTTGTTGTGCATTCATGATGAGTCCTTTCTTGGTAGATGCACAACCTATTGCGAATAACGTGCCAGCTGCGAGCTAACGCGGTTTATATCTGCTATGGTATTGTTTCTTAATGGTTTATTGGCCTTGTGTTGTTTGCTAATCGCAAAATACACGGTGACATAATCTATCCGTTATGATATAAATTATCTATCTGGATAGATTTGATGGCGCTGCCGCCGATTGGTAAAAGGACCTGTCATGCTGTTTTTGAAAGTCGATGTACTGGAGCTCGATGAAGCTCGGGAACGCGAGCGTCTGGAAGGCGCGTTAAAGCAATTGTCGGTGAAGGCGTCGCTGTTGGCGGTGTTGGACTGCGTACTGCGCCGCGATTTTGATGCGGCCTATGCGGCGTATGTGGCTGGAAAGGCGCAGTACCACGGCGACACGCCTTTTGCGGAATACTTGCACCCGGTGGTGTATGAGGTTCTGAAGGACCATGTCGAGCGTAAGGGCCGAATGGCACAGGCCGAACGCGCTGTGGCCGAGGGAGCCCCAGTCTCGATGTTGGCCGCGCTGCGCGGTGCGCCGGCAGACCCTATGTTGCGACTGACCTACCCGCGCTTGGTGCCTTACACCGGGCGAGTAGACCTGGCCACCTTGGCATAACAAACGGGAAGACAAAGTCATGCGTAAAACAGTGGTTATTGGCTTTTTGGGCACCAAGCTTGATTCTGGTCTTACCGAAAAGCGATGGGAGCGCTGGCGCCCGACGGTGGCGCTGTTCGGCCATGAGTCGTTCGTTCCGGATGAGTTGGAGCTGCTTACCTTCAACGGGGACTATCCGCCGCTTGTCGAGCAGGTGACCGCGGATGTATTGAGCCTGAAGCCAGACGTGCGTGTGCGCGCGCACAACCTGTCTGTGACAGATGCCTGGAACTTTCAGCAGGTCTATGCGGCCCTGCATGAGTTCGCAACTAGCTACACCTTTCGCGAAGATACGGACTATTTCGTGCACCTGACCACCGGTACGCACGTTGCCCAGATTTGCCTATTCCTGCTGGCTGAGGCCCGCTACTTGCCAGCGCGCCTCGTTGAAACTTCCATGTCGAAGCGTGGTTCCACCGTTGAAGCGTGGCGCGGGCGCATCGAGACTATCGACTTAAACCTGTCGGTTTATGACCAGCTGGCCAAGCGCTTTCATCGCGAAAGAGTCGACAGCCAAGATTTGCTCAAGGGGGGCATCCTGACGCGAAACGCGGCGTTCAACGCTTTGATTAGCCGGCTTGAGCGCGTGGCGCTAAAGTCCACCGCGCCGCTGCTGCTGACCGGGCCGACGGGTGCCGGCAAGAGCGCGCTGGCCAAGCGTGTCTTTGAACTACGGGCCCTCCGACACCTCGTATCGGGCGCGTTTGTGGAAGTGAACTGCGCTACGCTGCGCGGCGACAACGCCATGAGTGCGCTGTTTGGGCATAAGAAAGGCGCGTTCACCGGGGCGATGACCGACCGAGCAGGTTTGTTGCGCTCGGCCGATGGCGGCACGCTTTTCCTGGATGAAATCGGCGAGCTGGGCCTCGACGAGCAGGCCATGCTGCTGCGCGCACTGGAGGAAAAGCGTTTCTTGCCGCTGGGCTCGGACAAAGAGGTGACCAGCGACTTTCAGCTGCTGGCCGGCACCAACCGAGACCTGGCCGCCGAGGTGACCGCTGGCCGGTTCCGCGCCGACTTGCTGGCGCGCATCAACGTGTGGCATTTTCAGTTGCCGGGGCTGGCCCAGCGCCCGGAAGATATCGAACCGAACTTGGACTTTGAGTTGGACCGGGCAACCCGAGTGCTCGGTGTGCGCATCTCGATGTCCAGCGAAGCACGGGAGCAGTTTCTTGCCTTCGCACGTACTGCCGCTTGGCCGGGAAACTTGCGTGACCTGGCCGCTGCTGTTACGCGCATGGCCACTCTGGCCGACCGGGGGCGTATCGGTGTCGATGACGTCCTGTTCGAGTGTGAGCAGCTGAAAGCTGCATGGGGCGCATCAGGTAATGCCATACAACCTCGAGCGTCGGGTTCCTTGACGCGGCGTATTGAGGAAATTGTAGCGGCGCGCTCGCTTGACTTGCTGGAGCGCGTGCAGCTGACGGAAGTCTTGCGCGTCATTGCCCAAACAAAGAACATGGCGGAAGCTGGCCGATGCTTGTTCTCGGAGTCTCGGGCGTTGAAGAACTCTTCAAACGACTCAGACCGGGTACGAAAATTGTTGGCGCGGTATGGTTTTACCTATCGAGAACTCAAAGAAACATTGGTCTAGCTAATACGCTTTCTCGCGTATCGCCGCTGTCTTGAGGAAGAGAAACAAAACCCGCCAAGTGGCGGGTTTTTCACATTCACGGAGGCACTGTCTTGCCTTAGCCGACCTTAAGGAAAATGCGCGTCCAGGTATTGTTCATGATGGCGGAGACCATCTCACCAGATACGTCCTGGAACGGGTTCTGCTGCGTGATAGCGATAGCCATGCCGTACTTGCGCCCCCGGCGGCAGAAAAAGCTCAGGGCATGAGCTTCTCCTGCAGACAGAGACTGATGCTCACGGCCGTGCAGGCCGCGCATAACCTGCGCCGGGTAGAAGTTGCGTTTCTTGTTGCGCTACGTTTTCATCTTTCGTCCTTACGTGATGACCACTGCCGGCGCATCTTGCCGTTCCGGGTCGTAAAAGAGGTCTTTGTGGGGGAGTAGGGGGTTCATGCGGCCATCAAGGCTGCGTAGGAAAACTTCGCCCAGCTCGGTCTCGACCACCAGCTGGTCGCATGGCCGGCGTGCGCTGGACATCACGACCAACTTGGCTACACGATAGTCGCCGATAAATACGGCATGGCCTGCCGTACCTTCTGCGCCGAACTGATAGCGGAGCAGGCTCACGGCTCCGGCCAATCCGCATCAGCCGGCACGAACTCGCGGTTGCCTCTGGCAGGGAGTACGCGCTTTTCAAACTCAGCCGTTTTACCGGCGTTGTTCAGCTCGAGAATGTTGTCCAGGCGTGCGTAGTGTTCCGCTGGGTAGTGGCCCTGCAGGCTCACGCAGTGTCCTACGGCCGAGTAGTAGGTCAGGCCCCGACCGATGCTGACGACCATGTAGTAGTAGTCGTATTCATCTTCCGCGACGCCGATGAGGCGGCCGATGTCGCAGTCATGCACGATGACTACTTCGTTGTGGTGAGGCTGCATTTCTGCGGCCAGGGATTCGAGGGTCAAGCCCATCATGGCTCCTTCCAGTTCCGCTTAGGCGGTGGTTTTGTTCTTCAGCTTGTGCTGTTTCTGGCAATGCGCAAGGCCACGCTTCGATAGACAAATCACGACATTCAGGCGCAGCTTTGCCCAGGGATTTCTCAGCGCCCAGTCCATGGGGTCCAGCCGGTCGAGCAGGCGATTGCCGCTGTGTTCTTTCCGGGACCAGTGTTGCAGGACATCCGGTAGGTCCGAAACCAGGCACCCGGCCATTTCCGCCAGGTCTTCAGGCGTTTGTGGCTGGAACAGCGCGCGGTAAGTCCAGCGGGCACCGGTGACCCAGCACGTATGCTCTCGGCGAGTGCTGTCGTAGCCCCCGTGCAGCGTTGTTCCAGGCACGCCGTAACGCGGATACGTTTCGCTGGTATGTACCTTCATGAAGTTTAGTGAATTCGTGTCGGTGTACCAGCCATCTGCGGCGGAGACAGCAACGTCTTTCCGGTAACTACGCTGGATGTGGTCTTGGCCCACGAGCGACAGCAGGTAGTCTTTATTGCGCAGCAGGCGCTCTTTCCACCAGGCGAGTACCTCTTCTTTGCGTGCGTTGAACTCGGCATCGGCCAGCCGCTGGATAGCAATGGCCTGGTTATAGCGGGCCAGGTACAGACGGTTGTTTTCGAGCTCTTCCCGGGTGCCAAAGGTCGTGGTCCCCAGGGCGTGAAGCTGGTAACGCCCTTTCTTCTCCCAGAAGGGCCGCTGCTCATCTATTTTGGGCTCGACCGATACGATTTCACCGGTAATCACGGCCAGCTCATGATTTTTGTGATGCTCGCTATCTTCAGTGCCGGCAACCGGCGGCAGGTACAGCAGGTGGCCGCCGGCATCGAGCAGGTTCAACACTTGCGGGTCTATCTTGTCGGCGTAGCGCTGCTCAAGCCAGCTGTGCACGCCTTCGACCTTGCCCAGCGCGCCGTCAGGCATCTTCGCCGGGTTCATGTCGGCCAGGGTCAGCGGTTTCACGCCAAGCGTCTGGTAGTTCTTCACCGGGAGATTGGCTGTCTTGGCCGCATCCAGCAACGGCGTTTCTTCGCGCACCATCTGGCCGGTGTACGACAGTGCCGGCGCCTGGTAGCCTTTGTGCCAGAAGCGCTCTACGATGAGGTCGAACATCATTATCGTCCAGAGAACTTCATGCGGTGACAAGTCTTCCAGGGCACTGGCCTTGTCGAAGGTTTGCTGCAGGTGAACCAGCGCGCGGCGTTTCGTCTGGTCAGCAAAAAACGCCTTGGCGTCTTCGTCGAACTTCAGGCCCAGCAGGTCATAGGGGAACCAGTTTTTTGCAGTGCGACTGGCGTAGCTGCGCTCGGGCCGCCGGCTCATGTACTTCTGTAGCGGGTGAGTGTGTACCGGTACATCCGACAGCAGGAAGAGGTTGCCGCCGTTTCGAATAGCAAAAGCGAAGTAGGATTGCAGGTCATCCGGGTCACGGATGAGATTCAGGGTGACACCAGCGGGCTGGGAGCAGGCTGCCTGAATGAGGGTGTTCACATTCCAGAACTGGTGAACCCAGCGGTGATACACCGGCAAGGTGCCCACCGGTTCATTTTGACCGGCAAGGAATTGGTCTACACGCAGATTCTGGATGGATTTGAAGGCGTCGCGGCGCAGATAGGCCAGCTCATGACTGTCTTCCAGCAGCGCCAGCACGGCCGGAGTATCCATGCCGTACATTTTCAATGCGGTACGCAGTCCGCTGATGAAGCGGTTTTTCTCGTGGGTAATTTCCGGTGAGCGAACCAGGTTGGTCAACTCCCCGGCTTTGGCGACATAGGCCGACGCACGCGCAGGGTCCACCATCAGCTCTTCCACCGAGAAGTGGCGATGCTTGAAGTAGAGCGACGACAGCGCATCGAGCATCAGGATGCCAGTGATGTTGGAGGGGTCTAGCTCCAGGGCCTCCTTGATGGCCTTATGCATGGTGTAGACGGTGTAGCTGTCCATACCCCCGTCAAGCCGGATGCTAAAGGACGAAGCGTTCGGGTCGACTTCCGAAAGGTCAAGCCACATCCGGAGCGCGCAGCTCAGCTGTTCTTCGATGTGCATGAAAAAGCCCTGCAGTAGATACACGATAAGTGCAGTCTACAGCAGGGCGGCAAAGTTGGCAATATTGCCTTTAGTTGATATACGTTTTAGCCAGAAGCGAGGCAGATGCACTGCCTAGTACCGGCTGCTTTCCTTGGAAACGTGCTTCGAATTCAGCGTCCCAGGGGAAATTACCCTGAGTATCCGTCCACACCATCTGCCACACGGGAAGGTTCCGGTCCGCGCGATTGTTCGCCTGTACTATGTAGTTGGCAGCATCAGCCGGTGATACAGCAACAAAAGCGACTGGCAGGTTGGCCAGTTGGGCACACGGTACATCCAGAGAAATTTCGCCGCGCTTGAGTAGCTCTACGGCATCATTCAGCAGCATACCGGCCACTTGGTGTGGCAGTGCGAACACCAGCAATTCGGGCAGTCCGCGCTCGTAGAGGCCAATGGTGTAGGTCATGGTGATGTTCTGACCACCGTGCTCAGTGCCGGTGGTGATAACGCCGTGGCCATACTTTTCAATGAGCGTGTCCATGTGGCCTTTTGCGGCAGCGCTACCCTGGGTGCAGCAGATACAGTCTTGGTCGTGCATGATTATTTCCTCTAAGCGTTAATGGTGCTCAGTATAGAGTGGCGTGGCATTTTCGCACACTTTGGCAATTTTGGTTGTCTAGTTTCTCATTTCTTGCAATACTCCAAGCAGTCCATGGCTAAGCCATGCAAATACACCTTCCAAACTTTGGAGCACGGAATGAACAAGCCTGTTTTGACGCTCGTCGTCGAAAAACCCTCTGCGTCAGCTCGCTTTGCCCCAGTGGCCGCGCGCGTGTGGCCAGCGCACACGATTTACTTTGTCTACACCATGTACATTGGTGTGTACGAGTTCAAATACCCTCGCGGCCTGTCCTTGGCCGACTTTCCCTTTGTCAGTGAGCCGAGCTGGAAGCGCCGGCCAGATTTCCACTGGCCCGTGCACACGTTCGACCATCAAGGCAATCGTGCGTTGGCTCCGGTCTTTATGGATGAAGCACTCCTCCAGGCCGAAACCATCATCTTTGCAGGCGACCCGGATGGCTCCGGCGCGGTGGCCTATCACCGGCTGCTGACGGAGGTGCTAGGTGCTGAGGCTGCTAACCAAGCACGCCCGGCAGCCTCGCTGTACTCGTGGGCTGAGTGTGACGTTGAGCGTGCCTTTACTCAGCTTTCCTCTACTGCGGACGAATGGTTCCAACGCATTTTGGCCCAAGGGCAGGCTCGCCGCTATTTCGATTTCAACTACAACACCAATGCCCTGGCGATTCATGGCGCGGCACTACGTGCAACTGGCCCCGTGCCGGAGGGTTTTCTCCTCAGCAAGTACGCTCTGCAGCTGTTGTATTTGCTGAGGGATTGTCCGTGCAGCGAAGGGGCTGCTGTTCAGATGATGATGAATCGAAAAATGGGGTCCGCGGCCTCCCGTTGTGCGATTATCGACCGACTGAAAGAGGTCGGACTGGTTGAGCAGTTGCCGGGGCGTGGCGCGCTTGTGGTCTCACCCCGCGGCCACGCTCTACTGGCATCACTGCATCCGGATTGCCAAGACCCTCACTTCGGTGAGCGCTATGCGCGCTGGCAGGATGCCTGGCCGGCTTCCAAGCCAGCAATCGACCGGTACCTTCGAACCTTCTTTGGTAAGCAGAAGCGCTTTGCCCACAAGTTGGCCAAGGAGGTTGTATGACCGAAGACCAAGCACAGGAACTGCGACTAGCCCTGCAGTGGAACGCTGATGAAGCCGTGTTGGTCATTGGCGGCTCAGCCGAACAAGAAAGCCCGGCTAAGGCGCTGGCTAAGCAGTATGGTTGGACGTGGGAGCGCGCGCTTGAAGTTGAGAATGCTGCGGCCCGGCTCAGTGAACTTCATCACTTTGCGACCGGGCGCCAGGTAGTGCTGTGGGTCGGTACTGCTTTTTCTCAGGTATGGCTGCGTACGCCGAATGTCATGACGCGAGTGCCCCGGCTGGCGCTGCCGGGCGCTATACCGAATTGCTAGATTTCATTGGCAACCGTTCTGACTTTGAAGAGGAAAAAATCATGATGTGCACTAACCTGGCTCAACTTCAAGAATACCTTCGTGACGCAATGGAGAAGCTGTCTGCTTCGCTTAATGAACAGCGCAAAGAGATGTTCAACAAGCCGCTGGAGCAGTGGGCTTACCAGCTCTCCTGGGGTGACACGTTCTTTGCCAATACCGCGCGTTATGCCGTACTGCAGGAGCTGCACAGCAATCTGGCGGCAGCCAAAGCAGGTGAGGCGGTTCGTACCGATGAAGAGCTGCTGAAGAACGTCGCCGACTGGCTCAAGCGTGAAGTTATGACCCGTGCGCGACTGCCCGAGAGCAGTTCATCGGAATCGAAGAACATGATGGCACGCCATGCGTTGACGGCGTACGCCGAAGTGCAGGCAGTTATCGCTATTTAGGTGCGAGAAGTATGGAAAAGGTGATTATCGTTGGCGCCGGGTATGGGTTGCCTACTGATGTTGTGCAGAGGCTCATCGCTCACGACATCCAGGTGCTGGATAGCCGGGCAATAGAAGTATCTCCCGAGCCGACAGTATTTCCGATTCACGCCCGTGATTATGATGAGCCACACGCTATCGCGGTAGAGACGCTGCCACCGAAAAACTGGTATCAGCGCTATGCGGGTAGGCGTGGCCGCGCACCGAGGTATTGATGTTCAACTCACGGCCCTGCACTATTGCAGGGCTGTTTTTGGTCAAAAAATTATGATGACTAGCAAACTTGAGCGCGTACTTGGCGGACTATCCGAGATTGGCATCGTCACCACTATCGATGCGGCCGCGAAGGGTTTTCTCGACAAGATACGCATTGTCGATGGCGGGCTACATGTAGCACCAGACTGCCCGGTAGGCGATGTCTTGCATGAGGCGGGCCATTTGGCCATCATTCCTCGGCGGTACCGGTCGCGCGCCAATAACGACATCGGCCGCCTTCAGCGAGAGATGCTCGAAGACATGACGCGGACGAACGAATTCCCGGACTCCCCGATTTACCGCGCGGTACTGCAGACCTCCGACCCGGAAGCAACCGCCTGGGCCTATGCGTTCGGAAAGCATCTGGGCTTGGCGGACGAAGACATCATCGAAGACCACAGCTACCCGGATGAGACAGGTAAGGGTACTGGAGCGGATATCAGGCTCGCGCTCTCAATGCGAGCCTACGTAGGTATCAACGGGTTGGCCCATGCTGGCTTTTGCAGTGTTCGCGGGCTCGGCGGGCTGCCCAAGTACCCGGAAATGGCGTTCTGGACTCAGGAGCTCTGACGTGAGCACGGATATCGTATTGTTGGCGCATGTCAGCCTGGCGGAAGCCGAAAGCTCTGCCCAGGCATTGAAGGCGCTCGGCCCGCGCGCTCGCAGCTTTCTTTCGGAATGCGTCGAGCACCAGACCCTGACCCGGCGCACAGCATCCAAGGTTGCTGAGCAGCTCAGCGACCTGGGTTTCATCTTCATCCGAGACAACAGCGACCTCTTTCACCAGGAGGTAGTCATTACGCCATCGTTGTTGGGAGAAGAAGCTCTTGATGCGCTAGAAGGCCTTGAGCAACATGCCAAAGCCGCTGGCCAAGTGCCGAAACCATGCTGAGCCTTTGGCGGCTTAACTGGGCCAAGCCGGCCGCCCCCGCGCGACTCCCCGTCTCGCCGGCGCAGCATCAGTGGGTGTTGGCAACGTTTCCCGGCGCTTGGTCTCTGCAGACGTTCGACCGTGCGGTCTTTGGTCGGGAACCTGAATGGAACCTCTGGGCCTATGCGGGGGACCACCGGCTCAGTTTTCGCGCTGATGAAGTCGGTCTCCATGTCAGCGTGGCCGTGGGCTATCGCCGGCCGGGGCCGCCGGTGTGCCACCTGGACTTTCCGCTCACCAACGACACCGAGCAAGCGGACTTTCTCACCTGGCTGCAGCGCGCCTGCTAGGCGATGCTCTCGGCGCTATACAAGATGCGGAATCCCGCATTTTTAACGCTGAGAGGACACATCATGACTGCACCTGACCTGACAACGCTGGCTGTTACCTGCACCTTGGTAGACATCTCTACCGCGCACATCCCGAAACATACCGCGGACGCACTGGATTCAAAGCCTGGCGACGCGGATGCTTCGGAACTGCAAGAAAATCTCATTTACACGCCTTGGGGCGCGTACGGCTGGATTATCTACTGCGGTGCCGACGAGGCGGAAGAAGTCCGGGAAAGCCATCCTGAACTGAGTGACTTGATGTCGCTCTGCGCCAGCCAGGGCATCTGCTTCCTGAAGCTGGATTGCGATGCTTCCAAAGTTGACGGTCTGCCTGTTTTCAACTGGTAAACAAACGACATAGCATTCGCCGCATCTCTGCCCCGCGCCTATCTTGGCCGGGGCTTTTTCTTTGCTGCAACGCGCTTCAAGTGTGTTGGCGATAACTGCCATAGCTGATATACTGTTTTTATATACAGCAATGCTGACCGTGCTGGTGAGCTTCGCGATTTCTTGGGGCTTGCCGATGAGCAGTACGCGGCCTGGCTTCTGGATTCGCGTGTCCTGGCCGATTTTGTGTAATGGAGAGTGACCATGCGTACCCTGGAAC
>JACCDZ010394363.1_pt1 | contig 10302 bp, 4 predicted proteins | sample 7449551 | NCBI WGS metagenome assembly JACCDZ01 (sample SAMN15323452, study PRJNA562643) | freshwater metagenome | isolation source: river surface water | place: USA:Blue River Watershed | collected 2017-08-18
AACGGAAACAAATATCTTAATATAGGACCAAACGGAGAAAGCTGGGCCTTAAACAGGCAGTATGTTAATTTTCCATTAGATGCGTGGGCAGACCCTACACTCACTCCCGAAAATACCAAATTTAAATATTACATAGGAGATGCAGCGGGACAACTTCCTCCCGGACTTTCTCTTAGTACAGAAGGAGTTATTAGCGGATTTCTCACCGACGATTTAACGGTAGGAACTGAAGCTAGTGTTCCGAAAAAATACAAGTTTTCTGTAACAGTTACAGATGGTGTTTCTAGTTCCGATGATACATTTAATATTCTCGTAGTCGATCCCGATTTAATTCGTAACCCCAATTCCTATATAGACGATATAGATCCTGGAATTTTAAGTCAAAATTTAATTTACATGCCGCCTTTACAATTTATCAAAGGTACAGATTTAGGAATTGTAAAGTCTCAAAATGATATTATTTTAGATGTTAGTGCTTATGATCCTTATCCGCAAGAAGAATTCGTAACTTATCTCTTAGGAACAGGAACTACACTTCCACCTTACCTTAATCTAGATTTTTATTCTGGAAAATTGTATGGATATTTGCCCTATCAACCAGCCTATGATAGAGAGTATTTTATTCAAGTAGACGCAATTCGTTCTACCTTCATCAGTAACTTAAACCGAGAAAGTACTACCTTAGATACTTCTACCTTTACTATTACCTCAATATCGACTGTTACAACAAATGTGTTTTCCTTATTAATTAAAGGTGATAATACAAACCCGTTAGAATGGGTAAGTACCAGTAGTCTAGGAAATATAGTAATAGGAGAAACTAGCGAGTTATTTGTAAAAGCTAAAAAAACAGGCAGCGATTATACTATTAATTACAAATTAAGTGGAGGTTCGTTACCTGTAGGCTTAGAATTAAAACAAGACGGGAGTTTATCTGGAAAAGTAGATTATTCGGAGAACACCGGAACATATACTTTCAATGTTGTAGCAAAAGATGTATTTGCTCTATCTGAAATAGAAAAAACTTTTAGTTTAACAGTTAGCAGTTACAACGAGAAACAATATACCGAAATATACTGTCAACCTTTCTTATCTAAAGAAAAACGAGACATTTATCAGAAATTTATGTCTGATAGTTTTGTATTTGATCCAAAACTAATGTATCGTTATTTTGATCCTAACTTTGGAGTTCAAAATAAAATTAAAATAGTATTAGAGTTTGGCATAGAAAAGGTAAACTTAGACGACTATTTTGATGCTATACAAGAAAACTTTTATCAAAGACGCTTATACTTTGGGGATATAAAATCTGCAATTGCTAGAGATTTAAACGGAAATACTGTTTACGAAATTGTTTACATAGATGCTGTTGACGAACTAATCAATAACAAAGGAGAATTTCCACCTCAGTCTTTTGTGTCAAACAATTTAACATATTATCCAGGAAGTATAGGTAATCAGAGAGTGCGTTTAAGTCAAATACAGATATCACCTGGGGAATTTGTTGATATTAACGAGTTTATGATGCCGCGTTATATGCGTACTGCACAGCCGGGGGAATATCAAAATCTCAATTATGTTAGTGTTATACCGTTGTGTTATACTCTGCCTGGAAATAGTTCTAAAATTGTTAGTAGAATTAAACAAAGTGGGTTCGATTTTAAACAATTTGACTTCACAGTTGATAGAATTATAGTTCAAAACAGTGCAGATTATCCTGCAACTAAATATCTAAGATTAGAAAAACGGGCTCTAGGAGATCAATAATACTAGCTTAATTGCTGCCAGAGGACCGTGGTGCTTAGGGCATTTATGCTCTAACATCTCCTTTTGCTAAAAACATAAATAGTAGATATTAAAGAAAAACTATGGCCAATAGACAAGACCTTGACCTTTTACCGGAACTTACTAACCCTACTCAAGGGGATACACTATTCATCGTAAAAGACAAAAGCGTTGAACAAGTACTAACGGTTCAACGTGCTAGATCTCTTTTAGCTACTCAAGGTCCAGCAGGTGCTCAAGGACCACGCGGATATACAGGTAGCACAGGTAGTCAGGGTATTGTTGGTTACTTCGGTAGTGTCGGGTTTACGGGTAGTTTTGGTTTTACAGGTAGTCAAGGATTCACAGGAAGTAGGGGATTCACTGGCAGTATCGGTTATACCGGTAGTGTTGGTTATACAGGTAGTTTAGGGTTTACAGGTAGTCAAGGCTTTACTGGCAGTATCGGTTATACTGGTAGCCGCGGCGACACAGGCTACACAGGAAGTCAAGGCGATATTGGATATTTTGGGTCACTTGGCTATACAGGTAGTCAAGGTGTAATTGGTATTATTGGATATACTGGTTCTATCGGTTATACTGGCAGTATCGGTTATACTGGCTCTATTGGATTCACCGGAAGTGTTGGATATACCGGAAGCTTCGGATTTACTGGTAGTCTAGGCTATACAGGTAGTCAAGGTTTCACTGGCAGCATCGGATATACCGGTAGTCTAGGTTATAGCGGTAGTTTTGGGTATACAGGCTCAGACGGGTATACCGGAAGTATCGGTTATACAGGTAGTGCTAGCGATGTTATAGGATATACCGGTAGCTCCGGTTTAGGATACTCGGGCAGCACAGGCTATACAGGTAGTGCTAGTGATGTAATAGGATACACCGGATCGATAGGATATTCAGGAACAATAGGATATTTCGGTAGTCAGGGTTACACAGGTAGCGCCAGTACACAAATAGGATTTACTGGTAGTACAGGATTTACCGGAACTGTAGGTTTCACTGGTAGTGTAGGCTACACAGGTAGCGCCAGTACACAAATAGGATTTACTGGTAGTATAGGCTATACCGGTAGCCAAGGCGGACTCGGAATTATCGGATACGCAGGAAGTCAAGGTATACGAGGATTTAGTGGAAGTGTTGGCTACACAGGAAGTTCAGGAGAATTAGGTGCTATCGGTTATACCGGAAGTCTAGGATTACGCGGCTATGCAGGTAGTGCAGGTCTCGGATATTCCGGTAGTATTGGTCCAATCGGATATTCGGGCAGTATCGGTGCTATAGGATATTTTGGTAGTCGTGGCTACACTGGTAGTCGAGGTGACATCGGTTATGCAGGTAGTGTCGGAGTTCAAGGAATTATCGGATTCTTCGGTAGCCAAGGATTTACTGGTAGCATAGGTTATACTGGTAGTCGTGGATTTACAGGTAGTGTGGGATTTACTGGCAGTATTGGATTTACTGGCAGTATTGGTTACACAGGCAGTGCTAGTACAGCAGTAGGGCCTCAAGGACCTATTGGATTTACAGGAAGCTTCGGATATTGGGGTAGTCAAGGGGCTCCAGGACCAGTAGGAGGCTCCAATACACAAATCTTATTCAATAACAGCGGTACTACTTCCGGTTCTAATAACTTAAGATGGGATTACAACAATAATCTTGCTTTAATAAACGGTAGCATATATCTTTCGTCAAACAATGTAGAAAGACAGATATTATGGCAGTTTACAGGACGTAATACATACTTGTTCGGAAGAGACGTTGATAAAGTAGTAGGATTGTTCGATTCTTCGGGAGGAATGAGATGGACATCAGATGCTGCTGGTAATTTTGTAGCATCAGGCGATGTTAGTGGATTCTCCGATGAAAGAATTAAGGATAACATTGAAGTTATTTCAAATGGACTAGACAAAGTACTTCGATTAAAAGGTGTTACCTTTACAAGAAAAGATACTAATGACAGTAAGAGACATACCGGTGTTATTGCACAAGACGTACTAAAAGTTTTACCAGAAGCAGTTACTGGTACAGAAGATACTGTATATGCAGTGTCTTATGGTAATCTTGTTGGATTGTTAATCGAAGCAATTAAAGAGTTAAATTCGAAAATAGAAAAACTCGAAAATAAGGATAACAAATAATTATGTCAGCTGATTTTGGAGATTTACCAGAACTAATAACACCAAATGGTGCAAGTACCTTATTGGTAGTTCAACACCAAGGTATAACTCAAAGTCTAACTGTTGATAGAGCAAAAACATTGTTAACTAGTCAAGGACTTCAAGGACAACAAGGACCAAGGGGATATGTAGGCAGTCGTGGAGAGACTGGTTACGTAGGAAGTATAGGTTATGGAGGCAGTATCGGTAATCTTGGTTTTACTGGAAGTCAAGGACCGCTCGGTCCTGTTGGATTTACTGGTAGTAGAGGTTTAATAGGATCTCTAGGATTTACTGGCTCTATCGGTGGCTTAGGCTTTACAGGTAGTAGAGGCAATATAGGCAGCATAGGATATGTAGGGAGCGCAAGTACAGTACCAGGAGTTGCCGGTAGTACCGGATTTACAGGTAGTTCCGGAGCAGCAGCAGCAATAGGATATTTTGGGAGCCAAGGCTATACAGGTAGTCAAGGCGGCCTAGGAATTAGAGGGTTCGATGGTAGTCGAGGATTTACTGGTAGCCAGGGTGTTGCTGGCAGTGCAGGACTAAATGGTCCAATTGGATTTACTGGAAGTTCCGGCGCGTCGGGCGGTACTGGATTTACTGGAAGTTCTGGCATAGGGTTTAATGGAAGTATCGGATTTACTGGAAGTTCCGGAGCAGCAGCAGCAATAGGGTATAACGGAAGCATAGGATTTACTGGAAGTAGAGGAGTAGGTTTTACTGGTAGTTCAGGTCTATCGGGAGGCACTGGATTTACTGGTAGTCAGGGCATTCAAGGTAATAGAGGGTTTAGTGGTAGTTTAGGAGATATAGGTTACACTGGTAGTCAAGGTATCAGAGGATTTTCTGGTTCAGTGGGTTATACAGGCAGTCGAGGGGATAACGGTTATCATGGTAGCGCAGGAGGTCAAGGAAATCTCGGCTTTACTGGTAGTATCGGGTTCGCTGGGAGTGTAGGTTTCACTGGTAGTGCAAGTACTCAGATCGGATTTACTGGTAGTGCAGGTACTAACGGAGCCAATGGACCACAAGGTACTACTGGATTTACTGGGAGTGCAGGTGCTAATGGAACCAATGGTACTAATGGGCCACAAGGTACTACTGGATTTACTGGGAGTGCAGGCGCTACCGGAGCCACAGGACCAACTGGGCCTACTGGGCCTACTGGGCCTACTGGGCCACAAGGAATTCCCGGACCTGTTAATTATCCTCCCACAAACGCAAGTAGTATAGGTTCTATTATTCTAGCTTGTGGGGACGGTGGAGCTACATTTAGTCCAGGTACCCAAACATCAAGTACATTATATAGAGTGGGTAGATTTCAACCTGGTGCTCCTTCGGCTTGGAACGTCAATAATCTAGGTGCAACATTTAATGTAGGAAGCACTACTGGAATAGTTGATTATATTCAAGGGTTTCCTATTAGATTTGATACACTACCTACATCAGGCACATGGCTGAGCTTGGGACTTATCACTATGACAAGTTGGGCAACTAATACTGGCGGTTCTAGCGTATATACTATGGCACAAACTCAACCTACTTACTTGTTCATGAGGATAGCTTAATATGAATTATAGCAGTGTAACAGATTGCAAATATGTAACAGAAGATGGTCTTCATATCGGCTGTCAAGTTACTTTTGATAAGTTAGGCACAGTTTATTTTGTAGCAAGTTCTAACGACTCCGAATTTCATGGAAGAGAAATTTATCAAAGAGCTAAAAACGGTGAGTTTGGCCCTATAGCAGATTATATATCTACTAAACCAATTTTAACTTTAGAAGAAAAACAAAATCAAGCAAGGATTAATAGAAATTATCTTTTATCTCAATTAGATTCTTTAGTTTCTAATCCGCTAAGATGGGCAGAACTTACAGATCAAAGTCGTACTGACATTACGAATTATAGGGTAGCGTTATTAAATGTACCGCAACAACAAGGATTTCCTGATAATATCACTTGGCCAGAGAAACCTGATTTTGTTGCTTCTAATACAATAACATCTTCGCCTACAATTATACTGTAAAGGTAGAACTTAATCAATGCAAATTTTAGATAAGTAACAGTATGACAACTCTAATTAACTTACCTCCGCTAACTAGCCCAACAGGACAAACACTCCTGGTTGTACAAGATCAAGGTGTTACACAAACACTAACTTTAGCACAGGCGAGAACATTTATCGGTGTTCAAGGACCTGTGGGACCGCAAGGTAATAGAGGATTTTCTGGTAGTAGAGGCGGTACAGGGTTTGTAGGTAGTCAAGGATTTACTGGATCAATTGGTTTTTTTGGTAGTCAAGGTTACACAGGTAGCAGAGGTATTCAAGGTGTTCAAGGTAGCGCCGGATTCTTCGGTAGTCAAGGATATACCGGATCTATTGGATATACCGGCAGTTTAGGTTATACTGGTAGTAAGGGAGATAAGGGAGATCCGGGCACTGCTGCTGCACAAGGATTCTCCGGATCTGTGGGCTACACCGGTAGTGAAGGTGCACAAGGTTTTATAGGTTTTACTGGTAGTACAGGATTCACTGGTAGCAGAGGCGACAACGGTTACGTTGGTTCAGCTGGTTTAGGATTTACGGGCAGTGTTGGATACACCGGAAGCCGAGGTGATATCGGTTACGTTGGTTCAAGTGGTTTGGGATTTACGGGCAGTGTTGGATACACCGGAAGCCGAGGTGATATCGGTTACGTTGGTTCAAGTGGTTTGGGATTTACGGGCAGTGTTGGATACACCGGAAGCAGAGGTGATATCGGTTACGTTGGTTCAAGTGGTTTGGGATTTACTGGTAGTACAGGATTTACTGGTAGTGCCGGATCAAGCGGTGGAGTCGGTTTTACAGGCAGTCAAGGATTCACTGGTTCAGTTGGATTTGCGGGTAGTATTGGATTTACTGGTAGTAAGGGAGATCCTGGACCAGCTGCTACTCAAGGATACACGGGTAGTTTAGGTTACACTGGTAGTTTAGGTTATGCCGGTTCGGTTGGATTTATTGGTAGCTTAGGTTACACTGGTAGTTCGGGCACTAATTCTCCCGCAACACCTACAAGTTTGGGTACAGTTTATGCTTATACTACTAGCAATCGTGGAAATACTTCTATAGGTTACTGTTCAGGTAATACTACGCAGACCGGAAATAATAATGTTGCAATTGGCTGTAGCGCATTATCTAATAATACTATCGGTAGTAATAACGTTGCTCAAGGATATAAGACACTTACTTTTAACACCACTGGTTGTAATAACATAGCCATAGGGTTTTGTGCACTTCTCTGTAATACTACTGGCTCTAATAATTTTGCTGCAGGATTTAGCTCACTTTCTAGAAATTCTATCGGCAATAACAACTTTGCTCAAGGATACTTTGCACTCCTTGTTAACACCTCAGGTTCAAATAATTTTGCCCAAGGTTGTTACGCACTTGTTAATAATTCTATCGGCAATAATAACTTTGCTCAGGGATATAAGGCACTTTTTGGTAACACTGCTGGTTCAAATAATATTGCAATCGGTCAATGCGCCGGCTGTGCTATTACAACCGGCGCAGGAAACGTTGTTATCGGAAGTTATGGCGGATCTGCAGGGCTTGCCTGTACTGTGGTAATTCAGGCAGGTAATTGTCAACGATTGAAGATTGACGCAGGCGGTCTATGTGTTAATGGTTCTCTATTTACTGGCGGAGGTTCTCCAGCAACGCCTACAACATTAGGTACTGTATTTGGTTACACTACCGGGGATGGCAATACCAGCATCGGGTGCTGTGCTGGTAATATGACACAAACTGGATGTGGTAACTTTGCCGCAGGGCGTTTTGCGCTTAGTAATAACACCACTGGTTGTCATAACTTTGCCCAAGGATATCGTGCACTTCGTTGTAATACTACTGGCTCTAATAATTTTGCTCAGGGATATTGTGCACTTTACAATAACACATCTGGATCAAATAACGTAGCTATCGGTTGCAAGTCACTAGTCTCCAACACTACAGGATATGGAAACTTTGCAGCAGGATTTCTCAGTTTATCTAACAATACAACCGGTAGTTATAACCTTGCATGGGGGGCAGAATCGTTAACGTGCAATACAACTGGCTCAGACAATGTTGGATTTGGTCGTAGATCGTTGTTCTACAATACAACTGGTCAATGCAATACCGCTATTGGACAAAGAGCAATGTATGGCACTTTCGGCGGAGATGTTTTCGGGAATGCTAACACTTCGATTGGTTATTCTTCGTTGTTCTATAACACAACCGGATGCTATAATACTGCAATCGGTCATGAAGCAGGATCCGGTGCCGGCGGCGGCGGGAATACTATAGGAAATAACAATACATTTATAGGTAACGGTGCTATAGGTGCAACACCGAGCTCTAGTAATACAATTACATTAGGTAACTCTTCTATCACTACCATCCGTGCTCAAGTAACCAGCATCACTACGTTATCAGACAGACGAGATAAAACAGATATTGAAGATGTTCCTCTAGGTTTAGATTTTATTAGAGATATTAGACCAGTTAAATTTACTTGGAACATGCGAGATGGAGCAAAAGTTGGCATTAAAGAAGCCGGCTTCATTGCTCAAGAGTTGCTCGAAGTTACAGAACGATACGGAGTAAAAGACTGGTTGCCATTGGTATTAGAAAGTAATCCGGAAAAATTAGAAGCCAGTCCTGGAAAGTTAACACCAATTTTAGTCAAAGCCATTCAAGAACTTGACATTAAGTTAGAAGAAAAAATTGCCGAACTCGAATCTAAAATGTCCGTTCTTAACGACCTAGAAGTAATTAGAAACGAAATAATAGAGTTAAAGAAAAAAATACAGGATTTAGGTTCTAAGTAAATAAGAACAATGGAGTTTAGACTGTGACAACATCAGCTAGCGTTTACTATAATAAAATAGATGTTAATTATCCTACAGCAGGTAGAGATAATGACAGCCAAGGTTTTAGGGATAACTTTAACAATATTAAGTTAGCTCTAAAAGGAACCGACGACCTCGTAAACGAATTAAAATTAAACTCAGTTACAACCAACGGAACAAACAATTTTGGGTTCAATACAATAAAAAGAGCGAACTTTCAAGATTGTAGTATCAACGTCTATGACGATACACAGAATGTAAGAAGCCAAGCTGTAGCAGTTAACTATTCAAACGGAAGTTATCAAAAGTTTTTAGTAGCTAACGGCACTACTGTTTTTAATGTTGTTAATTGGCCTTACAAAGTCGACAATCCTTCCGGGCTTCACGGGAGTATTGTTTTAAGCATTACTCCAGAAAATAGCAATTCAACTACTTTAGAATTCGGCGATTATATACCTGTAGGAGATACTACATTACCCTTTAATTTCGATTCCGCAGAAACAGCGTTTTTTGAGTTGTGGACCGACGACAGTGGCACAACAGTCTATATTAATCAGATAGGCTATAGAACAGGAATTGTTGCAACAGGTACAACTCTAATTGCCACTAACTCGATTAAAATCGGTAGCAATACCTATAGAACCGGAACTAATTTTTCAACTGTAGTGTCAGCTGGTACAAACAATGATTTTAAAGTAGGAGAGTTAGCTGTTTTAAGAAATGTTTTTAAAACATCTATAGATCCTTCTACTGAATATCAAGTTGGATCGACTATATCTAACTATTTTGTAATAGGTGATAGTCGAGGTGTTTATGTAGGCGCTACCATTAATTTTACTGGAACAAATACTGCATATACTGTAGACTCTATAGAATACAGCAATAGCACACTAACCAATACAGCAACTGTTTATACAACAAATTATTTCGGTTTAAATCCGGCCCCTTTTAGTACAGGTTCTGTAGTAACCTTTGCTAATCCTACATTCGAAGATTTACCTTTAGTATTAACATTTACAACTTCAACAATTAACAGCACTGCAGGAAAACCGGGAGATTTTAAAGGTGCCGTCTATGCAAATAATTCTAACCTATATGTAGCGTTTGATGATTACAGTAATACACCAAATAATTGGGTTAAGTTCTACGATGCAAATTACATAGACGACACTATCGACACTGTTAATGTTGCTCATCAGCTAGCTACTGGCACGACTGCTGTAACTGTTTCAACTAGCACAGATAATAATATTCTTGCCACAACACAGTTTGTGCATAATGTTTTGCCTAAACAGGCTATTATCTTGTGGGGTGGAACACCTACAGAAATTCCTTGGGGATGGACGCTCTGTGACGGTAGTACTGTTAATGGCGTAACTACTCCGGATTTACGTAATAGATTTGTTATTGGTGCTCATAGCGACACTACTGGTGTAGCCTATTCTACAGTAACTGGTTCTAATACACAGACTGGTGGTACTAAA
>JACCDZ010145947.1_pt1 | contig 10296 bp, 6 predicted proteins | sample 7449551 | NCBI WGS metagenome assembly JACCDZ01 (sample SAMN15323452, study PRJNA562643) | freshwater metagenome | isolation source: river surface water | place: USA:Blue River Watershed | collected 2017-08-18
AATTGCTTGGATTTTAATATCTTCTGTTTCTTTAATCAAAGAAAGAGCTTCTTCAATTTTATCAAAAGCAGCAGATTTTTCTTCATCAATTTCTTCTTGATTGTGAATTTTGTAGTGAATCCCATAAAAAGGATGTGCTTTCAAGTAATCAATAAGAACTTTGTTTTCGTTAGGAACTATAATTTCTACCCCAGGATCAGAAAGAATATCATTGTATCTAAAAACAACAGATTGTGGCTTAATAGCACTGTCTTTGTTGTCTTCATCAAAAATACTATTAGAACCTGGCCAATAGTTGATAAACTTTGCAATACCATTTTTCTTTGCACTACCTCCACGTAAAGACCAAGTGCCTTCTTTTTTGTCAGTAGTTAATCTAAAAGTTGTGGTGTTCGTATTATTCATAATTAATTTATATTAAAAAAAAGGGGTATATACTACCCCTTTTTGGTTACAGATTACTAGGGTTGAGTGTAGTAAGTACCTTTTCTTCCTAAGAAGTAGGCGTTTGCTCCAACAACCTGATTAGTAGATTCATTCAAGTAATGGATAGACATTTTATCCGCAACTTGTTCAGTTCCACCAGGTCCAAAGATTTTGATTTTACGTTTTCTGTTCACGTTTCCTTGAACTCTGTTTAAGATTTGTAAGTAAGGTTTTTTAGAAACTTTACCTGTTTCATCTTTCACACTAGTTTTACCTGTAGGAATTCCGATATAAGCAATACCTGTAGTATCGAATTTACCAGTAGCTAAAAGCGTTGGATCATTCAATAATTTCCAGTGTTTGAAGTAGAAAGTAATTCCAGAAACAAGAACAGAAGTAAAGTCTAATTTCAACATCATTTCTTTGTTGTTGTTGAAAGCTCCAAAGTTTCCAACATTTACAGCAGCAGGGCTAACCAAAGACATTAATGTGTTGAATTTATTCATCTGCTCTAAGTTGCACATAAACAAATACTCGTTACAATCCACTCCTTGCTCAACAATTCTCAAAGCGATTTCTTCCAAATCTGCAATAGAAGTAATGTAGTCATTGGCAACGTTACCTCTTTCTTCAATTTGTTGAGTGATACACTTCATACCTTGTGGCAATCCAGCTAATTGAGCAGCAGAACCAGTTTCGATACGCTCAGAGAAGAAATGTGTCAACTCTACCATATTGTCGAACAAAGTATTTGTTCTTTCAATATCGGTATTACACCATCTTGGTCCGTCTGGAGTATCTAACCAAATATCGTGAGCCATATCAGACTCAGAAACGTCATAACGCCATTTGATGATTTGAGTGTAGTTCTCGTAGAACTTAGGATTCCAAGTGTTTCCAGAAACAAATGATTCTGTTCCTTTGTCCCAAGTGTTAGAAAAATCTGCAGCAATATCTACTGATCCAGCAAATCCAAAAGCACCTACTTTTTTGTTTTTAGCAACAAAAACAGTTGGAGAAGTGATAGATGTAACTACCGCTTGTGCTTGTTTTACACCGTCAGAAATCAAGATTACCATATTTGGCTGTAAATTGTGAGGCGTTGGTGATGTAAATGTATCAGTTGCGACAGTCACATTTTTAAGCTTGTTGTGTAATCTGTTCATTTCAGAGTGTTTTACAACGTCTGAAGCATAAGTACCTTCTTGGCCAATTAAGGACAACATACCTGTAATACTTCCTTTCCCATTTGCATAGTGCAATTCAGGAATTAAGTGAGGTTGATACTGTGTCAAGTAGTCGTAAACTGTAATGAAGTTTTCTTTACTTCTAGTTACACCACCTGGTTGTGTGATTACGGAAACACCCGTAAGGTTTTGGTTTTTTAAATCGAAAGCCATGATTTCTTAGTTTTATTAGATGAATAATTGACTAATAGGAACTATTTTCACGCCTTCTTTAACCTCGTTTTTCGGCAAAGAAGTAGTGTTGAAGTTCACATTGTTCTCCGCTTTCGTTGATTCTATTTTAGTTTCTGCAATTGCTTTATTGACAATAGCAGTAACTTCTTTTTCCCAGTTTTTTGGATCTAATCGCCAAACCGCCTTTGCAAAGCTTTGGTGGTCAAATCCTTTTTCGGTTCTAAACATTTTGCTTACCGTTTGGTCAATATCATTTGACAAATCCAACATATTTTTCTTGTCGGCTTCATCAAAATCATAGTTGTAAGTAAGGATTTCTTTAGTACCATTATTGTCAAATTCAATTTGAAGACTAGTAGCCGCGACACTGTCCACTGCTACTTTTATATCATTCAGATATGCTTGACGTTCTTTTAAATGCGATTCGTAAATTTGTTTGTCAACTTTTTGACCATCAGGAAGCGTAATTAATTCTGGACCTTCTGTTTTTTCTGGTTTAGCTAACGGTGCTTTGTATTTTTCTTGATCGGCTTTTAATTGTTCTTTAAAATCCTTCACGTATTTTGTCAGCTTAATTTGCTCGGTAGATGTTAATTCACCAGATAAATCAATAGACAATTCTTCCTCTAAGTATTCTTTTAAGGCATCAGCAGAAAAAGTTCCGTCAACTTCTCTACTTGCTTTTTGAAGAGCCAAATCAACCAAAGGGATTTTATCAATGTCCTCTTGTAACTTTAAGTAGTCCGAAAGGCCTCTTCCTGTTTCTTTACTATAGTTTAATGCTTGAAGTAATTCTTCGTTTACATCAGCGTATGGATTTACTTCTTTTACTTTTTCTACAAAAAGATCATCTATTTTTTCAACGCTTCTTCCTTTTGCAGCGAAAAACTTTTTAATCGATTCTTCGTCTATCTCATTTGAATTGGTATTCTCTTGTGATTGAGCAGAAGTATTTTCAGCACTAGCATTTGTGTTTACTTCAGTTGAAGCAGTAGTAGTTTCAGTTGTAGTACTTGTTGCAGTCGTTAAGACTTCATCAGTAGTTGTTCCTTGACCGTTTTCAGTTCCTTCAGTAGACATAATAATTGATTTTCATTATAGTTAAAGCAAATGTAATAAATAATATTTATCTAATACAAATAATTATTGTTTTTTGTAATAATAATTAGTACTAAATTTCAAAAGCCTTATCAAAATCGAATTCGTTTTCAAAATCAATTGGACCGGAATCTTTTTTACGCTGGTCAATCATTTTTGAATTTTGAGTCGCTTGACGGTCTTGTCTTATGTCCTTGGCATCTTCTTTGTATTGAGCAAGGTTTAGTGTGTTTTGCACTTTCATACTCTCAAGATAAACGTCTTGTTTGAACTCAATTTCTTTTTCAGGAGCATCGATTTTTTTCTTTTCTAAATACTCATTAATACGAATGCTAGATAATTTAGACTCTGCGTCAATATCAATTTGTTTTTGCAATCCATAAGCCTGAACTTTTGATTGCGCTGCCGCTTGTGCTGAAGCAATATCGTTTTGGCTTTTTTCTTGAGCGATAATAGAATCCTCTTCCATTCTTTGTTTTATGCGTTTTCTTCTTCTGTATTTCAAGTAACGATACGCTGATTTGATATTGTTTTTGGCAATGTTTTCCGCTTGAATTTTATCTTCAACATCAATAGTTCCTTCTTGAAGCGCAATAGTTAAATCGTTTTTGAAATCGGCCATTTGTTGTTGTGTAGGAAGCATTTCTACAGTAAACCCGAATTCGTGAAGACTTCTATCGGCCAAAGCTTCTAATGCATCTAGATTGTGTTTGCCAACGGCATTCTCGTACATTTTTTTAAGTCTTCCATCATCATCAAACTTAAAAATAGAATGTATTCTTGAAGAAATTACTTCGCAAACTCTTTTATTGAAGTCTACGGCTGCATCAACAATATGTTTTGTGGCGGTATTACCCGCTAATCTTTGCATTTCGCTAACACCTACCAAAGCGTCTTGTGGGAGCATACCATCATTGCCAGGAGTAATACCGGTAATTTTGTACAATTGGTTAGCGTAATGCGCCCAAGAATTAAGAAGCGTAGTGATTGCACTACCTTGTTGATTCCCAATTGGTCTAGCAGAAGCGCCATCTTTTACGCCTAGCTCACCCATATCAATTCTTTCTGTAAAAACAACACCTTTTACGCTAAGTAAATTCATAGCTGTTTTCCAGTTTTCTTTTTTTGAACCTCCTTTTGCGCCTTCCAAAACCGCTAAATTATCAAGATTTATTTCTATCAAATCGGGTTTTAATTCAAGGTTTAATTGTTGTAGCTTCAAATGTTCTCTTTGAAGTTCTCTACAAACTGGCTGAATATCGCCAAGGAAGGATTTTAATCTGTTTTTGTAGATTTCGGTAGCTCTGGCAACAAAAGGTGCTTTTACCTTATTCATTTCGTCACGTACCAAATTCTCGCATTCTTGGTAGCCGTATATTTCATTAGAACCAACAATATAATTCCCTTCGTACCAAGTGTCTAAGGTTTTTGAAGCTTTTAATCCCATTTCTGACGGAGGATTAAAATTGGAATCTCTTTTGGAAACTTTAATCAATTCGCCTTTTTTGTTTAGTACTTTTTTGTAAACGATAGTTTTTGAAGACTTAAAAGCAAATCGCATTACGTCAATTTTCATGTCCAAAATGGAGTCCATTTTGCATTGTGAGTAATCAAAATTAGAAAGGAAACTATTGACATTACCGTATTTTTTAGCGATTTCTCTAAGCTTTACATCATCAAAATTGCTTTCTCTTTTTATGTCGTTAATCGTTAGTGTATCAACTTCAAAGAAGTACGTAGCGTCACTAAAATTATTTTGACGAACAAAACTATGTCCAAAGTTTTCTGGATCTACCAATTTTACTTTTACCCCGTCTTGTTTGTCGGTAAAAACTCTAGCTACGGCAATTCCAATTTGAACTAAATCTTTGTTTTTTTCTTCTTCGATATACTTCCATTCATTGGTGCGTTTTACGAAGTCAATCATTATTTCTTCGGCAATTTCAATGTCTGGCTTTTCATCTAATTCCATTTTAAGAGCTAACTCCTCTTCATCTTCTGGAACAAAACCTTTTGGGCGTAAGTCAATACCAAGTAATTCATTTGCTTTTTCAAGCATATCTTTTGAATACATATTTTTACGGTGATTGTCCATTGTTGTTTTTCTCAACTGAACAGAAATAGCGTCAACCGCACGAATATCCAAACGATAGTTTTCATCGTTTATACCATTGGCAACGATGTTACAAGGTGTTTGAGCAAAATTAAGCTGGGTCCAATCAAGGTTGTTGTAATCCAAGTCACCTTCGTTTCTTGAAATCAATTCCTTTTCGGTTTTTGAATCTCCTTCACCACGGATAAATCTTCGCTTTTCAATAATCCATTGGCGTCTGTTCATAAATTCGCAACCTTGCGAAATCATACCGCCTCCAAACCATTCTTGTTCAATTACCTTCGCTACTCTTAATCCGTATTGAGGTAAGATTTTTTCAGCGTCAGGCGCTAATGGGTCTGGCATTCCGTAGTTCTTTGTTGTTTCTGGTCTCATTGTCTTACTGATATATTACCGCTGTTGTTATACATAGTCAAAGGAATTACTCTTGGCTCCCTTTCTTTTACTTTGATTTCTAATTTTTGATTCCCCAATCTTGATAATGAAGAGCTGATATAAGCATCGTATTTTGTTCTTTGCTTTGGGTCAACATCTTTCCACTGAATTAACGTCCTTGTAAAAGGCATATATCCCATTTCGCCTAGTAATCTGTTTCCGGATTCTCTTGCTACTCCTACGTAATCTTCGATGTAACTTTCTATTGCGTAAAATTGTTGGTCCCCTATTTTTGCGTCTTGTGGTGGAAGCCCACCAAATTCTTTTTCGGTAGCACTTAATTGTGTCCAATTCTTGAAAGGGTTATTCATACTAAAATGGCGATATCCTCTGTCTTTAATCATTGTTAGAAACTTTTCATTTGATAACTCACAAAGCATTGGCATAGAGTAATACACCATCATCATTAGCATATCTTCAAAGAAAAGTTCTACTGTGGCCGGTCTATCGATATACTCTAGAATAAAAGCCTCGTTTGGTAATGCGCTAGTATTTGTTTTTGTAGATAAGTGTGCAGCTCCTAACGAACCCCTGCTATCTACTGTTTTACTTCTGTTATATGGGTCAACTCCAAAACAACCAATATGGGAAGCCGTTGGCGCCCAAGCTAAAATACCATTGATTAGTTTTTTTTCTTTTCTGTTTCTGAAATCTTCTGCAGGGTGACAATGTTTGGCTATCCAAAATCTACCGTTTGGATTTGGGTTCCATTGTACGGTTGTGTCTTGAATACCTCCAACCCAAGTAAAGTTTCCTCTTTCTATTTCATCAGGTTTTAAATCGAATTCATTGTGGTCAATTTGTTCTTGTAATTTCATTAAATTGAAAGAACAATCTGTGGCTTCATCACGAAATGCGTCACGTTCCGTTCTTGGGAATTGACGTAAAAACTCATTGTATTCTTCTGGATCATCTTTTAAGCAGTCTAATTCGTTTTTTAGAAAAGTGATTGCCCCAATAGATTTTAACTCATTAAGCTCGTTTAAGATTGGTTGTTCAGGATCTTCAACAATAGAAAAGCCATACAAATCAAAAAAACCTTCAATACAAAAAGCTGCATCAATAAATAAACGGTACAGTCCAGATTTGGTTTGTTTGTTAAGGTTTCTGTCTAATTGATCGGATAACTCCCAAATCTTTTTGAACTCTGAACCTCCTTTTTTCATAGCATTTACAGTAGAGCCAACCATCGCTTTGCCGATAATTCTACTACCTAAACGCAAACACGTTTTTACAACGGACCAGTATTGAGAAAAAGGAACATCTTTTGGCCATTTTCCACACTCGTCACAAGAAACGCGAAACATTTTATCACCGTCAAAAGCATTTCCTTCCGTGTTTGCCCAAGAAATAACAGTATCTAGTCCTTCACCAGCCGTTATTTTTTCTCCTGTTTTTCTTTTTTTAGAAGCTTCTGAAAATATTAATTCTGTTTTTGGAGTAGTATTACCATCAACTTCTGGCTGAAAAAAAGGAGGTAGCCTTTTGAACGCAGTAACTAAACGCTTGAATAATTTCTTAGCGTCATTACCTTTTTTAGAAATCATTCCTAAAAGTTTATTCTCTGTTTTAGAACCAATTTCTAATTTTTCATTATTACAAAGTGCAGACCATCCAAAACGTCTGTTTTTTAAATAGATAATTCCATAGCTTCTGTAATCAGCTTTACAAGCTTCCCAAAAAATCATCAATTCATTTTGAATAATCCTAAGTTTTGGATAACCATCTTCTTCTTTATACCAGGAAAGAAAAAACCAATACGTACCTGTTAAATATACGGCTTTACCATTGAGATAAATCCATACCCCTTCTTCTCTTCTTTTGAATTGAGTTTCAATAAAATCGACATACTTAGGGTCGAATTGAGTCTCTTCATTTAGTCCCGCTGGAACGGCTTCTCTTTTCCATTTTTGATTAGCGGCTGTTTTATCCCAATTAAGTATTTCTTTATGATCTGGTTTTTCAGGAAGTCCAATTTGTAGTCCATTAACATAGTAGATTTCCCCAAGGGTTCCGTCTTTAGATATTATGATTACATCAATAGATTCATCGTAACCATATTTCCAAGATTTTGCCTTATTGCGGGCTAGTCTTGTTTTGTGGTCAACAATTTCTTCTTCTACTTTATGTCCTAAATAAAATATCATCTATTCTTTGTTTTCTTCGGCTTTTTTCTTGGTCCAACTTTTTGTTACCGTTTTTTCTGTTTGTGTAACTTCTTCTACCCCATTCAATTCATTTTCTAAATCGTCAATGCGTTTTAATGTCCAAATAACATCTTCCGAAGCTTGTCTTTTGGCTTTTAAAACATTGAATAATTTGTCGTCTGTGACTCCGTCTTCAATGTCTTGGTCAATTATTTTTTCAATTTTGGAAATTGAATTTTTTAACCTTTCAATTAAATTGGGAAGGTTTTGTTTATAGTAGGATTCTTTTTTATTCTCTTCCATTTTTTTTACAATTAATACTAAAAATTAGTACATTATTAAGCATAAAAAATTAATCGTTTACTTTGTAATCAATAAATAAGCCGAAGCCGATATTGCTGCAACTGTGGCTACCTTCCAAAATGTTTTTTTCCGTTTTTCCTTTTTTAAAGATTTTTCTACATTTTGAATCATTTCCGTTTGAGCAGTATTTGCTTTCTCTATTTCTTGAAAAGCTTTGGTTAGGTTTTGATTTATGGAATCTTTCACTTCTCCTTTTTTCTCTTCGATTGACAAAACCTCTTTTACTAATTTGATTTCCTGAAAACAATAGTCTTTTTCAATGGTTTCTTTGATGTTTTTCTTAGCGATAGAGTCCGATAAAGCAACGCCATACTGCGTAATTACAACTGGAGCAGTGTATCTTTTTTGGTAATAATTTGCTATGTTTTTCGTACTCATACTGGGTACTTTTTCCAGCTTTGATTGGCTTTCTTTTTCAATATATACTATCTTTTTTTCTACTTTAGCCTTTCTTGTTTCGAGTAAAGTGATGTTATCTTTTAGACGGTTATTTTCGTCAACATATTTTTTAGCATTGGCTTTATATGATTTTACATCTTTTTCTAAAGATGAATTTTCCAATTTCAATTCGTTTGTCCCGTTGAATTTAAAAAAAACAACAACCAAAAGTAAAATGGTTATTGCATAATGCAGCACTCTGCTCCATTTGATTCCGTTTAAATTTATCTGTATCATTTAATTTGTTTTTATAACCAAATATAATCGAAAAATTAAAATGTACACAAATCTAATTTAAAATGTTCATTTTTACAGCAAAAAACACAAAAAATATAATCGAAATTTCCATTTTTTGGACAAATATAGCAATGTTTTAATTACTCTTTAAACCATATTTAAAAAGCCCCTAAACGGGGCTTTTTCTATGTACTAGGAGAAGCATTGCGCTCCAGCATCAACAAATCAGGTTTAAACACGTCTTTGACGTCCGTATTCGGCTCAAAAGTGCTAAATTCTTTCTTCTGAGGACTTTTAAATATTAAGAATTTCTTGACATTTTTACTTTAACTTGTCCAGCAGTTACCGCAGTTGTATCTGTGTCTGACGCACCTCCTGTAATTGCAATTCCTAAACCGCTAGTAAATCGCAAACCACTGAATCCTATTGGTAATGTATAAACGCCTGGCACTCCACTAACGGCTGCTGGAACTACAATTATCATTTCTGGAATATCAGTTGCTAAAACTGGCGCTGTTGCTTTGTTGTATAATTTTATATAAGCAGGTGTTGAACCAGTATTTGTTGCGTACATAGAAGAAACTCCAGCAGATGCAGTTGAAAGATTTGCAATATTAGTACCAGCAACAGAGTTAATAAATTGATTTGTTGGTGCTACTGGATTGCCTAATGTATTTATGACACTCAAATATCCTCCATTGATAGCTACAGGTATAGCGTTAGCTGCATCTCCACTAGGTCTTGGTAATGCTTCAATTCTTAGTCTTTCATAGTCTAATAGTCTAATGAATGATAATCTAAAATCGGTTCTTTTAATAACTCCACCCCCACAATTAGTAAGTGCAATATTATTTCCTGTAGGAGTATTTCCAACTGGCTCTAAAAATAAATTTGTAGTTTGAATATCACGCACACGATATGCGCCATCTATTCCAATAGAACCACCATTAATAGTATTTCTAACTCCTACTAAGTTAATTAAATCTCCAATTAAAAAACCACTCCAAGACGCTGAACCTACAACTGTAAGCACATTTGAAGTTCTAACTACCGATTGAACCACTTGTGTTATTGCCCCTAAAGTAGATGGTAAATTACCACCGTTTACTCTAGCAACATATCCACCATAAGAAGTAACTGTAGAAGCCATACCAATTACTACTGTAAATTGAGTTGCATTAATTACAGAAGCCACAGCTGTTGAAGTAGTTAAATTAGGGAATGATGTAGCAGCTTGGTCTCTAATTCCATATATTGTAACTACATCAGTTGTTGTTAGTCCGTGAGGAACATCAGTTCTAATTGTAGCGGTTGTTGTACCACTTTTTACAGCAGAAACTATTTGTGCAACTGGTGTGGTTAATGATTTATTATTAGTAGCTCTAAACCTTACTTTGTAATCAACATCAGGATTAGGAACAACTTGTGATAAGTTAGCTCTATTGGTTGATTGTCCTGTACTATCTACAGGTACATCTGACCATTGTAATCGGTCTATAAGCATAGACAGTCTATATTCTGTAGTAGGTCTAAAAGCATAATTTAATGCCGCATTAATTGGTTGAATTGAACTACTAGAAACAATAGTTGCTGAATGATTGCCACCAATAACGCCACC
>JACCDZ010039188.1_pt1 | contig 10295 bp, 8 predicted proteins | sample 7449551 | NCBI WGS metagenome assembly JACCDZ01 (sample SAMN15323452, study PRJNA562643) | freshwater metagenome | isolation source: river surface water | place: USA:Blue River Watershed | collected 2017-08-18
CCACACTGGCAATCGAACCAATGTTGACAATGGCGCCACGCACACCTTTGCCATCGCGGGGTTGTGCAGCCATGCAGGTGATCACTTGTTGTGACATCAAAAACGTGCCGCGCAAATGAACCGACAAAACCCGATCAAACGCGTTGATGTCTTGCTGCAAAGTGGGCGCTGTTTGGTCACCAATGCCTGCGTTGTTCACCAGCGCATCGATGTGACCGTGGTGGCGATGAACATCAGCCACACATTGCTTCACAGCATGCGCGTCAGTCACATCACAGGCCCAACCAGAATGTTGCGCACCTAATGCGCGTGCACGCTCTTGCGCCAATGCGCCGTTCAAGTCGAGCAAAGCCACATGCCAACCACTTTCGGCCAAAGCCTGCGCCGTGGCCCAGCCGATGCCATCGGCAGCGCCAGTGATCACGGCAAGTTTGTGGGTGGTTGTCATGTGCGGGCTTTCATTTCCAACCGGGCATATCGACGGTTTTGATCAGCCGTGTTTCTTGTGCAGTGATCAAATGCCCCGACGCTTTGAGGTAAGCACCAAAATCAGGGTGCGTGTCGCGTGCTTTGCAACGGCGCTCGTAATCGGCCAAATCGTCATAGGCCCATAAATGCACGAATTGATTTTGTGGCCCCACCCAGCTCGTATAAAAACCAACGGGGTGTCCCAAAGTTTGCATCAGCACGGGCATAGCCAGTGTGTTGAAGACTTCTAAAAACTCAGGCATCTTGCGCAACGCAATGGTGTAGACGCGGTGGTCAATGAGGGGCTTGTTCAGGGGTGCCATGTTTAAACTCCTGCCAAATCAGCCAAGTGATTGCCTGTGACATAGCCAAAGGTCATGTTGGGGCCATGCGTGATACCCGCTGCTGGGTAGTTACCCCCCATGATGCTGGCTCGGTCATTGCCAACCGCATACAAACCTTGAATCAATGAACCGTCGTGTTTTTTCACTTCACCCACAACCGAGGTTTGAATGCCATCGAATGTGCCCAAGTCGCCCATCACCACCTTGACCGCATAGAACGGACCTTTCAAGATAGGTGCCACACAAGGGTTGGGTTGTTGCTCGGGGTCTGCCAAATAACGGTTGAAGGCCGTGGTGCCACGACCAAACTGCAAATCTTTGCCATTCACCGCACCCAAGTTGTATTCACGCACGGTGTCTTCTAATGCTTGGGCATCGATGCCCGCTGATTGCGCTAACTCGGCCAAGGTGTTGCCCGTCAACAAATAGCCATTGCGAATGAATTTGCCAATCGGCATTGGCGCAGGTTTGACAAAACCCAAACCATATTTGGTCAACGCTGTTTTGTCGCACACCAACCACATCGCGGTTTCCGCTTGGCCTTGGCAAGCTTTGATCATCGCAACGCCCACATCGTGGTACGAATTTGATTCGTTGGTAAACCGTTTTCCATTGCGCAACACACCAATCACGCCGGGCTTGTAACGGTCTAGCAAATGCGGAAACACACCTGTTTCACCGTTGCCGTAATCCACTTTTGACACTGGCATCCACGCCGCAGAATCTTTGAAACGCACAGTGGCATCTGCACCTACAGCTTCGGCCATGTGCACACCATCGCCAGTGTTTGATATGGGTGTGGGTGAAAGGTGCTCACCCCCTTGTTGCAAATGCGGGTAGGCCTTGGCAATGCGTTTGACATCTTGCGGAAAACCGCCACAGGCCAACACCACGCCCAAGCGTGAATGAACACTGCGGCCAGACCCCTCACCCCCTGTTTGCACACCGACCACTCGGTCGTTTTCCATCAAGATTTTTTGCGCTGGGGTGCCCGTGAGAATGGGAATACCCAAGTCAAGCGCAGACTTGGCCAGTCGCGCAGCCAATGCATTGCCACTGGTGACTTGCACAGCGCGTTGGTAGAGCACCAACTCTTTCATATGGTTCACCAAGCGTTTGGCAACATACCAAAATGAAGTCAACGATTTGGTTGCGCGAAAGAAATGTTTCAAATCGGCATTTGACGAATTGAACATCATGCCCATGAAGGTGATGGTTTTCAGTGGCAATTTCAAACGCGCCATGTCTGAACCCAAACCGCGAATGTCATAGGGCTGCGCCAAAATCGAGCGACCAATCTCAGCACCACCGGCCACATCGGGGTGATAGTCGGGATAGAGCGTGGGGATGAATTTCATTTCGGTTTCACGCTCGAAAAAGTCCACCATCTTGGGACCGTTTTCAATGAACGACTGCACCGCCAATTCGTCGTAGTACGAACCGGTTTCTTGAATCATGTAGGTGTGCACCAAATCGGCACGGTCTTTTGGGTTTTGTTTCAAACCATGGTGATTCAAAGGTATCCACAACACACCACCTGACAAAGCGGTGGTGCCACCAAACACAGGTTCTTTCTCTAACACCACCACATTCAAACCGCGCTTCTTGGCAGTGATGGCGCAGGACAAACCCGCCGCACCTGAGCCCACCACGATCACATCACATTGCGTTGGAAACGACATTGCTGACTCCTTACTGAGACTGGTTGAACCCGGGTCTGGGCACCATGTCCATCAACATGCATTGCATGCCACCATCCACCACCATCTCAGCACCGTTCATGTAAGCAGAGCGGTCGCTGGCCAAAAACAAAGCCACATTCGCAATGTCATGGGGTTCACCCACACGACGGCTGGCTGTGACGGCGGCACGCTTGGCTTCAAAGCCAGGCACTTCATAAAACTTGGCCGACAAAGCGGTGCGGATCATGCCGGGGCAAATGGCATTGCTGCGCACACCCAAAGGGCCCCACTCCACTGCCATCTGACGCGACATTTGCAACACCCCTGCTTTGCTTGCGCTGTAGGCACCACTGCCTGACTGCGGAAACAAACCAGAAATAGATGCGATGTTGACGATGCTGCCGCGACCCACTTTTTTCATGGGTTCTAAAAAAGCACGTGAGCACAGCAAATAGCCTGTCAAATTCACATTCAACACATGCTGCCAATCTTGCAAACTCACATCGCTCAAACCACCCGCGCGCAACAGTCCCGCGTTGTTCACCAACACATCACACCCTTGCCAATGCGACAGGACTTTCTGTGCAGCCTGTGTCACGTCGTCTAGGACACTGATGTCACAACGCAAGGGCAACACATCCGCGCCCTGAAGGCGCAAGGCATCTGCTTGTTGGTGCACGGCATCGGCATCGCGGTCTAGCATCGCCACACGGGCATTTTGCTCAGACAAAAGCTTGGCCACAGACGCACCAATGCCGCTGCCTGCACCCGTCACCACGCAAACCTTACCGGCCAAATTCAACCAGTCCTGTGTTGCCGTCATGCCTTTTGTCTCCATGTATTCGTTGACTGCATTGTTTGAATTTGCAACCACTCAGACTTTGACGAATCACGCGAAATACAGGACAATTCGTGCAAATGAAGAGAGCGCCATGAGCTATTCACGGGTTATCCCTAACTACGATTTGTACGGCGATGAAGCCACGCCGGGTTGGAGCAGCTCGTTCAATTTCGAGTGGATTCCACAGCGTTCGAAAATCTACAACTGGTTCATTCAACCGCACCGACACGATTCGTTTTTTCAAATCTTGTATTTGAAAAATGGGCATGTCGATGTGCAAATCGAAGACATCAAAACGCGCGCCACTGCACCCTGTTTGTTGGTGATTCCCGCCGGTCATGTGCACGGCTTTCATTTTTCGAAAACCACCGATGGCCCTGTGGTCACCGCCACGCAAAAGTCGTTGGAATCGGTGGCCACCTCGGTGATGCCCGAGTTGCTCGACACCATCCGCACGCCTCGCATCTTGTCGCTGCAATCTGAAATGCGCTACATCGCTCAACTCATGCCCTTGTTTTTGGCCCTGGAGCAAGAGTCGCACACCCATGCGGTGGGTCAAATGGCTGCAGGCATGTCGTTGCTGTTGGCGTTGTTGGTGCAGGTCAATCGCATCAGCAAGTTGTCGGGTTTGGCAGAGTCGCAAACGCATCAAACCATTTCGCGCAAAGCAAGACAAATTGAAAAATTCAGAAGCTTGATTGACCGTGACTTTCGCAAACAACATTCCCTGCAAACCTACGCCAACGAAATCGGTGTCACAGTGGGTCACTTGTCGCGCCTGTGTCGTGAGGTGCTGGGACGCTCGAGTTTGGAAGTGATCAATGCACGCATCATCCAAGAGGCTGAGCGCGAGTTGGTCTACACCAGTATTTCGATCAAGCAATTGGCGAATGAATTGGGGTTTGACGACGACGCTTACTTCACCCGCTTTTTCAGAAAACACACCGGCGTCAGCCCCAAGGTTTTTCGCGCCAACTACCTGAAAAAGATCCGTAGCGAAGGCGCTGTCAGCTGAGCCTTTTGCTATGTTTGATATTTCAAACATGTGCTGGTAACAAACATCAGCGAGCGTTCAATGCCGTCACGCTTCAAATCGTCGCATCGCGCAACATATCGCGCAGCTTGAACTTTTGAATCTTGCCCGATGGCGTCGCAGGCATCGCGTCGCGCACCACCAGTTTTTCTGGAATGTATTGCGTCGCTACTTTTTGCTCTTTCAAATAGTCCACCAAGCTGGGTAAATCCAAGCTTTGTCCTGGTTTGAGCACCACCACAGCGCAAGCGCGCTCACCCAAACGTTCGTCAGGATAGGCCACGATGGCCGCCATGGCAATCGCGGGATGACGGTAGAGCAACGATTCAATTTCCACCACCGGAATGTTTTCACCCCCGCGAATGATCACATCCTTGCTTCGCCCCGTGATACGCACATAACCTTGTGCGTCAATGCGCGCCAAGTCACCCGTGTCAAACCAACCGTCTGCATCGGTGTTGTTCAATTGGGGGCGTTTCAAATAACCACCAAAATTAGAGCACGAACGCACATAGAGTTTGCCGGGTTGGTCAGCAGGCAGTTCTGAACCGTCGATGTCGACCACTTTCAAGTCAACACCTTTCAACGGCAAACCATCGGTGGTGAAAGCGCGCTCATCGGGATCGTTGAGTTCAATCAAAGTGACCGCACCGTTTTCGGTCATGCCCCAAGCCGACACAATTTTGGTACCCAACACGCTGCGCGCTTGTTCCACCAAGGGGCCCGGAATGGGTGCGCCCGCACACAAAAAGGTGCGCAAAGTGGGCACCGCTTTGCCTGACTCCTGCACATTTTTAGCTAGGTCAGAAAGGAACGGCGTTGAAGCCATGGTGAAGGTGGCGCCTTCTTGGCGAATCAAATCGATCGCGCGCAGCGGTTCCCACACATCCAAAATCACAGCACTCGACTTGAGCATGATGGGCATCATCAAGCCATACATGAAACCGGTTTGATGTGCCATGGGTGAAGCCATCAGCACCACATCTTGCGCATTCAAATGCAAACGCCCGGCATACGGAATGATGTTGGCCATCGTCGTGTTAGCGGTGTGCATCACGCCCTTGGGTTCACCGGTTGTGCCAGAGGTGTAAATCAACTGTGTCACATCGTCTGGGCCTGGACGGTGTTGCTTGAGCAAGGTTGCGGCTTGAGGGTCTTTCTCCCATTCGGGGCCGCTGAGCAAAGCTTCAAAACTGTTAGCACCTTTGCCGTCGACCACCACCACATGTTGCAAATGAGGCAAGCTGGGCTTGAGGTCGCTCACCATTTTTTCGTAGTCAAAGCCACGGAAAGTTTGCGGAATGATGAACACCTTGGCTTCACCATGTTTGAGCATGAACGACAACTCGCGTTCACGGAAAATATGCATCAACGGGTTCATCACCGCACCAATGCGCGAGCATGCCAAATAGGTGATGGTGAACTGCCACCAATTGGGCAATTGACAAGCCACCACATCGTTGCGCGTCACACCCAGTTTGGTCAAACCCACAGCCACACGGTCTGCCATGTTGGACAACTCGCGATAGGTGAACCGTGTGACTTTTTCAGTTTCAGCTTGCACAGCTGTGACCGCCACTTTGTCGGGGCAACTGGCCACACAGGCGTCTAGATCATCGTTGATGGTGCGGTCATGCCAAAGGCCCTGAGCAATGCTGTTGGCTCGGCGAGCGGGGATGAGAACGGCATCAAATTCCATGGTGGTCTCCTGTGGGTGATGTTTTATTTTTTGAACAGTTCAAGCAGGCACATTCTTACGACCCGCACGGGTTCGCGCAATGATGGTTTTCATGATCTGCGCAGTGCCGTCACCAATTTGAAAGCCCAGCACATCACGCAAGCGTTGCTCCATCAAACCGCGGTCATAGCCGCCATGACCGTAACAAAGCAAACATTGGTGAATCACGTCATAAGCCAACTTGGGGCCCCACCACTTGGCCATGCCCGCCTCGGCGGAGTGCGGCAGGTCTTTGTCTTTCAACCACAAGCCTTGCAAGCACACCAAACGTGCGCCTTCCACCTCGGTGTCAAACTGCGCCAACGGATGGGTGACTCCTTGAAACGCTGACAAGGGCTGACCAAACGCCTGCCGTTGGGTGATGTACTCCCAAGTCTCTTCCAAGGCCACGCGCGCCACAGCAAGGCATTGCAAACCAATGAGCGAACGCGAGAAATCAAAACCATGCATGACTTGCACGAAACCTTTGTTTTCTTCACCCAAACGGTGGCTCACAGGCACACGTACATTCTCGAAAAAGATAGAACCACGTCCAATCGCACGTTGCCCATGACAGTCAAAGCGGTTGGTGGTTAAGCCTGGGGTGTTCATGGGCACCAACAACGCTGTCACACCATGTGCGCCATCTTCGGGTTTGCCGGTGCGACCAAACACCACGGTAATGTCCGCTTGGTCTGCCGCTGAAATCGACGTCTTTTCACCATTGATGACATAGTGGTCACCATCGCGGTCAACGCGCAAACGCAAGTTGGCGGCATCTGAACCACCACGCGGCTCGGTCAATGCGATGGCACAAATGGCCTGGCCTTTGACAATTTTTTTCAACCACGGCCCCACCACCTCTGGGCTGCCGTATTTCGACAAAATTTGTGCGTTCAACGAAGCCAACAAATTCAAATACGAAAAGCTCAAATCTGCACGCGCTATTTCTTCGTGAATCACACCTGCGGCCAAACACCCCATGCCCAAACCGCCAAATTCTTCAGGCAACTCTGGACATATGAAACCCAACTCGCCCATCTCCAACAACAACGCACGGTCGAGTTCGCGTGTTTTGTCGCGCTCTAAAAAACCAGGCTTGACACGCTCATCCGCAAAACGGCGCGCTGCTTCAGCCAAGGCTTGCAAGTCTTCGTTGATGTAGGGATTGGGATTCATCACAGCGCTCCTGTTGGCCACTTATTTGGCGTACTTGCGAAAATCGGGTTTGCGTTTTTCGGTCAACGCTTTCACACCTTCGCGTGATTCTTCGGTGTCGTAATACAGCTTCAAGGCATACATGCCCATGCCCGCAATGCCCGACTGGTGCGCGGTGTCCATGTTGAAACTACGCTTGGCAATGGCAATGGCCGTAGGGCTGCGTTCGCAAATGGTTTCTCCCCACTCTTGCACGGTCGCGTCGAGTTGGTCATGGGGTACACAAATATTGGCCAACCCCATGGCAACCGCTTCTTCACCCGAATAGCGCTTGTTCAAATACCAAATTTCACGGGCCTTCTTTTCGCCTACCACACGCGCTAAAAATGCGGTGCCATAGCCGGGATCAACCGACCCCATCTTGGGCCCTACTTGACCAAAAATAGCTTTGTCAGAACAAATGGTCAGATCGCAAATCGTGCACAACACATTGCCGCCACCAATCGCATAGCCTTGCACCCTTGCAATCACCGGCTTGGGCACATCGCGGATGGCGGTGTGCAACTCTTCCATGGGCAAGCCAATGGTGCCGCGTCCGTCATAGTTACCGTCGTGCGCCGACTGATCGCCACCCGTGCAAAACGCGCGGTCCCCTGCACCCGCTAACACAATCGCACCCACCGATTTGTCGTAACCAGCTTTGTTCAAAGCTTTGATCAATTCATCGCAAGTAGTGCCGCGAAACGCGTTCATCTTGTCTGGGCGATTGATGGTGATCCATGCCACGCCATTGCGGTTTTCGTAAAGAATGTCTTCAAATGTCATGATGCTGCTTTCAAAAAATAATCAACCGTTCATCGTCAAGCCACCCGACACACTCAACACCTGACCGGTGACATAGCGTGCGTCGTCGCTGGCAAAAAACAAAATGGCGCCGGGCAAATCGTCGGGCTGGCCAATGCGTCCCAAGGGAATTGAACGGGTGAAGGCTTCCATCAGTTTTTCGGGGTTGCCCGCGCCTTCTTTGTAATCAGCAAACAAAGCGGTGTCAGTAGGGCCAGGGCAAACCACATTCACATTCACGTTGTGGCGTGCATGTTCACGCGCAATGGTTTTAGAAAACGCCACCAAGCCACCTTTGCAAGCGGCATACACAGCCTCACCCGACGAACCGACGCGGGCCGCATCTGAGGCAATGTTGACAATGCGCCCACTTTTACGCGCCACCATGCCGGGCAACACCGCGTGATGCATGTGCAAAGCACCCGTGAGATTGATGGCAATCAATTTGTCCCACTGATCTGGCGTGGTTTTGGTGAAGGGACAAAAAACATCCCAACCCGCGTTGTTCACCAACACATCGATCGGGCCCAAATCCGCTTGCGTTTGTGCCACGGCTTTGTCAACCGCCACACGGTCGGTGATGTTGCAGGCATACGCCTTGGCTTTGCCGCCGGATGCTTCTATTTCATTCGCCACTTTTTGTGCGGCTTCCAAATTCATGTCGAACACCGCAACTTGTGCACCCTCTTTGGCAAACTGACGACATGTCGCTCCACCAATGCCACCACCGCCACCTGTCACCACCACTGTCTTGTTTGCGAAACGACCCATCTGCTTCTCCAAGGTTGCGCGTGGTGGTGTTCCAATGATCGAATATGATGTCACGACCGCCACACATATGTAAATGTATTGACATATATTACGCGCTTGTCCTTACCCAAAACAAGGCCCAACCGTTTGGAAAAAATCATGGTTAACCCTGAAAAAACCAGCATTACTCGCATGGAACTAGCCAATCGGCTTTTTTTCAAGTTGTATCAATGTGCCAATATGTTGCATAAAACAGGCACCCGCGCAGTCGAGGACGAAGGCTTGACCACCCAACAATGGGCGGTGCTAGGCGCCCTCTCGCGACCAGAAACAGCCAAGGGCATGAGCGTGGGGGAATTGGCAAAGTACTTGATGGTGAGCCGACAAAATTTGTCAGGCCTCTTAAGCCGCATGGAACGCGATGGTCACATCGCCATGAAAGCAGACACTGTGGATCGACGCTCTAAATTGGTCAGCATGACGGCCATTGGGCGCAAGGTGTGGCAAAACGATGCGCAACCCAAAATTTTGAGTTACTACGAGAGTGCCCTCGACGGCTTTTCGGTCAGCGACTTGTCACACACACTGCACTACTTGCTCAAACTCTTAGACAACATGAAAGAGATTGACCTCGCAGCAGGCGCGACTGACCTGAAAGACTGAAACCTTCGCGACCAAACAGTTACTGCCCTAGCCCATGCGGGCCAGCAGTCCACCATCGATGGCAATCACTTGACCATTCACAAAACCACCTGCGGGCGACACCAAAAACAAAACCACGGGTGCCACATCTTCTGGCAGCGCCCATCGACCTGCAGGCACGCTTTGCTGCAAATAAGTGTCAAAGCCTTCGCGCTGTTGCAATCCCACCGTGAAGTCTGTTTTCACAAAACCAGGTGCAATCGCATTGGCAGTGATGCCATGCGGGCCATACTCCACAGCAATAGAACGCGCCATTGAGGCCGTCGCAGCCTTGGCAGTTGAATATGCAGCAATCAAAGGCATGGTGGCTTGACCTGACACAGATGACATCATCACGATGCGACCAAAACCTTGCGACACCATGTCAGGTAAAAAAGTTTGCGTGCAATTGAAAGCGCCATTCACATGCACATTCATCAACTGCTGCCACTCATCAGGCGTCATCTCAACCAATGCTTTGCGGTTTTGATTGCCTGCGTTGTTCACCAAAATGCTGACCTGCACACCTCGCTGTACCAACTGCGACTTGGCCTGCTGCACCGAAGCATGGTCTGACACATCGCAGCACACAAAGGTTGCGTCAATACCTTGGCCCGCCAACTGTGTGACAGCTTGTGCACATGCGTCTGGGTGCAAATCATTGATCACCACCTTGGCACCAGCATGTCCCAAGGCGGTGGCAATGGCCAGACCAATGCCTCGCGCCGAACCTGTCACCAAAGCCGTCTGACCGCTTAGGCCGAATGTTTTCGCTAAG
>JACCDZ010979260.1_pt1 | contig 10293 bp, 10 predicted proteins | sample 7449551 | NCBI WGS metagenome assembly JACCDZ01 (sample SAMN15323452, study PRJNA562643) | freshwater metagenome | isolation source: river surface water | place: USA:Blue River Watershed | collected 2017-08-18
AAATCGTCAGCGGCACGTCTCGACATATCGAGTGTTTCTAACTGTCAGACATCCAGCCCAATTCGTTAGGGAGTAAAGTCATAATGAAAAAGAAACCTGTCGAAGCACGCTTGCCCCGCCTGAATCTTGCTGCGATGGCAATTGCTACTTGCATGATGATGACCGCACAGGTCCAGGCGGCCACGATTGCACCGAAAGCGGCAACCATTGCTCCGAAACCGGCGGCCACGACACCGTGTAATACCATCGAATCGGCACCGATGGTCAATGTCACCGTTGGTAAGTCATTCCGACTGAAGACGACCTCTCCGGTCAGCCGCATCCTGCTTGGCAATCCGGCAGGCACGCAAGCGGCACAGCCGAAGGAAGGGGCTGAAGGCGACAGCAAGAAAGCACCAGAAGGCAAGGCCAACGCTGGGGTAGCCGGGCTGGATGTGATTCTGCTGAGCCCGAGCGAAATCTACCTGCTGGGCAAGAGTGTCGGGTCAACCAACATCATCTTGCTGAGCCGTACCGGGCAGTGCATGCTGGTCGATGTCACCGTCGGGGTGGATACAGCCTCGCTGCAAAGCTCACTCAACGACATGCTGGCCGGAGATGGCAGCCGTATCAAGGTCAGCGCCGCCTCTGATTCTCTGGTGCTGACGGGTAACGTGGCAGACTCGACTCGGGTCGACAAGGCCCTAACGTTGGCCGCAGCCTATGCCGGCCAATCAAAAGTCATCAATATGCTGTCGGTGGATGCACCACAGCAGGTGATGCTGGAAGTCAAGGTTGCAGAAATCTCGAAGAAACTGCTGGATCAGGTCGGTATTAACCTGGCCGGTGTGTTGAATCATGGTGGCTGGAGCTTTAACTGGGATACCAACTTCCTGTCCGGCAACTCCTCCAACGCTATCGGGTTGTTGTTAGGCGGCTCCAATAACAACCCGTCCAATCCGCGTAGCTTCAAGGTGGATGGGCAGCATGATGACGGTCTGGTCAAGGTTCTGGCTGAGCCAACTGTGATGGCCATCAGTGGCCAGGAAGGGAGCTTTCTGGCTGGTGGCAAGATCTTTATCCCCGTGGCGCAGAACAGTAGCAACGGTGGTCAAACCATCACTTTGGAAGAGAAAGAATTCGGTGTTGCCCTGCGCTTTACCCCGACTGTGCTCGATGGAGGCCGGATCAACCTGAAGGTGGCGCCAGAGGTATCGGAGCTGAACGCCAGTGGTGTCAATATCACAGGTCTCAACGGTACGGCCATCCTGCCGTCGTTCACCACCCGCCGCGCGGCGACCACCGTACAGCTGCGTGATGGCCAGAGCTTCGCCATCGGCGGCCTGATCAAGAACAATGTCACCACCAATATCAGCGCCTTCCCATTGCTGGGAGAAATCCCGATTCTGGGCGCCTTGTTCCGTAGCAGCAGCTTCCAGACCGACAAGAGTGAGCTGATCTTCGTGGTCACCCCGCGCCTGGTGAAACCACTGCCACCAAACTATGCGTTGCCAACTGACAACTACACGCCGCCAAACCGGGGTGAGTTCTTCCTCGGTGGGAAGATGGAAGGCAAACCACCAGTAGCCGAAGGTTCCACCAGCGCTGGCAGCAATGTGACACAGCCAGCCCCGCCACAAGCCCCTCAAGCGCCATCCGGCTTTGAAGTGAAATAAGGAGGCCAAGTCATGCGAACTTACAAACAGGTGATGATTGTCCGCGCTGTATTGCTGGCTTCCTTGCTGACGGCCTGCTCGTCGACACCGTATCTGGATAGTCGTTTCGGCGAGGCCGTCAACATGACCAAGGCGCAGCAGACCATCAATCCAGAGGCTTCTCAGAATATGGACCCGGTCACCGGTATCGACGGTGTGGCTGCCAAAGATGGTATGGACCGTTACCACGAATCGTTCCAGAAGCCGCCTTCCACGGCTGACATTCTCACCATTGACGTGTTAGGCGGTGGTAAATAGCTCCGGCTTGTTTCTCCGCCTTGTTTCAGGGACAGATGCATGAGGTGGCGTTATGAAACGCACAGGCAAGCTACCGGGCCGGCAATACCAAAAAGGCGCGGTAGCCATCATCGTCGGGCTATGTATCGTTGTACTGGTCGGTTTTCTGGGGCTGGTCGCTGACCTTGGGCGGCTGTTCATCACCAAGACCGAGCTGAGCAACGCAGCAGATGCCTGCGCCTTGGCGGCTGCTGCCGAGCTGAAAGGCGATGCTGAGTCGCTAAACCGGGCGGAAAGTGCGGGTATTACTGTCGGTCAGCGAAATAATGTCAACTTCCAGGATAATGCCGTTTCGATTGTGGTCAATAGCGATATTACTTTCAGTGATCACTTAGCCGGCACTTATTTCACCAAGAATGCGGTAGCGGCCGCCAGCATTCCGAATATGAAGTACGCCAAATGCACTTTGCCGCAAACGGGTATTGTGCCTTGGTTCATGGGGGTGATGGGTCAAGGTGCGCAGAGTGTTACGGCGCATGCGGTGGCTTCGTTGTCACCATCCCAAACAAACTGCGCTATCCCTGTCGGCATGTGCCAACAGACTCCCCCTGCCAGCTGTCCGGATGGTAGTGCTCCTGATAGTTATGGTTTTTGTGTCGGTCAATGGTACGGCAGTCGCTTTACCGCGGGTGGTGGCTTTACCGGTAGTTTCAACCTGATTGATTATTCGCCGCCTGCCGGTGGTGCAAGTGAGTTGTCTGCGCTACTGACAGGAGCCGGTCAATGCAACTTGGACATTTCTAACTCGGTTGGACAAACTGGTATGCAGCAGTCTATTGCTCAGGCATGGAATACTCGCTTTGGCCTGTATCAGGGCAGTGATAACGTCAGTAATGCACCTCCAGACTTTACTGGCTTTGCTTACACAGCGGCGTCTTGGACTAGTGGGTTCAATGCCTACAATGGTACATCCGGAGTGACCCCCAATTTTTTGGCTTCGCGCATTGCCCATACTATCTATCAGGGAGACTCTGCCGCTGGTCTTAACCTGAATGGTAGTCCGCGTAGTGCCACTGCAGCTCAATTGGATAGCAATGGTGCTGACCGGCGCTTGGCATTGATGCCAATAGTCAACTGCGCAGGCTGGACAGGGTCACAAACTGTGCCGATCCAGAAGTTTGCCTGTGTCTTGCTGTTACAACCTATGCAGGGGCCTGGGGATGAGACCTTTGTTGAGTACCGCGGCCAAGCCGACTTGCCAGGCAACCCATGTGCCACGCTAGGTCTGCCCGGTGCTGGCGGCGGCGTCGGCCCCAAAGTGCCGGCCTTGGTGAGATAGGAGACAGCTATGCAACCGCGTTCTCGCCAACAGGGTGTTGCCGCTGTCGAAATGGCGATCTTGTTGATGCCGCTGATTTTCATCGTGTTCGGTATCACCGAGTTTGGTCGGGCGTTTTACCAGTACAACTCAGTGGTCAAGGCCACGCGCGATGCTGCCCGTTATCTTTCGGCGCAACAGCCGGGTACAAAAGATACCGAGGCGACTTGTCTGGTACGTTATGGCAACACGACTTGCTCTGGTTCGCTATTGGCTCCGTACCTCAGTGCGGCCACCGTGACGATTTGTGATTGGCAGCGCTGTGCCGATCATCTCGCACAAGGTGCCACCCCCGTTGTGAATCTGGTGTCTGTCACGGTCAGTAATTACCAGTTTGTTTCGCTGGTACCATTTGTTACCGCGAATCTGTCGAGCATTACCTTTGACCCGATTCGCACAGTGATGAAGGCTAACCTATGAAAACCTCACTTCGTCAGTTACATCGGTTCAGCCGGCGGACTCAGCGTGGTGTTGCTGCCGTGGAGTTTGCTTTAGTCGCCACGATCTTGTTTTCCCTGCTGCTCGGTATCATGGAGTTTGGCCGGTTGATGTTTACCTGGAATTCAGCAGTGGAAGCTACGCGACGGGGTGCAAGGTTGGCTGTGGTTTGTGACATGAATGTCGCCAATATCAAAACCTCGATGCAGAGATTCCTGCCTATTACCAATGTTAACGACATCGTGGTTAGCTACGCGCCAAGCGGCTGTACCGGCGCTGCGAATTGCCAGAGTGTGACTGTTTCCATTTCGCCCAATGCTCCTGCATTCCATTATTCGATCCCGTTTATAAGCACATCGTGGCGAATACCAGAATTCACTACCACTCTTACACGGGAAAGTCTTGCCACGGGCGCCGGAGCAGATGCCAACCCTGATTGTTCGCCCTGATGGTCGGCTTCATTTGGCGGTCAATCAATACCTGAGGCACAACCACTTTAGTTGAGGCGTCATCATGAGAATCTCGATTATCTCGCACAACACGAAGAACCTGGATGAACTGCGCCGCTTTGTAGAAACGGATAGCAGTCGGGATGTCAAGGTGTTCCCTGGTGGCGCAGAGATGCTGGCAGCAGTTGCTGACCAGTTACGCCCTGATGTCATCATTCTGGAGTGTGCGTCAGACGAGGCGTTGGCGGATTTTTCACCGCTGGCACAGCTGAACCTGCGTCACCCCGATATCACATTGATTTTGCTATCCAGCAACCAGACGCCGGAAGTGCTTTTGCGTGCAATGCGGGCTGGCGTGCGCGAGGTGCTAACCTCTCCTGTGGGCCGTGATGCCCTCCACCTGGCGCTGGCTCGGGTTGAGGAAAAGCGTAACTTGCAGAATACAACCAGGCAGAAAGGTAAGGTGTTCGCTTTCTTGCCGTGCAAGGGTGGCAGTGGTTCGACTTTTCTATCAACCAATATCGCATACGACTTGGCATCACAGGAAAACAAAAACGTGATCCTGATAGACCTCAATTTGCAGTTTGGTGATGCCTCATTGTTTATTTCCGACCACAAACCATCGACCAACCTAGCCGAGGTGGCACGGCAGATTCTACGCATGGATGCTTCATTTCTTGCCTCCAGTTTGCTGGGAGTGCTGCCTAACTTGGGCATTCTTGCTGCGCCGGAAGATCCGGTACAGGCCATGGAAGTGAATCCTAGTCATATCGATACCCTGATCAATCTGGCACGTAATCACTACGACGTGATTATCCTAGATGTTGGCCGCGCACTGGATCCTGTCAGCATTAAGGCGCTGGATCACGCTGATGTAGTATTTCCGGTTTTGCAGATTACCCTGCCTTTTATTCGCGACGCCCGCCGTCTACTGGATGTGCTGCGCTCATTGGGTTATTCAAACGACAAGATCAAGCTATTGGTTAATCGTTATGAAAAAGGTGGTGATATTCGGCTGGAAGATGTCGAGCGCACACTAGGGCTAACGGTTTACAAAACTATTCCGAATAGTTTCAAGGCAGTGGCCACCTCTGTTAATCAAGGGGTCCCAATCAGTAAGTTGTCACCAAATAATCCGGTGTCACGTACTCTGCAAGAGCTGAGTCGGGAGTTGATACAAAATGGAAATGGTGAAACGTCATGGTGGGGCAACCTGTTGCAACACATTCAGGGGGGAGCTCGCCCTGGAGGGGCTGTTGGAGTTCCGACTGCACCGCAAGCTCCCGAGTAATACTTTGGTATGTGTAATTGAGTCGAAATACCTGCTTTATGAAACGATAAGTTCTCCAGCAACTATGCATTAGTCTGAGCACTCGTTACGTCACTTCAGGCTAATGGTCGACAAAGGGATAATCATCATGTCACTGCGCGACCGGCTCGAATCAATCCAGCCCAACCCCGATACTATGCAAGCCTTCGTTAGGTCGGCATCTGTAGTTAATGCAAATTACGAGTCTTACCACGATTTGAAATCGCGTATCCACCAGAAGCTGCTGGAGCGGGTTGATTTGGCAGTGATGGAAAGCCTTACTTCCGATCGTCTGAAAGACGAGCTCAAGATCTTGGTAGAACGACTGCTGGCCGAAGAAAATGCAGCCCTCAACGATAATGAGCGGCGTAGCCTGGTCAAGGACATCCAGCATGAAATGCTGGGTCTCGGCCCACTGGAGCCATTGCTGGCGGATCCGACCATCTCCGATATTCTGGTCAACACTTTCCAGCAGGTCTATGTTGAGCGCCGCGGCAAGCTGGAACAGACAGATGTGCGCTTTACTGACGACGCGCACCTGATGAAGATTATCGACAAGATTGTGTCGCGCGTCGGACGGCGTGTCGATGAGTCCAGCCCGATGGTTGATGCCCGTCTGCCGGACGGCTCCCGCGTCAACGCCATCATCCCGCCGCTGGCGATTGACGGGCCGATGCTATCGATCCGCCGTTTTGCCGCGACCCCGCTGCGTCTGAACGACATCATCGAGCTGAAAAGCCTGACGCCGGACATGGGGGCAGTGGTTCGGGGTTTGGCCAAAGCCAAGGTCAACATGCTGATTTCCGGCGGTACCGGTAGCGGTAAGACCACCCTGCTTAACATCCTGTCCGGTTTCATTCCCGATACGGAGCGCATCATCACTATTGAAGATGCAGCCGAACTGCAACTGCAGCAACCGCATGTCATCCGGCTGGAAACCAGACCACCCAATATCGAGGGCCGCGGTGAAGTGTCGCAACGGGCCCTGGTCCGCAACAGTCTGCGTATGCGGCCGGATCGCATCATCCTTGGCGAGGTGCGCGGTGCGGAGGCTGTCGACATGTTGCAGGCTATGAACACCGGTCACGAAGGCTCGATGGCCACCATTCACGCCAATACCCCACGCGACGCCATCACACGCATGGAGAACATGGTCGGCATGGCCGGGATGAACCTGCCGCCCAAGGTGATCCGCCAGCAGATCAGCTCTGCGTTGAGTGTGGTGATCCAGGTGGCGCGTCTTACCGATGGCAAGCGCAAGGTCACCAGCATCATGGAAATCACCGGAACTGAGGGCGACGTGATCACCATGCAGGAGATCTTCCAGTTTGTACAAACCGGCATTGGGGTAGACGGAGCGGTCCAGGGTTACTTCTGTGCCACCGGGGTGCGACCGAAGTTCATCGAACGCCTGAAAACGCACGGCGTGGAGATTTCGGACGCGCTATTCGACCCCAGCAAACGATTCGATTAGGTGACATCATGGACACGACCTTTGCCATTCTCATCTTACTGATCTTTGTTGCTGTGGTCTTTTTGTTGGAAGGCACGTTCCTGACCTGGAACTCGTATAAGGGGCCAGAGGCAAGTCGCATTGAGCGGCGCTTGCAGGCGATGTCTGCTGGTGCGCACCATGGCGAAGCAATGCAGCTGATGAAAGAGCGCCTGCTTAGCGACACCAAGGTGGTGCAACGCTTTCTTCTGGCATTTCCACGTGTTCACCAGCTTGATCGCATCCTGCTGCAGTCCGGTCTGAAGCTGAATGTCGGAGCATTCCTTGGATTTAGCTTGGCAATAGGCGCAGGGGCTTTCTTTGTCAGTCGTTTTTTTCCGCTGCCGCTACTGCTGTCGCTGTTGATCGGACTGGCTGCTGCCACTATCCCTTGGATGATTGTCATGCGCTATCGCCACCAGCGATTGGTGCAGTTTGAGGCGCAACTGCCGGATGCGCTTGACCTGATGTGCCGAGCCTTGCGCTCCGGCCATGCCTTGCCGCAATCGCTAAAGATGATTGGCGATGAAATGCAGGATCCGATCGCCGGCGAGTTTCGTATTGCCTTCGACGAAGTCAACTATGGTTTTTCGATGCAGGAAGCGCTGATGAATCTGGCTACGCGCATCCCCAGTACCGATCTGCGCTATATGGTGATTGCGGTGCTGATCCAGCGTGAGACCGGCGGTAACCTGGCTGAGCTGCTTGGCAACATCAGCGCATTGATCCGCGCGCGGCTGAAACTGTACGGCACCATCCGAGTGCTGTCAGCGGAAGGCAAGCTTTCGGCATGGATTCTGACCATATTGCCATTTGCGGTGGCTCTGGTAATTCAGCTCGTCAACCCGGACTTCATGAAAGTGTTATGGGAAGACGCTACTGGCTTCATCATGATTGCAGTAATAGGCTGCATGATGATTGTCGGGATTTTCTGGATGCGGCAGATCATCAAGATCAAGGTCTGACGGCCCTTACTTGTCATGGCGAGGAAACTGTCATGAATACCTCTCAATGGATCTACCTGGCGATTATCTTTCTGGTGGTATTTGGAGTTGCGCTAACCATCTCCATGCAAGTTGCCCCCAACCGGGTGAAGGCACGCCTGGAAAAGGTAGTGCAGGCAGATACGCCGCTGGATACCGATAATGCCTCAGCCTGGGTGGCCAAGGCCATCAAGATCGCCACGCCTCTGGCCAAGCTGTCTGTGCCTGGTGATGGCTGGGAAAGCTCTCCGATCCGCATCCGCTTCATGAATGCGGGCTATCGTGGTACCTCGGCGATACCGCTGTACTTTGGAGCCAAGACCCTGTTGGCTCTGGCGTTTCCCGGCGTACTATTTCTGTACGTCGGCCTGACTGGTGGGCATATGGAAGGCAACAACTTCCTGATCTCGATGCTGTTTGCCGCCACAGTCGGCTACTACCTGCCCAACATTATCCTGGCGCGCCGTATCGAACAGCGGCAGCAGGAAATCTTCAACAACTTCCCTGATGCTATTGATCTGTTGCTGGTCTGTGTTGAAGCCGGTTTGGGGCTGGATGCGGCGCTGCTGAAAGTTGGTGAGGAAATTCGTATCAAGAGTGCCATCCTGGCCGATGAACTTCATCTGGTGAACCTGGAGTTGCGGGCCGGTAGTACCAAGGAGCGCGCACTGCGCAATCTGGCAATACGTACCGGGGTGCAGGAAGTGGATACCCTGGTAGCAATGCTGATTCAGGCGGATCGCTTCGGCACCAGTATCGGCGAATCGCTGCGCGTACATGCCGACGACCTGCGTACCAAACGCCGTCTGCGTGCAGAAGAAGCTGCTGCCAAGATTCCACTAAAGCTGCTGTTTCAGCTGATTTTCTGCATCTTCCCTGCCCTGTTGTTGGTGCTGCTGGGGCCGGCATTCATCCAGATCTACCGCGTGCTGCTGCCATCGTTCAGCGGAGGTGGTTAGCCGGGCTTGGTTTAAGCCGTTGTCGATTATGTCATGGGAGAAAACGCCATGAAAAAACCCCCGCTACTGTTGTCATTGCTGTGCTGTGTTCCTTTGCTGCAAAGCTGCGAGTCGGTACCTCCATCTAAGCAGACATGGGGCTTCCAGCCACTGCTGAAAGTGCAGCATGCCAATGCAAGCCCAGCGGCGTACTATCAGCTGGGTCGCTACTACCAAGGACAGAACCGGAGCGACCTCGCCATACCCGCATTCCGGCAGGCTCTTGTGCTGGACAAGAACTACGCCGAAGCCCATAACGCGCTCGGCAGCCTGTATGCTGGTCAGCGCCAGTTTGATCTGGCAATCATGGAGTTCCAGCTTGCGCTGGCGGCTGCGCCGGAGACCGCGCACTTCTACAACAACCTTGGCTATGCCTACTACCTGCAAGGCCGCCCGGTTGAGGCCGCCTCTGCATTGGAGAAAGCTGCCGCGCTGAAGCCCGGTGATGCCAAGATCACAACCAACCTCAATCTGGCATTGGTACAGAAGTCGAAGGCTGAACTGGTGCAGCAGGCGTTTGCTCCGGCTCCGGTCAGCTCTCCGACAGCTGTCGCTGGCAATGTTGCGGCATCGCCGGTGATTGAAACCACGGTGGCTGCACCTGCGGTGGCACCAGCCAAGCAACCGGCTGCAGTCGACGCGGTCGCAGCCTCGCCGACTCCGGCAGTTCCTGCCCCGATAGTGGCAGAGCCGGCGCCAGTTATAGTCCCGCCACAGCTGGCACCGGCGCCAGTTGAGCCACAGCAAGTGGTAGAGCCGGCAACCCCCACCATGTTGGCCGCAGCCTCGCCGGCCTTGCCGAAAGAGGAGCCGTCATCGGTGCGCCATGTCCGTTATGAGGTGTCCAATGGAAACGGCGTTACCGGCATGGCCAGGCGCGTAAATCAGGGTTTGCTTGCTCAAGGCTATCCGGCGGCACGCCTCACTAACAGCAAACCGTTCCATCAGCCGGTGACCGTGGTGGAGTATCGCCCAGGTTATGCTGGCGTGGCGGCCAGGCTGAGTGCCAGCTTGCCTTTGAAACCTGCCATTGCGGAAACGGTTGGCCTGCGCCAGAGTACCGATGTCCGATTGGTGCTGGGCCACGACGTGATGACTCGACTTGCACTGGTTATGCCAAGGGAGCGCGAAACCCAGCTGGCCCTCGGTTTGTCGCAGTGGCGGGCGGAACCTTGATGGGAAGTTTCGGCTGATTGTTTGTCGATAGTGACACCGCGGCTGAGGTTCACAGAGCAATGAGGGAAGGTTCTCCAAGAAAGCAATAAAAAAGCCCTGAGAGTTCAGGGCTTTTTTACATATTCTGGCGGAAGCGGTG
>JACCDZ011480191.1_pt1 | contig 10292 bp, 8 predicted proteins | sample 7449551 | NCBI WGS metagenome assembly JACCDZ01 (sample SAMN15323452, study PRJNA562643) | freshwater metagenome | isolation source: river surface water | place: USA:Blue River Watershed | collected 2017-08-18
AGCCGCAGTTCACCAGCATCTGCAGCCACAGGCCGCGCAGCCGGCCGGTGTCGTCGAAGCCCACCCGGTAGTGGTAGGCGAACGGGTGGCGTTTGCCGGTGACCATGAAGTCGTCATCGCGGTCTAGGCGCAGCTTGACCGGGGCCTCGAATTTGTGCGCGGCCACGGCCGACCACACCGCCAGGTGCCCGGCCTGCGTTTCCTTGCCGCCAAAACCGCCGCCCATGCGCCGGCACTCCACGCGCACGGCGTGGTTGTCGATTCCCAGCGCATGCGCCACCCAGTGCTGCACCTCGCCGGGGTGCTGGGTGCTGCTGTAGATGTGCCACTGGTTTTGCTCCTGCGGTACGGCGTAGGCGATTTGGCCTTCTAGGTAGAAGTGTTCCTGGCCGCCGACTTCGAGCGTGCCCTTCAGCATGTGCGGCGCCCGCGCCAGCGCGGCTGCAGCATCGCCCCGGCGCACCGTGACAGGCGGCAGCACGTAGCTCTGTTGCGCCAGCGCGTCCTGCACGCTCAGCACGGCGGGCAGGGGGGTAATGTCGAGTTGCACCTTGCGGGCCGCACGGCGCGCCTGCATGACCGTGTCGGCCACCACCAGACCGATGACCTGGCCGATGTGCTGCACGCTGTCGATGGCGAACACCGGCTCGTCACCGGCAAAGGCGGCCAGCATGGGGTCGCCGGGAATGTCGCGCGAAAGCACCACGCCGCGCACACCTGGCAGCGCCAGTGCGGCACGGGTATCGACGCCGCGCAGCGTGCCGTGGGCCACGGTGGACAGGATGGGCGCGGCAAACAGGGTGCCGCGCAGTTCGGGCAGGTCGTCGATGTAGTGCACGGCCCCGGCCACCTGGGCCAGGGCGCTTTCGTGCATGCGCGTGCTGCCTGTGGCGGGCGTGGGGCCGGGGGGGGTGCGCGCTTGGCTCATGTGGGGGCTCCCTCGGCGTGGAGTGCGCGGATGTCAACCACCTCCTGCCCCTGCGTTTCGCGCCAGAACCGCTCCAACAGGTTGGCCAGCACGGTGCGGCGGTAGTCGCCCGAGGCGCGCATGTCGGAAATGGGGCTGAATTCGTTACGCAAAACCTCCTGCGCACGGGCCACGGTGGCCGCGTTCCAGGGCTGGCCGCGCAGTACGGCTTCGGTTTGCGCCGCCCGGGCAGGGGTGGCGGCGACACCGCCTGCGCCTATGCTGGCGCGCTGTACCACGCCGTCGGCCAGGTGCAGGCTGACTACCAGGCACACGGCCGAGATGTCGTCTTCAAAGCGCTTGGAAATTTTGTAGGCGCGAAGAAACTCAGCCCCCACGCTTGCCGCTTCGCGTGCTGCGCTGCCCCCCAAGGGTGCGCTCGCTTGCTTGGGGCGGCCCGGCGCAGCGCTCGACTCCGTGGCGGTGGGGCGCGGCACCTTGATCCAGGCCAGCACTTCGCCGCTCTGCAGGATGTTCTGGCGGTAGCCGGTGTAGAGTTCTTCGAGCGGCAGTTCGCGGTGGCGGATCTGGCCCTTTTCTGGTTTCCCTTCCCAGCGCATGAGCACGATGTGGGCCCCCAGCGCAATCAGCAGCGGCAGGGAGTCGCCAATGGGTGAGCCGTTGGCCACGTTGCCGCCCAGGGTGCCGGCATTGCGCACTGGCAGCCCGGCAAAGCGGTGGGCAAAGTCGGCCAGCTGCGGACGGTCGGCCACCAGCGCGGCAAAGGCGTCGGTGAGCGTCACCGCCGCGCCGATGGCGAGGTGGTGCGGGTAGGTCTCCACCCGCTGCAGCTCGGCCACGCGGGTCAGGTCGATGATCTGGCCAAATTCTTGGTGCTGCTTGGTGATCCACAGCCCGACGTCGGTGCACCCGGCCACCAGCTGGGCCTGCGGGTGCTGTGCGCGCTGTTGCAGCAGCTGCGCCAGGGTTTGCGGCGTTTTATAGGTCAAATTGGCATCTAGCCCCCGTGGATATTGCGCAAGAAGCTCTAGTTTTGATAGCGTTTCGGATTCATTGACGGCCACTGTGGGCAGTTTTTGCATGGCCTGCGCTGCGTCCAGAATAGGCCGGTAGCCGGTGCAGCGGCACAGGTTGCCCGACAGCGCCTGCGCGGCCTGTTCGCGCGACACCGCAGCACCGTGCACCGTGTGGGTCTGGTACAGGCCAAACAGGCTCATCACAAAGCCGGGGGTGCAGAAGCCGCACTGCGAGCCGTGGCATTCGGCCAGCGCCTGTTGCGTCGGGTGCAGCTTGCCATCGGCCTGGGCAATGTCCTCCACTGTCCACAGCGCCATGCCATTGGCGGCATGGGCGGGCTGGATGCAGCTGTTCACGGCGCGGTAGTGCAGCTTGCCGTCTTTGTTCTGCCCCAGTACCACGGTACAGGCGCCGCAGTCACCTTCGCCACAGCCTTCTTTGGTGCCGCAGCTGTGCAGGTTTTCGCGCAGCACCTGCAGCAGGGTGCTGCTGGGGGGGATGTCGTGCAGGGTCAGGATTTGTCCACGGCGCAGGATGCGTAGCGGCGGGTGTTGGGGGGCATTTGTCGTCATGGCATGTGTGTGCGCAGGAACATGCGTTTAGCATACGGGGAAATTCCATTGCGCGCTGCAACTCCGACTTTAGGCATGACCATGTCCCACCATCCTCGACTTCAGTTGACAGGCATTACCAAGGCCTACCCTAGCGTGGTGGCCAATAGCGACGTCTCGCTGACCGTTCAAGCGGGCGAAATCCACGCTGTGCTGGGCGAGAACGGTGCGGGAAAGTCGACGCTGATGAAAATCATCTACGGCTCGGTCAAGCCCGACGCAGGAGAGATGCGCATCAATGGCCAGCCCATTGTGATTCGCAACCCCAACGACGCACGTGCCAATGGCATCAGCATGGTGTTTCAGCATTTCAACCTGTTTGAGACCATGACCGTGGCCGAGAACGTGTGGTTGGGCCTGATGCGCACCAGCCTGGACCAGGTGAGTGCGGCCATTTTGGCCAAGGCCAACGAGTACGGTCTGGACATCGACCCGAATCGCCCGGTGCACACTTTGAGCGTGGGCGAGATGCAGCGCGTGGAAATCATCCGGGCCCTGCTCACACGACCCGAGCTACTGATTCTGGACGAGCCGACGTCGGTGCTGACGCCGCAGGCGGTGGAGCGGCTTTTTGTGGTGTTGCGCCAATTGGCAAGCGAGGGCTGCTCCATCCTGTACATCAGCCACAAGCTCGATGAAATCCGCGCCCTGTGTACCGCCTGTACGGTGTTGCGTGGCGGCAAGGTGACTGGCGTGTGCAACCCCCAAAAAGAGAGCAACGCCTCGCTTTCGCGCTTGATGATTGGTGCCGAACCGCCGCAGTTGGTGCACCGTCCGCAGACGCCCGGCGCGTCCGTTTTGACGGTCAAAAGTTTGTCGCTGGAGAAAGAAGACCAGTTCGGGGTCAATCTCGATGGCATCCACTTCGAAGTGCGCGCTGGCGAGGTGGTAGGCATCGCAGGTGTGTCCGGTAATGGGCAGAAAGAGTTGCTCTACGCCTTGTCGGGTGAAGACGGCCGCGCGCCAGCTGGCAGCATTCGTATCGGGGCGGCAGATGTGGGCCGGCTCAACCCTGCACAACGGCGGGCACTGGGCCTGTATTTCGTTCCCGAAGAGCGCCTGGGGCGCGGAGCCGTGCCCACCTTGAGTCTGGCGCAAAATTTGTTGCTGACACGCTCCGAGTCCATCACAGCGCCCAAATTTGCCGGTGGCTGGATCAAAGTGAAGTCCTTGGACGAACATGCCGCACGGCTCATCAAGGCCTTCAACGTGAAGGCGGGCGGACCACACGCGGCGGCCAAATCGCTCTCGGGCGGCAACTTGCAAAAATTCATTGTGGGACGCGAGATCGATGCCAAACCCACGCTGTTCATCGTGTCCCAGCCGACCTGGGGCGTAGACGTGGGTGCCGCGGCGCAGATTCGCAGCGAGATATTGGCGCTGCGCGATGCAGGTTGCGCGGTGCTGGTGGTAAGCGAAGAGTTGGATGAATTGTTTGAGGTGAGCGACCGCATGCATGTGATTGCGGGTGGTCGGCTATCACCGTCGTTGCCGATAGGAGACGCCACTGTGGAGAAAATCGGACTCTGGATGAGCGGCCTGTGGGCCGGCGCTGCGCAGCAGACGGTGGTGGCAGATGGGGAGCTTGCGCATGCTTAAGCTCGAAACCCGCCCCCAGCCATCGAGTTTCTGGAGCTATGCCTCGCCCCTGCTGGCGCTGTTGCTGACGGTGGTCATTGGTGTGATCCTTTTCGCCGCATTGGGGAAAGACCCGGTGCGTGGCTTGCTGGTATTTTTTTGGGAGCCGGTCAAGTCGGCCTACGCGCTGGGTGAGTTGGTGGTGAAGGCCACGCCCTTGTTGTTGATTGCGCTGGGCTTGGCGGTGTGTTTTCGCTCCAATGTGTGGAACATCGGTGCCGAGGGGCAGTACATCATGGGCGCCATCGCCGCCAGTGGTGTGGCTTTGACCGCCGATGCAGCTTCGGGGCCGGGCATTGTGGTGTGGATCGTCTTGGCGGGTATTGCCGGTGGAATGGCCTGGGCGGGACTGACCGCTTTGCTGCGTGACAAGTTCAATGCCAATGAAATTCTGGTCAGCCTGATGCTGGTGTACGTGGCCGTGCAGGTACTGCAGTACATGGTGTTCGGGCCCTGGAAAGACCCGAATGGCTATAACTTTCCCCAAACCAAGACCTTTGACGCGATCACGCGCATCCCCAAGCTCATGGAAGGTTCACGTTTGAATGTGGGTGTAATTTTGGCCCTGCTCGGGGTGGCCGGCTTTTGGGTGTTTCTGTTCCGTACGCGTGCCGGTTTTGCCCTGCAGGTCGGCGGCCTGGCGCCGCAGGCTGCGCGCTATGCCGGCTTTTCGGCCCGCAAGGCGATGTGGACGGCGCTGCTTGTCTCTGGCGCCATGGCGGGGCTGGCAGGTGCGCTGGAGGTGGCTGGGCCTATTGGGCAGCTCACGCCCTACGTGCCCGCGGGCTACGGTTTTGCCGCCATCATCGTGGCGTTCGTGGGCCGCTTGCATCCGGTGGGTATGGTGTTTTCTGCGGTGCTGATGAGCATGTTCTACATCGGTGGTGAGCTGGCCCAGTCGCGGCTGGGGTTGCCCAAGTCGCTGACCGGCGTGTTCCAGGGCTTACTGCTCTTCAGCCTGCTGGCCTGCGACACCTTGGTGAACTATCGCCTGCGCTGGCAGCGCGCTTGAAGGAAGAATGAATATGGAATCGTATGCATTGCTGATGGCCTCCACGCTCAACGCCGGGACGGTGCTGGCCATTGCCGCGCTCGGGCTGCTGATCAACGAGAAGGCAGGCATCGTCAACCTGGGCGCTGAGGGCATGATGCTGTGTGCCGCCATTGCAGGGTTCGCTACCGTGGTGCACACGGGCAGCGATCTGCTGGGTTTTGGTGCGGGCATGTTGGTGGGTGCACTCATGGCGGCTATTTTTGGAGGGCTTGTCATCTGGCTCAACACCAACCAGTACGCCACCGGATTGGCGCTGAGTCTCTTTGGCGCCGGATTTTCGGCGTTTGCAGGCATTTCCTATGTGCAGGAAAAAATGCCGGAACGGGCGAGTTTTGATGTTCCCTTTTTGAGCGAAATCCCTCTGCTTGGCTCTGCCTTGTTCAAACACCATCCCTTGGTGTACCTGACGGTGCTCTTTGCCGTTGGGTTGATCTGGTTTTTGTACAAAACCCGCTCCGGCCTGATTTTGCGTAGCGTGGGGGAGAGTCCCGAATCGGCGCATGGACTGGGCTACCCGGTGCGCAAAATCCGCTTGGCGGCTGTCATGCTGGGCGGTGCATTGTGCGGTTTGGCCGGTGCGTATATCTCCGTGATTTACACGCCGCTGTGGGTGGAAGGCATTGTGGCTGGAAAGGGATGGATCGCTTTGGCGCTGACCACCTTCGCGACCTGGCGGCCGGCACGGGTATTGCTTGGTGCCTACCTGTTCGGCGGTGTAACCATGTTGCAATTTCACCTGCAAGGCATTGGGGTGGATGTCCCTAGCCAGTTCCTGAGCATGCTGCCGTACGTGGCGACGATTGTGGTGTTGGCATTGATCTCACGCAATCCGCGCTGGATTCGTATTAATATGCCAGCTGCAATCGGCAAGCCTTTTTATCCCGGTTCTTAAACCAGTTCATTCCCCTTTTACGACGAGGACTCGACATGACAGACATGCAAAAACGCTCCCTCTTGAAAGTAGCCGCTCTGGCGGCCGCTGCAAGTGCGGCTTTGGTGGGTTGTGGCAAAAAAGAAGAAGCTGCTCCTGCGCCCGCACCCGCCCCAGTAGCCTCTGCACCTGCCAAGCCCGAGCCCTTGAAGATTGCGTTTGCTTATGTGGGCCCTGTGGGTGACGGCGGCTGGACGTTCGCACACGACAACGGTCGCAAAGCCCTGGAGAAGGAATTCGGTGACAAGGTAGTAACTTCGTTTGTCGAGAATGTGCCGGAATCTGCCGACGCCGAGCGTGTGATCCGTGATTTGGCTGGACAAGGCAACAAGCTGATTTTCGGTACCACTTTCGGCTACATGGAGCCCATGCTCAAGGTCGCTGCGGACAACGCTGGCGTGAACTTCCAGCACGCCACCGGCTACAAGACTGCCGCCAACATGAGCACCTACGACAGCCGTACCTATGAAGGTGCGTACATGGCGGGTGTGATTGCGGGCAAGATGACCAAGTCCAACACCCTGGGCGTGGTAGCTTCGGTGCCCATCCCTGAAGTGATTCGCAACATCAACAGCTTCACGCTGGGCGCGCAGAGCAGCAACCCCAAGGTCAAGACCAAGGTGGTGTGGGTGAACGAGTGGTTCAATCCCCCGAAGGAAACCGAAGCTGCCACGAGCCTGATCAACGGCGGTGCCGACGTGCTGTTCCAAAACACCGACTCTCCTGCAGTGCTGAAAACTGCACAGGAAAAAGGCAAGCGTGCATTTGGTTGGGATTCCGACATGACCGCGTACGGACCCAAGGCCCATTTGGCATCGGCCGTCATCAATTGGGGCCCGTACTACATCAAGGCCACCAAGGATGCTTTGGAAGGCAAGAAAGAGTCCACCCAAACCTGGTGGGGTGTGAAGGAAGGCGCGATTGACATTGTGTCGATTGCCGAAGATGTTCCTGCCGAGACCAAGGCCAAGGTCGAAGAAGTCAAGGCGGGTCTGCAGGCGGGCACCTTTGCTATCTGGAAAGGGCCCATTGTGGACAACACCGGCAAGGAGCAGCTCAAGAAAGACGAAGTGGCTGACGACAAGTTCCTCGGTGGTTTGAACTTCTATGTGAAGGGTGTCGAGGGCAAGATCCCCGGTGCCAAGTAAACGCTGACGCTAACCCCAAGGCCGCTGTGAAGCGGCCTTTTTTTCTGGAGAGTTCCATGCTGTACCGCACCATTGATCCTGCGCGATTGCCCGAGTTGTTGTGCAAGATGCCCAAGGCGGAGTTGCACATGCACATCGAAGGCTCGCTAGAGCCCGAGTTGATGTTTGCGCTGGCGGCGCGAAACGGCGTGCCCATGAAATATCCCACCGTAGAAGCACTGCGGGCGGCCTATGAATTCGACAACCTGCAGAGCTTTCTGGATATCTACCATGAAGGTACGCTCGTGCTAAAAACCGAGCAGGATTTTTACGACATGACCTGTGCCTACCTGGAGCGTGCGCAGGCCGATAACGTTTTGCACACGGAAATCTTCTTTGATACCCAGACCCACACGGGCCACGGATTGCGAGCGCAGACCGTGGTGAACGGGCTCTACCGAGCGTGTCAGGATGTACAGACCCATTACGGCATGACGGCCTCGTTGATCCTGTGTTTCTTGCGTCATTTGAGTGAAGAAGAAGCTTTTGCCTGCCTCGAGGAAATATTGCCGTACCGGGAAAAAATTATTGGTATTGGTTTGGCCTCCAGCGAAGTTGGGCACCCGCCGGAAAAATTTGCGCGCGTGTTTGCACGGGCCAAAGAACTCGGTTTTCGCCTGGTGGCCCATGCGGGTGAAGAGGCGGGGCCTGACTACATCTACGGCGCTTTGGATGTCCTGAAAGTGGAACGTATTGACCACGGAGTGCAGGCCGTTCGGGATCCTGAACTTGTGAAACGGCTGGCCCATGCGCGCATCCCACTGACGGTGTGTCCGCTGTCCAATCTCAAGCTCAAGGTGTACCCGGATTTACGGCAGCATTGCCTCAAGGATCTGCTCGATGCGGGTGTGGTGGCGACGGTCAACTCCGATGACCCGGCGTATTTTGGCGGCTACATCAATACCACTTTGACGCAGACGTTTGCAGCGCTGGGGCTGAACGCTACCCATGCCTACCAGTTGGCACGCAATAGTTTCGAGGCTGCCTTTCTCGAAAAAGACCAACGCCAGAAATACATTGCAAAGCTGGATGCAGTTTTTGAGTCGTTCTACCAAGCTTGACGTTGGGGCTGTGGTGACTGCGCAATAATGAACAGTCGTTTGCACACTAAATTCTTACAAGGAGACTTCATGGCACAGGATTCGGGCACGCAAGGCAGCAAGTTGTTGATCGTGGATGACAGTAAGGTCTCTCGCATGCGCATCCGCGCTTTTTTTGCATCGCATTGCCCCAGTTGGGTCATTCAAGAGGCCGGCACAGGAGACGAGGCTATCAGCATGGGGCGGGAGTTTGCGCCGAATTTTGTGACGATGGATGTCAACATGCCCGGCATGAGTGGATTTGAGGCTGCGCCCCAACTCATTGCCATGAATCCCGGCGTGCGTGTCGTGATGCTCACCGCCAATATCCAGGAAAGCAGCAAGCAAATGGCTGCGTCGCTGAATCTGAATTTTGTAGCGAAACCTGCGACGGAGAGTTCCTTGCAGCAAGCCCTGGACTACATGCTGGGGAGCCCATGATGCAGCTCAACGAATTGGAGCAAGATGCTCTAGGCGAAATATTCAACATTGGCGTGGGCCTGGCGGCCGATGTGTTGAGCCAGATGGTGCACGAGACCGTGCGTCTGTCGGTGCCGGTAGTGGAAGCGGTGAGCCATGAACAGGCCAATACCTATTTTGTACAGCGGATTCAACGACCGCTGTGCGCCATTCGCCAGACCTATGTCGGTGACGTCACGACAGACGCCATCCTGATGTTTCCAGAGGCCAACAGCCTGGAGTTGGTGCGCGTGATGGTGGGTGACGAGGTGCCAGTCGAGCAGTTATCCGAAATGGAGCGGGACGCGATGGCTGAAATTGGCAACATCATTCTGAACGCTGTTATTTCCAGCTTGTCCAAGTCTTTGGGGCTTTCATTTGACGGCTCTTTGCCGGATGTCAGCGTGATCGACGCGCAAGGAGCGTTTACGGACATCATGAGTCGCGGCCAAGGCGGTGGGCAGCCTTCGACTATTTTGTCGTTGACCATCGATTTTGAGCTGGAGACACGCCAGATCAATGGTTATCTCGCATTCTTGCTGGATATCCCGTCCGGTGAAAAACTACTGGCCAGCCTGGGTCGTTATATCGAAGGGGCGTGACGGCTGCGCCGTTGGTTAAAATTACCCCAAGGCCCGCACTCTCCGGCGGGCCTTGTTTTTTGTAAGTCGGAGACATGTAGAGGACTACCATGTACAAAAACCTCGCCGCCACTTTTGTGGCTGCCAGTGCTTTTCTGCTGTGCGCTTCAGCCGCACATTCCCAATCCACCCCCGTATCGCAAGCGCCGCTGAAGGTCGGTTTTGTTTATGTGGCGCCACTGACCGATGCAGGCTGGGTGCGACAGCATGAACAGGGGCGGCTCGCGCTTGAAAAATCGCTGGGTAGCTTGGTGCAAACGAGCTATGTTGAAAACGTGGCAGAAGGCCCCGATGCTGAGCGTGTGATCCGGGACCTGGCCCGACAAGGTAACAAGCTGATTTTCACTCCTAGTTTTGGCTACATGGAGCCTACGCTAAAGGTGGCGCAAGAATTCCCGGACGTCAAATTTGAGTCGGTCACCGGTTACAAAACTGCGCCCAATGTCGCTGCCTCCAACGCACGTTATTACGAAGGCCGCTACCTGGCCGGCGTAGCTGCCGGGCGCATGACGCGCAGCAATCTGGCGGGTTACGTTGCGGGCTTTCCCATCCCCGAAGTACTACAAGGCATCAACGCTTTTGCGTTGGGCATGCAATCGGTCAATCCGAAAGCCAAGGTCAAGGTGGTGTGGCTCAACGCGTGGTTCGACCCACCGCGCGAACGTGACGCTGCCATGACACTGTTCAACCAGGATGTGGACGTTATTGCATTCCACGCGGGCTCTACTGCGGTGATGACAGCGGCCC
>JACCDZ010545015.1_pt1 | contig 10290 bp, 12 predicted proteins | sample 7449551 | NCBI WGS metagenome assembly JACCDZ01 (sample SAMN15323452, study PRJNA562643) | freshwater metagenome | isolation source: river surface water | place: USA:Blue River Watershed | collected 2017-08-18
CACCTGTTTTAAACAAAGTAGTGGATAGTGGTTGAAGATAACCACCTATAACAAATAATACGCTCTTATTAGTTAAATCCAATCCAGTGTCAATATAGAATCCCTCAGATAAAGCAATTCCGGTATCCAATGGTCTAATCATACTATCAGTAATGGAGTGCATTTGAATATTGCACATCCCGTTAAAAGTATATAAACCAATTTGATTTTGATTGGATATTTGCCTACTCTTACCAGCACCGTAAACAATGATTCCTGTGCTGGAGTTTGTATCCGTCCTATGATAAAATCCATTTACACTAACTAAAGTAGTATTAAAGAATATGGAATAATCTATAACAGGGGTTTTTCTGGATAACAAAATATCCACTCTGTCTGAGATGGGCACGTTTTCACCATACAAAGCACTGACTGGCCTAATAGAATACCCTGCTCTAAACGCATCCATGTACTTAGCTGATCTGGTGTTGATGACTGGTAATTCACTAATAGTAGGTAAATTAGTGGTACCCAAATCAATAAGCATTTGCTCTATGGTATTGTCGTAAGTGGAATGTGTAGAACGAATGCTATCCATATCCAAATACACCAACATGGCTGGAGAGTCTACTTCCAGTGTAAGAAATACCTTCCTGTATTGATCGTAAACATCTTTTATGTGTATAGTGGAGATATCCATCACTTGCCATTTTTGGCTTACACCCTTTTTAACACCTATTGCTTGTATTGCTGTATACATGTTTTTGACCTTTGGTTTTATTTAAAATAGTATAGTTTTTAGCTATATGCTATTTGGCAAATGGTATGGTTGCATTGAAAATATTCATTTATCATGCTAAAATACGCATTAAAATTCACAACATTGACACTATGGACTAAAGGATTTACCCATGCCAACACCTTATCAATTCGATCCCACTGGGACTTTGCCTGCTAATAGAATTACAGGTGAGCAACACATTATCACTGCTGCCAGTGCAGGAAATTACCATTACGTAGTGCCTACTTTCTCACCATTCTTTTCGGATGGTTGTACTGTTTCTTATAGGGATATTGATAATAACATCAGGATTTTAGTAGAGGGCATTGACTTTCATTTTGGATATCAATTCATAGCAGCTTCTAGGTCGTGTGCTAAACCTATCTATGGTGGAATTTCTTTCCTGAACTTAGAATTAGCAGGAGTGGTTACACTGGTCTATCAAACAGTAGGCGGTAACTGGACACTGGACTCTGCCGCTATTAATGAAATACTCTCAGATACACTCAGAAACCCTAGAGTAGTGAGTTGGGAGCAAATAGCAAACGTGCCTACTCTTTTCCCTGTTGTGGATCACGAATGGAATCTACAAGACCTAGTAGGGATGAGTGATGTGCAAGACGCTATTGATGGTGTGGCTACTACGATAGCCAATAAACCACCAGCGCCTCCTCTTAATTTCGATGGTCTAGTCGCTACTAAATACACAGTAGGCTTAGGTAATGTACAAAACTTTGGCATCGCTACAGACAGTGAGGCGGCTGCTGGTACCAGCATAACAAAGTACGTTACTCCTAGGGGTGTCAGAAAAGCTATCGAGTTCATGATTGATGCTTTGAACGGAGTAGCTGGTACTGTCCTGGCATTGGCTACTAAAGCAGGTGCCAGTATGGTAGGCACCGCCACTAACCAAACACTAGATGACGCTGTACTTCGTGTAAAAACAATTCCTGAACTCAGATCACTGGATATCCCCAGTACAGATCCAAATAAACTACATACAGTGATCGTCTTAGGGAATGGTGCTGTGGGAGATACTCCTGTTAGCCATTACTACTGGTCTACTAGCAGTATAGAAGTAGATAACGGATACACAGTAATTAAACCAGCTTCTAATCCATCTACAGGTAGATGGATACACGAGGACAAAGATGCTTACCATCGTTATAGTTTCACTACTACGAATAACCAAACCACTTATACGTTAGGTAAAACTCCATTACCAGGCACTAATATTAAAGTAATAGTGAATAACTTTGTTGAATTGATTAGCACGATTAACTTTCAGATCAATGATAAAGAACTCATCTTTCTACAACCGTTCATTGCTGATCAAAGAGTGGATGTGGTCATACAAACCAAACCAGTAAAGGTGAATGACCCTAGTAGTAACATCTATCAGAAATGGACAGTAACTAATCAATCAGATGTATTTACATTGGATAGAAGACCAATGGATGCTGATTATTACTATGTGAGACTGAATGACTCTTTGGTACTGATAAACGATGTTGATTATGTGTTGACCAATAATCAATTTACAATCAGTTATCCGATTTTAGCAGGAGATACTGTGGAGTATTTACCACACTTTCACCCCAGTGGAATGTCTCCATTTATTTTGAGACAAACAGTGGGTTGGTAAACAACATATATAGAGATTAGGAATATTCCTAATCTCTATATTGAGTTATTTTAATTTTTTAAAGGAAATAAACAAATGGCTACATCAAACAAAATGAGAGCACTCAATCGTCTGCCGTATGATTTTGAAGATGGATTGAAAGTAAAAGGTATAGATATCGATTCACTTATATCGACAAATGTAACGCAACAATTATCCAATAAACAAGATACGTTAATATCCGGCACTAATATTAAAACTATCAATGGAACTAGTTTGTTAGGTAGTGGAGATATTAGCGTTAGTGGCGGGACTGTGACCCCTACAGTCCCTTGGGCGATATATAACAGCGACAGTAGCGCGAATTTAGCTGATGGAACCTTTACCGAGATTGAAGGTTGGTGGTTTACTACCGGATCATCTGATCTAGTCAGCTCTTATGGTGGCGGAGGTACTGATTTCCAAGTACCTCCCGGAGGTACTTATTTCCAAGTACCTCCGGGAGTTTGGTATATTAGTGTGTCGATTGGTGTTACTGTACAACCGGGCGCTTATTGTTATGTTAAATTTACACACCCAGCCAGTGGAGTAAAAGCCTCTGAAATATTGACAATTGGATCAGTACACAACCCCACAGCGTCTGCTATGGACGGCATTGTGGCTGGTAGCGGCATATTTGTTTCATATTCCAATACAGTGCTAACTAGGTGTGGAATAGACACCAGCGGTGGTGATGTTAGTTTAAATCCCTTCAACCTTGCTCACCGAATATCTATACATAAATTAGAAGCCGACGTGCCCATTTAATAGGATTAAAATATGATTAGTAATGTAAGATCAAGAGATAGGTTGCCTTATAACTTTGTAGATGGGTTAAAAGTGAAAGGCGTTGATATTGAAATGCTCATATCTGAAAAACAAGATACGTTAGTGTCCGGCACTAATATTAAGACGTTAAACGGCGCTTCCATACTGGGTAGTGGGGATATCTCTATAAGGGAAATACCTATAAAGTATTTAACAACTGATTTTGGGGCTAAAGGCGACGGTTTAACGACAAGTGTAACCGAAAATAATACAGCAATACAATTGGCTTTACAATACATTGCAAATACCGGCCACAGTGTAACGGTTCCAGAAGGAACGTACGTTTGTGATCCTTTTACAATAGCAAACGTGGCGTATTCTAGACAAGGAACGTTTATCGATATAGATAGGGAACGTTGCATTTTTAAAAGAAACAACGCGGGAAGCGACGCGTTTATTACTATAGGTAACGAATTTAATACCTCATTTCAGGGCGGCATGGGGATGAGTAAGATTAGGATAGACGGCGGAGTCAACACTAACGGTCCCGCTATACAAATGTACGATCTTGTTAGATCGAGGTTTGAGGATTGTCAATTTAGCGGAGGCAGTGTTGCTTGTAGTATTCTAGGTGGAATTAGTATTACATTCGCTATCTTACCAGTAAAGACTGGAGATACAGGTACGAGTTAGAAGCTTACCGCGTGTGGGTGCAGGTAGAACCAAACGATCTAAGCAAGATCATAAACGTGATGATGAATAGCTACGGTTTTAATCTAAGCTACAGCGATGCTCTAGAAGCTTTGACTGTACAAAATGCTATCTAACTAATGTCATATACTGGGAGCTATAATAGCTCCCAGTATATGCTGTGTTTTATTTTTATGAACGTTTTACTCGATTCATACTGTGATCATAACCACCGATAACCATTAAAACAGGATTGACGCGATGCCTAATTCATTCACACTTTATCTAGCTCTAGATAAAACCGGCCAGTCTACCAGTAACCTAGTAGAACTAGAACCGCACACGCTACCAAACACCATCAACAAATTGATAATCCCTAAACACGGAGCTTTTTATGCAAACACACTACAAGTATATTGGGTAAATAACCTAGGACAAAATATTCTGTTACAAAAAGGGATTGACTACCATCCAACTGAGATGCTGCACAAAGTCACTGCCGCAATAGGTAAAGAGATTAGTACAGTCATACTTTTGATTGAGCCGGGTAACAAACAAAATTTCCTAATTACATATCAAGCATTAGGTGGTAGCCAGCAAATAAATAGAGACAATTTGTTTGCTGCTTTACAGCAGATTGAAAATCCTACTGCACAGCTAGATTACAAAGATATTAAAAATAAACCAAAAGGATTTCAGCCTACCCCCAATCACTTGCACGATGCTTTGGATTTGTACGGGTTAGAATATATTAGAGACGGTGTCAGTAGGATAGATACTGCTATTGTTACCGGTGATCTGTGTGTAAATCAATCCATTGTTGATTATGTTAAAAGCGAAGTAGTGGGTATAGTTGGAATAGATATAAACAGGATACAGACAACAGTGGATACCGTTATGACGCTGGTGAAAAGCGCGGAAGACACTCTAAAAATAGTGCACGATAACGTATTAAAAATAACACTTATGATGGAAAAACTCACTACAGATAACAATGTTTTTAATTCAGCTGTAATGGATTATAAAGCAGATAGCTTTAATGATAAGTTAGCTAACGTAGCTAACCTACTGTGTAAGAGGAACTACGCTACGAATGGTCTAGTGGTCAATGTGCCTAATCAAATTGAAGGTAACGTAGTTTATTTGGTAAGCGATAACTACAACCCAACAACCAGAGTATGGGTGGATCAAACCGCTAGCGGCACATGGACAGCCGATACAGTTACTGCGCCTACATATGGCGCGTGTAGTACCAATCCAAGTATCAATAGCCTTAAGTTTACTACTGGTAAATTCTTAACTAGACAAACAGGTTCACCTGTATCTTTGTCTAAGAACAAAACCATTATCACAGTAACTGCTCCTATCATCAGCACTGACTATGTTAAGTTGAGTTTGTTTTCAGATAATGCAAAGAAGGTCACTATAGATACAGCTAACTCAATAGGATTCAAATACGACACAGTAAATGAATCCAATACCTATTACGAAGGTAGAGTAAGTAGTGCTATTGGAAACAAAGCAGTAGTCACTGTGGCTGCTGTTGGTAGTAGACAAGAAGATTGCTATATCTTGAGCAATTCACCTTACAAAAGAGACATTGCTAAAAACGGTATAATGTTGGATAACCTAGATCTAGATGGATTAGATTCTACCGCATTGACTATTGGTAAGTCTACAGGTGAGCAAAGTGCTGAAGTGCTGATGGTATTGGTCTACGATAGATTATTGTCTAGAACTGAAATACACGCCATACTGACCTACATTCGTTTGAAGTACAATACCAACGTATCTTTCATTGAGAATGGTGACTTTACAAACTGGGATGAAGGCTACGGTAGCGATCTGATTAACACAATTGATTTCACTAATCGTAACTGCGCAGCAGTAACCGATAGAAACATTGTGTTATGGGATACACAAAACACATACTCTCAGCCAGGTATTGTAAACCCAAACAACATTAAGATTGACAATCACCCTTACCTATTGGTATTGAGTAACGATGCTAATAAAGCTTTTTGGAGAGAGACAGTGGACTTGGATGTCTACTGTAGATATGAGCTAAAGTTCTCTGTTGTTTATGGTCAGATAAATCCTCCTGTAATTAGGATGAGGATAAACGGTTTAGGTATATCTTCAATCGTTAGTTTACCTAGCGACCAATCTATAGTCAGAGACTATGTCATTTCCTTTACACCCACCACTAAAGTAAATAAGGTGGAGTTGTTTAACCTAAATGAAAGTACAACGGGTAACTGTTTTGGTATTGGTGTCATGAGTTTAGTGAGAAAGATATATGCTGATTAAATACACATTTGTTAAAACAGGAGCACTCTATGCCAAATAATACAAGATTCAATGTGGATCTCACAGGCACCAATGTCAACAATAAAGTAATCGATGAGCCTCATCTGTTAGCAAATAGAGTGTATCGCTCTATTGCGCCTACATACGGTCCGTACTACACCGATAGTTTGGTGGTGGTAGATGGTTCCACTAATGCTACTCTAGTAAGAGATACTCACTATAAGTGTTTAGATGTAGTAGGTATTCCTACTGCCCAGTCTGGTAAAGAGATTTGTACAATCATTGTAGTGATTGATCAAAGTATCAATTCCAATATACTGATCACTTATCAAGCGTTGGGTGGACAATACGAAAGAACACATGAAGCTATTAAGCTACTGGTAGATAATCTACTGACTGATAACAGACCAGTATCTTGGCCTAACATTCTGAATAGAGATACTGAATTTGAACCCAGTCACCACTTACACAGAGTAGGAGATGCCATTGGTTTTGAATATGTCACAGTAGAACTAGAGCGTCTAAAGAATGCTATTTTGTTAGGTGATGAAATAGCACATATGGAGATTCTGGGCTATGTAGATGCCAATATTGCTGCTTTGAGATTGGTAGTGGATAATGCTGAGAATCTGGTATCTATTATGGGTATCACAGCTGCAACCGATGCAAATACATCAGCTACGATTGCATTACAAACCACAGAAGCAATCATTGAAGCTCTACAAACAGAACAGGGTAGAATAGATTTAGCTATGGGACAGTTTAACGACATAGTGGTAAATAGATCTTCTGCCGAGGCTGAAGCTATTGACTTAATCAACGTGTATGGTTGAAATACATCATAATAGTCAGAATAGGAATTCCTATTCTGACTATGTGGATTTAATCTAAACACCATAGTGTGATTTTTCAAATGAAGTACATTTGTATTTAAAATTCAACAAATATTTTAATTTAAAGGAAATGAGAAAATGGCTGGAACTAACCTAAGATCACGAGATGGTTTGCCTTTTAACTTTGTGGATGGACTCGGTGTATCGGGTTTTATTTTTCATAACGTCAAATACCCTTTTGCTGGCAACGGTACTATGACTGAGTTTATTTTACCAGTTGCGCCAGCAAACAAAGCATCTGTCGATGTATTTGTTAAACAATTATACGTTCATTCTAGCGATTACGTTTTAAATGGTGCAACTCTAACATTTACAGAACCGCCACCAGCGTTAGATCCGGGCGAAACAAACAACATAGAAATAAAAGTTTCATACATTACACAATAAACACTGCCACATAAATGGGAGGATAATACCTCCCATTTATGATTCATTTCAATATGCTTACCAAATAAACAATAAATATAAAAGTACCAATACCCAATAGATTAGCTAACAAGTCTAACCAAGAAGCTGTGCCTTTACCGGTGTAATAATCCACACTTTCTTTATTGACGCCTACAAAAAAGGAAGTAAATCCAGCCAAGTATGCTGTATCCGTTAAACCTATGTTGTTTTCTGTTATCCTATCTGTAATTGTTAACAGGATAAAGAACAGTAGAATCAATAGTAAACTATAGATAAAGTGATTTGCTTTATCTTGAGCAATCAATAATTTATTTAAGATATCTTTCATTATATAAATTCCTTTCTTATTGACAAGACCCAGCACTTACTTTACCGCACCTTAGACAAATTTCTCTGGATGTAAATCTAACTTCGTCTATTGGAAAAGGTATCTCATCTGTCCAAGGACAGTTTACACCGCGATTACAAATAAACGGTTCGGTTAATTGCCTTGGTTTAACGTGTTTGCCTTTACAAATATATTCGTTGTTTCCTAAGTCAGTAAATGAAATTTCTTCATTAATAGGAGAATCCAGCATTATCTTTGATCCACCCGCTACCACAGTAGGTTCAATTAAAACTTTAGTAGGCAATCCGCTCATCGATCTAACTAAAATAGGTTTACCATCTTTTGGTCTAATTACGATTACGCTCTGAAGAATAGGTTTCAGTAATCTTTTAAACAATCCAATAATAGATTTCATACAACTCCGGTATTCTTAGTTAGGAAGACAGTTTCATACAGTCGCCAAACTAACTCTTTTTCTTCTTCTGTTTGTTGATCTTTCTGGTTATAAATTACATCAGTAAAACCCACAGGCAGTCTAGGTAGTTCAGTTAACTTACCCTTTACTTCTAAATCTACCTTTACCCATTCAGAGAATTCACCATTAGGTAACACAAACCTATCTACTTCAAATACTAGATTAGTGCCTTCTACTGGTAGATTGTATCTGGTTTTGATCATTCCTTGATCAGCCATTAGCTTAAACATTTCAAACACGTCTTCAGTGGCCTCTAAACCCACTTCTCGCAGGTTTTGTGAGGCTGATAGTGTATTGGTATTGATTTGTGTAGTAGTGGCTTGTAGAGCCTTTTGTTCAGTCTTAATGGTTAGAACATATTCTACTTTTTCATCAATTGTAGTCTTTCTAACACGCAGTCTGCCTTCAGCAGCATTCTTATCTGTTTTAGCTACCTTGAAGTTCCATTGCTCTTGAGCTTCTACGTGTGTAGCCTTTTCCAAGATACTGGGATCTTTTAGTTTAGCATAGTAGACGTATTCTACTTCTGTACTAGCTACACCAGAAGAGTCATCTTCTAATCCAAAATTGTATTTACTGGCTAATTGAAAAATGTTTAACTTCATGGCGATACAATTACTTTAATTACTTCAAAAAATCCACTCAATACAGCACCTACTGAATTTAAGTCAGCAAGTTGTTTAGTGGTAACCGATAAGTAAAGGTAAGTGATCATCACTGTACCTATTGTAAATAGAACAAAGGAAGAGAACGCCTTAGCTATCCACACGGATAATTTAAATCTCTCTATTTCTTTAAATCTCTCTACTCTCTTATCTTCCTTATCGGGAGGTGGCTTTTCTTCGTCTACTGACATGATTTCATTCCTTAGGTTTAGGTTTATTGATGATGTTCTTTTGTTCTGTACTCCAGTTTAGGAGCTTAGTTGTAACGCTGTCACGTGTAGCTATTTCAGCTAACAAAGAGTTTGAATACATTACTAGCGCATATTCTCTTTCATCATGAGTGAGTTTTAAATACTCAGAATCAATAATAGGTCTAGGAATTATTCTCTTATCAGTAAACTCTTTAGGAATATCGATATACACGTACTCGGTTACTGTGCGAGTAATAACTTCTGGTTGTCTTTTGAAAGTATCACATCCAATTAATAAAAAGGATAAGACTATGCTCAAGATTACTTTATTCATTTTCTTTTACCTCTTTAGTTTCAATGCAATTGGTTGGAAAGAGTTCACAATAGGTTCTATTTAGATCAGATATGAGAGCAGCACTACGTTGCTCTCTTTTTGACGCATCGTCAATTGGCTGGCTATCGATATCATCTATCTTCTTATCCAGCTTAGCTTTACGCTTCTTAGTAACTATAGCTATCTTTTCTTTTTCTTTACTGAGTTCATTTAGAATATCCAGAGTAGCTTGATGACTGATTCGCATCATCTCCAGTTGTTCAGAAATTACTTTTAAATCATTAGCTTGTTGATTGATAATGTTCTTTTGTTCCACTATCAATACTTTATTGTCTTCAATCTCTTTTAATGTAGCTGTAATTGAATTATAGGCTTTATATGTAAATACGCCTACTGCAATAAAAACACAAACGATTAAGATAATCTTCAAATACTTCATTAGATTAGGTATCAAATCTTTTAGGAAGCTAGGAGCAATGAGTGAGAATAAGTGAAACATTTCGTACGTCTTTCAAATGTAGTTTAAGGTGTTGTTTCTATAAGCTTGTATTTGATGATAGGCTACAGCAGTGGCATCTATTGAGTGTTCGTCTAATTTATCTAAAGGAGTATTTAAGTTACTGATGATCTCTGGTATATTCTTAATGCAGTCTCTGACTCCATCTTTATCGGCATTACCTTTAGCACCAATGGCTTTCTTTACACTAGAAGGATCTACCTGGTATAAAGGCATGGTGTCGCTAAATCGTATTACTGCATTTCTAACCGTACAAATAACCTCTACCAATACACCATAAGCACCAGG
>JACCDZ011153790.1_pt1 | contig 10290 bp, 10 predicted proteins | sample 7449551 | NCBI WGS metagenome assembly JACCDZ01 (sample SAMN15323452, study PRJNA562643) | freshwater metagenome | isolation source: river surface water | place: USA:Blue River Watershed | collected 2017-08-18
GAGATAGCTTTCTTATAAAGTTGAATTGCGGTTACCACTGGATTGAAGTGTGCGCCGCTTACTGGCCCAAGTAATGTGATCAAGATGTAAAGCATCAGTCCGGTGGCGGCAGAATTAATCGTTAATTGCACGCCCACATCGCTTGAAATATTGGTCGCCATAATCCCCGATCCAATAACGACAAGTAACAGCGTCGCGGTCCCGAATAGCTCGCCTAATGTGGCTCTTAAATCCATAGGCCAATTCTGTGGCAAATTTGGAGAGGTTTTATCCTTTAGCACGGAGTAATATCTGAATTTAAGATGAACTTATGGATGAATTTAACTCCTTCGGGCACTGCCGACGCTCCTAATATCGTGCTGATTCATGGCATGGGCTCGGCGGCAACTGCCTGGAAACCTTTGGTCCCATTGCTTCAAAGTCGCTACAACGTGATCACCGTTGATTTACCCGGCCACGGCAACACTGCGCTCGATAAAACACAGGCTATGGACCCACATTCGATCGCTAATTTAGTTGTTAAAGAAGTCGAGCGAGAGTTTGGCGTCACTGAATTTGATCTAGTTGGAAACTCATGGGGTGGATGGATTGCACTTGAAATGGCCGCCGCACATCCTCACACTGTTAAGAGCGTTGTAGCGCTGGCACCTGCTGGATTTTGGTTAGCAACTTTTGTGCAGAGATACCCAGGAACATCAGCGCTTCGCTTCCTGGCTAAGAATTCTGCACCTCTTGCGCCAACGTTTTTAAAGTACGAATGGGCGCGCAAATTAGGTTTTGAATCGGTTAGCCCAAAGTGGCGGGAATTTTCTATAGAGCTTTGCTTAGATGCAACTCTTTCCATGGCTAACTCGCCGGGATACTTTCCTGCTTGGGATGGAATGTTGCATAAGCGTTTTGATTCTAAGATTGATCCATCTATCCCAATCACAATTATCTTTGGAGATTCTGATAACACCTTGCCGCAGACGACATGCCAAGAACGAACAATGGCGCCATCACATGCGCAATGGAAAATTTTTAGCGAGTGCGGACATGCACCAATGTGGGACCACCCTCACGAAGTAGCGGCCGAGATCTTCGCTTTGGCCGGTATAAATAAATGAACGATGACTTTGTAACGGTTATCTACTTTTGGAAGATAAAGAAAAGCAAAGTTGGTTTTGCCTTACTTCGCATGGCGCTAGATCGTGGCGCACTTCGCAGATTTAAAGGTGTGCGCTTTGCCAAGATGCTCGGTGCCGGGAAAGGTGAAACCTTTACGCCTCGCGATGCAGATATAACTCGCTGGGGTGCACTCGCGGTTATCGAAAGCTCAAGATTGACTGCTCTAGATGACTCCAAATTGGTAAAGCGTTGGCGACAAAATAGCGATGCAGAAGTTCGTTATTTGGTAGATCCAATCTCTTCTCATGGTTTATGGGCCAAGGTAAATCCCTTTGATTATGTGAAGAGCGCTAGCGACGGCGAAGTCGTGGCTATTACTCGCGCCAGAATCAAATGGGCCCAGAACATACGTTTCTGGAAAGCCGTGCCTCCGGTTACATCAAGCCTGCTTTCATCTCCTGGCTTGTTGCAGACAATTGGAATAGGTGAGGCCCCAATTGGCTTGCAAGGAACTTTTTCACATTGGCGCTCTGGAGCAGATCTCCGCAACTTCGCATATAAGGGAGCCGCCCATCAAGAAGCGATTGCGGCAACAGAACGCCACGGTTGGTATGCAGAAGAACTCTTTGCACGCTTTGCAGTACGCGAAATTCGCGGTTCGCTCGATAAATAGCGGTAGTTACTTAAGCAATTACTAGGGCAGAATTAGCCCATGTCGATTCGTCATTACAACCCCCGCCGGCGCCAACGCCGTGGGATATCGGATCGCTCACGACTCCTTCTTTACTTGATTCTAGGCATCGCACTTCTCTTGCAAGTTTCTTATCCGCTTCTTGATGGTGAAGCGCTTCGCGTTGTAACGATTGCAACGGTTTATTGGGGCGCTGCCGCAATGGCGCTGCATGCCTTGCTTTCTTTCGGTGGACGATATGCGCTTACTTACTTAGCAATTTCTCTTACATTTGGATTCTTCATTGAGTTAATTGGAGTTGAAACTGGTTGGCCATTTGGTGTTTATGAATACGATCCATCACTTGGCCCGCAGTTAATTAGCGTTCCGCTGGTCGTTCCTTTTGCTTGGGCAATGATCGCGCATCCAATTTTATGTGTAGCCCGTCGCCTAACTAAGAATTGGGTTTTTCTATACGGCGGCTTTGGAATGATGGCTTATGACTTATTCCTTGATCCGCAGATGGTTAATGGTGGTCGGTGGACTTGGGAAGTAACTGGTGCTCACGTGCCATTTACTCCAGAGATTCCTCTATCAAATACCTTTGGCTGGCTCTTATCGGGAATGGCGCTGATCGCCATGTTGCACTTGGCGCTGCCGCGCGAGCGTCGCAAGCAAAGTGCGAGTTATACAGCCGTTGATTTCTTCTTAATCTGGACCTGGTTCGGTGGGATCGTTTCAAATCTATTCTTCTTCGATCGCCCAGGAATTGCCTTTCTATTTGGAACCGCTTTCGGCGCTTTCCTTGCGCCATATCTATTCTCGCGCTGGCTCGGGCGCCCTTAACAACTTTGAATCACATAGATAAACCGTGTTAACCAATTTAGTTTTCTTTGCATCCGTTGCTCTGCTTTGGTTAGCCGTGGCCAACTTCTTTACGATCCGTCGCCCCGCACCCGCAATAGAACGCAGCGAAACTGTAACTATCTTGATACCGGTGCGAAATGAAGAGGAAAACATTGCAGATTTAGTGATTAGCCTCCAAGCGCAACAGTTCATAGTTAAACCAGAGATCATCTTTATTAACGACTCATCAACTGATGAAACATCAGAGAAGTTGCAGGAAGCCCGAGATGGCGGCGCGCAGATAAAGGTAATCAACGCACCTGAACTTCCCGATGGCTGGCTGGGTAAACCTTGGGCGCTGCAGCAGGGATACCTGCAAGCAAAAGGCGAGATCGTAGTTACCTTAGATGCAGACGTTCGCCTAACTTCAACTGCGATCGCGCAAGCACTTGGCATGCTTGGTGACCGATCATTTATCTCGCCATATCCACGTCAGATCGCTAAAACTTTCTCAGAACGTTTGATTCAACCTTTATTGCAATGGTCTTGGATGAGCACAGTGCCGCTACGTATTGCCGAAAAATCTGGGCGCACATCTTTAGCAGTTGCTAATGGTCAATTCTTTCTGGTGCGCAAAAGCGCCTTAGATCAAATCAATGGATTTACGGCGATCGCAGCAGAAGTTCTCGATGATATGGAGCTTGCGCGGAAGCTAATTAAATCTGGGGAATTTGGTGGAGTAGCTGATGGTTCATCACTGGCACAGACCCGCATGTATAAAAACTTCTCTGAAATCAAAGCTGGCTATGGAAAATCGCTCTGGAAAGCTTTCGGTAGTCAAAGCGGTAGCGCAGGTGCAATTGCATTTCTGTTTATCACTGGAATTGCTCCGGTAATTGCCTGGTTTGGTGGCCATCCACTTGGCTTCTTCGCGTATCAATTTGTAGTTATAACTCGCGCACTTAGTGCATCGCGTTCACGCGGCCGAATACTTGATTCGATTCTGCATCCGATCTCATGTGCAATCTTGATCTATTTAATCATTTACAGTTGGCGCGCACGTGGCGTTGTGGCATGGAAAGGTCGCACGCTATGAGTAAATCAATTACTAGCAAACCTGCCGTTGCAGTAATCGGTGCCGGCATGGGCGGAATGGCGACTGCCGCACGTTTAGCAAAGGCCGGCCACCAAGTCACTGTCTATGAAGCATCTGATCGCCATGGCGGTAAATGCCGCACTGAATGGATTGGCAACTATGCATTTGATACCGGACCTTCACTTTTAACTCTGCCTGCTGTATATCGCGACTTCTTTCAGCGCACCGGTGAAGTAATGGGCCGAGTTCTGGAGTTGGTACCGGTTAACCCATCATTTGATTACCGTTTTTCCGATGGCAAGTCTGTGAAATTTGCCAACTTATCTCGGAAAGAGACTTTAGCTGCAGTTAAAGAATCTCTCGGAGATAACGCTGCGCACGAGTGGGATCGAGTTATGGGCACAGCAGAGGCGATGTGGGATGTGTCGCGCGAACCCTTTATCGAGTCTGAACTTCGATCCATCGCCTCACTTTTAAAGCGCCCTACTTTGCTGCGCGACTTACGCATCATCGCGCCATGGAAATCACTACGTGATCTGAAGATTGAGGATCTCCACCTAAGAAATATCTTGGATCGCTATGCAACCTATAGTGGATCTGATCCACGCGTTGCACCTGCAGTTCTGGCATCTATCGCCTTCGTTGAAGAAGCATTCGGTGCCTGGCACATAAAGGGCGGAGTTGGAAAGTTAGCCGATGCCGTTTATCAACGCTGCCTTGATCGCGGCGTGAAGTTTGAATTCAACTCCCCCGTGACTTCGATAAACCATAACGGCAAGAAGGTAACCGGGGTTGCATTAAGTTCCGGAAGCTCAGTTGATTACGAAATCGTTGTAGCAAACGCTGATGCTTCACTGGTCTACAACAAGTTGATTTCAGGCAAAGTCGCTAAGTTAAAGCGCACCCGCAAGAACTTGGCAAAAGCCGAACCATCATTGGCAGGCTTCTCGCTACTTCTTGGACTTCGCCCAAGTGACAAACCCTCTGGCCTATCGCATCACAACGTTCTCTTCCCGAAAGACTACGACCAAGAATTCGAAGATATCTTCAACCGTAAAGTGCCAGTTGCCGATCCAACTATTTATATCTGCGCACCAAATGATGATGCAATGGTTAAACACCCAGGGCATGAAGCGTGGTTTGTACTCGTTAACGCGCCTCGCCATAGCGAAAGCGGTGTTGATGGATTTAACTGGAGCGATAAAGATGCCAATCATCGCTATGCGATGAAGATCGTCGATGCAATTGAAGAGCGTGGAATATCCGTTAGAGACCGCTTGGAAGTGTTGGAGATACGCACACCTGCAGATCTCGAGCGCACAGTCATGGCGCCAGGTGGTTCTATCTACGGAACATCAAGCAATGGGGCGCGTTCAGCATTTCTGCGCGCCAAGAATCGTTCGCCACTTAAAGGTCTGTACTGCGTTGGTGGATCGGCACATCCAGGTGGAGGCTTACCGTTGGTTGGGCTAAGCGCTGAAATTGTTGCGCAAGCTGTTGTGGGCCCAACGACTCACTAAGTAAAAGCTAAATACTTGAAGCGCACTTAGCACTGCCATTGTAAATGTCACTAAGTTAAAGTCGATTGCGTAAGCAACCAGAGCAATAAAGATAAAGCTGGCTCGTACTGGTCGTTCTGCCGGCGTTACAACTCCAACTTCGCTAACACCTAAACCACCGAGACGTGCGCGCGCATATTCCTGAGTCGAGGCAATTACATAAGTGAGCAGGACTATCCATGCTGGCGCACCTATGCGATAAGCGACGTAGAACCAGAGCGCTTCGCTAATGCGATCTGCAACGGAATCTAGAATCGCGCCAAACTGGCTCTCGCGGTTTTGGTAGATAGCGACGCTGCCATCAATGCCATCGGCGTAGAGCGAAAGAACTAGCAGCGGAATCGTCCAGAGTGAGAGCGGATTAACCGCCATCGCGATTGCGAAAACAATTCCAAGGAGCGTTAGTAAATTGGGCGTTATTCGAAGTGCAGACATGAATTTGGCGGAGCCATAAGAAATATTTAGCCAAGCTTTTACGATTCCTTTAATTTCTGCGTTGCCGTGGAGCGCGCTCCACTTAGCAAAAAAATCTGCTTTATTCATCCACGTTTCTTATCTTTAATCTGTTCGAAGATTTCGCGTGTTGCCGAAGAAGTATTCATTGTGTAGAAATGAAGCCCCGGTACGCCTGCATCTAACAAATCTTCACAGAGACCTGTAGCAATTTCTACGCCTAACTTACGGACATCATCTGGTGAATCTTTCAGCGCTTCAAAACGCTCTGCGATATTTGATGGAATAGGCGTGCCGCTTAACTCGGCCATGCGATTTAACTGTGCAACATTCGTAACAGGCAATATTCCGGCGATGATCGGAAGTTGTGAGCCGCGAGCCGACAAGCGATCAACCAGCGCCTTCCATTTATCAACTTCGAAGAAGAACTGGGTTGTTGCAAATGAAGCGCCTGCTTTTTCCTTACGCAGGAGCACCTCAATATCTTCATCAAAATTTAGACCTGATGCAGGATGGCCATCCGGAAATGCGGCAACGCCAATTGTGAATCCACCTACTTCAGCCGCAAGCGTTACAAGTTCGTCCGCATGATTTAAACCACCTGGTGTTGGTGTCCATGGTGCGCGCGGTCCCCCGGTTGGATCTCCACGTAGCGCGAGAATGTTATGGATCCCGGCTTGCTTATAACGCGCCAAAATTTCGATTAGCTCATCTCGCGTTGAGCCAACGCAAGTTAAATGCGCAACCGTTGGAATATGCGTGCGCTGCGTTATCTCAGAAGTAATCCGAATTGTGCGATCGCGGGTTGTGCCACCTGCACCATAAGTAACTGAGATGAAATCTGGGGCAATTGGCTCAAGGGCGCGCATGGCGCTCCAGAGGCGTTCTTCACCTTCTGGGTCTTTTGGAGGAAAGAACTCAAAGGAGTAAGTAACGCCTTCGCCGATCTCCTTCATGCGCATCTCCACGCGGTCAGGGTACCGTTGCGCCGTGGTTAACGATGCACGTGGCACGCTCTTAGCGGTACGCGAGAAGGTTCAAAGCGAACTAACTTCTTATCTGACCTTGCAGCGCGAATATTTAAGTGGCATCGGCTCTGAGTTAATCCCAGTATGCGATGCCCTCGAATCTTTCTTACTTGAAGGCGGAAAGCGCCTGCGCCCGCTCTTTGCATATGCTGGCTTTGCGGCAACTGGCAAGGTGGCAACCGCTGCCGATATTCGCGCATTTACCAGCCTGGAACTCTTACAAGCATGCGCTCTGATCCATGATGACTTAATGGATCGCTCAGATACGCGTCGCGGTAAACCTGCAATACATCGCCACTTTGAAAACTTGCATCAACAAGAAGCAATGAACGGTTTGGCGGATCAATTTGGTGAAGCAGCTGCAGTTCTACTCGGAGATTTAGCTTTAGTTTGGTCAGATCATTTACTTCATACATCAGGTGTTGAAAATAGCGCGCTTTTATCTGCGCTAAAGGTTCACGATGAGATGCGCATCGAGTTAATGGCGGGACAGTATTTAGATGTTCGTGAAGCAGGTGAGCGCTCCCCTAGCGTTGATCGGTCGCTTCGTATTGCGCGTTACAAATCTGGAAAATACACAATTGAACGTCCGCTGCACCTAGGCGCATCACTTGCGATTACAGACGAGGCAAAGAGAAAAGATCTAACCAATATCTTGAGCGCATATGGTCTACCGCTTGGTGAGGCCTTCCAATTGCGCGATGACATGCTCGGAATCTTTGGTGATCCATCCGTTACGGGTAAGCCTGCCGGTGATGATATTCGCGAAGGCAAGCGCACCGTGTTAATGGCGATGACGCTAGAACGTGCAGACCAAGCAAGCGCCGCCAAGATCACCGCCGCTTTGGGCCGCGAAGATCTAACTGCCGATCAAATCGAAGAAGTGCGTGCGCTCATAACAGCTACTGGCGCAGTTAAAGTTGTCGAAGATCTCATCGAGGGGCTACTTTCCAACGCGCTAACTGCGGCAAACTCTGATGAAATTGACCCTTCAGCCCGCGAGTTACTCGTTGAACTCGCAACTAGCGCAACTCGTAGGAGCCATTAAATGCCCGCAAAGGTAAAGGGACCAACCGATCACGTAGTCGTTGTTGGCGCAGGACTTGCTGGGTTAAGCGCTGCACTTCGCTTAGCGGGCGCCGGGCGCAAAGTCACAGTCGTTGAACGCGAATCTGTTCCGGGTGGTCGCAATGGACTTTTGGAAAAAGATGGTTACTCATTTGATACCGGTCCATCTGTTTTAACTATGCCTTCACTAATTCAAGATGCATTTAGCTGCGTCGGTGAAGATATGAAAGATTGGCTGGAGCTTTCACCGCTTAAGCCTTTGTACCGTGCTTTTTATCACGATGGTTCGCAGATCGATGTCCACGCCAATACAGCTGAAATGGAAGAAGAGATCCGTCGCACTGTTAGCGCTGAAGAAGCCCTGGGCTATCGCCGTTACGTAGATTTCGTTACCAAGTTATACAAGTACGAGATGAACGATTTCATCGATCGTAATATCGATTCTCCATTTAATTTGCTTACTCCCAATCTGGCGCGCTTGATCGCGCTCGGCGGATTTAGAAGACTTTCACCAAAGGTAAATCAATTCCTTAAAGATCCCCGCCTACAAAAGGTTTACTCATTCCAGGCTATGTATGCAGGCGTTAGCCCACAACAGGCGCTAGCAATTTATGCAGTTATTGCTTATATGGATTCGGTAAATGGCGTCTTCTTCCCTAAAGGTGGAATGCATGCTGTACCTCGTGCACTTGCTGCCGCAGCGCAAAAGCATGGCGTGACTTTCAAATACAGCACGACGGTAACTCGCCTAGAAGTTGAGAACGGTCGTGCCAAAGCGGTCATAACGGATAAAGGCGAACGCATTGAATGCGATGTAGTCGTGATGAACCCAGATCTGCCGGTTGTTTGGCGTGATCTACTTGGCAAAACACCACTAAACATTAAGCGCCTTAAGTACTCACCTTCGTGTGCCACTTTGCTAGTTGGTTCTTCTAAGAAATACGACCACGTCGCTCACCACAATATTCACTTCGGCGAATCTTGGGACGGCGTCTTTGATGAGCTAATCAAGAAGAAGACTCTGATGTCAGATCCATCAGTCCTTGTAACTATCCCTACTAAAGATGATGCTGCACTGGCACCTGCTGGGAAAGAGAGTTATTACATTCTCTATCCAACTCCTAACTTGGATGCGGATATTGATTGGAAGACCCAAGCGCGTCCATATCGTGACCACATGATTAAGACTCTCGAAGATCGCGGTTACACCGGCTTTGGTGATTCGATTGAAACCGAAGTGATGACTACGCCACTTGATTGGCAAGCACAAGGAATGGAACGCGGCGCACCATTTGCTAGCGCACATACCTTCTTCCAAACCGGTCCTTTCAGGCCTCGCAACATCGCAGCTGGTTTTGAAAATGTTGTCTTTGCCGGCTCAGGTACGCAGCCTGGAGTTGGCGTTCCGATGGTTTTGATTTCTGGTCGTTTAGCAGCAGAGCGAATCGTAGGTCCGGTCAAGTAAGTGAGTGAGTTAAACGCTGCAGGGATTACCGACCCGCAACTAAGGGCTTCTTATTCCGAGTGCAAACGTCTTAACTCGCTCCACGGAAAAACTTATTACCTTGCAACTTTGCTTCTTCCAGCGAGCAAGCGTCCATTTGTTCACGCACTTTATGGTTTTGCGCGCTACGCCGATGAGATCGTCGATGATTTAGCCTCAACGTTGACTCCTCAAGAGAAGGCAGAAGTTCTCCGCACTTGGAGCTCTGAGGTTCTACGTGGTTTAGAAACTGGTAACAGCTCTGATCTCGTTGGTCGCGCACTAATTGATACGGTGCAGCGCTTTGATATCCCCCACCAACATTTCGTGGATTTCTTACACTCTATGGAGATGGACTTAACCGTTACCGAGTACCAAACATTTGATGATCTATACGAGTACGTATACGGATCTGCCGCAGTTATAGGTCTCCAGATGGTGCCTATCTTGGGCGGAGATACTGTTAATTCGCTAGAGGCTGCCAAAAACCTTGGCGTTGCTTTTCAGCTTGCTAACTTCATCCGCGATGTCGGTGAAGATTTAGACCGCGGTCGCATTTACTTGCCGCTGCAAGAACTTGCCGAGCACGGTGTCACTCGTCAAATGTTAGAGGCTCGAAAGTTAACTCCCGAGATTGTTAACGCTCTCAAGTTTCAGATTGCACGAGTTCGCCAACTTCAGAAGGCCGCCGAACCTGGAATAACGTTACTGGATAAGACCAGCCAGCCATGCATTCGCGCAGCCAGTGAGTTGTATTGCGGAATCGTTGATGAGGTAGAAAAGATTGGCTACGACATCTTTAATAAGCGGGCTACAACATCAACTGCCCGCCGCGCACGTGTGGCGTTAGCGGCATACATCAGTGCCGTTGCAGCGCGTTTGCGCTAAAGTAAATCTCGCGGGAGCCGCTGATACGGCTGAGAGGATCTGAAATCCAGATCGACCGCTTGACCCGTCCGGTAATGCGGATGCGGAAAGGA
>JACCDZ010230960.1_pt1 | contig 10289 bp, 5 predicted proteins | sample 7449551 | NCBI WGS metagenome assembly JACCDZ01 (sample SAMN15323452, study PRJNA562643) | freshwater metagenome | isolation source: river surface water | place: USA:Blue River Watershed | collected 2017-08-18
CCCTGGAGGCGACCCTCAAGTCGCTGGACGAAGCCAAGCGCGACCTGGCGGAAACCGAAAGCGCCAAGCAAGCCTTGGAGCAGAAGATCATTCGCCTGCAGAAAGAGATTGAAGACCTCGCCCTGTGGAAGGCCTCGATCATTAAGCTGCTGGAGAAAATCGAAGCCGACCTCAAGCGCGTCCACCCCCAGGCCTCGGGCGAGGATCGCTACCGCGACCTCTGGGAGCCCTTGCCGTTCGCTCCCCTGCCGACACGGACCATCTCCAAGGACAAAGCCAAAGGCGCCGAAGACAAGGCCCTGCAGGCCACCGCGGCCTACCTGGAATCCCACGGGCTGCAGTACCCCAAACGCGTCCTGCACGCCTTCCATGCGGCGCTCAAGACTGCCGACATGTCGCCGCTCGTCGTGCTGGCCGGCATCTCCGGCACCGGCAAGTCGCTGCTCCCCAAGCGCTACTCCGAAGCCATGGGTATCCACATGGTCTCTCTCGCCGTCCAGCCGCGCTGGGACAGCCCGCAGGACCTCTTCGGTTTCTTCAACCACCTCGAAGGTCGCTACAAGGCGACCGAACTCGCCCGCGCGATGGTCCAATTCGAGCGCTATAACCGTCCCAGCTGGAAGCTGCCGACCGATTGGAATCACGAGCGCGACGACCGGATGCTCCTCGTGCTCCTCGACGAGATGAATCTCGCGCGCGTGGAGTACTACTTCTCCGAGTTCCTCAGCAAACTGGAGACCCGTCGCTCGATCCTGAACACGGAGTCGGATGCACGCAGCCGAGATCCGGTGGAAATCGCGCTGGACACCGGCAGCCTCCGGGAGGGTGAGCACAACATCCGCCTGTACCCGGGCCGTAATCTGCTCTTCACCGGCACGATGAACGAAGACGAGTCCACGCAGAGCCTCTCGGACAAGGTGCTCGACCGTGCCTGCGTGCTGCGCTTCGGACGCCCAGCCAAGATGGCTTCCGTGCAGGCGCCCACGCCGCTGGCGGCCGAGAAGGACGGCCTGGCTTACGACACCTGGCGCGCGTGGTGCGAAACCGACCTCTCCTCGACGGACGAAAAGAAGGTCAACGCTTGGATCGGCGAACTCAACGACGCGATGGAGCAGATCGGCAAGCCGTTCGCCCACCGTGTCCATCAGGCGATTCTTTCCTACGCCGGAAACTACCCGCGCGAAGCCAACCGCGTCCAGCTGGCGATGGCCGACCAGATCGAGCAGCGCATCATGCCGAAACTCCGCGGCCTGGAACTGGAAGGCAATCAGGAGGCGCTCGATGCCATCAAGAAGGTCATCAAGCAGGCCGATGACGCGGCGCTGATGAAAGCCTTCGAGGCGGCCGCGGAACACCATTCCGGCACCTTCCTCTGGCGCGGCCTCGATCGAACCAAGGGATGAGTCAGGCCGGGGTCAGCTTTACCGACGAACCTTGGGGCTTCCTGCTCTCCGCAGGAAAGACGCGCACGGGCGCGGAGTCCCAGGTCGACGGCGCCGGCTCGCCTCGCCTTTTCACCGTACTGGACTCAAAGCCTCCGCGCTGGGTCGATGGCGCCGGACTCGCCCCGAAGGCGGGTCTGGCCTTCCGGTGGCAAGGCCGGGATTACCAAGCCTGGCACGTGCCATGCAGTAACGCCGCCCGGGAAGGCCAGCACGACCTGGAACTGCGTTGGTCCGTCGACCACGGCGACGCCATCACGTTGACGCAACGCGGCCTACTCCACCGTCCGCCCGACGGCGCGGAAGATCTGCCAGCCGAGGCTTTGCGCCTAGACGCCCTGATCAACTGGATGGTGCACTCCTTCCAGGAATTAGGCCATATGGAGCTGGGGGAAGATGATGCCCATACTTCAGCCATGGTGCGGCGCACCTGGAGAAAAGCCCAAGATATTTGGATCAATCCAAAGTCGGATGAGCCTATCATGGAACTCATCATCAAGATGGCCGAAGATCGCCAGCTGACCCGCGCCCTGCGCGCGATCGGCGAAGCCCCCCGGCGCATCCTGATCCGCGTGCGCGAACCGACGCCGGTGGGACGTGTCCAGGAGATGGATCCGGTCTGCATCCGTCATTACGCCAAGCTTCCGGGAAACTCGCCGGTGCAGAAAGCCGGTCCACGCCAGCTGCTGCTCGCGGTACAGCGACGCCCCTCCTTTGACACCCTCGAGAATAAAGTCGCCGCGTGGACGATGGCAGCGCTGCAGAAGCGAGCGGAGACCTGGCGCCGTAAGCAGACCAAGGTCGCCTTGGCCGGCAGCCGAGCGCGGTCCGTCGGTCAACTGGCCAAGGAATGCCAATCGTTGCTCGAATCCGACAACCTGCGCGACGTCAAGCATGCCGGCCTTCCCCATCCGGCCACCGCCAACTACCCGCTGACGATGGAGCCGCGATACAAGCTAGCCTACAAGGCCTACCGCGAGCTCCTGCGCTACCAGAAGATCAAAGACGATGCGTGGACGTGGCGGCGGCCGCTCTGGTGCGAGACCGTCGGACAACTCATCAACTGCAGCCTCCTGCGACTCTGGCCGGACGCCACTCTGAGCACGCCTTTCTACCGCAAGGAAGCCGACCGCGGCCGCTGGCTCGCCTCGCAGGCTTCCGCCGGACCCTTCCAGACGCCCTGGGGCCAGGCATACCTCATCGATAGCCATGACTTGGAGACGGCGAGCGCAGCCTCCCTCCGCTCGCTGCTGGACGACGGAAGCAGCCCGCTCGGCAGCCTCGGCGTGACCGGATGTGACCTTGCGCTCTGGTGGCCGGACAAAGCCGCGGTGCTCCCCATTTGGGCGGCGCTCTGGACGGACAACGTAGAGAGCTGGAAAGCTTCCCTGCCCAGGGCCGGCCGAGCCTTGGCCCAATATGCCTCTCAGCCGAACATCCCGGTGAGACAGATCGGTGGCTTGCTCTTCTCCGCACATAGCCTGACCGAAAAAGCAGAGCTCACGACGGAGAGGTCGGGAGGGAAGACCATCCATGGACTCCGCATGCCGATGCATGCCGGCATGATGGACGGCCTCGCGTTCGCCCAAGTCATCGCATCCATCAATGAAGCCCTCAAGGCTTCGACGGAGGCCCTCTTCCGATGAGCGACGCCGGACTCGGCTTGGATTTCCTAGGGACGAAAGCATGGGCGGCGACGGTCGTGCCCGCGAAGCGCATCGAGCGCCCCCAGGTAATCCAGGCGAACCTGCCCACGGCCCTGTTGCCGCTACAGCGCGGCGAAAAACCCCCGACCGGAAAATTGGCCGACGTCCATCGCCGTGGGCGGGCTTTGGCCTGGCCGCCCGAAGCCCAGGTGCCTCCGCTCGGCGAGGCGTCGAACGGCTCCGGCCGCGTCCCTCTCTGCGCGCTCTTCGAGATGCTCTGCCAGGGTGAGAAGGAATGGGGCCGGCTGACCGACCAGCAGGTGGCCTGGAAGCCCGACGGCGTGGCCGAAGTCGGCCTGAATGCGGCTAAGCTCATCGCGCAGGAAGTCGACGCCGCGACCAAGCCGGGCCACCATGTCGGCCTGGTCGTGCCCGATGCGCTGGGTGTCGGCGGTCAGCAGGCGATCCTTTCCGCCGTGCGCGGCGCCAACCTCGTCCTCGTCCCGCGCTCGATCGCCGCCGTCATCGGGTATTGCCGGACCAACGAAGACAACCTGCCGAGAGGCCATCTCACGGTGGTGGATACGAGTTTCGGCGCATGGTCGCTCGCCAAGATTCCGATCGACCTCCGGGAGGGACCTGCGGACGAGGAATGGAACGTGCCGGTCAGCGACGGTCGCCTACGTCGCAATAAACTCACGCCCACGGGCTGGAGTATGCTCCGCAAAGCCCTGCGCGCGTCTTTACCCCAGACCTTGACCGCGGGCTGGGCGAACGAAGCCCTCTCCGGCAAGTTGAGGCTGACGTCCGGCAGTACCGAGGTCGCCTTCCACCTGCAAGAGCCCGCCTACGCGTGGCACGCCCCGCTCGTCGGTGAGGCTTCGCTTTCGCGTTCGCTCGCCACGCTCGAACAAGCCAACGAAGTAGTCGTCTGCGAAAGCCCATACAAACGTAACCTCGGCCTGATCGTCATCGGACCGCTGGCCCAGGCCCGTTTCGACGGCACCAGCCTGGCTGACCTGATTCAACTCCGCCTCGGGCCGCCCTTGATCGACCTGCCGGAGCCGGCCATCGCCTCCGGTGCCGCCTGGGCAGCCGCGGGCGCCGCCAATGATTGGCCGACCTGGCTGGAGCAGATGGAATCGCTCGAGCTCCACTACATCGGAGCCGACAGCCGCGGTAACCGCGAGAACCTCTGGAAAGAAGTCCTGCCGGAGAAACTCATCGATGCCGGTAAGGACTACCGGAATCCGAAAGCCATCAGCGGTCTCAAGCTGGCTTCAGGTGCAGACATCATTCGTCTCATCTTGCGACGCCCGGATGGCGACATAACCGGAGCATGGACTTATCGTGAAGTCAGCACCAAACCAGGAAACAAGCAGAAGGATGACATTCCCTTAGAGGTGAATGTCCGGGCCAGGCCGGGCCAAGGCTTTGCGACCGTGACCGTCACTTCAAAAACACCCGGGCTTTTCGAAAGCGTCCTCGATTGGCAAGGCATGCGGGCCTGCGCCGCACCCAAGGAACAACCCCGAGGCTGCCCAGATCGGGCCGTCCAACTCAAGGCCGCACCCGAGCTGTGGAAGAACTGCCTCGACGACCTGCTTAGGCTCCGCAAGTGGCTCGATGAGGACGCCTCGGCAGATGACATCACGAAAGCCTGTAAAGATGCGGCTAAACGCCTGAATAAGGCGCTCTCATCGGAAAACTATCGGAAGGGTTTCCAAAGATCCGTGCCTTTCGATGAATTCGTACTCTACACGCCCATGGGACGCGAAGCCTCGCCGCCGGAGCCCTACCGGGCCGCCGGCGAAGAACTCCTGGCGCGAACCGCCATCGCCATGCGTAAATGGCTGCGACTTAATCCATACGACCGACAGCCGATCGGCTGGATCAAGAAGACGGCCGGCTGGTGGTATCTCGGCTGCCCTACCGGCTTCGTCGATGAGGCGCTGGAGGACGTGACCAGCCCTTATGCTTCCGTCGATGAGATGAGCCTGCATATCGCCGGCCAGTGCATGTCAGAGCCGCCGCAATTCCTCCAGTTCTTCGGAGCATTCCGGCGCAAGATGCCGACGTCTAACGCGCCTAACAACTGGATGAAGGCGCTACGCAACCTGATCAAGCTCAACGAGGCCACCCTGCACGAGATAAATGACGAAGAGGCGGAGGAGATGTTCACCATGTGTCTCACGAAACTGGCCTCGGCCTATCCCAGTCGACCCATCATCGCCTTCAACACCCTCGAAGCTCTCTTCTTTCTCCTAAAATATCGTCAGCGCAACTGGACCTTCATCCCGCGTGGTTCGACGCTCCACAAGCAAGCCAAAAACCTGGCTATCCGGATTAAAAATAGCTCGGAAAAGCCTAAAACAAGGGCGCTCGCCAAGATGTTCATCGAGTACCTCGACTGGGAAGGAAACGATGACGGCATGGGCAGCATCTTCGAAGGCGACGACTAAGCCAAGGTCCAGCGGACGAGGAAGACCGGCGACATGGTCTCGTTCGGGCTAAGACGACGCTTGCTGGCCTTGAGGATTTCGGACGACTTTTCTTCCAAGAGGCGGACCTGTTCGCGATTGGCATCTTCTTCCTTGTACATGCGCGCCCGGATGCGGGCCTTCTCCTCCTCCAGCGCCAACTCCTCCTTGAAATTCGTGCATCGCGCGATCTGCCGACCGAGCTCGACGAATTTCTTCTCCAGCTCGACGTAGTGGGTCGAGAATTTAGCCTTTTGGTCCGCCGTCCAGGCTTCGACCTTGGCGATCTCCTCACGCATGAACTTCTGGTTACGCTCATCGAGGCCCTTGCGCAGGCTAGTCGATGCGACCTCCTCGGCCGAATTAAGCCCGTCGACCACGGCAGCAGGCGCAGCCCCCGCCGACCCAGCCATCGATGCATGCAGGTCAAAGAGGGCGCGCGCGGACTCTTCCGGCAATGCTTCGCCCGAATCCAGGCAGGCGGAGATCAATAGGTGATCCTCCCCGGCGCTCCCTTGGTAATCATAAGACAACTTGCTCAGGCGGAGCCAGCCGCCGCGGCCTCGGTATCCCGCAAGACTGGCGACCATCATCGCATGGCCGGAGAGGTCAAAGGTCAGCGAAGCTGCAGGCACCTGTGCCGACAAGCCGCGCTGGATGACTTCCAGGGCGAGCGGATGACCGACGCGATAGACATGGACCATCGCATTGGTGTCCTTGCTCAGCTCATAGGCGCCCAGCGGTGCCTCGTCCAAAGACACGACCTTCTGCCGAAGGTTGAAACGGTAATGCTCGTCGTCGAAATCGGCGACGTCCTTGAGCACGAAACGGGTCAGCGACCACAGCTTACGGGCGACCACATCCAAGGAGCGCTCGGCATCGATACGCACCTTGTCGATGACCGATTGGTCGAAGTTGCGCATGAGGTCGACCTTGGCCTGCTGCTTGGCCTTGGCGATCTGCTGGCCATTATCGGCTTCGAGTTTGGCGAAGGCCTCCTGGATCTCCTCAGGTGTCCGGCACGTCTGGATGATCTCCATCACCCGGCGCTCGAAGGCGACCCCACTGGCGTCGATCTGGCCGAGGACTTCATCGGTGGCACCGAAGACGGAATCAAAGACCATGAACTTAGACTGCAGCAGTTCATACACGCGCTGGTCCGCCGCGTTCGACTTATTGACGAAATTCACCACCACGACGTCGCACTTCTGGCCGTAACGATGACAACGGCCGATGCGCTGCTCGATGCGCTGCGGATTCCAAGGCAGGTCATAGTTGATGACCAAGTTGCAGAACTGGAGATTGATACCCTCGGCCGCGGCTTCGGTGGCGATCATGATATCGGCGCTATTCCGGAAGTAGTCCACCAGCGCCGCCCGCATATCCGCGCTCTTCGAACCAGATGCCTGGCCGGGGTTCTTGGCCAGCCACTGCGCATAGATCGCCTTGGATTGGTCATCCGAGTTCGAGCCGTTGAACAAGACCACCCTGCCCTTGTATTCCGACTGCTCCAATTCCGTGAGGATATAAGACTGGGTGCGCTTCGACTCCGTGAAGATGATCGCCTTCTTGTGGATGGTCGCCTGCCCTTCCTGGGCCTTAGCGGCGGCGGCGAAGCCGGCGTTCAAAGCCTCGAGCAGCACCTTGCCCTTGGAGTTGCGGCTGACGGAAGCGGCCAACTGGGCGTATTCCTTCACCTTGGCCAGCTCCAGCTTGGCTTCGGCCACTTCGGCGGCGCTCAGCACCAGCTTCTCCTTCGGCACGCCGTCACCCTCTTCGTCTTCCTCCCATTCGTCGATGAGGTCGGGCAGTTCGTCGACGTCCTCGGCGACTGTCGTCGTAACGTCGATGGCGCCCTCGCCGTGCTTGATCATCTCTTCCAACGATAGGCAGAGGCCCTGCAAGGTGTGGGCGATGGCGAAGCTCGACGAAGCCAGCAGCTTACGTAGCACCATGGTCATCAGCGCCCTTTGCTTGTCCGGCAGGGCGTAGAGCCGCGGACGGAGCAGATACTCGTCGACCATCTGATAGAGCTTCACTTCGTCCGGGTTTGGCTCGAAGTGCTGGACGATGGCCCGGCGATCGGTGAATTTGACGAATTGCTTCACATCGCGTCGCAACGATCGCTTGCATACCTTCAGCAAACGCTCGCGCAACTCGGCGGCCACCTCCGGCTCCAGCTGACCGCCCGCATACCGGGCTTTGAAGCCTTCGAGTGAGCCGAACTGGTATTCATCGATGATGCTGACCAGGCCATAGAGCTCGAGCAGCGAGTTCTGCAAGGGGGTGGCGGTCAGGAGCACCTTGAAGAACGGCTCGACCGCCTGCTTGATCGCCTGCGCCTGCTTGTTGCCTTTTTTGTAGACGTTACGCAGGCGGTGGGCTTCGTCGATGACGACCATGTCCCAGAAGCCCGGACCGCCGGTCTTGGGATTGATGTAGTGGGCGTTCTTCGCCGCAAAGTTATAGGAGACGATGACGATGGCGTCCTGCCGGAACGGGTTGAAGTTCCCCTGTTGGGCTTGGAGCTTGATGTCCTTGTTCTCCAGGATGACGGACGGGAGGTGGAACTTGTCCATCAGCTCCACGCTCCACTGCTTACGCAGGTTGGCCGGCACGATGATCAGAAGACGCCGCTTCCGCTCCGCCCATTTCTGCGCCAAGAGGAGGCTGGCCTCGATCGTCTTACCCAGGCCGACCTCATCGGCCAGGATGGCCCCGGCGGCGAGCGGGGAGCGGACGGCGAACATCGCCGCCTCGACCTGGTGAGGATTGAGGTCGACCTTGGCGTCGCTCAAGGCGCGCGCGAACGTCTCCGACGAGCCGACCTCGGCCCGGCGCTCGAGTTCCATCGCCCACAGCTTGGCATGATACGGGGTGCTCATCCTCGGCCTATTCCCAAACGGATCAGGCCATGGGTCAACCCCAAGGGCAGCTCTGACTCTTCTATATCACCATATTATCCATCCATCTAAACTCCCGCCAGGTAAGGTTAATTTTCCTCTTTCCAGCCTTCTTTAGTCCGAATTCGGCTGCCGGGCGGATGTTCCCCGGACCTCGCCACCGTCACACGAGCACCCTCTGGAATCCAATCCAACTTGCCTGAATCGAGTTCTTCGCGTGATACGGCCGACTTAATCCAAAGCCCTGCGTACTTATGATATCCCACCATATCGTAATCTGAGCCAGAGATCCGCGGAACCTTCCTGTAGTGATAGTTCCCATCTGGGATCTCATCTTTCTCTAGGTTATCAAGCGCCCTTTCAGTCGGGATTGGGCTGACCCAACGACCGCTTCGAGCGCGCAACAAGATCTCACCATCCACGACGACGCTGCGGAAAGGGTAAAACTTCGCCATCTCCTCAGTGAACTCCTCCTTGGTGTACGGACCCCGAGGAATCAACTTCTCCTCAACACCCTTGTTCACCTTCACCTTGTGAACTAGGCAATCCATGCTGAAGCCATAGGTTCCGTACCAGATGACTCGGACCCAATGGCCACGATATGCCGCCAAGTGGCCACGTTTGGCAGGACCCACTTTGATAAGAACCGAGTCATTGCTTCCAACCAATGACATACTTTCCTTACGGAATCGAAACATCTCACCACCATGACGAAGCACGTAGGCCTCGAGTCGCTTCTTCATCTTCCTATACTCGGATTGTTTATCACTTGGATTGATATCTGAGATGAGGCGGCTGACCGCGTCGTCTAAGTTATCAAAGTAAGACTTATTCTCGATGGGATTCATAAATGGCATTGCGGCCCATGTGGGGCATATTGTCCTTAGTTGGATCGGCGTTTCTCAGACAGTGAGACGTTCGAGCCTGGCTTTTCGCTTTCGCCAGTCTGGCATCGCACACTCTAGGGCGTCCCACATACGTGAGCTACCCCCAGGATAGCGAAGTCGGCATAGTTCTTGGATGATGATATAGTCGATGCATTCGACCGGAGCCCGAATGAGATCTAAGTTAAGTCCTAAAACTCCGGCCGGGCTAATGGATGCCCAGCGTGACTTATAGCGTCTGATGCTCAGTCCTTCAGGGCATTCAGCCTCGGGAATGCCAAGCTTCTCAACACAGCCCAGGAGACGTTCTTTGAAGATTTGGGCGGCCTGCGCGCGGTACCACTGCCAGAGGGTCGCTTTGACCAGACGGGCCGAGGTCGAACCGCCGGTATAGACGGTCAGGCGCCCACGCGCGGCCTTTACGTTCTTGATAGGCCCAGAAACGACTTTGAGTCTCAGGCGGCGTCCCAGAAAAAGGTGAGTCTCTCCGGATGCGTATTCGCGAGGCTTAGTGAGCGGGTGGAATTGGCTAAAGTACTGCATCTGGGCACGGACCCAGTCCATTCGCTTGAGCAACATCCACGAACAGATCTTAATCTTGGTACCCATTGGCGCGAGCATCCGCACGGACATGTCAGGCAAAACCTCCAACTTGAGGGTCTTGCGCTGGCTGTATACGATTCGGCAATCAAGGAAGCTCTTTGTGTCGGGCCGTGTTCTAAGGATGCATTCCATTGGCATCACAGTTTTCATGCCCCTTTAAACAATCGCCCAAGTAAGCAGGGCCAGGCCGAGTACCAATACGCCGGCGCAGCCCCTGGAGCTAGGTTCGGTATAGGTCACCCCGGGCGGACGAGGCTTGGTCTTCTCGGAGCGGCGGAACCAGTACTCGGCGAGCTTGCCGTCGTTCTTCGAGTACCAGAGGAACATCGCG
>JACCDZ011177773.1_pt1 | contig 10289 bp, 7 predicted proteins | sample 7449551 | NCBI WGS metagenome assembly JACCDZ01 (sample SAMN15323452, study PRJNA562643) | freshwater metagenome | isolation source: river surface water | place: USA:Blue River Watershed | collected 2017-08-18
ATGCCGGGCAAGGCCTGGGCGCGGGTGTAGACAAGGGGTTTCATGGCACGGTTTTCCTTCTTGCGAGGTGTTCCGAGCGCCGTTGTAAATCTCAAGCCTGACCACCCGGACCCATGACCGGAAGTGGCTGCAACGCTCCTTGAGAGGCAGCTATTTTAAAACATGGCAGGCGACCCGAGCGACCGCCAAGGCCATGGCCCGCCGCCGCAGCACGGCGGCAAACGGCGACAATACAGGCGTGGCCGACCGCAGATTGCGGTTATTTTTATGCCAAATCGGCCCCCAGCCCCCGTACAAATTGCGCAGACAGCTTCCGTTTTGATAGCAAACACACCCACCCCCGTCATGGACCCCCGTGCCATCCTGCACGAGGTGTTTGGCTACGACGCCTTCCGCGGGCCGCAGGCGGCCATCGTGGAGCACGTGGTGGGAGGCGGCGATGCGCTGGTGCTGATGCCCACCGGCGGGGGCAAATCGCTGTGCTACCAGATTCCGGCCATCGCCCGCCAACGCGCCGGCCACGGCGTCACGGTGGTGGTGTCGCCGCTCATCGCGCTGATGCACGACCAGGTCGGTGCCCTGACCGAGGCCGGGGTCGAAGCCACCTTCCTGAACTCCACGCTGGAGGCGTCAGAAGCCTGGGCCGTGGAGCAAAAGCTGGTGCGCGGCGAGTACACCCTGGTCTACGCCGCGCCCGAGCGCATTACCACGCCACGCTTTTTGGCCCAGCTCGACGCACTGTTTGAGCGCGGGCAATTGGGCCTGTTTGCCATCGACGAAGCGCACTGTGTGAGCCAGTGGGGCCACGACTTCCGCCCCGAATACCGGGCGCTGGCCCTGCTGCACGAGCGCTACCCCGGCGTGCCGCGCATGGCGCTCACGGCCACGGCCGACGCGCTGACGCGCGCCGACATCGTCGAACAACTGCAATTGCAGGATGCGCGTGCCTTTGTCAGCAGCTTTGACCGCCCCAACATCCAGTACCGGCTGCTGGAAAAGCGCGACGGCACCCAGCAGCTGCTGCGCTTCATCCAGAACGAACACGCGGGCGACGCCGGCATCGTGTACTGCCAAAGCCGCAAGAAAGTGGAGGCGCTGGCCGAAACCTTGGTGGACGCAGGCATCCCGGCCCTGCCCTACCACGCCGGGCTGGACCGGCAGGTGCGCCAGACCAACCAGGACCGGTTTGTGCGCGAAGAAGGTATCGTCATGGTGGCGACCATTGCCTTCGGCATGGGCATCGACAAACCCGACGTGCGCTTCGTCGCCCACGTGGACCTGCCCAAAAATATTGAAGGCTACTACCAGGAAACCGGCCGTGCCGGACGCGATGGACTACCCGCCACCGCGTGGATGGTCTACGGCCTGCAGGACATGGTGAACCAGCGCCGCATGATCGACGAGAGCCCGGCCAGCGACGAGTTCAAGGCCGTGATGCGCGGCAAGCTCGACGCCCTGCTGGGTCTGGCCCAGACCAGCGACTGCCGCCGGGTGCGGCTATTGGCCTACTTTGGCGAAACCTATGGCCACGCACCGCCCAGCATCGAGCAGCTGGGCCGGGCCATTGACACCGAAGACGGTGCCTACCAACGGCTGCGCTGCAACAACTGCGACAACTGCCTGCACCCGCCCGAGATCTGGGACGGCACCGACGCGGCGCGCAAGCTGCTCTCCACCGTGTACCGTATCCAGCAAACCAGCGGCAAACACTTCGGCGCCGGGCACCTCATGGACATCGTGCGCGGCAAGGCCACTGAAAAGGTGGAACAGTACGGCCACCAGACGCTGAGCACCTTCGGCATTGGCGCCGACTACACCGAGCTGCAACTGCGCGGCGTGCTGCGCGAGCTCATTGCCATGGGCGCACTGGCGGTGGACGGTGGGGTGTACAACACGCTGGAGCTCACTGCGGTGGCCCGGCCCATTCTCAAAGGTGAGCGCTTGGTCGAGCTGCGCGAATCGGCCACCGAAGCCCCGAGCCGAGCCAAGCGCCCGGCCCGCCTGTCGGCCGTGGCCAAGGCCCCCGTGCAACTGGGCAGCGAGGCGCTTTTGCGCTACGCCGCGCTCAAAGCCTGGCGCGCCGAAGTGGCCAAGGAGCACAACCTGCCCGCCTACGTGATCTTTCACGATGCCACCCTGGCGGCCATTGCCGAGCGGCACCCGCAAACACTCGATGAACTCCAGGGTATCAGCGGACTGGGGGCCAAGAAGCTCGAAGCCTATGGCGAAGCGGTGTTGCGCGTGGTGACCGCCACCTAACAATATTCCCAGCCTCCCCGTATCATCCGCCGCTCCCACCCCCCAACACTCGCTCAGATCTGCCATGAACCACACCCTCAAACGCTGGATGGACAAAAGCTCCGAGCTCAACGAACGCGTCGCAGCGTCCGCCATCAACGCCTTCGACTGGCTATTTCACAAGGAAAGCCTGGTCAAGTCGGGCAAGACACCCTATACCGTCATCCACACGGGCGACCCGATGTCGGTGCGTTACTACGACCCGACGGAAGACGAAGTACCGCTGGCCAATAACAGCACGTTGGCAGTGGAAAAAAAGAAACATGCGATACCACTGGTGTTGGTGCCTCCGTTGGGCGTGACCACCGAAACCTTCGACCTCATGCCCAACCGCAGCCTGGTGCGCTACATGGCAGCCCGTGGTTTCCAGACTTACCTGATCGACTGGGGTACCCCGGAGCGCCGCCATGCTTCCTTGAGCATGCGCGACTATGCCGACCGCATGATGACCGAGGCATTGGACGCCGTGCGCGAACACAGCGGCTCCAAGGAAGTTTCGCTCATGGGTTGGTGCATGGGCGGTCTGCAGGTGCTCATCCACGCGGGGCTGCCCGACACCAAGAACATACGCGCCATCGTCACCGTGGCCAGCCCCATCGACATGCGCGGCGGCGGGCTCATTGCCGGGGTCTCGCAGATCATCAACACCCCGGCCAAGTTCATCGCCCACTACACCGACTTCCGGCTCAACAAAGTCAACCCGGAGTCCTTCCACGCGCCAGGCTGGGTGACCGCGCTGGCCTTCAAGCTGACCGACCCCATAGGCTCCATCACCACCTACTGGGACTTGTTGATGAACCTGTGGGACCGCGAATTTGTGGAGTCGCACTCCACCACGTCCGACTACCTCAACCACATGCTGGCCTACCCTATCGGCATGGTGGGTGACATGTTCACCAAAGTGGCCATGCACAACCAGATGGCCAAGGGCGAGTTCGTACTCGCGCGTGACCGTGTGGCGCAGTTCGGCAACATTGAGGTGCCGCTGTACGTGTTTGCTGGTGCCAAAGATGTGCTGGTAGCCGCCAGCACAGCCGAACACATCCTGGATGTGGTGGGCTCCACCGACAAGCGTTTTGAAGTTGCGCCCGGTGGGCACATGGGCGTCATCCTGGGTTCCAGCGCCCAAGGCGCGGTGTGGGAGCGCGCGGCCAACTGGCTTGCAGTGCGCTCGCAGGCCCCGGCGGGCAAAGCGGTGAAACAAGTGGCAAAGGCACGCAAGCCAGCAGCGCGGGCCCCGCGCGCCCAGGCAGCAACTCCTGACGCCACCGCGCACCCCACGCCGCGCCGCCGCAAGGCGGCCAGCAAGACCGCGTCTGCCTGAAACGCGAATCCCCTTTCAGCGCTGTTTCAGTTCAGCGTTGCGGTGGGGCGGGTTTTGGCAGGCGCACCCCGTGGCTTGCGCACCGGCACCGCCGCTTTGCGCTTTGCTGCCGCTGCCACCGTGCGTGGGGTGGCCTCTGGCGCAGTGCCCTTGGCTTTGACCGGCACGTCCCGAACCACCTTTTGTGCCAGCGCCAGGTATTCCTGAAAGCTGTCACGGATGCACTGCGCCAGTGCTTCGGGGTCGGGCACCTGCTCGGCGCACGCAGTGAACGACACCACGATGGTGTTGCCGTAGCCAGTCACCGAGAACACCAGCCCCATGCCGTCGTGCACGGGCATGATGGCGGAGAGATAGGTCAACTTGGCGCCCTGCAGGTAAAGCGATTCGCGTGAACCTGGCACATTGGTGATGGCGCAATTCGCCAATGGCGCCCACTCGCCCAGCACAGCAGAAGCCGATCGCAGCATCTTGCTGGTTGCGGCGATGGCCAAGGACGGCGCCTGCTCGGCCATGCTGCTCAGCTCGCGCGCACTGAGCGCCTGCGTCATGGTGCTTGAAGCTGTACCGGTGGCGTGAATGGATTTGAGCCGCTCCACCGGGTCGTCGGTATGCGTTTCCAGGCCGACGCGCACCCATGAAAAGCGGGGTGAAACCAGGCCGGCGCGCTCACTTTGCACCGCCACTGGCACTGCGGCCACCAGGCTGTCTTTGGGCAGTTCGTCTTGCAGTTCCAGGTAGCGGCGCAGGCCTCCGGCGCACACCGCCAGCACTACGTCGTGCACACTGGAGTCGTCCACCAATGCCCGGATCTGCTTGAATTCATCGAGCGAGAAACGGCGAGTTTCGAAAACCCGTTGGGAAGACACCTCGGTGTTGAAGCGGGTCTGCGGGAACGCGGGGGGTACGCCGCGCAGCTCACGCGCCACCGCCTGCGCCGTGGTCTTGACGGCGTTCCAGGCATTGCCCACCGGCTGCACCAGGCGCAGCGGCCACGATGCCATGTGAAAACCCGCGCGCCACAGCAACTTCAAATCGCCCGGAGGGTCTTCCGGGAACCACGGGGCCGTGGGCGCCGGGGTGCTAACTTCGGGTGTGAGGTCGTGCAGCAGGCGCGTGATCTCATTGCCATTTTCCACGTCAATGGCCGCGTGGTGGATCTTGAGCAGGATGGCGAAACTGCCTTGGGGCAGGTCCAGAAAGCTGTCCAGGCCTTCAATGACATACATCTCCCACAAAGGGCGGCTAAGGTCCAACGAGCGGGCATGGATGCGTGAACTCTGGATGCAAAACTGGCGCCAGTCGCCCGGCTTGGGCAGGGCAATGTGGCGCACGTGGTAGTCGAGCTGGAAATTGTCGTCTTCCACCCAGTACGGGTAGTCCAGGTTGAGCGGCACCTGCACGATCTTCTGGCGGAAGATGGGCAGCCGGTCCAGGCGGCTTTCCACGTGGGAGCGGATCTGCTTGAAGCGCACGACCCCACCCGGTGCGGTGGACTGATCGTAGATGTGGACCAGCGTTACATTGGAGTTGGCGTGGGCCGTGTCCGAGTAGATATAGGTCGCGTCGTGTTCGCTGAGTTGTCGCATGGCGTCGTTTTTCGCGAATCAGATGGTGGCAGGGTAAGTGGCCAGCGATGCCGGGCCCGAGGTCCAGTCCAGCACGGTATCGAGCATGCCGGTCGGAGCAAAGGGTTTCCAGGCGCCCTCGGGTTGGGACAGTCGCTCGGCAATCACCGCCAGCACAATGCCGTTGAATACCAGCCCGCAGTGGCTTCCGGGCACACGCACGTTCTCATGCAAACGGACATCGCCATCCACCGTGGCTTCCTGCGGCGGCACCACGCCGTCCGTCAGGGAATAGAAACAACTGGTGGGGATGGCAGGGCGGCGGCGCTCGCGCAGGGCTTTGGCACGCGGCTGCATCATGTGGGCAGAAGCCCCGAGGCGGTGGGAAATGAGGCGGTACAGGGCGCGCACCAAGGGTGGCGACTGGTTGCCGTTAGCGTCGATGGTGACCGGGCTGCCCAGGGTGATGATGTTGCGCACACACTCGGGCGCGTGCTGGGCGCCATAGAGGGAAAACACCCCACCCAAGCTCCAGCCCACCAGGCTGACTTTTTTGCCGGTGATGTGGTGCAGGTAGCGGATTTTCTGGGGCAAGGCGGTGGTGAGCTTGCTGCGAAAACCCACGTTGCGGCCCAGGCCCCAGGTGTGGACGTCGTAGCCTTTTTTCTGCAAAAAGGCTTTGAGCACAAAGAGCGTGGCGTCGGTAGCCATGAAACCGGGCACCAGCAACACTGGATGGCCGTCGCCCGGCGGCGCGTCCAGCAGCAAAGGCAGCGTCAGGGGCAGCGCGGCAAACTCGGCCAAGGCGCGGGCTTCCATCAGCGAGTGGATGGTCTGCGGCGGGCCTTCGTGTTGGTGGCGGACAACGTGGCTGCGACGTGGCATGCGGGAGAGCTCCTCAATTCACGGAAAAAACACCGTTTCAGTGTAGGGGAATCCCGGCGCCATAAATCGATTGGACAGCGCCCGTTGCCACTTCTTGGTGTTTCGCTCTAATTGCGACATGCCCATAGTGGTTGCAGCAAGGTTTTGCAGCCAATTTACCTTCTAGCCCCCGTATTTATTGATTGTGCAGCTACATAATTTGTAGCATTTGACGCACCTGACTCACGCATAGGTAAGGCAGTGGACGTAAAAAAGCCCCGAACGCAAGCGTCGGGGCTATCACCTATGCGACACCCAGGGTGCCACTGCATGTATTCAGTGACGGCGAAAGCAGCTTTCATACGACATGGCCGCACCAGACATGGTGGCCTGCAGGCGGGCCATGGCGCGGGAATGGCGCTGCGCGTCCTTGGCATCTTGCAGGTGCTGGCTGTGCTGCTGCATGAGTCGGTTGAATTTGTTGCGACAAGCATCCAGAACACCAGCGAAATTGAGCGCAATGTAGGCCGAGTGGTCTTGGTGGCTCTGGCGGTATTCGTCCGACCAGTACCCAAAAAGTTGGCCCTTGTAAGTGCCTTTTTCCGGAACCTTGATGGTGTCTTTGCGCATAAATCCTGTGCAATGGTTGGTGAACAAATCCGAATTCCTGCGGGATTCGGGGCATTTGCTTGCACCTAAGACGCGGCAACTGAAGACATGGTTGACAGATTTTTCAAAAAAGTTACCGTCGTGGTACACCCACTTCAAAGTGCGTCTTTCTGCCAGACCGCGGGGCGCGGCGCCCATCCGATTGTTCTGCCCATGCAAACTGAAATTACCCAATCCCTGCCACTGCTCAACGGGCAAGGCCACATTGCCCGCGAGGGCTGGGCCCGCCAGCCCCACTGGCAATACCGCCGCGACGCCATCCAGGCCGGGCGCTGGCGCATCAAGGAGTGGGACTACTACAGCGTTCTCAGTGGCGACGGCCGCTTTGGCCTGACCCTGACGCTCGCCGACCTGGGCTACCTGGGCCTGGGCGCCATCTGCTTCCTCGATTTCGAAAAACGCCAATTCCACCAGGTGGACACTTTGTTGCCGTTTCCCATGGGCGCCATGGGCCTGGGTGCTGACAGCGATACCGGGGCCGTCGAACTTGCCACCCGGGCGTTGAACTTGCGCATGCATTACGCATCGGGCCAACGCCGACTCACCTTTGCAGCCCCCTCGCTGCGCAACGCCCTGGGGCAGCAAGGCCTGGAAGGCGAAATCGTGTTGGCACAGCCGGCCAATCTGGAGAGCATTAACATCGCCACCTCCTGGGCCGAGAACCGGCGGGCCTTTTATTACAACCGCAAGATCAATTGCATGCCGGCCCAGGGCAGCTTTCGCATTGGCACTGACACCTACGCCCTGGACCCCGGCCGCGACTTCGGTGCACTGGACTGGGGCCGTGGCAACTGGACCTACAAAAACCGCTGGTTCTGGGGTTCAGCGTCGGGTTACCTGGACGGTCACGCGCTGGGTTGGAACATTGGCTACGGCTTCTCGGACCGCAGTCCGGCGTCGGAAAACACCCTGTTCTGGGACGGCGTGGCCCACAAACTGGCCGAGGTAACCTTCCACTACAACCCGCACAATTACCTGGAGCCCTGGCGTTTCAGCAGCTCGGATGGCCGCTTCGAAATGCAGTTTGCGCCCCTGTTGGACCGCAATTCCCACACCCACCTGGGCCTGATTCGCTCGGAACAACACCAGGTGTTTGGACACTACAGCGGCGTTGTCGTGCTCGACAACGGGCAGCGCGTGGAAGTACCGCGCATGCTTGGCTTTGCAGAAGACGTATTGAACTGGTGGTAGCGCGGGCTACACAAAGCCCACGTTGCGGTGCTCGCGTACCTCGGGCTTGACCCGGTGCTCGGCTTCGAGCTGCTCCAGGTATTCGAGTGCCGTCCACTGCACACCCAGCACCCGGGCCTGCGCACTCACGGCCGCAAAGTCGCCCACCGTTAGCTGCTCCAAAGTGGCCAAGCGGCGCTGCAGTACGGAACTATCCAAAAGCGCGGCATCGCCGCCGCAAGCGTGCTGCACAAACAGGGCTTCGCGCTGCGGCGCCGCCAAGGGCATGAACTCCACCTTGAAGCTGAAGCGGCGCAGCGCCGCAGCGTCCAGGCGGTCCAGCAGGTTGGTGGTGCAGATGAAGATGCCGCTGAAGCGCTCCATGCCCTGCAAGAGCTCGTTGACTTCGCTCACCTCAAAGTTGCGCTGCGCCCCACGCCGGTCCTGCAAGAAGCTGTCGGCCTCATCCATGAGCAGCACCGCACCTTGGGCCTGCGCTTCGCGGAACATGGCTGCCAGCGCCTGCTCCGTCTCGCCCACATATTTACCCAAAATATCGCTGGCGCGGCGCACCAGCAGACGCCGCCCCAGTCGCGCGGCAATATGCTGCGCCAGCGCCGACTTGCCGGTACCCGGTGCGCCGTAAAAGCACAGGCTGGCACGCGGGCGCACTTGCAGCGCCTGCACCATTTGCTCCAGCGAGAAGCGGCTTTGGGTATGCAACAGACCCATGTCATACGCCAAGGCGGCAGGGTCTGCGGGCTCGGCACACAGGTCCTGGCCCAAGGCCGCCGCAGCATTGGCCAGTTGGCGCTCCATCAGCAACTCGAATTCGGTGGTGGGTACCGAACCGCCACTGGCCAACTGGGCAAAACGCGCCGCGGTCTGGATGTGCGCTGCGGTCAAGGCTTTTCGGTCCACGAGTTGGCGGGCATAAGCTTCGGACACGGGCAAATGGCGCAGTGCGGTTTGCACCAAGCGCTCACGTGCTTGCGGCGGGGGCGAGCGCAGCTCCAGGTGGTAGGCAAAGCGACGCCGGTAAGCGGGATCGATATGGTCCACCAGGTTGGTAATCCATACCGTCGGGACCACGTTGGATTCGAGCACCTGGTTCACCCAGGCTTTGCCATTGACACTGGCCGTCACTACGCCGCCACCGTCTGCCTCCATGTAGGAAGTGCGTTGTGGGCGGGGAAAGACATCTTCCACCTCATCAAAAAGCAGAACCGCATTGGCGCTGCTGCGAAGAAAAACCTGGGCAATCTGCAAGGAACGGTAGCGGTCGCGTCCATTGAGGGCATTGCCGTCGCGGTCCTGGTACTCCACTTCGTACAGGTCAAGTCCACTGCTTTGTGCCAACACCCGCGCAAGCTCGGTTTTGCCCGTACCCGGCGGGCCGTACACCAAAATGTTGACCCCTGTCTCGTGGCGCTGCACCGCGTTGCGCAGCAAAGCCTGCAGTGCGGCCACGTCCTGCCCAATGAAGCCAAAGTCTTCGGGTACCAGCGTACTGCGCACCGAACGGCGTGTGAACACAGCCATGAGCTCGGCGGGGTCCTGGTACTGGCGCAACAAGACTGGAGGGAGCTTTTCGCTCACCTTCATCAGGTCCGCCAAGTCGGTGATGTTGTGCTCCAGAATCAGGTTTTCGAGCAAGCCAATGCGCTCCAGCCGCGAGCCCGCACGCAAGGCCTCCCCCACTTCCTGCGCGTTTACGCCCGCCACTTCTGCCAACGCTTGGTACGCCTGCTGGGCCGAACTCACTTTGAATTCGACCAGCACACTGCGCATGTCGCGCTGGTAGCGCGCCAGCGTCCCATAAAAAAGCAGCGCCCGCTCGGCTTTGTTCAGTTGCAGTACACCAGCCAAGGCGTTGATGTTTTTCTCGACCAGGGTGGACTGTTTCTTCAGTGCCTGGGCCAGCCACTGCGCGGTGGTCGCCAGCACGGACATCAACTCCTTGGCGTGGTCCTTGGCGAAGTCATCGAGGAAATAGAACAGCGTGGACTCGTCGTAGCTCCCGCGCCATTGGCCGAAGCGCAGCAGAAACTCGGTGTCCGACAGCTCCTGTTGCCCGTGCCACAGGTCGTTGTTGCGACAACGCAAGCCCAAGTAACTGCGCAGGCGCGCCAAAGGGGCCTGGGGCCAGACCAAATGGCGCCCCACCACTGCTACCAGGCCCATGATGTCGCGGCGCAGGTTAAAGCTCACACCCGGGCCCACCGCCAGCAGCAGCACAAAGCGCGAGCACATGAGTTCCAGCACCGGCGCTTCCTGCAAGCCCGGCGTGAGAACCCAGTGCCCCGGCAACGGGGCCGACAACATTCGCTTCACCATCCGTTGCCTCCGGTGGAACTTGTGTGCAGGGGACGATAGCGGAATCACCGCGCCATGGG
>JACCDZ010642083.1_pt1 | contig 10288 bp, 9 predicted proteins | sample 7449551 | NCBI WGS metagenome assembly JACCDZ01 (sample SAMN15323452, study PRJNA562643) | freshwater metagenome | isolation source: river surface water | place: USA:Blue River Watershed | collected 2017-08-18
TCCATTCCGAACTCAGAAGTGAAAACAGTTAGCGTCGATGATAGTGTGGCATTCGCCATGTGAAAGTAGAACATCATCAGGTATTTTATTTGAAAGGCACCTCAGGGTGCCTTTTTTCGTTTCTGTAGGAATAGTGAATATTTTCGCTTTAACTCATTTGTATTTGTATCCTGGCACCTATCCCATATATGATGTTGTCGAGTAAAATACTAAGGAGGTGTGTGATGTCACAGTATATTTTAACTTTGGATCAAGGAACGACAAGTTCAAGAGCTATTATTTTTGATCGGAAAGGACAAATTGTTGAAATGGCTCAACAGGAATTCAGACAAATATATCCAAAGCCTGGCTGGGTGGAGCACGATCCTAAGGATATATGGAGTTCGCAGGCAGCAGTGGCGACAACAGCGATCACTAAAGCAGGGGTCAATGGTAAAAATATTGCGGCTATTGGCATTACTAACCAGCGTGAAACAACTATTGTATGGGAGAGGGACACAGGGAGACCCCTGTATAATGCGATCGTCTGGCAAGATCGACGCACGGCTGAGTTTTGTAATATGCTGAAATCTCAGGGGCATGCGCACATGATCCAAGAAAAAACTGGACTTGTAATTGATGCGTATTTTAGCGCATCAAAAATCAAGTGGATTTTAGATCATGTTGAAGGTGCGCGTGAAAAGGCTAAGCAAGGGAAGTTATGTTTTGGTACGGTGGATACCTGGCTTATGGCTAAATTTACAAACTTACGTTTGCATGCAACAGACGTAAGTAACGCGAGCCGCACGATGCTTTATAACATCCATACCCATCAATGGGATGATGATTTGCTCGCATTATTTGATATTCCCAAAGCGATGATGCCAGAAGTGAAGTCTTCAAGCGAGATTTATTCGCAGACAGCAACGACCCTTTTTGCCACAAAAATTCCCATTGCAGGTGTTGCAGGAGATCAGCAAGCAGCTTTATTTGGGCAGATGTGTACGAAACCTGGGATGTTAAAAACAACCTATGGTACAGGATGCTTTATGATGATGAATACAGGAGGTACGCCCGCTATTTCAAAAAACAACCTTTTAACAACCATTGCCTGGCAGCTAGATGGTAAAACAACTTATGCACTTGAAGGTAGTGTGTTTATGGGAGGAGCTGTCATTCAATGGCTGCGTGATGAACTTGGCATGCTAAATAATGCCGCTGAGAGTGAAAAACTAGCACTTTCTGTGTCAGATAATGGTGGGGTTTATCTTGTTCCTGCGATGGCAGGCTTAGGGGCTCCGCATTGGGATCAATCGGCGCGCGGTTCAATCTTTGGCTTAACGCGTGGCAGCTCCAAAGCACATATTGCTCGAGCAGCACTAGAGAGTATTGTTTATCAGGTCGGTGACCTTGTTGCGGCACAAGTCTCCGATACAGGGATTAAATTAACTGAAATGCGTGTTGACGGAGGGGCTGTAGCTAATAATTTTCTGATGCAGTTTCAGGCAGATATGCTTGGTGCTAAGGTGATTCGCCCCAAGATATTAGAGACAACCGCCTTGGGCGCTGCGTATTTAGCAGGGCTTGCGATAGGTTATTGGTCTGATATTGATGAGTTAAAAGGCTTATGGTCTGTAGAAAGAGAATTTGTTAGTAAAATGGACAGTGCTATCCGCGAAGATAATACACGCTATTGGCATAAAGCAGTTAAGCGAGCAAAAGGATGGAGCGCATAAATGGTGATCACTAAGCATCAACAAGGCATTTTAAAAAACTTACCTGATTCAGCGATCTATTTGTTTTTCACATTGGAAAATGAAAAAGAATTAGCAATGACAATGCAAAGCTTGCGCCAACTGGTCGATGGACAATCCATCGTGCTTGGTCTAGGTGAAAAAATGATGGCAAGGACTGACATGAATCTCGCATATCACCCGTATCAACCAACGCCAAGACAGAAAAAGCTTGCAGTAAAAACAGTTTGTGATTTGGTGCTTTGGTTAAGAGATCACGATCAAGGGGTGCTTATGCACAAAGCAAGACAACTGATTGCGGTTATAAAAGATGCTTTCATTTGCCGTGATATCGTCAGAGCCTGTACCTATTTGACCCAGGAGCAAGATGGAAAAGTGGTCGATCATGATTTATCAGGGTTTGAGGATGGCACAGAAAATCCAAAGGGTGAAGACCAATTCAATACGGCGATTATTCGTTCGGGGGATAAATATCTCAATGGTTCAAGCTTTTGGGTTATTCAGAAGTGGCAGCACAACTTGGAGTGGTTAGATAAATCCAGCCAGCAGGCGAAAGAAGAGTTGATTGGTAGAAGTCTTGATGATAATAGAGAGCTCGAGGATAGTCAGGCTTTTGCGCATGTTAAACGTACAGCCCAAGAGAGTTTTGCGCCTGAAGCCTTTATGTGGCGCCGTTCAATGCCGTGGATCAATGATCAACTGGAAGGAGGTCTCATGTTTTCATGCTTTGCCACGAGCTTCTATCCATTTGAGGTGCAGTTTGCACGCATGACTGGAGAAGAAGATGGGATTGTTGATGGGCTGTTTAAGTTTTCCAAGATTTTATCAACGCAGTTTTTATGGTGCCCACCCTTTGTTAAAGGGCAATTATTGCTACCTGAGTTTACGTAAGCAGTTTTAGCATGGGACACAATAGCTTTTTCGCCGATAATGACGATTGCGTAGGGGCGTATTGCATACGCCCTTCTAAAAGTGGGCGGTGACTTTGTCAAGACCTAACTTCTTCATGCGATAGGCGTTTTCACCATTTAGATAGTAGTTATGTAGGATCTTATAAATACTAAACCCAAGTTTCTGGTAAAGATGAATCGCGCCAATATTGCTGGTGTTGACCTCAAGTGTGAGCATGGCAATGGTGTTTGGTAACTCGTTGATAGCGTATTGGATTAAGTTGTGTGCGATTCCTTTTCCTTGATATGCTGGTAAGACTGCCAGCGAGTAAATGCGTGCACTTTTCTGGCGAACAAACAAGAGTATATAGCCAATTACCTGATGGTTATCATGCGCTAGATATAGCAGATTCCGCGGTGAGCGAATGTGATAATAAAATTGTGATTTACTGATCTGATCGGTGTTAAAAAGCGTGTATTCTAGCTCAGTTAGTGCGACCACATCACTTTTTTGAGCAAGACGTACGCTAATCGTCATAATGCACTCGTTTATGCTCCATGCGATTGACAAATTCCAGCATGATACGGCTATACAGCTCATCGCCAAGATAAGCATCCTCCCAAGGGTGATCAATCGAAGGATTGTCATTGATTTCAATAATTACGGGTTTATCGTCAATCATTTTAATGTCTACCCCATATAAATCCCGACCGATTAAACGGCATGCCTTGATCGCGATTTTAATGACCTCCTTGGGCACCTGATGGATGCCGAAGGCTTCCGCAGGACCAGCGGTCACGCTTTTTTTGCCGTGATTGACGATTTGCCAGTGATTGGGTGCCATATAATATTTACAGGCATAAAGCGGCTTATTGTTCAGAATACCGATTCGCCAATCATAATCGGTATAGTGGTATTTCTGGGCAATAATGATTGAGGACTGGGTCAAAAGCGTACTAAGGAGTGTCGACAATTCTTCCTTGCTTTTGGCTTTTTTAACCCCCTGAGAAAATGAACCATCGGGTATTTTCAACACCATAGGGAGTCCAAGTTTTTCGATAAGCATGTCACAATCTGGGGCTGAATCATCACGAAAAACAAAATAAGATTCAGGCATGGCTATGTGGTTTTTTTCCAAAAGATTATGCAGATAGACTTTGTTGGTGCAGCGCATAATGGTTTGTGTGCTATCCATCACAACCAGGCTGTTTTGTTCTGACTTTTTGGCAAACGCATAGCTGTAATGACTGATTTGCGTGGTTGTACGAATGAATAAACCATCATATTCAGGCAGGCGAGCATAATCATCTTTGGTGATCAAATCGACATCTACGCCAAGCGCGCGCCCCGCTTTTATAAACTTTTTAATTGCCTGATTATTGCTTGGTGGCAGAGACTCATTGGGGTCGACTAAAATAGCCATTTCATACCGATATTGCTTTTGTAATCGAGGTTTACGCCAGACTTTGGTACTAAAATCGCTTAGTGATTGCGCAAAAAGACTTTCTTCTCTATCGTTTAAACTTTGCAATGAAACGGTGTGCAGACTTTGTATTTGCCAGCTATTGAGTGTTTTGGCAAAATTAATCTGAAGAATGGGTGCGTTATAGGCATCAAAAATTTTACGCGCAAGCTTAGAAAAACCTGAATACTCTGATGTCCCAAAATAAATTTTAATCTCAGAATGATCATCCACACAAAGGCGATCAAGAATTTCAACGCTTTGATTATTAAGACGCATGTTGAGCAAGCTAAACGATAGATCTTCCAAGTGTTGAAGATTATTAAGTGTGCTCACACTTGGAATAACTCTGTCACCATTGGCTTCAGCAAGCAAAGAAGCGTAGTATCCTTGACCAAGATAGCTAAGATCCTCAGAGAGGTTAATAAGGTAAGTATTGTGATTATGTTTAGTGGTGAGGTATTCTTTGGTCGTTATCAGGTTATCCGTTGGAAAGTAGGGGGCCCATAGATCCAAATGGTCGATTAGTATTTTAAGATCCTTCATTGATGCTTCCTTCGCGTGGTGGTGATTATCTGGTTACATCTGCTCTAGGGTTGCAATCTTAGTGACAACGGCAAGCACCTCAGTCGCTTTTTTAAGATCAGAAACACCAGGTAATGATGGCGCAATACGAATGTTACAGTCATAGGGGTCTTTTCCATAGGGAAAAGTCGCACCCGCGCTGGTGAGTTTGACGCCTGCATCTTGCGCCATTTTCACAATTTTTTTGGCTAAATTTGGCTGGCTGTTGAAGCTGATAAAATAACCGCCTTTTGGTTTTTCCCAGTTTGCAAACTTTCCATTGGCGCCAAGTTCAGCGGTAAGCACCGCATCAACGGTATTAAATTTGGGTTTCAAAATGGCAGCATGTTTTGCCATGTGACTCATGAAGGTGTTTTTGTTTGGTAAAAGCTTTAAATGATGCAATTGATTAATCTTGTCATAACCAATCGTCTGCACTTTAAGATGCTTGATAAGCCAGTCATGATTAGCTTTATTTGCAGCGATAATAGCCACTCCAGCGCCTGCGTAGGTGATTTTGGAGGTGGAAGCAAATACAAACGCTCGATCAGGGGTCCCTGCTATTTCACACTCGGTTAAAATATTGAGAATGTCGATTTGTTGATTCATATCCAAGTGGTGTAGCGCATAGGCGTTGTCCCAGAAAATCCTAAAATCGCTTGCAGCGGTTGGCATTTGCGCTAAACGCCTGGTTGTTTCGTCGCTATAGCATTCGCCTGTTGGATTACTGTATTTTGGCACGCACCACATCCCTTTGATGCTGCTGTCTTCTGCCACCAGTTTTTCCACTTGATTCATATCGGGACCATGCCCAGTCAGCGGAATGTTGATCATTTCGATACCAAATGACTCGCAGATGGCAAAATGTCTGTCATAGCCAGGAGTGGGGCACAAAAATTTAATTTTTCCCCGTTCAGACCAGCTTTTTGTTTGCCCTGGCAGTTTGTGTACCAGCGCTTTAATAATGATATCATACATCAAGTTAAGCGACGAGTTGCCACCAATGATAATTTGCTGTGGCTCGACAGCAAATACGTCTGCAAATAACTTTTTAAGTTCGGGTAAGCCCGTGAGTAACTCAGGGGGGCTGTAGTTGCGATAATCTGGTGGCAATACAACCTCGTTGTGATCGAGGTTATGCAATAGCGCATCGGATAAATCAAGTTGTTCGGCACAAGGCTTGCCGCGAGTCATATCAAGGCTTAATCCTTGATTAACAAAAGCTTGGTAGCGTAATTTTAGTGCATCTAATTCATGGCTGTTGGATACGGCAAGCATCATTTATTTTCCCCAAGCGATGACAAGATAAATATATATGCCTATGTACAACAAGAAAAATACAAAAGGCATATAGGTTTCAATGCGTTTTAGTGGCGTGAAAGAGCCTTTTTGCAGTGCAGTAACGCGTTCTGCCGAGAAAATTGGACTTGACGGCAAGCGTTTTTCCAGGGCTCCAATGACTTGCTCCTTGATGTTGACCGTATGGCGATAAAAGCGTACCACGCGCCACCAGCAGTAGCAAATGGCTAATAATCCCAATAAGGGTAGAACAAGCAAGCTCAGGGATAGTTCAGTGCTTGAGCGGCTAATGCCAAGCGCCATAATGCCGACAATGGCAATATTGGTAATTAAAAAAAACAAGTTGATGGAAACGCGGCGAAAGCTCGCGCGATCAGCCATTTCAACGTAAATTTTATATTGCTCAATTAGTAATGAATAATATTGCTCATTGCTGAAATGATCTTGCTCTTCATTCCATAAATTATCCATGTTGATGTTATCATAACGACTCATGAATGATTGACTCCAATTGGTTGACAATTTAACGCTAGCCAGAGTAGCAGATTTGAAGGCATTGGACTATGGCAAAATGGCGTATTCTGTTATAAATCTATCTGGATTGCAGCACACCTCCTGCGGGCTTTTTGATTTTTAGATTAGCCACAGCGTCAAACAACTGTAATCTTTCGCTCTTCTTTAAATCAAAAAAAATTGCCAACTCGACCTAAGCTAACACCAAATGTAGCAACATCACACATTTGTTTCGGAGCCTTTTGTGAGCACTACGCTTCGTGCCTTTAAAGCGAGCTTTTGAATGATGGTGGGATATAACTCATGCTCTAATGCTTTAACGGTTTGCTCAAGGGTTGCAGCAGTATCAAAGGGTAAAACCTTCATGCGCTTTTGGGCGATGATTTTTCCACCATCCAGACTTTCATCAACATAGTGGATGGTTGTTCCATGTTCTCGATCTTTGGCATCAATGACGCGCTGATGGGTATTTAAGCCCTTATGTTTTGGCAGTAATGAAGGATGAATGTTAATGACTTTGTGTTCATATTGATGAATGAATGTGGAAGATAAAATACGCATAAATCCGGAAAGTACAATGAGATCTGGTTGAAATGGTGCGATAAGCTCAGTAAGTCTTTGATCGTAGTTTTCGCGAGACTGTTTTTTGTGCTTCGGTAAAAACAGGCAAGGAATATTTGCCCTTAAGGCACGCTGAACGGATTCGGAAGGGGTGTCTGACACAACCGCTCTGACTTCAATGTTATGCTGCAAATGAAGTTTATCAATAATAGCCTGCAGGTTCGAGCCAAAGCCTGATGATAAAATAACGAGTTTAAATGGATTATCCGTGGACATAGTTGACAAAAGCTTGTTGTTGTTTACTCTGACTTAGGTAACCGATTTCCCACGCGCTTTCGCCCATGGCTGTTAGCGCGTTGAGCACAGCATCTTTATCTTCTTTAGCAACAGCCATCACCATCCCCGCCCCGCAGTTAAAGGTTCTTAGCATCTCATGCTGGACAATACTTCCTTTTTGCTGAAGCCATTGGAAGATTGCAGGCAATTGCCAGCTGTTTAGATTGATATTCGCACAGGTATAATCAGGAAGCACTCGGGGAATATTTTCAGTAAATCCACCACCTGTAATATGTGAGATGGCATGAATGTCAAACTTTTCGAGAAGGGTTAAAATCGTTTTAACATAAATTCTCGTTGGTGTTAATAAAGTTTTGCCCAAGGTGCTCTCGCCAAACGGCATGCTCAAATCTGCTTTAACGTGCGAGATGACCTTGCGCACCAGCGAATAGCCATTGGAGTGAACGCCCGATGAAGCGATAGCAATAAGTATATCATTAGCTTTAACTTTGCTGCTTGAGATGATTTTATCTTTTTCAACAATCCCGACACAAAAGCCTGCCAGGTCATATTCTTCAGCCTGATACATGCCTGGCATTTCAGCGGTTTCGCCACCAACCAGCGCGCAACCTGATTGTCTACACCCATCAGCAATGCCAGAGATGACCTTGGCAGCCTGATCAGCATTGAGTTTTCCTGTGGCATAATAGTCAAGAAAAAACAAAGGTTCAGCACCACCAACGATTAAATCATTGACACACATCGCCACAAGGTCTATGCCAATACTGCTGTGATCATTTAAATCAAAAGCAAGCTTTAGCTTGGTGCCGACACCATCTGTACCAGAAACAAGCACGGGTTTTTTGTAGCGATCAAGCGGGATTTCAAACAGCGCACCAAAACCGCCTAATCCCCCAAGCACCTCTTTGCGCATCGTAGATTTTGCTAAGGGTTTTATTTTTTCAACAAGCAGGTTCCCTTCATCGATGCTCACACCAGCGTCCTGATAGCTTAATGATTGATTTGCCATGATTTTACGCCACTTGACACGTTTGCAATGGGGAAAATTATAAGATACATAGAGCTAAAAGTCGCCTGGTTATCATCTATTTTTTGCGGCGCTAAATTTTTATTTTCATTTGCCATAATATTTTTTCTGTCAAGCTGTGCTACGACAGAACTAACAAAAGGTGGAAGGCTAGTTAGAGAAATAAATATTGATTGGCAAAATGAATGTAAATTTCTAGGTTACGAGACAGTTTATGAAAGCCCCTTTTCAGCCAGAGGAACTGGAAATATTAAAATGAGAAACAAGGTTTATGAGTTAGGTGGGAACGCATATATCAAAAAATCATGGATTCCAATATTTGGGAAATGGGAGCTTAATTTTGAAGCGTACAAATGCAAGGAGTATGAGGTCATTTAATAGTCATCGTTAAATCGTCTGGTGACGGTTTAGATATGCTTTTTTCTAAGCCTTTCTCTTTTCGACCATCCTGCCTCAAAGCGTAAGCAGCCATTTGCAAGTCCGTAGCAAATAGCGCTCATCCGTGCGCTACTTCGTAGCAAATTAACCGTTTTCGCCCTGTGCGGCAGTGAACGCTTCAATATTTATCTTATTAATTTCATTATTTTTCTAAGCTGCCTGTACGGCAGTGGACTAAAGAAGATATAGCTGCTAAAAAAATAGCAATTTCTAAGCTGCCTGTACGGCAGTGGACATATAATGCCGTCATTAGTCTGATTTGTAACGTTTCTAAGCTGCCTGTACGGCAGTGGACATCATCAACAAGCCTTTGCGTTTAATAGACCATTTCTAAGCTGCCTGTACGGCAGTGGACTACGAAATTTGTCGCTTTACTCAATCGATTATTTTCTAAGCTGCCTGTACGGCAGTGGACAAACACAAGTTTTTATTGTTTTATTTGGTTGCTTTCTAAGCTGCCTGTACGGCAGTGGACTGCAAAATTTTAGATTAAAGCGCAGATAAAATAAAGGGTTGCTGACGCGTTGCCAATAAAAACCCTTATTTTTTAGTCATACTCTAAAGGCTTGATTTTTAAAGAACTTCCAGCAGCCCCCCAAAAAAAAGGGTTCAGCCTCAATCGTTATTTTTGTGTCACCATGCGTCCTAGCTCTGTCAAACGATATTTTTGTAAACGACTGTTTGGTCGTTCTGGAATCGTCATCTCAATTACGCCTGCTCTCATGGCAGGGTCAAGATAATGTAAACGAAACGATTTTCGATCTTTTAAATTTAATTTACCTTGAATTTCTAATGCTGCCATTTCCTCTTGTGCAACCTCCAATAATTTTTTGACTTGAGGGGTGACACGTGTCAGTGACTCCATCACACGATGTAACATAAATTCAATAAATGGCGCTGAATCCGCTTTGTCTGTGCTAAGTTTTAAAGCCTGATAATATTCCTTTTGCTTTTCATAAATCAAACTTTCCACTGGAATATCAGCAAATAGCGAGTGCCATTTGGTTAAAATCAGCGTTTGCCATAGCCGCCCCAGCTTCTCACTGATTTCAGCCACCAGGTTTAGCATGGTCGTAGTTATGGTATACGGTGGATGGTAAGATTTTTCAGTCATATCCCGTTAAAACCATGGAACGGTTGCGGTTTTCGACAAGCCAAACTGATCAAACTCGCCAAGCACAGGATGATCAAGTAATTCACCGAACTCAATGTAGCGTCGGTGCTTTTGTCCATTTGAACCACTCATCAATTCAACGTAAGGATTCTCAAGACTTTTACTAAACATTTTGGTTTTATACTGTTTGATTTCCTCTTCCGAAATTGAACCACGCTTAGTCAGTCGACGTAACTTTGATTGACTCATAGTTGTTTGTTTTCGACTCACCGTGCGAAATTTGACATTTTCTGGCGTTCTCAATATTTCACCCACATTGCAATAACCTTTCACCCCTCCCAGCCAGTCAACTTTCTGCAAATTTCCCAAAGCAACATCCGATCCATGCA
>JACCDZ010992839.1_pt1 | contig 10287 bp, 11 predicted proteins | sample 7449551 | NCBI WGS metagenome assembly JACCDZ01 (sample SAMN15323452, study PRJNA562643) | freshwater metagenome | isolation source: river surface water | place: USA:Blue River Watershed | collected 2017-08-18
ACCATGTCGCCATTGGCCTGGGTCAGGCGTATTCGCACCGGCAGGTACTCCATATCGGGTGCAAGCCACAACTCTGCACGTGAGTCGTATTCTCCAGTGGGGTTCTTAACCAGCTTGATGGCAAGGAGGCTACCGCCGGGCAATTGCAGCGTTTCTGTTTCCCCCATTGTGAAATCCCATACTTCGGAGTGTCTGGCTCCAACTGCCTGGAATCGCAATGTAGAGCCCGTGGGGTATTTTTCCGGCTCTGCCGCGAGAAGTGCAGCAATTTGCAAAAAAACACTCAGTTGGTCCTGTGCACCGCGTGTCAGCGGGACGTCGGGGGTATTGGCGCTGAAGGTGACGATGTTCTTCGCGCGGTTAAAGTGCGCCGCGACTTCGCTGCGAACCTTGTCGCCAAAACGCACCGGTTCCAGACCATGGGAACTCAACAGGCCTTTGCTGGTTTGTATGCGTGAACCCAATAAAAAATGGCTGATTTCGAGTTTCGCGCTGTAGGTTCCGCCTTCGTTGATCCACGTTAATTCGCCATTGACGAAGTAGGCAAACCCCTTGATTTCGCCCCGTACGTCATATTTCAGGCGAACCGTCGCTGGTGGGTTGGCGCGGGCCGTTGGCGCCAGAGGCTCCGCCGGAAAGTTGGCCGGAGCAATTTTGGGCAAAATCGCACTCGGGCTTGCTACCGCAACGGCAATTGTTTCGAACTCGCTTGCGCCGGGAACCACGATGTCCGCAGGCACTGCGACATTGGCAAGGACTGCCACGGCAGCCGGCACCGCGACAGGGTCGAGGGCGGAGGCCAGCCCGGTTTCGTGGTTTGGTGCTTTTTTCGGCGCAGATCGGGCAAGCGATGCGCGGGGGGTGGGATGTACAGGCACTGGCGAGGCGTTGGTCACGGCACTCGCGCGCGGCGGGTGAATGGTGCGTGTCTCGAACACCCACGAATCCGGCTCGGTCTTGTCGGGAAGGCGTGTATGGGCCGCAGTGGTGGACGGGGATGGAATCGTTCCGAGAATCGCCGCGTGGGCCACTATTACTGCCAACGCGACCAAAAGAAACGCCAGCTTTCGTGTACGGGTGACCATGGGGAGGGCTTGGAAAGGTATTGAATGTCCCGAAGTGCTTTGGCACTGCGTGTCAGTTTAATTCACAGCGACAATGGCGTTTATGAAATTCGCCAGCTATTCCGATGGATCCCGTGATGGGCAACTGGTTGTGGTCTCGCGCGACCTCACGCAGGCCCACTATGCCACCCATGTCGCCAGCCGTTTGCAACAGGTGCTGGACGACTGGAATTACCTCTCGCCGCAATTGCAGGACCTGTACGACAGCCTGAATGCAGGCCGCGCGCGCCATGCTTTTGCATTTGATCCGCAACGTTGCATGGCCCCTTTGCCGCGCGCCTTCAGCCATGTGCAGGCCTATGCCTACCCCGGCCACCTGGAGCTGGTGACCCCGGCGGCAGATGCTGTACAGGCGCCGCGCCAGTGGCCCTTGCATTTGGTGCAGTGTGCGGGTGACCAGTTGTGGGGCCCGCAGGCCAGCGTGGCGCTCGCCAGTGAAGCCCTTGGGGCTGACTTTGAAGCACAGTGGGGGCTCATTGCGGCCGACATTCCGGCGGGAGCGTCGGTGGAGCGTGCCATGGACGGTGTGCGTCTGCTGGTGCTTGCGCAGTCGGTAGTGCTGCGCAATGTAGCGTCGGGCGATGACTGGAATGCCGCGGCCAATGTTGTGGCTCGCCCGGGCGTGGCGTTTGCGCCTATTGCCATCACCCCCGACGCGCTGGGCGAAGCCTGGCAACGTGGCCGGGTGCAACTGCCACTTCTAACCAGCTGGAATGGTCGCAAGGTAGGCATGGCCGATATGGGTGCCGATATGCCATGGCACGCCGGACATATCCTCTCCCAGCTGGCTACGACCCGGCCGGTACGCGCCGGGACTTTGGTGACCGTGGGGCCGGTCTCTAACAAAGGAACAGAGAAAAAAACAGTTACGGAATGGCCCAAGGGTTACCACAGCATTGCGCAGAAGCGCGCCATGGAGACCCTGGCGGATGGGGCGCCTGCTACCGACTATCTGCGCTTTGGCGACACGGTGCGCAGCGAAGTCAAGGCGAGTGACGGCATGAGCGTCTTCGGTGCGGTAGAGCTGGAATTGGTGAGCGTGCAGCGCAAGGCGCACGCCCATGTGGGCACGTCCGCGCAAGCCACCCAGCCTCAAGTTGCAGTGTTGAACGACTGAGCGGGAGCCGTGCGTGGCACATCAGCCTTGCATGATGCGCTGCACGAAAACTTTGATGCCGCTGAGCAGCATCTCGATGGAAACGGACACCAGTACCAAGCCCATGAGACGCTCCAAGGCGTGCACGACCCGCGAACCTACCAGGCGCTGAACGCGTTCCGCACCCAGCAGGACCACTGCGCTGACGAGCATGGTCACACACAGGGCAGCGATCCATTCCAGACGCTTGTCCGGTTGCTGTGAGACCAGCAACAACACCGTGGCCAGCGCTGAAGGGCCCGCAATCATGGGTACTGCCAGTGGCACGATCAGCGGCTCGGTAAGCATTTCTGCTTCGTCGGTGGCGGGGGGCGGAAACACCATGCGCAAGGCGATCAGAAACAGGATGACCCCACCGCCGATTTGCAATGAGAGCTCGCTCAGGTTCATGAGCTGCAAAAACCGCTGTCCCACAAACATGAAGGTCAGCAGCAAGGCGAATGCGATCAGGATTTCCCGCAGAATTACACGCGGGCGCCGCTCGGGCGCCACGTGTTTCAGGGCATTGGCAAAAATCGGAATGTTGCCGATGGGGTCCGTAATCAGAATCAACAGAACCGTGGCAGATGCAAAGGTGTACTCCATCATCCGGCCAGCATAGCAGGTGCAAGTGGCACCTGAGCGCTCAAGCGTTTTCTGCTTTTTCCTGGCAGTGAATGCAGCGTGCGGCTTGCGGCGCGGCTTGGAGGCGGGCTTGGGCAATGTCCGCATCGCAGTCGATGCATTGGCCGTAGGTGCCCGCGGCAATGCGCGCCAATGCGGCATCGATGGCGTTCAATTCCAGCGTTTCGTGGTCGTCGAGCGCCAGTTCCAGGTCGCGGGCAGTGGCCATCTGGGCATCGGAGTCCTGCGAGCGCGCAAAGTGTTCGGCCGATGCTTGGGCGCGGCCCACATCACCGCCACGCAGGTTTTGCAACTGCTGGAGTACCTGTGCGCGCTGTTGGGTCAGGATGGCTTGAAAGGAAGAAGTGTCCAGATTCGGCATGGAGAGAATTCACTTTGGTATTGAAGAACGCAGCCATCTTGCGACGACGATCTGATGTGTTCTTTGACATGTGTCAAACATTTCTGCAAGAGCCACTGGCACCAGCATTGCGCTTTGCTGGATAATCCGGCCCATGTTGCTGCACACCCTGCGCCGATCGCACACACTGGCCCGCCTGGTGCTGGTGTGGTTCGTGCTCGCCATGGGTGTTGCGATTGCGGCCCCCGCAGTGCAGCCGTTGGACTTGGGTGGTATCTGTTCGGCTTCTGCCTTGACGCAGAGCCAACAAGCCGAAGCTGGCGGTACCGCCGACCACCACACGCTTCAATGTGTGTTGTGTCTGGGTGTTGGGGCGCCACCAGTGGCTGCGCTCGCTCCCTTTGGCGCCAACTTTGTAGCTGACGTGCAGGTGCCCCATGCGCCCGCCGTCGTAGCGCTGGCGCTACGCAATTCCCCTCTTTCTGCGCGCGCACCTCCCGCGCTTTGATGGTCGGCCCGCGCTGGCCTGACACATCCCCTTTGCCACTGGAATCGGTCTGTTGCCTTGGGCGCAGGGCCATGCATGGAGTTCCATGCGCCACTTGGGAAAGTTCCGCTTTTTTCAACTGCCACCAAACTACCATGAAACTTCGGTTCGCTATCAAAATACTAGCTGCTTGCGCAGCATTGACGGGGGCTAGTGCCACTTTTGCCCATGTAACACTGCAAGACCAGGTGGCTGCAGCGGCGAATGGTTATCGCGCCGTTTTGCGCGTAGGCCATGGGTGTGAGGGGGCGGCCACCGTTGCCCTGCGCGTCACAATCCCCGAAGGATTCAACGGCGCCCAGCCCATGGTCAAGCCTGGCTGGAAAGTGAGTACCAAGGTTGGCAAGCTCGCCCAGCCGTATGTGGCGCACGGCACCACCTTCACGGAGGGCGTGCAGGAAATCATCTGGACGGCCAACTCCCCCGCGGATGCCTTGCCCGATGCCCATTACGACGAATTCGTGCTGCGTGGCACAACGCCCCAGAAGCCCGGTCCCTTGTGGTTCAAGGTGGTTCAACTGTGCGAAAAGGGCTCCAACAACTGGGTGGAGGTGCCTGCTACGGGTGTTTCGACCAAGGGTTTGAAGATGCCAGCAGCGTTGCTGGAAGTGCTGGATGTGCAGCCGGCCGCTAGCCACAAACATTGATTTTTCAAGGAGCCAACATGAAAACTTCGTTTTTTTCTCTTCGTGCGTTGTGTGCGGCAGCCGTATTGGCCGGAGCTGGTGTCTCGGGCTTTGCCCAGACGGTGGATGTGCAAGGTGCCTGGGCGCGGGGAACCGTACAGGGGCAAAAGGCCACCGGTGCTTTCATGGTTTTGACGGCCAAGGAAAGCACCCGACTGGTCGGCGTTGCCTCTCCCGTTGCCGGGGTCGCGGAAGTCCATGAGATGGCCATGGAGGGCGATGTCATGAAGATGCGTGCCATTGCCGGGCTGGACCTGCCTGCGGGCAAGGCTGTGGAGCTCAAGCCTGGTGGCTACCACGTGATGCTGATGGACCTGAAGCTGCCTTTGCAGAAGGACACCACCATTCCCGTGACTCTGATGTTCAAGAACGCCAAAGGAGTAGAGACCAAAGCGGAACTTAAGGTGCCGGTTTCCATGGCTCCCCCTGCGGGCATGGGTGAGCACAAGCACTGAGTGGAAACCGCTGCCATGACACTGCGCATATTTGTATTGGGTTGGGTGCTCGCGTTTGGGGCGGCGGTAGCTTGGGCCCAAGACGAGGACTCAAAAGCCATCGCCCATGCGATGAAAAAGCAGTTTGACCGGCCCGATGCTCCCTTGCAGGTAGCCCCAGTCACCGTCATCCAAGGTTATGCCGTGGCGGGGTGGCTCCAAACAGGCAAGGGCGGCCGTGCACTGCTGCAAAAAACGCAAGGCGCCTGGAACATCATCGTCTGCGCGGGTGATGGGCTCAAGGATGCCAAGGTGCTGGAAAGCACGGGCATGTCTGCGGCTACCGCCTTGCAAATGTCGCGAGCTGTCATCGGCGCGGAATCGAAGCTCAGCGCCGATACCCGCCAGCGCTTTGCGAGCTTTGAGGGATTCCTCAAGATAGGCCCCGCAGGCGCCGGGGCTTCCCATGGGGCACACCATGCACCCGTGGGACACGCACCTTCGGGCGCCAGCACGCACTGAGCAAACCGCATGGCACTTACACGCACCGCAAGCGCCAGCCACCCTGCCAAACAGGTGTGGCTGGTGGTGCTGTGCTTTGTGTTTGCTGCTTTCGCGCCCACATTGACGCATGCGCTTTCATACGCGCATCCGACATTGCCGCTGGAAATATGCACCAGTGAAGTGTCGGCCCCAATCTCCCAACCCCCTTCGCCGCAGGACGAAGGGGGTGCAATGCAAGCGTCGCATTGCCCGTTTTGCCTGCAAGTGACAGACCGTGGAACGCCTCCGCCCCAACCGTTGCCTTACCACTTCTTGGTTCAGGGCGGAACACAGGTGCCCATGGTCTGGCAGGCTTTTTTCTTTTCCGATAGGCTTCAATGGGCGGTGTCTCCTCGTGGGCCACCGCTGGTTGGAACCATGCCACGTTCTTGAGGCGAAAGCGGTTCCGCGGTAAATTGGTGTTTTTTGAGGAGATTCCATGCAAAGACGCGACACGTTTTCCGCCATAGCCGCAGCCTTGGCTGTTGGCGCCGGCACGCAGGTGCAGGCACAAACGCATGACCATTCGAAAATGCAGGGCCCTGGGCCCACGGGAGCTGGGCCCTACCAGGGTGTTGCCGCTGCGGCTGCCGATTGCATTGGCAAAGCACAGGCCTGCTTGGCCCATTGCCTCGTATTGCTGGGTGAGGGCGACAAGTCCATGGCCGAGTGTGCACAAACGGTCAACCAGGTCTTGGCGCTGTGTGGCGCATTGCAAAACTTGGCCAACCAGCAGTCCAATCTGACCCGCGCGCTTGCCCGTGTTGCGCTGGATGCCTGCCAGGCGTGCGAAAAAGCTTGCCGCAAACACGAAAATCACCATGCCACCTGCAAGGCCTGCGCAGAATCCTGTGAGCGTTGTGCCAAAGAGTGCAAGGCCTTGTTGAGCTGATAGCGCAGCGACTTCCGAGGGTATTCCCAGCCCGCATGGTTTGCTGGGATACCCCGCCATAGAGTAAGCTGTGCCTTGCAGCCCTATTGGGGGCTTTTTGGAGGCACCATGAGCGATTCCAGCAATCCCGGTTTTGGCAAGTTTGTTCCTGGCTACGATTTTTTGCAGAACATCGCCAAGGGCGCCAGTGGCGGTATTCCCCAGATGCCCAATCTGGGCAATTGGGTTGCCCCGACGCTGAACGTGGAAGAGTTGGACAAGCGCATTGAAGAACTCAAAGGCGTGCATTTCTGGCTGGAGCAGAACTCACGGGCACTTGGGGCCACGATCCAGGCACTGGAAGTGCAAAAAATGACCCTGAACACACTCAAGGGCATGAATTTCAACATTGGCGACGTTGCCAATGCACTCAAGCTCAAAGCCGCAGATTCTGTCTACTCGGGTGTCCAGCGTGTCAGTGAGCGTGCTGCGAACACCGCCAAAACCATTGCCGACGCCGCCAACGGCAAAGAGAAGTCTGCACCACGTGCGCGCAAGACCAAAGGACCGGCTGCCGCCGTGGCTGGGCTGGTCGACCCGCTGCAGCTGTGGGGATCCTTGACCCAGCAGTTCCAACACATCGCGGCCAATGCCCTCAAGGACGCATCCACCAAGACCGCTGCAGACATGACCAAAAACGTGGCTACCGGTATTGCCAAAGAGGCCCTCAAGACAGCGACGGGAACTGCCGTTAAGAAGACATCTGCACGTGCTAGTGTGGCGAAGAAGCCTGCGCGCAAGACAGCTGCCCGTCGCTAGCGCAGTTTCAGCCCTGTATTGCTCGCCGCTGCGAGCGCCATGCTGGCGAGCAGTTTTTCCATGATGATGTTGGAGTACCGATGAAAAACCTGAGTATCAAAGCGCGTATTGCTTCAGGCCTGATTGCCATTTTGTTGCTGGCAGTGCTGAACGCCAGTTTTTCCATCTATCGCAACATCAGCGCCAAATTCGAATCCGGCGAAGTCGCCAGCTCCTGGATTCCTGCGATCGAAAATCTCGGGAACATGAAGGGCTTTCTGAGCGACCATTACCTGCTGATCAACGATCGCATTACGGGTCGGGATCTTTCGTCCGGTCCGGAGTTCGACAAGAAGGTGCTGGAGCTGGAATCCAAGCTGCAGAGTGCCACCACCATCTACGCACAAACACTGGAAACTTATCTTCCCGACGACCCCAAGGGCGCTCAGGAAAAGGCCATGTACGCGCAATATGTGGAGCACCGCGATGGCTACCTGAAGGCAAGCGCCGCAGCCGTCAACGGTGCGCGGGACGCTGCTGGTGCGGACGAAACGCTTGACATTGTTCGGGGGGAGTTCACCACCACGGGCCCCAAAATGTTCCGTGAGACTTTTGCGTCGATGGAAAAAATTCTGAAATTCAATCTCGACGGTACAGCTGAGGCGGCACTGAAAGTCAATAGCATTGTCAGCGAGACCGAGTATGTGACTGTTGGCGCTTTGATATTGATTGTGGTGGTGGGTATTTATTTGATATGGGCCATTCCGCGAAGCGTCAGTGGCCCGGTGCAGGAGGCAGTGGGCCTGGCGCAAAGTATTGCAGGTGGTGATTTGACCCGCGCAGTGCCTGCCCACGGATCGGACGAGTTGGGGCAGTTGCTCGGGCATTTGGAGGCCATGCGCACGAAGTTGGCGGTATTGGTCGCCAATGTGCGCCAAGGTTCCGAGAGCGTGGCGACTGCCAGCTCCGAAATTGCGCAGGGTAACCATGACCTCTCCAATCGCACCGAGCAGCAGGCCGCAGCCTTGGAGGAAACCAGTGCGTCCATGAGCGAGCTGGGCTCGACCGTGAACCAAAATGCAGACTCGGCGCGCCAGGCCAACCAGTTGGCCATGACGGCCTCCAGCGTGGCAGTGCAAGGGGGCGAGGTGGTGGGCCAAGTGGTCAACACCATGAAGGACATCAACGACTCGTCGCGTCGTATTGCCGACATCATCTCCGTCATTGACGGCATCGCCTTCCAGACCAACATCCTGGCCCTGAACGCAGCCGTGGAAGCCGCGCGCGCAGGTGAGCAAGGGCGCGGTTTTGCCGTGGTGGCCTCGGAAGTGCGTGCCTTGGCTGGGCGCTCTGCGGAAGCGGCCAAGGAAATCAAGACCCTCATCACCGCCAGTGTGGAGAAGGTCGAGCAGGGCACTACGCTGGTGGACCAGGCGGGAACGACGATGACCGAGGTGGTGTCGTCTATCCGCCGTGTGACTGACATCATGGGGGAGATCAGTGCGGCTTCGAGTGAGCAGTCCAACGGCGTGAACCAAGTCGGAGAGGCAGTTCGCCATATGGACCAAGCCACCCAGCAAAACGCTGCCTTGGTGGAAGAAATGGCTGCAGCCGCTTCGAGCTTGAAATCACAAGCGCAAGAGTTGGTGGGGCTGGTGAGCACCTTCAAAATCAACACTGACACCCATGCGACGCTGGCCCACCACGAAATCAAACATGTGCGGGCCGCACCGCAACCCAAAGCCGCGATGGCGCGCCCGCTACCCACGCCTGCCAAGCCGAGTGCCCAGCCCAAGCCTGCTGCGGCCGCACCTCGGATTGCCAATGTGCCCAAACCCGCGCCAAAGCCTGCAGCTGCTGCGGATGACGATTGGGAAACCTTTTGACGAAAGCTTGACTTAACTCAAGGGTGATTCGGCAGGCGCCCTTTACAGTGCATTCCAGTCGAACAGGGCGCGCGGTGCGCCCTTTGTATTGAAGGAACACCATGGAAACTGCACTGCCCGTACTGCAAACCCCCTTCGCTTTTGACGCCCGCGGCGTCGCCAAGCGTTTCCGCCACGCCGCCATTTTTGGCGCCCTCGAATCGCTCGAAGACGGCGACACCATGCGCTTCGTCAACGACCACGACCCGCAACCCCTGATCGCCCAGATGCGCCAGCGCTACGGCAACCAGGTGGCGGTGAACTACGTGGCCCGTGAGCCCGGCAATGTGGTCATCGACTTCACCATCCAGGCCAATGCCCCGGCAGACGAGTTGCCCCCCCTGGAACAAATGGCCGGTGGCGGCTGTGGCGGCGGTGGTTGCGGCTGCGCTGGCAACCACTAAAAACGCGGCATTCGCCCACAAAAAAACCGGCCTCGGCCGGTTTTTGTTTTTCTGGGCTGATTTGGGGTCGTGAACGCGCTCAGGCGCCGCGGGCCCGGTCCGTGTTGAACTGCTGCACGAAGGCGCCGAAGCGTCCGGCGTCGAGTGCATCGCGCACTTCCTGCATCAGGTTCAGGTAGTAGTGCAGGTTGTGGATGCTGGTGAGCATGGGGCCCAGCATTTCACCGCAGCGGTCGAGGTGGTGCAGGTAGGCGCGCGAGAAACCTGCACGGCCACCGTTGTCCCAGCTCACGCCGCCGCTACCGGAGGGGCTGGCCGGATCACCCGCACAGGCGTAGCAGGTGCAGGTGGTGTCCAGCGGGCGCTCGTCGCTCTTGTGGCGGGCGTTGCGGATCTTGAGGTCGCCAAAGCGGGTGAAGAGCGTACCGTTGCGCGCGTTGCGCGTGGGCATGACGCAGTCGAACATGTCGATGCCGTTCTGCACCCCGGCAATCAGGTCTTCGGGCGTGCCCACGCCCATCAGGTAATGCGGCTTGTGCTTCGGCAGCTTGGGGCCGATGTGCTTGAGCACGCGCATCATCTCGTCCTTGGGCTCGCCCACCGACAGGCCGCCCACGGCAATGCCGGGAAAATCCAGCGCTTCCAGTCCGGCCAGCGATTCGTCGCGCAGGTGCGTGTGCATGCCGCCCTGGACAATGCCGAACAGGGCGTTGGGGTTGTTCAAGCGGGCGAACTCGTCCTGGCAGCGCTTGGCCCAGCGCAGGCTCATCTCCATCGAAGCGCGGGCTTCGCGCTCGGTCGTCAGCTTGCCCTTGCTTTCATAGGGTGTGCATTC
>JACCDZ010627541.1_pt1 | contig 10285 bp, 9 predicted proteins | sample 7449551 | NCBI WGS metagenome assembly JACCDZ01 (sample SAMN15323452, study PRJNA562643) | freshwater metagenome | isolation source: river surface water | place: USA:Blue River Watershed | collected 2017-08-18
TGATCTGCTCGGCCACCTGAATCAGCTTCTGCTGGCGGCTCATCGCCTGCCGGCGCATCAGGGTGTAGGCCTCTTCCTCGTTGCAGGTCTTCATCTTCATCAGCAGACCCTTGGCCAGCTCGATGCGTTTGCGCTCGGCCAGTTGGGCTTCGCGCACCTGTAACTCGGCGCGCAGGGCCTGATCACTTTCAAAGCGCGCCATCGCCACGTCGAGAATCGGCTGCAAGCGCTCGCTCTGGATGCCAGCCACGATATAGGCGCTGACCCCGGACTTGATCGCCTGGCGCATGACGCCCGGGTCCTGGTCGTCGGTGAACATCACGATCGGTCGTGGCTGGTCGCGGCTGACCAGCACCACCTGCTCCAGTACATCGCGACCCGGGGATTCGCTGTCGATCAGGATCACATCCGGGCACAGCACCTCGACGCGCTTGGGCAGGTCAATCACCAGCCCGGACTCCTCGATCACCTCGAAGCCCGCCTCACTCAGGGCCGCCTTCAGACGCCCGAGTTTCTGCGCGGTATCGTCAATCAGCAGAATCCGCATCAGCCTTCTCCCGCCAGACGTACATCGGTCTGCGCATGCAGATCGAAGCTGCGGGCATAGGCCGCAGGGTCACTGCCATCCCAGACCTTGCCATCGAACAAGCAGCTGCTGCGCATCGGCGCCGGCACGGCCAGCCCGAGCACAGCGGCCGCCTCGGCATACAGCGCGGTCTGCTGCACTGCGCTGGCCACGGCCAGATAATCGGGCTCTTCGCGCAACAGCCCCCAGCGGCGGAACTGCGTGAGGAACCACATGCCATCGGACAGGTAAGGCATGTTCACCGCGCCCTGCGCAGAGAAGCGCAGCGGATGCGGATCGAGCCAGGCGTTGCCATTGCCGTCTTCATAGCGCCCGCAAAAGCGCGGCTCAATCACCTCCAGCGGCGCATTGAGGAATTCCGGCGCGCTGATCAGGCTGGCTGCCGCACGGCGGTTTTCATCGTTGGCCTCGATGAAGCGGCTCGCCTCCAGCACCGCCATCACCAGCGCCCGCGCGGCATTTGGACAGGTCTCGACAAACTCGCGGGTACAGCCCAGCACTTTCTCCGGATGATCCGGCCACAGCGCCTGACTGGTGCACAGGGTAAAACCCTGCCCTTCGGCCACCGCCTGTGCGCCCCAAGGTTCGCCAGCGCAGAAGCCATCGATGCGCCCGGCCCGCAGGTGCGCGACCATCTGCGCCGGCGGCACCACCACGCTGTCGACATCCTGCAACGGATGAACCCCCAGACTGGCCAGCCAGTAGTACAACCACATGGCATGGGTGCCGGTGGGAAAGGTGTGGGCGAAGGTCAGCCGCGCACCAGATTGGCGCACATACCGCGCCAGCGCTTCACCATCGCGCACGCCGGCGCCCTGCAAACGCGCCGACAGGTTGATGCTCTGGCCGTTCTGTGCCAACCCCATCAGCACCGCCATCGGCACCGCCGCCGAACCATTCAGGCCCAGGTGCATTCCGTAGATCAGCCCATACAACCCCTGCGCCGCATCCAGCTCACCGGTCTGCAAGCGCTCGCGCAACCCCGCCCAGGACGACTGCCGCTGCAGCTTCAAGCTCAGGCCGTAGGGCTGAGCAAACTCCTGAGTGGCCGCGACGATCAGCGAAGCACTGTCGGTCAGGGCCATAAAACCCAGATTAAGGCTGCTTTTTTCCGGTGCGTCGGAACCGCCGACCCAGTCCAGAACATTGCTGCGCGGAGGTTGGTATTGCTCGCTCATAAGAAATTTCGCTGTGACAACCGGAGAAGTGTTGCCGGCGAGGTAGCAAGCGCTGTGCCAGTGCCGGCGCGGTGAAGCCAGAGAGCATTCGACAGCGCAGCCTTTAGCCGACACACTTGCTTGCAGAAGTTGACTATCGTGGTTCAAGCCATAACTGATGAATGTTTCATAGACCAAGAACCTCTGCTTGAAACCAGGTTCGCCCCCAGCAGGCTTGCTGGTCAAAAAAGCTGGGCGCAGTGTATTTATGACCACCTGCGGATTGACAGCCAATACGGCGCAAACCCACCAGCTAATGCTTCGATGAGGAATACCTGTGCCGTTCAATACATCAGCCATTTTCTTGCCCCATACCCCGGTGGTTGCGACCCCGTTGAGCCAGCGAAAAGACAAACAGGGGATGAACTGTTGATGGACGCATTACTCAGCTGGTTCCTGCATGGCCTTTTGCTGGTACCGGTATCGCTGTTGCCGATCATCAACCCGCTCAGCACCGCGCCGGTGTTTGCCGCTACGGTCGGGGCCAACCGTGATCTGGCAAAAAAACTGGCCCGCCAGGTCGCGATCAATGCCTGGTTCGTGCTGGTCGTGTCGATGTTGATCGGTTCCTACGTACTGGCACTGTTTGGCATTTCACTGCCGGTGGTGCGGATTGGTGGCGGCCTGCTTGTGGTGGCAACGGCGTGGCAGATGTTGCATCAGGTTGAGGATGACGATGTGCACGCGGTCGCTGCCAAGGAAGCCGTCGCGCTGCCCAATGCCCAGGTGTTGCAACGCAGTTTCTTTCCCATCACGTTTCCGCTGACCACCGGCCCCGGCACGATCGCCGCTTCGATTGCGCTGGGCGCAAAAATCCCGACGGAACCCATCAGATACATGCTCGGCGTGTTGATAGCTGTGTGTGGAGCTGCAATTGTTTCAGTTGCGCTGTATCTGATCTTCAAGAATGCGGTGAACGTACTGGCACGGCTGGGCAACGTCGGTACCCTGGTGATGATCCGCATGATGGCTTTCATTCTGCTGTGCATCGGCATCGAGATCATGTGGACGGGCTGGGCCGAGCTTAATGGCCTGGGTTAAAGACAAGTGGCGCCACGCTACAACGCGCCTGCAAATCCCTGTCTGCACCTCACCGCGAACCCCGCCGCGCAGTTCAACTGCAGGCGACCAGCTTCTACCGCTGCTCGGCCGTCCAGCTCAGGGCTTCCAGTGCGGCGGCGACATGAATGCGGTTATCTTCCAGCGGGCGCGGTAACAGTTCTTCGGCACGCGTCAGGCGGCGCAGCAGGGTGTTGCGGTGGGTGTGCAACTGCTCGGCTGCCTGGGTGGCATTGCAGCCGCAGCTGAGAAACGTCAGCAAGGCGCGGCGCAACACCACGGGGGCTGACACCAGATTACCCAGCGTGTGGGTGATGAAATGCTGCGCGGCCTTCTGGTCGCGGGTCATCAGGGCGGCCAGCCGGACCATGTCGAAGTTGACCACCCGCGCATCGGAATGCAGACGCCCGAGCACCCGTTGCGTGGTCAGGGCATCCAGGTGTGCACGGCGGAAGCCTTCGGGGCCCTGACCGGTGGAGCCCATCGCCAGACGCACGCCCGGCAGGCTTTTGAGCGCCATCAGCAAGGGCTGCAGATCGACCGGTTTGTCGGCGGTGGTCCAGACCCACAGGGTGGCGGCGTTGGCGATCACCGTCAGCGCATGCCGTCCGCCGGCGCAGCGCACCAGCGCCTTGGCTGCCTGCTCCAGCGTGGCCAACTGGGTGTCGGCCTCCTCGCTCCAGATCACCGCCGCATGGTGGGCCTGCTCCAGCTGGTAACCCAGGCGCTGACTGGCGTGCGGTGCGTTGATCGGGGCGCCTTCGACAATCGCCGTCACCAGCTCGCGGCGCTCGACATGGGTGCCGCGCATGCGCTCTTCGCGCTCCGCCTTGATGAAGGCCGCGAGGGCTTCCATGTTGCCGTCGATGAAATCGGTGATCGAGCGCGCGGAGACGTCGAGCAGTTCGCGCAGCTCTGCGGGATCGGTCGTCAGCTCGAAGGCAATCTGCATCCATTGCTGCCATGCCGTCCCCAGCGCGGCCCGTGACGCGTTGAACATCAGGTCGGTTTCCCCGCGCAGGATCAGTTCGCGGGCATTACTCAGCAGGTCGCCGGGGATGTAAGGCGAGACCGGCGCGCCGGGATTCTCGATGTTGGCCGCCGCCCAGTGGATCAGGCTGGAACGGGTGGCACGCCGGGAAGCGGCCATCAAAACGGGATCATCAGCCAGGGTTTTCATGCTCTTGGGCGAGACACTGGCCAGATCGATTTCTTCCAGCCATTGCGCCGGCGCATTGAGCACCTGATCCGCACCCTGACGCAGCAATTCACGCACCCTTGCTGACGGCAGCGGCCATTTGAGGGCAGACGAATGGGGGTAACTCAGGCTCATCAGTATCGGCACTCCGCCCGGCAATAAATTGGTTCATATTGCACCAATATAAATAGATAAAAGTGCTTTTTAAACCTTGCCCGGGTGTGGGTTGTCAACAACACTGCTGCGACAACTCGCCACAGCGCATTCCAAGGAGCACGCCCTTGTCCGTTCAGCAGCAGCCATCCCCCGAGCACATCGATGTACTGATCATCGGCGCGGGCATTTCCGGCATCGGCGCCGCCTACTACCTGCAACGTGATCAACCGGGCAAGACCTATGCGATTCTGGAAAGCCGCGAAGCCATCGGTGGCACCTGGGACCTGTTCCGTTATCCGGGCATCCGCTCGGACTCGGACCTCTACACCTTCGGCTATGAGTTCAAGCCGTGGCTGAATTCCAAAGCCATCGCCAGCGCCGACTCGATCCTCGAATACCTGCGCGAAACGGCGACTGAAAACGGCATCGACCAGCAGATCCGTTTTCAGCACAAGGTGCTCAGCGCTGCCTGGTCGAGTGCCGATGCACGCTGGACGGTCGAGGTTGAGCAACTGGCCAGCGGCGAACGCCAACTGATCACCTGCAGCTGGTTATTCTCGGCGGCCGGCTATTACCGCTATGAGGAAGGCTTCACTCCGTACTTCGCTGGCGTCGAGCAGTATCAGGGGCAACTGATCCACCCTCAGCACTGGCCTGAGGATCTGGATTACCGCGGCAAGCGCGTACTGGTGATCGGCAGCGGTGCCACAGCGGTCACGCTGGTGCCGGCGATGACCGACAAGGCCGCCCATGTGACCATGTTGCAACGCACGCCCAGTTACGTGCTCAACGCCCCTTCCGAAGACCCGATTGCCCGGCTGTTTCGCAAGTGGTTCTCCCCGGCGCGCGCCTATGCGCTGACGCGGCGCAAGAATGTGCTGATCTCGCGCGGCATCTGGCTGCTCTGTCAGAAGTACCCGAACTTTTCCCGCCGGCTGATCCGCTATTTCAACAAAAAGGCGCTGCCTGAAGGCTACCCGGTCGACGAGCATTTCAACCCGCCCTACAACCCCTGGGAACAGCGCCTGTGCGCAGTGCCCGATGGCGACTTGTTCAAGGCGATCAGCGACGGCTGCGCATCGATCGTTACCGACCACATCCAAACCTTTACCCCCGCAGGGGTGCTTCTGAAGTCAGGAGGCGAACTGCAAGCCGACATCATCATCACTGCCACCGGCCTCAACCTGCAGCTGTTCGGCAACGTGCAGATGACGGTGGATGGCGCACCGGTGGACATGGCGCGCAAGGTGGCCTTCAAGGGCATGATGCTCGACGGCATCCCCAACTTCGCCTTCGCTGTGGGTTACACCAACTCGTCGTGGACACTCAAGGTCGGCCTGCTGTGCGAGCACTTCTGTCGCCTGCTCGCCCATATGGACCAGCACGGCTACCGCACCTGCGTAGCGCAGTTGCCATCCACCGACATGCCCACCCGGCCACTGCTGGACTTCGGCGCCGGCTATGTACAGCGCGCCATCCACTTGCTGCCGCGACAGGGACCGGGCGCGCCCTGGCTGATGTCGATGAACTATCTGGAAGATGTCCGGCTGATGCGCTCAGGTCCCGTGGCGGATATCAACCTGAAGTTCGCCGCAGTTACCCCACGTGCCCAGCCCACGGCGCTAGCGAAAGCTCCAGCATGATGATCCGTCACCCCGCAGCACGGCTGGCACGTGAGAAGCCTTCGGCACCGATGGTGGGTTACGCCACTGCGTGGCTAACCCACCCTACGAGAGCAAGCTCAACCAATTACCGCAACGCGCTACCCAGAATCACTCTTGAAGTAGGGTGGGTTAGGCCAAGGGCCGTAACCCACCGACCGACACGACAAGCACAACCCACTCTGGTCAGGAAATGATTAATGAAAGACTTCAAAGACAAGATCGTTGTGATCACCGGCGCCGGCTCCGGCATGGGCCGCTCCTATGCACTGGAGTTCGCCAAACTGGGGGCCAAACTGGCGCTCAATGACTACGACCCGAAAGGACTGGCGCAGACGGTGGCCCTGCTGAAAAAAGCCGGTATCAAGGGCGTGTTCAGCAAAGCCTTTGATGTGGGCGACAAAGCGGCCATGAACGACTTTGCCGCTGCGGTGCAGAGCAAGCTGGGTAATGCCCACGTGATCATCAACAACGCCGGTGTCGGCGGTGGCGGACAACCAGTCTGGGCGATGGACGACCAGAGTTACGAGCGCACCCTGCAGATCAACTTCTTCGGCGTGGTCTACGGCACCCGGGCCTTTCTGCCACAACTGCTGGCCAACGGCGAAGGCGCCGTGGTGAACATTTCCAGCGTGTTCGGTCTGGTCGGCACACCCAATGCCTCCGACTACTGCGCCTCCAAGTTTGCCGTGCGCGGCTTCACCGAATCGCTGATGGTCGAACTCGAAGAAAGCCCGATCAGCGTGCATCTGGTGCATCCGGGCGGGATCAATACCAACATCGCCAAGGACTCGCCCAACGGCGAGGAGTTCGCCCGCAAGTTCCTCAAGACCGATCCGGATGATGTAGCAAAAGAGGTTATCCAGTGCATCCGTTCGGGCAAACAGCGACTGGTCCTCGGGCACCAGTCACTGCCGCTCTGGCTGATGTCCTGGGGTGTCTCGCTGGAGCGGCGCAACCGCCTGCTCTACAGCATGCTCAAAGGCATGCTTGACCCGAAACTCTATGCAGTCGCGCGCCGTCGGGCGCCCTGACTACCGACAGCATGATCCAGCTACAACGCTCAAGGAGCACAGCATGAACCACCAAATCAGCGACCCGGACCGCATTGTCCCGCGCGAGAACATCGACTTCAAACTCGACAGCAGCATTCCCCGTTACTGGTATGACAACGATCCCTACAAGAGCCGTCTGATGGACGGCATGCAGCTGTACTTTCCCGATGGCGAACGCTATTTCATCACCTGCGTACGGCATTACCGCGAGCAGATCAGCAACCCGATCCTGGCCAAACACGTCAAGGATTTCACCCGTCAGGAAGGCCAGCACGGCATTGCTCATACGGCCTTCAACCAGCTGCTCCGGCAGCAAGGCCTGCCGGTCGACGCACTGCTGGCCATGCAGAAAAAACGCAACACCTTCTGGCTGAAGCACTTTTCGCCGGGTTTCAACCTGGCCCTGACCGCCGCCTTCGAGCACTTTACTGCCTTGCTCGCCGAGGGTTTCTTCGCGCGCAAAGCGGTGATGGCCGGCGCCGACCCGCGCATCAAGGCCATGTTTGCCTGGCATGCGATCGAGGAAATGGAACACAAATCGGTGGTTTTCAATGTGATGACCAGCGTGGCCAAGGTCAGCTATGTGAAACGCTGCGCGGCGATGATCTATGCCACCCTCGACATCAGCTGGGAAACCTACCGCACCACCGACATCCTGCTCAAAGCCGACGGTTTCAGCTGGTGGCAGCGCAAGCACCTGCTGCTGACCCATCTGGGCTGGATGTATGGCCGTAACGGTGTGTTCGGCTCCTTCAGCGGGCAAATCATGGCCTATATGAAGCCAGGGTTTCATCCGGATGATATCCCGACGGTGCACAATTACCCACAATGGATACAAGCCTACGAGCGCACCGGCGATCCCGGCCAGGCCTGTGAGGCGATGGTTGCGGCAGCGTACTGACAGCACGCGCTTTTGTAGGGTGGGTTAGCTGCGAAGCGGCGTAACCCACCATCGATGCCAAAGGTATCGCATTTGCCGGCCTATCGGCCGGTTGGTGGGTTACGGCCATTGGCCTAACCCACCCTACGAAAATCAGGGTGCTAACGGGTCTGCTAGAGCCGCTTCTTGAAAAACCGCACCACCAGACTATTCAACCAGCCCCAGAGACGCTGCTGCAGACGTTCCGCCAGTGGTAATGCACGCCACTGCTGCAGGGTGGTTTCCGTACAGCAAGCGAAGTCGGCGCTGAAACTGGCGGCAACCGCCTGGCTCAGTGGTGTGTCCACCGCCTCCAGATTGGCATCGAGGTTGAAACGCAGGTTCCAGTAATCGAAGTTGCAGGAACCGACACTGACCCAGTCGTCGACCAGCACCATTTTCAAATGGGTAAAGCGCGGCTGGTATTCGAAGATGCGCACACCTGCACGCAGCAGCGCCGGGTAATAGCCCTGCCCGGCATAACGTACCGGCTGGTTGTCGGTGTGCTGCCCAGTCAGCAACAGGCGCACGTCCACACCGCGCGAAGCCGCCTTGCGCAAGGCCCGGCGGACTTTCCAGGTCGGCAGGAAATACGGCGTGGCCAACCAGACACGCTGCCGGCCAGCCATTATCGAGCGCAGCAGCGACTGCAGAATGTCGCGATGCTCACGGGCACTGGCGTACGCCACCCGCCCCCAGCCTGATCCTGAACGCGGAATGGCCGGGAGCTGTTGCAGGCTCGGGGCGGCCAGGGTGGTCCAGGCCTTGGGCGCCGCGCAGGCCAGCCATTGCAGATCGAACAGCATTTGCCAGTCCTGCACCAGCGGCCCGCGCTGTTCGACCATCACTTCATGCCATGCACAGGTGTTGGTAGCGGGATCCCAGAAGTCATCGGTCACGCCGGCACCGCCCACATAGGCCAGACAGCCATCCACCAGCAGTAATTTGCGATGGTCGCGATACAGATTGCGCACGCCGCTGCGCCAGCTCACCGGGTTGTACCAGCGCAGGCTGACACCCGCCTGCAGCAGGCGCTGCCGGTCGGCCGACAGCAGGCCTTGGGCGCCAAAACCATCGCACAGGCAACAGACCTGCACACCACGCTGAGCCGCCGCTATCAGGTGCTCTATCAAAGTGTTGGCACAATGCCCACTGCTGACCAGATAAAGCTCCAGATCAACACGACTGACGGCTGAGTCGATGGCCTGCAGCATTCGGGCAAAAAACTCCGGGCCGTCGATCAGCAATTCGAAGTGATTGCCTTCTCGCCAGGGGTAGATTTCGCTCATCAGTGCTCGGTCAATATCAGAACGGCGCTGACCGGCACGGCGAGGCTGACCGTCTGCAGACCGACACTCTGACGCAGGCTTTCAATCGCGGCAGTCAGGCCGAAGTCGGCCGCATCCAGCACCACCGGTGTGAGCGTGACGATCTGGAAACGATGCTCATCCAGACGGGTGATCAACAGGTCGGTTTCAAAGCCTTTCTCCATGCCACGCAGGGTCAGCGTGGCCGGCAGGCTCAGCTCCATCTGCGCACCGGGGGCCAGGTTGGTGATCGGCACCAGATCCAGCCGGGCGCGCACCTGCGCAAAGGCAAATGCCGGGCTATCGAACAGCTCCTTGTGCAGCCGCTGGTCCTGCAGCAAGGTTCCGGTGCGCAGGGAGTCCATCTCGACCTTGAGTTGCACATTGCCCTCGGCATCCACGCCCCCGGCAAGCCCGTAGAAGCGCCCGACATCGATGTGCCGGACATCCTTGGTGGCTATGAATGAAACCCGCGACGACTGGGCGTCAATCCGCCAGTCGGCCAGAGCAGGCTGGCCGGCCAGCAAGGCAATCAGCAATAAAAGAAACCTGTGCATAGGTAACCCTTGTATCGCGCTATCCGGACAGTGAGTCAGCGCGAGTTCAACCGCGCGCATTTCTGATCTTAGCGCCCACCTGCGGCAGGCGCCGACGAGATTACTGCGGCAGCGCATCGGCCTGTTCAAGCAGGCGGCAGCCTTCACGCGGCCCGATCCAGACCGCGGTGTTGCTGCGCCCCAGACCACTGGCCGTAACCCGCTTGCTTTGCGCGTCATCGAAAAAACCGCTCAGCGGGACATACAGCTTGGCGTAACTGACGCAGTAATCCGCCGGGTTATCCATGACGTAGCGGCAAGAACAGTATTCCTTGGCCGTGTAGGCACTGATGATGTCCGGGAAGGCCACAAGGTGCGTGCGGTTCTGCCAGGCCAGGCCCAGCAGCACCAACAGGCCAATGATCAGAAGGCTGAGAAACGGATGGCGCTTGATCATGGCTGTGGCTCACCGGCAAAGGCGGCTAGCGCCAGTTTGAGAAATTCGTTGTGTTGGTAGGTGCCATCACGGTCATCGGCATAACGCACGATCACCAGATCCTGCTCCGGCAGCACATACAGCGACTGACCCCA
>JACCDZ011298329.1_pt1 | contig 10285 bp, 10 predicted proteins | sample 7449551 | NCBI WGS metagenome assembly JACCDZ01 (sample SAMN15323452, study PRJNA562643) | freshwater metagenome | isolation source: river surface water | place: USA:Blue River Watershed | collected 2017-08-18
AAAAGCATTAAAAGGCAACCCAGTTGAAATCGGAAATCAGATTGGAAATTACTTAGTGGCGAACGTAAATGAAGTGGCTAAGTTCAATGTAGTAGGCGGATTTTTAAATATCGTGATTTCGGATGCTTTTTATGTAGATTTTTGCAATACGATTAAAAACAACGAAACATTTGGTTTTGTAGCTCCAAGAGAAGGAGATAAAGCGGTAATGGTGGAATATTCTTCGCCAAACACCAACAAACCATTGCATTTAGGTCACATCCGTAACAATTTATTAGGTTATTCGGTTGCTGAAATTTTAAAAGCTTCTGGAAAAAAAGTATACAAAACCCAAATCATCAACGATAGAGGAATTCACATCTGTAAATCGATGTTGGCTTGGCAGAAATTCGGAAACGGACAAACGCCAGAATCAACAGGATTGAAAGGAGATAAATTGGTTGGGAATTTCTATGTAGAATTTGACAAACAATACAAAAAAGAAATTTCAGAATTAATCGCTCAAGGTAAAACCGAAGACGAAGCAAAAAAACTAGCGCCATCCATTTTAGAAGCACAACAAATGCTTTTAGATTGGGAAAATGGAAAGCCAGAAGTTATTGCACTTTGGAAAACCATGAACCAATGGGTGTATGATGGTTTTGAACAAACATACAAAAACCTTGGGGTAAATTTTGACAGCTATTATTACGAATCAAACACCTATTTACTTGGAAAAGAAGTAGTACAGTTTGGTTTAGAAAAAGGCATTTTCGAGAAAGACCCAGATGGTTCGGTTTGGATTGATTTAACTGCGGATGGATTAGATCGTAAAATCGTGCTTCGTTCAGATGGAACAGCGGTTTATATGACGCAAGACATTGGAACAGCGATCCAACGTGTGAAAGATTTTCCAGATGTGGGAGGAATGGTGTATACCGTTGGAAACGAGCAAGATTATCACTTTAAAGTGTTGTTTTTAATCTTGAAAAAGTTAGGATTTGATTGGGCAGATAGTTTGTATCATTTATCATATGGAATGGTAGAATTGCCTTCAGGAAAAATGAAATCTCGTGAAGGAACTGTGGTAGATGCAGATGATTTAATGGCAGAAATGACTACAACTGCACAAACTATTTCAGAAGATTTAGGAAAATTAGTAGGTTATTCTGAAGATGAAAAAGCGGTTTTGTTCAAAACAATTGGTTTAGGAGCATTAAAATATTATATGTTGAAGGTAGATCCGAAAAAACAAATGATGTTCAACCCAGAAGAATCAGTTGATTTTGCCGGAAATACTGGACCGTTTATACAATATACGTATGCCCGAATTCAATCTATTTTGCGAAAAGCAGATTTTGATACTTCGATTTCAATTTTGGGATTAGAGCTACATGAAAAAGAAAAAGAATTAATCAAACAAGTACAACTATTTCCTGAAGTTATTCAAAACGCTGCTGAGAACCATAGTCCAGCGTTGATTGCAAATTATACGTATGATTTGGTTAAGGAGTTCAACTCGTTCTATCAGCAAGTTTCAATTTTAGGCGAAGAAAATCTCGATAAAAAAGTGTTTAGAGTACAGTTGTCAAAATCAGTTGGAAATACCATTAAAAATGCTTTTCAGTTGTTAGGAATTGAAGTTCCAGAACGAATGTAATTAGAGTAGGGAGTTTCTAGTTTGGATTTTGGAATTTAAAAAATTGGAATTTTATTAAATGAATACATCAAAATATTTTATTCAGGCATTATTGGTAGTGGTTTTTTCAACCCTATCTTTTATTGTTTTTAAAGAATTTTTACCCAAGAAAATTTTTCCAGAAAGCACAGTTAACTCTAAAAACGTAGTGGTTGATAGTTTGTTGCTTGAAGCAATTGCCGAAGAGGGTACCATAAAAGAAAAAGATACGTTGTCTAATTCAATTATTGACTTTAAAGTAGTAAACGGAATAAAATTTCCTGATGAAACATTTGATGAATATCAAGGAAATCAATATTTGGTTACTTTTTTCGAAAAATTATATGAATTAGAAACTAAAAAACAAGGAAATGTTCGCATAGCCTATTTTGGTGATTCAATGACCGATGGTGACTTAATTGTGAAAGATTTTAGAACGTATTTACAAGAGCGATTTGGCGGAAAAGGCGTTGGTTTTGTTAATATTACTTCTGAATCAGCCAGTTCAAGAAGTTCAATTACACACGAGTTTTCGGGAAATTGGAAAACACAATCCTATTTAAAAGTAAAACGTCCTTCAAGAGCTTTTGGTGTTAACGGACATGTATTTTTTGCTAATGATACTTCAAATATAGCTTGGGTAAAATTCAAAGCAACAAAAACTAAATTTGCAACTGAATTGCCCAAACCTACATTATTCTATGGTAGTTCTTCTAATAAGTCCGGAAAAGTGTTTTGTACGGCTGGAGATACTATTGGCAAAAAATTATATCCTAATTCACTTTTGAATACCTTGACCTTGTCAGATGGAAATTTAAAAAGTCTTAAAGTTAATTTTTCAAAAGCCGATTCAATTCCTTTTTACGGCGTTAATTTTGATGATGGAAAAGGGGTTCATGTTGATAATTTTTCGAATAGAGGAAATTCAGGATTGCCGCTTGGAACTTTTGATGCCGCTACTATGAAAGCATTTCATGCAAAATTAGATTATGATTTAATCGTGTTGCAATATGGAGCGAATGTCTTGAATTATGGTACTTTAGACTATACTTGGTATGAAAAACGCATGACTAAAGTAGTTCAACATTTGAAAGAGTGTTTTCCGGGAGTGTCAATTTTAATTATTTCTACAGCCGATAAATCAACAAAATATGATTTAGAAATGAAAACAGATTCGGCTGTTGTTCCTTTGAATACCGCTCAAAAAAGATATGCTATCAAATCAGAATCAAGTTTCGTTAATTTATATACTTTAATGGGAGGTAACGGTTCAATGGTTCAATGGGTAGAAGCAGTTCCAGTAAAAGCAAATAAAGATTATACCCATTTTAATCATCGTGGAGCAAAAGAAGTGGCTAATATTATTTATAGTCAAATTAACCAAGGATACGAAACGTATAAAAATTTACGAAAAAAACGTAAACCAATTACGCCTGTAAAAAAAGAAGCGGTTATCATCAAAAACGATTCTATACATGAAGAATAGTATAATAGTATTTTTATTTTTATTGACTTCCTTCAGTTTTGCGCAAGAAGTAGATTCTACTTTTGTAGTGATTGACTCAACAATTGTTGATTCGGCTGAGGTTACGTTTGATAAAAATTCAATTCAAAATGCTAGTGCTATTGTTGCTTTTTATGAACGATTATATCAATTAGAACAAACAAAAACAGGAAAATTAAATGTAGTGCATATTGGAGATTCGCACATACAAGCCGATTTATTTACGGCTCGAATTCGAAATAAAATGCAAGATGCTTTTGGAAATGCCGGTTTTGGATTTACGTTCCCTTATAGTGTTGCAAAAACGAATAATAGTGCTCCCATTCGATTTACCGCATCGGGTGATTTTCAAAGTGTTCGAAATTTATATGCCGATCGCTCAAAACCTGTTGGGTTAAGTGGTATCGCTTTAGAAACAGCTACATCCGATTTTTCAATACAATTAGAAGTCAAGGATCCAAAATATCATTTTACCAGTTTAAAAATAATTACGCCGCAAAACACTGATTTATTTGATGTTTCGGTTTCTAGTAAAAATACAATCATTGAAACAAAAGTACCAAAACGAGTAACTCATAAAGTTAAGCCTGGTGAAGTATTAGGCGGAATTGCCGATAAATATAATGTTTCATTAAAAGTCTTAAAAAAAGCAAATGGGTTAAAAAGCGATATGATTCGGGATGGAAAAATACTAACAATTCCCTCTAAGAAAACGCAACCTAGATTTGTTACAAAAACAGAATTTGTTCCAATAGATTTGAGTCCGACTATTTTTTCGAATGATTTTCAAACAGAAAAACCATTAAATAAGATTGCAATTGTTCCCAATCAACAAATAAATGAGTTTGCATTAAATGGATTAATTTTAGAAAATAATTCAGATGGAATTATATACAGTGGCATTGGGGTTAATGGTGCTAAATGCGCTGATTATAATAAATTTCCTTTATTTTTCGAGCAATTACCTGCATTGCAACCCGATTTAATTGTTATTTCTTTAGGAACTAATGAAAGTTTTGATAAGCAATCGGCAGATCAATATTTTTTTCAATTAGATCAAATGATTGCCTCAATTAAATTAAAAGCACCGCTGGCGTCAATCGTTGTTACATCACCACCGCCTTCGGTTTTGCATAGAAAATATACCAATACTTATATTGCTAATTATACAGTAAAGATCAAAGAAAATGCACATGCAATGGGATATGCAGTTTGGGATCTATTTGAAGTTTTTGGCGGAAATAAAAATATTTTTAAAAATGCTGCAAAAGGATTAATGGCGCGAGATAAAGTACATTATTCCAAAATTGGTTATGAGAAACAAGCCGATTTATTTTTTGAAGCCTTTTTACAATCGTATGAATTATATAAATCAACAAAATAGTTGTGATAGCACTTTTTTCAATACAAAATTGGTTTACTGAAACCTTTGGAACTATAACGTTAGATACCGTTAAAAATTGGTTTATTTACAATCCAAAAGAACCTTTGTTGTTTAATACGGGTTTGTTTTTAGGTTTGTTTATTGTTTTTTACACGATTTATATTTCCTTACAAAATACGTTTTATAAGCGATTGGTTTATGTAATTGCATTTTCATTATTTTTCTATTATAAATCAAGTGGAGTTTACTTTTTATTATTAATTGCTTCTTCTGTAGTAGATTATAATTTGGGTAATTTGGTACACCGAACCACAAATGTTTTTTATAAAAAAGTGTGTTTAGAGTTTAGTGTTATTTTAAATCTTGGCTTTTTAGGGTATTTTAAATATACTAATTTCGTTATTGATACTTATAATTCGGTTTCAGGAGCAAATTTTGCGTTTCAAAAAATCATACTTCCCGTTGGAATTTCGTTTTATACATTTCAATCGATTAGTTATATTATTGAGGTATATCGAAAAGAAATTGAACCTACCAAACACTATGTCGATTATTTGTTTTTTGTGTCTTTCTTCCCGCAGTTAGTCGCCGGACCAATTGTAAGAGCCAAAGATTTTTTACCTCAAATTTATCAGAAATTAAATATTACTAAAGAAGAGGTAAATAGAGTTTTATTGTTAATTATAGGAGGTTTGTTAAAGAAAACTGTAATTTCAGATTATATCTCTATAAATTTTGTAGATCGTGTTTTTGATGCACCATCTAGCTATACAGCTTTTGAAAATTTAATGGCTTCTTATGGTTATGCCATCCAAATTTATTGTGATTTTTCAGGATATTCAGATATGGCCATTGGGGTTGCATTATTATTAGGGTTTAAATTACCAACCAATTTTAGAACGCCCTATCAATCAGCTTCGATTACCGAGTTTTGGCGCAGATGGCATATTTCATTATCGACTTGGTTAAAAGACTTCTTGTACATTTCAGTAGGAGGAAATAGAAAAGGAACTTTTGCGGGGTTTTTATTTCCGGCATTGTTCTTTTTTATATTGATTTTATGGAGCATTTCATTTATTGGAACTAGTCATGTTCCATTATATATTTCAGTAGGAAGTGCTATTGCTTTTGTTATGACTTTTTTACTTTCCAAAGACAAGGAACGAACAATGTTTACCAATGTAAATCTTTTAACTACAATGTTACTAGGAGGATTGTGGCATGGTGCTAGTTTACGTTTTATAATTTGGGGAGCTCTGCACGGAATAGCCTTAGCGATTCATAAAATAGTTTTGGAATATTTTCCAACAAAAGACAATTCAAAAAAGAATCTATTTAGTTTAATTTGGACAGCAATTGCAGTGTTGTTGACTTTTCATTTTGTTACTTTTTGTTGGATTTTCTTCCGAGCAAAAGATTTTGTAACTGCAATTGAAGTTATTCAAAATATCGGAAAAGTTACTTTTGATATCGATCAATGGATGGTTATTATTTCAGGATATAAAAATGTATTTTTATTAATGGGCATCGGATTTATTTGGCATTTTCTTCCTGAAAAATGGGTTAACTTAATGCAAAATACGTTCAAAGTGCTTCCGTTACTTCTAAAAGCTGTGGTTTTAGGTTTTGTATTTTGGGTAGTTTACGCCACCGCATCTGCCGGACCACAACCTTTTATTTACTTTCAGTTTTAAAAATGGCGAATTCAAATTAATAGGAATTCGCCATTTTAAGCAGTAATTATTGTTTGTATTTTGGGTCTATTTCTGCTGTAAGTGTTTTTAAAAAAGCCACAATATCGTTTATTTCCTGTTGAGATAAATCTTTATTATTCTGTACTTTACTCATTATTTTAACAGCTTCTCTTAAATCTTTTACAGAACCATCATGAAAATAAGGAAATGTTTTTTCAATATTTCTCAATCCAGGTGCTTTAAAAATAAATTCGTCGTTTTGATTTTTAGTTAAATCACTTAATCCTTTATCAATTTTTTTACTTTTTGTGTATTTCCAATAGTTCTCATGAACCCCAAATTTTTGCATAACTTGTCCTCCTAAAGCAATTCCATTATGGCATGCCACGCATCCGTTATTTATAAAGGATGTTAAACCTGCTTTTTCTTTTTCATTGAGCATAGTATCATCTCCATCTAACCATTTATCAAATCGACTTACTGGATTTAGATTTCTTTCAAATGCCCCAATGGCTTTGGTTAGGTTTTTATAGTTAATAGGATCTGTTTCTTTTGGGTATACTTTTTTAAACCAATTTTGATATTCTGGAATACTTTTTAATCGCTCTATCAAAAATTTTTCTGATGGAATATTGTGTTCAACCGGATTTAAAATTGGCATTCCTGCTTGTTCTTCTACATCTTTTGCTCTACCATCCCAAAATTGATTAGCGTGTAACGAAGCATATACTACTGTTGGCGAATTTCTACCTCCTAATTTTTTTTCATCTCCTGGAGATGTTGATAGATTATCAACTCCATATGTATCAAGGTTATGACACGAATTACAACTTATATTGCCATCTTTTGATAATCTATTGTCATAGTATAACATTTTTCCGAGTGTTACTTTATCACTCATTTTTGTCAAATCGATGGAGGTAATATTTACAGGATTGTTTAATTCTTGGTAATTTTCAGGTAAATCTTCGTATGGTATTGTTGTTATAGATTTAAAATAAGTACTTGCTTCTTGCATTAAGCTAGTTTTTCCATTAATTTTAGTGTTTTCGGAAGTATTGCATCCGAAAAATATACTTAATGATAGTATTATTAATATTTTTTTCATGGTAATAATTTTATTTCAAATTTTAATATAAATTGAATTACAGACTATGATATTTATCAATTTCAAAATAAAAAAGGCGCTTTCGCGCCTTTACTTTACATTATTTTTTCAAAATAGTATTCAATACTAAATCTTTATCTAATTTTTTTGTACAGAAGAACCAATCTTTACAATCTAAGGTATCGTCATCCTCCATTCTTTCTTTGGCAACACCACAAGAACCTGCTGTAGGTACTATTACATCATCTCCAGGATACCAATCAGCTGGACAAGCTACTTGAAAAGCATCTGCTGTTTGTAAAGCAATTAATGCTCTGTAAATCTCTTGGAAGTTTCTACCAATACTTAAAGGATAGTATAATATGGTTCTAATCATTCCTTTTGGATCAATAAAGAATACCGCTCTTACAGCTTGCGTACTACTTTCACCTGGTTGGATCATACCATATTTGCTAGATACTTTCATTGAAATATCTTCAATTAAAGGAAAAGTTACTTCAATGTTTTTCATTCCTTTATATTCAATTTTTTCTTTGATAGTTCGCAACCATGCAATATGACTATAAAGTCCATCAATTGATAATCCTAATAATTCACAATTTGCATCATTAAATTGTTTTTGCATATTAGCAAATGTCATGAATTCTGATGTACAAACCGGTGTAAAATCGGCAGGGTGGCTAAAGAAGATGACCCATTTTCCTTCATAATCTTTAGGGAAGTTGATAGTTCCTTGAGTTGATACTGCAGTAAATTCTGGTGCTTGTTCGCCAATTCTTGGCATAAATACTTGATTTTCCATTTTTGTTTATTTTAAAATGTTATTATTAATTTTTGATGAAGCAAAGTTCTTTCAATAAAAAATAACACTATGTAACAATTGTATCATTTTATAGAAAAATATTATTGTATTTTAAAAAATTATAGATTTTAATTATAATCATATTGTTATTAGTGATTGTTATGTAACAATGGTTACATTGTACTAATTGGTAATCACTAAATTTGATAATATTTTGTAATAGAACCATATAATGGAAATTAGTACTCGTTTTTTATTATTACTACATAAAATAAAATGACAAAGAAGACTTATATAGTAACCGGAATTGGTGTAATTGTTGGTTTAGTGGCGGGTTATATGTACTATCAAGAAATTGGTTGTATTTCAGGAACGTGTGCTATTACTTCAAAACCATTAAATAGCACTTTATATGGAGGTTTAATGGGAGGATTGTTGTTTAATTTATTGGTTACATCATCAAATAAAAAGAAATAATGAAGCAATTTTGGAATGATCGATATACGAAAAGTGAATTTGCTTACGGTAAAGAACCTAATCAGTTTTTAAAAGAACATATTCATCTTTTTCCAAAAGGGAAAGTTTTATTTGTTGCTGAAGGAGAAGGGCGAAATGCTGTTTTTGCTGCTAAAAATGGGTTACAAGTTTATGCATTTGATTACAGTGATTCGGGACAAAAAAAAGCTATGGTGTTAGCCGCAGAAAATAATGTTATAATTGATTACGAAGTATCAGATGTTTTACAACTTTCATACGAAAAGAATAGTTTTGATGCTATAGTTTTCATTTTTGCACATTTTCCATCAGATATTAGAAAAAAGGCTCATGAAGAATTATTGTCATTAGTTAAGCCGAACGGTAAAATAGTATTTGAAGCATTTAGCAAAGAGCAACTCAAATACACATCGGGTGGACCAAAAGAAAGTGCTATGTTATTTTCTGAAGAGGAGGTAAGAAAAGAGTTTGTAAACGTTACTTTTGATTTTTTAAAATCACAATTAGTGATGTTAAATGAAGGGCCGTATCATCAAGGAGAAGGAAAAGTTATTCGATTTATAGGAACAAAAAATAATTAATTAGTATGAAAAATATTCTCTTCACAAATTGGCATGCCATGCGATTCATTCGATTGGCATTTGCATTATTTTTATTTTTTCAAGCCTATGAAACGCAAGAGTGGTTTTTGGTGGCGTTTGGTATATTCTTTTTAATTCAAGCCATTTTTAATGCAGGTTGTGTCGCAAATGGTTGTCAAATCCCTAAAAAGTAAACTATGGAATTAACTGTAGAAATAATTATTAACTCTGATGAGTATGTATTAATCAATTTTAAAGCTACAAATTGTGATCCTTGTCAAATGATTGAACCAACACTTCAACAAGTAAAAAACGCCATTGGTAAGAGAATTGCTATATATGTTTTGGATATTGATCAGGTTCCAAATATTGTATCAAAACACAAAATTAAAACGGTACCTATGTTAGTGCTTTTTCATAAAGGAGAAATTGTATGGCAAACCAAAGAAATTTTATCAAAAGAAGAAATTATTAAATTCGTAGTCGAATATACAAACTAATTTAGCGCAATGAAATATACGATTTACATACTCTTTACTTATCTAATGGTGCTTCACACGTTACCATCAGTAAGAGTTGTAAAAGTAATATTGAATTCTGAGTCTAGCTCAGCATGTAAAAGTTCTGAGCAAGCAGATTGTGATAATAGTAAATTCATTATGAGCTTAAATTTTAGTCCGCTTCAATTTGTAAATGAATTAGATTTAAAACCTGAGTTATCCATTTCAGAATTTAAATTGATTAAAGAGCAATCATGTTACGAAAAGATATTTATTTCAAAATACCAACAATCCATTTGGCATCCTCCAAAATTTTTCATTTAACACATAATTAGATAAATGAATTGTCATTTCAATTTTGATTTGACGTAACTAATATTTATAAAATGAAAAATTTTTTAATCGTGTTACTATTGGCTTATTTGCCATCTGTAGTAGCGCAAACTACATTTGAATATGATGTAGTTTTAACACCGGTAACGGTTTCAGGTTTGCCGGGTTTACATTCATATGCTTTTGGACAACACAATGGCAAATGGCTCATTATTGGAGGAAGAAAA